>Ga0265338_10003650_pt1 | contig 21437 bp, 18 predicted proteins | sample 42126metaG_FD_193579 | JGI IMG/M metagenome (GOLD analysis project Ga0265338, IMG submission 193579) | Rhizosphere microbial communities from Carex aquatilis grown in University of Washington, Seatle, WA, United States - 4-21-26 metaG | ecosystem: Host-associated > Plants > Roots > Rhizosphere... | reverse complement strand
ACGCAAAGAACGCGAATGAGCTTCGTACCGTGGTTTCGCAGCGCGCGACCATTGCCTCTGACTCCGACACCACGAGCGGGCGGCCGGTAGACCTCGAGGGAAAACAAGAAGCACCGGGGTGGCTGCCCTCGGGGCCGAAACTTCGATTACGGAGCAAACCCTTTCGCCACGTGTTGGAGCGCAGTACAAATGTTCGGCGTGAGCAGCACCGCCGACGACGAAGCTCGAGCGAACGCACCCATAGAGGTCGCGCAGGAACTCCTCGAGCGCGTCACCACGCTATGTCTGGCGCTCCCCGAGGTGACCGTGCGGGTAGATGCTCCACTCACCACGACGAGATCGACGGCGCACTCGTTCGACATCCGTCGCAGGTCGTTCTGCTTGCTCGTGGCACGGGCAGGCCCCGAAGGCGAGCCCGTCCCGCTGCTGGTGTTGCGTGCCGACCCGGACGAACGCGACGCGCTGCTGTCTTTTGGCCACCCGTTCTTCGCCCCGCGAGGCGGCCGGGACCGAATCGGAGTGCTGCTTACCGACGACGCCGACTGGGAGGAGATCCGTGAACTCGTGACCGAGAGCTACCGGAGCCTCGCGCCGAAGAAGCTCACCGCGCTGCTCGACTGACGCGGTTCGTGATCCCAGAGCGTCCGAGGGACATTGCTCGGCGTCGGCGGGCCTGCGGCGCTGACCCCTGTGAATCGTTGCGGCCTTCGGACCTTCTCCACACCGAACCTTGCGGGTCACAACACTGGCAGCACTGGGTCGAGTTGCGATCGGAACAGGCAGCGCATCATCTGGGTCGCGCCGTGCCGTTGGAGTCCGATGCCGCACCCGACTTGGATGACGAGATCTTGGGCTGCGGGCGGGACCGGCCATGGGTCGCGGCCGATCGAACGGGCGAGATCATCGAGGTGCACGACCTGCTCGACGATACGGGTCTCGAGATACTCGTCGAGTCCCATGGTCACGGTGCCCTGAGCCACGAGCACGACGCGGTCGGGTGCTTCGTCGGCCAGGCGCGTGGCGAGCGATTCGAGCCGGGATCGGACCATGACCGCAAGGCCAGCGGGTCCGTCGGCCGCGATCTGCGCGCCGCGGTCGCGGATATCACGGTGCTGGTCGGCGGTTGACGACTCCACGAAACGGATGAAGTACTGAACTGCCGAATCGATGTGAGGCAGCCCGCCCGGTGGTTCGATGTCGAGGTAGTCATCGACCACCCACACACCGCCGCGCGCGACGTGTGCCGCGACGCTGCCGATGGTCTGATCCTCGAGGACGGACCGCTCCGTCCACCGGCCGGCAACGGCGTCGTCGGCGACAGCTTCGCAGACAACCTGCGCGCCTTCGAGGAAGAGCGATCGGACGCTCTGGTGCGATTGCTGCATCGCGGTCATGCATGCTCCGTCGTATCCGGTGCTCGATCGTGCGCGTCATCACATCACATTCACGAGAACACCCGACCGCCGAGTGCGGCGCTACCGGCCGGCGTACCAGACCCCGAGCGCGGCGGGATTTCCGGTCGGCACGTGGTCGAGCGCGCTCACGTCGATGTCCCAAACGGCAGTGCGTACGGAACGAGGCGTGCCGATCCGAAAGAGCTCGTAGAACAAGCGCCAACAATGCGCCGCGTCGAGCCCGGTGACGCCGACGAACCGAGTCGGAAGTCTTCCGAAGTACGCCACCGTCCCTTCGTACCTGTCGAGCCGCCGTGGGTCGGCGAGCTCCACCCAGAGCCGCCGCGGGCTGCCGTCCTTGTCGCCTCGCGGGTCGCGTCTCGGGTCGCTTCGCACAGCCCCAAGTGTGCCGCGAAAGCGCGGGACAACAGGAGCCATTTACCGACACTTGGGTGCCGGTGGCACTCTCGCCGTCGCGGCGTTGCGGCTCTCGGCGGGATCAGTTTGCGATGGGAAGGTCAACAGCCGCGCGCGAATATCCCGAGGGTTGCGGCGGCTTCGGTTTCGCGGGCTGGCCGGCCGTGCCGCTACCCGCGCCCCGGGGCGGTTCGGGCTCGCACTCGTGGAGAATGCGGCTGGTCCGCAGGATCCTCGACCGGAGCATCGCGTAGGTCACGCCCGAGTCGACGACGATGGCGGGCGGCCTTCGGCCCGGGGCCTTGAAGGCGCATCCGCAGGTAGGGCACGTCCGGTGCGCCACACGGCCACGATACCGCGCACTTCGGGCGCGGCCGCCGGAGGCGTGTGCGGATAGCCGGGGTGCGTGCGTGTCATGATGCCGACGATGAGCGAACGATTCGAAGTTCAGCGGACGATCCCGGCCGACGCGGCCGACATCTTCCGGGTGGTGTGCGACCCGCAGGGCCACGTCGCGATCGATGCTTCCGGCATGTTGCAGAGCTCGACCGGCGAGGCCGCCGGAGCAGTCGGCGACACGTTCGTGATCCACATGGACCGCGAGTCGTTGGGTGACCTGCCGATGGGCAAGTACGACGTGATCGTCACGATCACCGGCTACGAGCAGGACCGGTTCATCACCTGGGAAGTGTCGGGCAAAGGGTTCCCGAGCATCGGGCACTACTACGGATACCGGCTCGAACCGGTTGCCGGCGGCACGGTCGTCACTTCGATCTACGACTGGTCGAAGGTCGGCGAGCAGTGGAAGTCGAACGGCGCGTGGCCGATCATCCCCGAATCGGCGCTCAAAGCCACGCTCGGGATCCTCGAGCGAACGGTGCGCGCCGCGCCGTAGGGCTACACGAAATCGGCTCGCCGCAGGTGACCGAACGCGATCCAGCCGGGGAGGATCGGCAGCCAGAAGGTCGCGAGCCGGAACAGGAACACGGCCGGCACCGCGGTGGTGCTCGACATGCCTGCGCTCACGAGCGCCGCGACGACGGCCGCCTCGAACGCGCCGAGCCCGCCCGGCGTAGGCGCGACGGTGGCGATGGCCGAACCGACGAGATACGCGGCACCGACCTGGGCCAGGTCGAGTCCGCCTCCGAACGCGACGATCGAGAAGTAGATGGCGAGGACGTAGCTCAGCGTGATCACGGCGGAACCGCCGAGCAGCAACGCGATCTTGCCGGGACTCCGGATCACCGCGGCAAGACCGCTCAGCGCGCGGCGAAGCACGGGCACGAGCCTCGTCGCCAGCATCTTGCGCAGCGCGGGGATCGCGAACGCCGCCGCGACCAGTACCGCGACCGCGCCGACGCCGACAGCGGCGACCGACCAGCTGGGCACCGAGATCGAGCCGACCGCGGATTGTCCCGCCCACACCAAGAAGACGATCAAGAGCACCATGTGGACCGCGAAGCCGGCTACCACGTTGAGGCCGACGCTCGACGCCGCCACGGCCCCGTCCACGCCCGACTTCTGCAGGTACCGGACGTTGAGCGCCATGCCGCCGACGCCGGCGGGCGCGAGGTTGCTCGTGAACGACGCGGCGAACTGCGCGAGCAACGTCGGGACCGCGCGCAGGCGGGCCGGCACCGCGCCGCCCATACCGAGCGCGGCGCCGACATACGTCATGACCGAGAACAACGCGACCAGCGGGACCCAGCCCCAGTTGGCGGCGCCGATCTCGCGGACGACGCCCGGCAGGTCGGCCAGCTGCGGCAGCAGGAAGTACGTGATCGCGACGAGCGTCACCGCGGTGAAGATGCGCCGCCGGCTGATCCGTTCGAGCGGGACGTAGCTTGGCTCGCTCACCGCGCAACGCTCCGCGACGGTGTCTTGCAGCTGTTCCAGGAGGCCCGGGCGCTCCGACAGCGCGGCCCGCGTCGCGTCGCTGAGCGCGTTGGGCTGCAACCGTGACAGCGCGGCCCCCACCACCTGCTGACCGAGGACGTCCACCGCGCCGGCTACGGCGCGGTCGGCGCCGACGGTGAGCGACAGCGCGGCGAGCAGCTGGGCGACGTCGCCGTCGACCTGGTCGTCAGTCGCGGCGACCTCGCTGAACGCGAAGCCCGTGATCCACGGCTCACCGGCGCCGTCGACGAGCACGTTGGCCCGCCGCAGGTCGCGATGGGCGATGCGGTGCTCGCGCAACCGCGCGACTTGCCGCCAAAGGTCACGCAGGAGCTGATCCGAGACCTCGTGCCCGTCCATGTGATCGAGGCGCCGGCCGTCGATCATCTCGTACGCAATGAGCATCGAGTCGTCGCCGACCTGCGCGATGGCGCGCATGCGAGGCGTCGCGACCTCCACATCCCGCGCCTGGAGCGCGACGAACGCCTCGTGCTCGATCGATCGCCGGAGCGACGAGAACGGGCGCTCGTCGCCGACGTTCTTGAAGCGCAGGTACCGATAGGTCTGGTAGAGGAGATCCACGGAGCGCTCGTCGGGGCTCAGCACCTTGACCAGGTATCGGGCGCCGTCGTCGTCGGTCGCGACGTACCACCGGGCGCCGCGCAGCCCGAGCGCGAACGGTTGCAGCTCGACGGGCGGCAGCGCGCTCGCCGCGAGCGCCTCCCCCACCTGGGTCGTGGTCGGGCGCCGATTCGGGCGCCCGAAGGCGAGGAGCACCGCGACGCCGACGGTCGCGCCGATGGCCACGACCAGGAAGATCTCGGCGGGCAAGCCGGAGACGAGCACGATGCGGCCCAGCACGAAGGTGGCGAGGATCACCATCCCGGCCTGCCGCCACCGCCGCCCCACGAACGGGGCCAGGATGACGAACGACGACGTCAGCTGGGCGAGCGTCCAGAGATTGAGCGAACCGCTCGAAGTGGCGCCGAACCGGTCGACCACCGTCGCGAGCAGCGACTGGGAGGCGGCCTGGTTCAACCACCACGTCGCCGCCGCGACGAGGAGCGCGGTGGCGAGGTTGGCGACGACGATGTAGCCGATGAGCCGGTACCGCTTCAGGAACAGCGGTGGCACGTACACCGCCAGTCCCATCATGCCGGCGGCGATCGCGAGCGCCTGGCTGAGCGCATGCTGGACCGACGGGTTCAGGCCGGCGAACAATGCGACCACGTCGCCCTCGAACGCGAGGACGGTGCTCTGGGCCCATCGTGTCAACGCGAGCAGTGCGACCGTCGCGATCCCGAAGAGGATCAGCCGCACCACGTCGGTCGGAGAGCGCGTGTAACCGACGATGTCGTCGAGGCCGAACACCTCGGCTGCGGTCGTCTGCGGCGAGTCGTGGAGCGAGATCGGGAGACCGTAACCGGGGCCGCGGCCTGTCGTTGGCTGTCGGGAGCCGCGCGAGTGGCGACGGGGCCCGCGACCTAGCGGCGCCACACCTGCAACACGTCGGCGGTGGTCGTGAGCGTCGCGATCACGTTCAAGGTGTTGTCGAGCACGGCCTGGCCGTAGTCGGCGGGCACCCCGGCCACGGCGTCGCGGGGGATGACGATCTGGTAGCCCCGGTTGACCGCGTCGAACGCGAGATTCGTCATGCCGACGTTGAGCGACACGCCTACGCCCACGATCGTGGTGACGCCGAGGTTACGGAGCACCGGATCGAGTTGCGTGCCGGTCATCGGTCCGAGGCCGTGGTAACGGGCCAGCACGATGTCGGCGGCCGTCACCCCGATCTCGGCGGGCACCTGCACCGCATCGCTGCCGGGCGCCAGCTTCACCGGCGCGTGCTGCACGCCCATGAAGAGCCGGGCGTTGCGGTTGGCGCCCTTGCCGTCGGTGCGCGTCTCCGCGGTGCAGTGGACGACGGTCACACCCGCGGCGCGAGCGGCCTCGGCGAGCTGCGCGCAGTGCGCGACGAGGTCGACGGCCGCGGCCGCGTCGGCGAGCGCGGGCAGCACCGAGGGCGAGCCGACCACGCCGTTCTGCACCTCCTGCAGCACGAGCGCGGTGTGCCCGGGCGCGACCAGCGCGGCGAGGTCGAGCGGCATCTCAGAAGCTTAAAGACGCGGGATCAGTTCGTGGAGGAGGTCGGCGATCTCACGGGCGCAGGCGATGAAGACGTCGAGATCACCGCCGGCGGGGTCGACCACGGCTTCCCACGGATCGAGCTCGACCTGGTCGAGCTTCATCGGCGCGAGCCGCTCCGCCAGCGGCGCCGGTCCGGCCGGGAGATCGCGCACGAGGCGCTTGAGCGTGGCAGTGCGCGGCGCGGCTTGCGGGTGCACGCGTCGCATCCACGCCACGTGCTCGGGAGAGAGCGCGATCACGAGATCGGCGTGATCGAGCTCGGCGGCCGTCGCCTGGCGACTGCGGTGGTTCGGGACGGGAATGTCGAGCGAGGCGATGGCGTCGCGGGTTCGCCAGCTCATGGGCATGCCCTCGATCACGTGGGTGCCCGAGGTCGACACGACGAGTCCGGGAACGTGCTCGCGCAGGATGGCCCCGGCCATGACCGAGCGGGCGGCATTGCCCGTGCAGAGGGTGACCACGTGGAGATCCGGCATTCGGAGCACGCTACGGCGTCGCGCGCACACCGCGCGACAGAATGGGCTTCGGAGACGCCGTGGCCCGAAGGGAACGATCTTGACCTACACGCTCGTGTTGCTGCGCCACGGCCAGAGTGCGTGGAACGTCGACCCGCCGCGGTTCACGGGCTGGATCGACGTCGACCTCACCGAGGAGGGCTGCGCGCAGGCGCGCCGGGCCGGCCGGGATCTCGCGACGGCGGGGATCGCGCCCGACGTCGTGCACACCTCGCTGCAGACCCGTGCGATCCACACCGCCGAGCTCGCGCTGCTCGAGTGCGAGCGGTCGTGGATCCCGGTTCGCCGGTCGTGGCGCCTGAACGAGCGGCACTACGGCGCGCTCCAGGGCAAGGACAAGGCGGAGACCGCGAAGGAGTTCTCGCCGGAGCAGGTGAAGATCTGGCGGCGCTCCTACGACGTGCCTCCCGAAGACCTCGCGATCGATGCCCCGAACTCGGGTATCGACGGGCGTTACGCGAATCTCCCCGCCGACGTGCTCCCGCGCGCGGAGTGCCTCAAGGACGTGCTCGAACGGATGCTCCCGTGGTGGGAGGACGCGATCGTGCCCGACCTCCGATCCGGCGCGACGGTGCTCGTCGCCGCGCACGGGAACTCGCTACGCGCCCTGGTGAAGCATCTCGACGGGCTCTCGCCGGCCGACGTGATCGAGCTCAACCTGCCGACCGGTGAAGTGCTCGTGTACGAGCTCGACGACCAGCTCCGGCCGCCGCCGGCGGTCGGCCCCGGAGGGGTGCGGGGCCGGTACCTCGACCCCGACCGGGCGGTGTCGGCCGCCGCCGCGGTGGCGCGCCAGGCGGGCTGAGCGCGCCGGGCCGTCCCGGGAGGCGGAGGTCACACACGTGGACCTCCAGCCGGGCCGACTCGACGCCGACAACATCCGCTGTGACAGCCCGAACCGTCGCCCGCGTGCTCATGACGTTCGGGTTCATCGCGGCGTCGCTGGCGTACAGCTCGTGGACCGCCGAACGCACCATCTTCGATCCGGCGGCCACCCGCGGCGCGACCCACGCGCTGCTCTCGACACCGACCGTGCACGACATGCTCGCCCGGGAGATCCGCACTGCGCTACGGACGAATCTCGGGCCGGGCGTCGACGACGCCAAGCTGACCAAGGCGATCGACCGGGCGGTCGAGGACCCGAAATTCGTCGGTGCGTTCGAAGACGCGATCGCGAACGTCAACGAGGCGATGCTCTCCAACGGCCACGGCCGGGTGACGCTCGACCCGAGCGCGGTGACGAACTCACTCGACGACGCGGTCGCCCGCGTCTACCCGAAGATCGCTCCCCAGGTGCGCAAGACCAAGCTGGTGAGCGTCCCCATCGGGAGCGCGACCCTCCCCCACTTCGGCAACGCCGAGCGAACCGTCCGTGAAGTCGGCGACACCGCGCTCGCGGTCGCGATCCTGCTGATCGGCAGTGCGCTCGCGGTGGCGCCCGACCGTAAGACGTTCCGCCGCGCGGGCCGGCGGCTCGCGTTCATGGCGATCGTGCCGGTGCTCCTGTTCGCGGTCGCGCCGAAGCTGCTGGCCTCGAGTCACACCGGCGCGCTCGCGGTGACCGCCGCGGTATTGCACGCGTACGCCCACCGGGTGCTCTTCTCGGCGGTGATCCTCGCGGCGGTCGGCGGCGCAACGTGGATCGTCGCGGTCACCATGCCGAAGCGGCGAGCCGACTCGGACCCGGAACCGGCGCCCGCGGCGCGGCTCCACCCGGTGTACGTCCGCCAGACCGCGCCGCGCCCGCCCGCCGGCGAATCGTTGCCCGAGAAGCTCTACCTGTAGACGCGGGTCACGCCGAGAAGGCGCGCACGAGCGGCACCGCGTCGGCGATGCCACGGACGTACACGGGGCCGAGCGGCTCGAAGCCGACGCCCGGGATCGCGCCGGCGCGCTCCGAGGTTGCGGCCGAGCACAGCACCTCGCCGGGCGCCGCGATGTCCATGATGCGCGACGCGAGGTTCACGTCGCGGCCCACGATGTCGTCGCCGCGGGCGCGGGGACAGCCCCAGTGCATCCCGATCCGCACCCACATCGGCAGGTCCCCGTCGGACTCGGCCTCGAACGCGGCCTGCAGCGCGAGCGCGGTCACGATCGCGCCGCCGGGCTCGTCGAACCACAACATCAGCCCGTCGCCGAGCTCCTTCACGATGCGCGCGGTCTGCGGCAGCGCACGCAACACGAGCTCCTCCTGCCGTTCGAGCATCGACAGCGCGACGTCGTCGCCGTGCTCGTCGGTCAGCTGCGTGAAGCCGACGATGTCGGTGAACACGATCGTCCCGCTGAGGGTCGTCACCGGCATGTGACCGAGATCGCACCACTCATGCTCTTGGCGCGGATCTCACCGTCGTGGCCGGGCTCGCAGTCGCTGCGGACGGAGCCGGACAGGGCCGCCAATCGCGTCGCGGGCCGTGACCCGGAGGGAACGGAGATCGTGATCGACCCGGACATCGTCCGGGCCGCGAGGCGGCCGCCGCCTCGGGCGCCGAGCGACACACTGCCGCTCACGGTCTTCACCTCGGCGTCGTCGACCTCGTCGACCTCGATGTCGCCGGAGACCGTCGCGACCACCGCGCGGCCGGCGGCCCCGATGTGGACGGCGCTGCTCACGAACGCGACGTGACACTCGCCCGCGCACACCCCGACTTCGACACGGCCCGATGCCCCACGCGCGTCCACGGCCGTCGCGCGCTCGATCGCGAGCGCGCCGCTCTTCGTGATGACCTTCACGGAGCCGGCGTCTCCGCGCACGTCGATCGCGCCCGACGACGTGCTGATGGTGAGATCGCTCCCCGCCGCGCAGCGCACCTCGAGCACCGCGCCGGCCTTCGGGCGGATGTCGATCACGCCGTCGGCGGCCGCGGCGAAGCTGCCGCCCTCGACCTCGAGCGCCGCACCGGACTCGGCGACGACCCGCACCTTTCCCGAACGCCGCAGGATGCGCAGCCGGGGCGTGATCTCGCTCATCGCCGAGAGGCTAGGCGTCCGCGGCCGGCTCGAGCTCGGGCGGGAGGGCGTCGGTGTACGCGATCGCGAGGTGCTGCACGGCTCGCGTCAGCGCGACGAACAGGAGGCGCACCCCGTGCGAGCCCGCCGCGGCGATCTCGGCCGGCTCCACGACGATGACGCCGTCGAACTCGAGACCTTTGGCGAGCGGCGCCGGCAGCACCACGATCGGTCGATCGGGCTCGACCTCGCCGGGCTCGGCGAGCGCGACCCCCCGCGCCTCGAGCGCGGCGCGCAGCTCGGCGACCCGTTCCGGCATCGCGATCACCGCGACCGTGGCGAAGTCGGCGACGAGCGCCATCGCGTGCTCGGCGACCTGGTCGACGAGCTCGGCCGCTTCGACGCGGTGCAGGTCGGGCCGGTCGCCGTCGGGGCGGACCGAGCGCGACGGAGCGATGCCGGGCGCCGCGCGCGGGAGCAGCGCGTTCGCCAGCGAGAGCACCGCGCCCGGGAGCCGGTAGCCCATCGTCAGGTCGGCGGTCTGTGCGTTGTCGGGCTCGCCGAGGTGCTCGAGCGTCTCTTCCCAGCTCCCCGGCGACGCGGGCCCGGTGGCCTGCGCGAGGTCGCCGAGCACGGTCATCGAGCTGCGCCGGGCCCGCCGGGCGAGCATACGCAGTTGCATGGGCGAGAGGTCCTGCGCCTCGTCGACCACGACGTGCTCGAACTGGCGGGTGCCGCCCTTGAGGAGCGATTCGGCCTCGTCGAGGAGTGGCAGGTCGCTCGCGGTCCACGCGTCGCTCTCGGCCCGCGGCCGCAACAGCAGCGCCTGCTCCTCGGGGTCGAGCACCCCGTCGGCCGCCCGGGCGAGCACGCCCCGCTGCGAGAGCAGCGACCGCACGAGCGCGACCGCCCCGACCGATCGCCAGCACCCGTCGATCGCCCGGCGCGACGCCTGGTGCGCGAAGAGCTCGGCGCCCAGCTCCTCTTCGTCGAAGCCGAGCGGGACCCCGCGCGTGTACTGGTCGTACGCGTGGTGCACGAGCGCGCGGCGGAACCGCTCGCGTTGCGCGCTCACGGGGACCGCCCGCGATCTCACCGCCGCGACCATCGCCTCGAGCTCGGCCGCGCTCACCGCGATCGGTCGGGCGCGGCAGTTCACGACGATGCCGTCGGGTGGGATGCGGATCGCGTCGGCGGCCGCCCGCTCGACGACTGTCACCATCCGCGCGTCGCCCTTCACCGCGGCCGCGGCGTGGGAATCCTCGGCCACGACGCGGAACCTGAGCGCGAGCAGGCCGTCGACAGTGGTCTGCGTCGCCGACGTCTCGCCGAGCGACGGCAACACCTGGCTGATGTACCGCAGGAACACCGGGTTCGGACCGACGACGAGCACTCCTCCGCGCGCCAGGCGCGCGCGATGCTCGTAGAGCAGGAACGCGGCGCGGTGCAGCCCCACGGCCGTCTTGCCGGTGCCCGGACCACCTTGCACGACCAGGCACGTCTCGAGCGGCGCGCGGATGATCGCGTCCTGCTCGCCCTGGATGGTGGCGACGATGTCGCGCATCTGCCCGGTGCGGGCCCGGCCCAACTCGGCGAGCAACGGGTCGGGAACGCCCCCGGTGCCGGCGAGCGAGTCGGGATCGTCGAAGTCCTCCTCGAAGACGTCGCTGAGCTCCCGGCCGGTGAACACGAACCGGCGGCGCAAGTGGAGCCCGAGCGGGTCGGCCAGCGTGGCCCGGTAGAACGGCGTCGCCACGCCGGCTCGCCAGTCGACCACGACCGGCGCGCCGGCGCCGTCTTCCACGTGGCGCCGCCCGATGTACCAACGCTCGCGGGCGTCGTCGTCGATCCGGCCGAAGCACAGGGAGCCGGCATCGTCGTTGAGGGAGTCGAGCCGCCGCTCGAGTTGCCACTTCACCGCCTCGGCGTCGGCCTCGTTCGCGGCCAGGACGTCCTCGTCGGCGATCCGGGCGGCGGTCCGGTGGCGCATCTCCTCGAGGCAGTCCTGCGCGAACCGCAGCCGCGCGCGCTCGAGCGCGACGTCCGGGTGGGCCATTTCGCGCACGATAGTGGCCCCGAACCGCCGCGGAAGCGGATTTTTCGGGCGCGCCGCACACAGGAACCTGTCACGTTCTTGCGCAGAGACTGCACACTTCGTACGTTGAGCGCTGTGACGACCTCGCCGAGCACGGGTTCGGCGCGGGACCGGCAGGGATGAGCCGCCCGACGTCGGTCACGGACCGCGCCAAGGTGGCCGGCCTCGCCGTGCTGCCCCTGGCCGCGATGGTCGTCGGCGTGAAGCTCGCGTGGTCCGACGTCACCTGGGGCACGATGCTGGGCGGGACGATCGAGGGCCTGCTCACCGCGCTGGTCGCGCTCGGTATCGCGATCGTGTACCGCGCCAACCGGATCGTGAACTTCGCCGCGGCCGACCTCGGCCAGACCCCCGCAATCCTCGCCCTGTTGCTCTATTCGGCGGTCGGATGGAACATCTACCTCGCGACCGCCACCGGCCTGGTGGCGTCGGTCGTGCTCGGGATCCTGGTGGAGTTCCTGTTCCTGCGCCGGTTCTTCCGGGCGCCCCGGCTCATCCTCACGGTCGCGACCATTGGCGTCACCGAGGTAGTTGTCGCGCTCGGGCTGCTCCTGCCGCAATGGCTCGGCAACAGCACCGTGGTGACGTACCCCGCGTTCATCAATCTGCACTTCACCATCGGGAGCGGGTTGAACGGCACGCGCTTCTTCGGCAACGACGTGCTGACCTTGATCGCCGTGCCGTTGATCCTGCTCGGGCTGGTGGCGTTCTTCCGCTTCTCCTCGATCGGCGTTGCGCTGCGCGCCTCGGCCGAGAGCGCGGACCGGGCCGCGCTCCTCGGCATTCCGGTGCGCAGGCTCCAGAGCGTCGTATGGGGTCTCGTCGGCTTGCTCGCGTTCGTCGCGATGTTCCTGCGCATCGGCGTGAACGGATCGCAGCTCGGCCAGGTGCTCGACCCTGCACTGCTGCTGAGCGCGCTCGGGGCCGCGGTGATCGGCCGCATGGAGCGGCTGCCGACGATCACGATGTCGGCGATCGGTCTCGGGATCGTCTCGCAGGGCGCGCGCTACCACTACTCGTCCGACGCGTACCGCTCGGCCATCATCGCCGCGATCATCGTGGTGGCGCTGCTGGCGCAGCGGTCGACGACCCTCTCGCGACTCACGAGCTCGGCCACCTCCACGTGGCAGGAGACCCGCGAGGTGCGAGCGATCCCGGCGGAGTTGCGGCGCGAGCCCGCCGTGCGCCTGGCCCGCTGGATCCTCGGCACCTTGCTCGTGATCGGCCTCGCGCTCATCCCGCTCCTGCTGCCCGGCAACCGGGTCGAGCTCGTCACCGTGATCGCCATCTACGGTTTGATCGGGCTGTCGCTCGTGGTGCTCACCGGCTGGGCCGGCCAGGTCAGCTTGGGCCAGATGGCATTCGTCGGCTTCGGCTCCGCGCTGGCCAGCGAGATGGCCGTTCGCTGGCACGTCGACACGGGCCTGATCCTCCTCGCGGCGGGCGCGCTCGGCGCGGTGCTCGCGGTGATGGTCGGCATGCCGACGCTGCGCGCGCGGGGCCTGGCATTCGCGGTGATCACGCTCGCGTTCGCGCTCGCGACCTCCGACTTCTTGTTGAACACCGGCTATTCGCCGCTGCGCAGCTGGCTTCCGACCGACGTGATCAACCGCACCCGGCTGTTCGGGGTGGTTCCGCTCGGGACCGACAAGGAGTTCTACATACTCACGATCGTCGTGCTGGTGCTCGCAATGGTCGGGGTGCGCGGCTTGCGCGCGAGCCGCACCGGCCGGGTCCTCATCGGCGTGCGCGACAACGAGCGCGCGACTGAGGCGTATGCCATCCGGGCCCGGAACGCGCTGATGCTCGCGTTCGCAATCTCCGGCTTCCTCGCCGGCGTCGCCGGCGCGCTGTTCGTGTTGCAGCAGCAGCTGCTGATCGACCAGACCTTCACGCCCGACGTGAGTCTGCGCATCTTCGCGATGGTGGTGGTCGGCGGGCTGGGGTCGATCTCGGGCGCGGTGCTCGGCGCCGTGTTCGTGTACGGGGTGCAGTACTTCCTGCCGTCGCAGTGGGCGTTCCTCGCGACCGGCGCCGGCCTGCTTCTCGTGCTCCTGCTCGTGCCGGGCGGACTGGGCGCGATGTTCGGTGACGCCCGCGACGGTGCGCTGCGCTGGTACGCGCGCCGCAAGGGCATTCGGGTGCCCAGCCTCGTGGCCGACACCCGGGTCGAGCCCGACATCGCGGCGGCGCCGCTCAAGGACCTGCTCGCCGACGTCGCCGAACGCGGCGACCTCGAGGTGCTCCCCCAAACATGAGCACCCATTCACAAACTCGTCCGGTGCGCAAGCCTCCGATCGTGTGGTTCACCGTTCGCGGCTTCCCCGTTCACAAGCCGCGGCCGCCGCGTCAGTTCTTCGGCGAGATGAGCGGGGGCGAGGCCCTGTTCCCGCTGCTCGTGCTCGTCGGTCTCAACTTCGCCAACCAGCTCGACGTGAGCGCGTTCGGCATCCTCGGTCCCGACATCCGCGACTCGTTCCACCTCTCCAACCAGGGATATCTCACGATCGTCGCGCTCACCCAGCTCGGTGGGCTCCTGCTCGCGATCCCGCTCGCCTACTACTCCGACCGGATCCCCCGGGTCGTCATCGCGATCATCGGCGCCGCGGTGTGGGGCGTGTTCGGGTTGTTCACCGGCCTCGCGGTCACGGTGTTGTTCCTCGTGATCGCGCGTTCGGGAGCCGGCATGGGTCGGGCGGTGATCACGCCCTCGCACAACTCGCTGCTCTCCGACTATTACCCACCAGAAGTGCGGCCCGACGTGTACGGGTTCCACGCGATAGGGCTCGCGCTCGGCGCGTTGGTCGGGCCGGTGCTGGGCGGGATCCTCGGCCAGTGGTTCGGGTGGCGGGTGCCGTTCTACGTGTTCGTGGTCCCGACGGTCGTGTTCGTGATCCTCGCGCTCAAGCTGCGCGAGCCCGGACGCGGACACTGGGAACGCGCGGCCGCCGGCGCCAGCGCCGCAGTGATCGCGACCGACGAGGTGCCGCCGTCGTACGCCGAGTCGATCCGCATCCTCTGGCAGATCGGGACGCTCCGGCGGATCTGGTACGCGCTGCCGTTCCTGGCCGCGTCGTTCATCGGGCTCGTCACGCTGACGTCGCTCTTCTACCAACACGTCTTCCACCTCGACGACTTCCAACGCGGGCTCGTCGCCGCGCTGGCCGAGCCGGGGCAGATCATCGCGATCCTGCTCGGCATCCCGCTGGCGTCGAGGCTGATGCTGCGCGACCCGGGCGGCGGCCTGCGCATGCTGGCGGGCCTCGGTGTGGTGATCGCGGCCGCGTGGACCGCGTTCGCGTTCGCGCCCAACCTCGGCATCGCGATCGTGATGAACTTCATCGTCGCCGGGCTCTCGTCGTTGCTCGTGCCCGGGATCTTCGCGGCGTTGTCGTTGACGATCCCGCCCAAGGTGCGCTCGATGGGCTTCGCGATGGCCGCGCTGTTCATCGTGCCCGGATTGCTCGCGCTCTACGTCGTGGGCGGCATCGCCGACTCGTACGGCCTGCGAGCCGGCTTGTTCATCGTCGCTCCGATCTTTTTGATCGGCGCGTGGGTGCTCGCCTCCGGTTCGTTCTACGTTCGATCCGACATCAACCGGGTGTGGACCTCCACCGCCGCCCAGGCCGAAGTGATGTACAAGCGGTCCCAGGGCGAGGTGAAGCTCCTCCTCGTACGCAACGTCGACGTCCACTACGACAGCGTGCAGGTGCTGTTCGGCGTCAACTTCGAGGTCGACCAGGGCGAGATCGTCGCGCTCCTCGGCACCAACGGCGCGGGCAAGTCGACGTTGCTCAAGACGATTGCCGGGCTCGTGGAAGCCACCAACGGGGCGGTCGTGTTCGACGGTCGGGACATGACGTACGCGCCGCCCAACGAGGTGGCGGGACGCGGCGTGATCATGATGCCGGGCGGGCAGGGCACATTCCCCTCGATGACGGTCGCCGAGCACTTGCGCCTCGCGTCGTGGTTGCACCGCAAGGAGAAGGAGCACGTCGCGGCCGCGACCGAGCACGTGCTCAGCCTGTTCCCGGTGCTGCGCGAGCGCATCGACGAGCCGGCCGGCAATCTCTCCGGCGGCCAGCAGCAGATGCTCGCGCTCGGCATGGCCTTCATCGAACAGCCGCGGCTCCTGATGATCGACGAGCTGTCGCTCGGGCTCGCGCCCACGATCGTGGAGCAGTTACTTCCGCTCGTGCGCGACTTCGCGGCGCGCGGCACCACGGTGATCCTGGTCGAGCAGTCGGTGAACCTCGCGCTCACGATCGCGGAGACCGCGTACTTCATGGAGAAGGGCGAGATCCGGTTCCACGGCCCCACGGCCGAGCTGCTCGACCGACCCGACGTGTTGCGTTCGGTCTTTCTCGAAGGCGCCGACACCCTCGGGAGCGCGAACGCGGCGCCGGCCGCCGCGCTCCGTCCGACGGTGCCGGCCACCCCGGTGCTCGTCGACACGCCGAAGGGCAACGGTCACGACGCGCCGGCAGAAGCGCCCGCGATCCGTCTCGGCCTCGACAGCGTGTCCAAGCGATTCGGCGGCCTCGCAGCGTTGACCGCGGTCTCGCTCTCGGCCACCGCGGGCGAGATCGTCGGCGTCATCGGCCCGAACGGGGCGGGCAAGACCACCCTCTTCGACACCATCTCCGGCTTCACGCTCGTCGACTCGGGTCTCATCGTGCTCGGCGAAGGCGCCGACGCGGTCGACATCACGCGCCTGCCGCCGGCCCGGCGCGCCCGGCTCGGCCTCGGTCGCTCGTTCCAGGACGGGCGGCTCTTTCCGTCACTCACGGTCGCCGAGACCGTCGCCCTCGCGTTCGAGCGCCACCTCGAAGTGCGCGACCCGATCGGCGCCGCGCTCCACCTCCCGTTCGTGGCCGACGCCGAAGCCAACACCACGGCACGCGTCGAGGAGCTGCTCGAGTTGCTCGGCATCACCGACTTCCGCGACAAGCTTGGGCGCGAGCTCTCCACCGGCAGCCGGCGCATCGTCGACCTCGCGTGCGTGCTGGCGCACCGCCCCTCGGTGCTGCTCCTCGACGAGCCGTCGTCGGGGATTGCGCAGCGGGAAGCGGAAGCGCTCGGGCCGCTCCTGCTCCGCATCCGTGAGCAGACTGGCGCGACCCTCCTCGTGATCGAGCATGATGTGCCGCTCCTGCTGGCGATCGCCGACCGCCTCATCGCCCTCGACCTCGGAGAAATCGTCATGAGCGGCAGTCCCGACGAGGTCGTGCACGATCCCTCGGTTGTGAAGTCGTATCTCGGAACCACCGAAGCCGCGATCGCCCGCAGCGGCGTTCGCGAACCCAGCTGACCCGCGCCGACACCCGACGGCGCGTACACCGTTCTCAAGGGGGACCACATGGCCACACCGCAGACCCCGCGTGCCCCGCGCTCGCCGCTGGCACGCTACGCACCGCTGATCGCGGTCGTGGTGGTGATCGCGATCGTCGCCGTGGTCATCGGTCTCGCCGGCGGTAGCAAGAAGAGCAAGAAGGAACCGGTCACGACCAACACAAACGCGCAGGGCCAGCAGACCTTCTCCGACGTGCCGATCCTCTACAGCGAAGCGAAGGCCAAGGGCACGCTCGCGAACTACAAGTGGCAGCCCAACTGCGACACGTCCACGGGAACGCTCGCGTTCCCGATCCTGCTCCCGCCGCCGTGCGTCCCCGCGCCGACCGGATCCAACGGTGGCGCCACCGCGCCCGGAGTGACGGCCGACACGATCAAGGTCGGCTACTTCAGCGCCAAGCCCGACCCGACCTTCGACACGCTGCTGAAGCTGGCCGGCGCGTACGACTCGCCGGCGTCGAGCGCGCAGGCGTACAAGGACTACACCGACATCTACGAGAACCGGTACGAGCTGTACGGGCGCAAGATCCAGCTGGTGAAGATCCAAGGGCACGGCACGAGTACCGACGAGGTGGCGGCGAAGTCCGACGCCGACGCCGCGTCCGCGGCCGGTGTGTTCGCGGTGATGGGCGGACCGACCCAGGCCCCGAGCTTCGAGACCGAGCTCGCCGCGAAGCACATCCTCTGCCTCGGCACCTGCGTGCTCTCGTCTCCCGAGGCGACGCTCGCGAAGGACGCGCCGTACGTCTGGGGGAACGGGCCCACGCCGGAGCAGACCGCGTTGATGACCACGGAGCTCATCAAGAAGCAGCTCGTCGGCAAGAACGCGATCTACGGCGGCGACGACGTGAAGTCGAAGCCGCGCACGTTCGCGCTGCTCAGCTACGACACGCCCGACGGCGAGTACAAGTCGTCGTGGGACACCTTCTACAAGGATCTCCAAGCGGCCGGCGCGCCGGTTGTGGGCCACATCAACTACTTCCTCAACCTGGCGTCGCTGGCGGGCGACGCGCGCACGGTGGCGACCAAGCTCAAGGCCACGGGCGCGACCACGATCGTGTTCACCGGTGACCCGATCTTCCCCGCCGATCTCACCAAGGCGATGACGGAGCAGAACTACTTCCCCGAGTGGGTGATGGCCGGCACGGTGCTCGCCGACACGAACGTGTTCGCCCGCACCTTCGACCAGGAGCAGTGGAAGCACGCGTTCGGACTGCAGCTCATTCCCGCCCGTGTGCCCAAGCCGCAACAGGACTCGTACTCGTTGCACGAGTGGTGGTTCGGCACCCAGCCGCCCACGCAGAACAACTACGGACTCATCAAGGGCGACGTCGAGATCTTGATGGACGGGATTCAGCTCGCGGGCCCGCACCTCACGCCGCAGACGTTCGCCGACGGCTTGGATCACGGACCGCCGTTCTCGACCGGCACGACGCTCAAGGCGTTCGCGACCTTCGGTCACCACGGCTTCTGGCCGGGCACCGACTACGGCGGGCTCGACAACGCCGGCATCCTCTACTGGGACCCGAAGGCGAAGGGCCCCGACGAGACCGGCACCGTCGGGTTCGGGATGTACCGGCTCGTCGACGGCGGTACCCGCTACCTCCCCGGGCAGTGGCCGACCACGCCGGTGAAGCTGTTCGATCCGGCCGGCACCGTCACGATCTATCCCGCCAACGCGATCCCGGCCGACCTGCTGCCGACGGCCACACCCGTGCCGGCCGACGCGCCGGCGGCCAAGAAGTAACGGAGGGGTTGGAGCCGAGTAGTCGTGTTCACCGGGGGACGGGTTCCCACCCTCCCCCGGTGAATCGGCGAACGACGCGCGCGGGCACGCCGGCCACCACCGAGTTGTCCGGGACCTCGATCCCGGCCACGACCGCGCCGGCCGCGATCACCACGTGGCGCCCGATGCGTGACCCGGGCAGCACGATCGCGCCGTGGCCGAGCCAGCTCCCGCTGCCGATCGACACCGGCTCGTTCTTCCACATCTGCGTCCCGATCGGGAGATCGATGTTCTCGTAGCCGTGGTTCTGGTCGGTGATGTACACGTAGTGCCCGGTCCAGATGTCGTCGCCGATCTCGATGCGCTCGTGGCCGACGATCCCGATGCCCTTGCCGAGCGTGCACCGCTCGCCGATCGTGATGATGGGATCGCCGCGCATCCCCGCCTGCGACGGCATCCCGGCGCTCATGCTCGCGAGCGGACCGACCGCGGTTCCGGCGCCGATCTCGATGCGACCCTCCCCGAAGATGACGGTGGGCGGGAAGCCGATCATGGCTCCGTCACCGAAGTACGCGAACTTCCGCGCCCGCCGGTTGCGGGGACCGACCGCGCCCAGCCGCGCCGCGGTCGCCCACAGCGACTGGATCACGTCGCCACTGATCCGGCCCACTTCGTCCTTCAGCACGGGAGAACCGTACGGCTAGTTTCGTGCACATGGCCAACGGCGTGCTCCCGATCCGCATCGGTTTCCTCTACGACTTTCCGCAAGGCGACGACTTGTTCTCGGCCTCGTTGCGCCTCGGCCTCGACGAAGTCGCGGCGACGGGTCGTCTCGACCGTGACGTCGAGTTCGTCGAATGCCAAGCTCGCGGCCTGCCGTCAGGTTCCGAGCACGACGTGAAACGCGCGTTCGCCGAACTCGTCGACGGCGGCGCGATCGCGATCATCGGACCGTCGATCTCCGACAACGCGCTCATCGCCGCTCCACTGTGTGACGCGGCGCGGATCCCCGCGATCAACTACTCCGGCGGCGAGCGCACCCGCTCGCAGTGGATGTTCCACTATCAGGTCGGCTCGCTCGAAGAGGAGCCACCGGTGCTCGCGCAGCGGATGGTCGAGCGCGGTCTCGCGCGCGCGGCTGTCGTGTTCGACCAGTCGCCGGTCGGCCGGCGCTACGCCGAGTGCTTCGAGGCGGCGCGGGGGCGCCTCGGACTCGAGGTGACCGGCACCGCGAGCATCTCGTCGCTGGCCGAGTCGGCCGACGACGTGCTCGCGCGCTTGCGCGGCGGCAATCCCGACGTGCTCGTCTACCTCGGCCTCGGCGTGTCGTCGCGTGCGGTCGCGCTGGCGCGCGCCGCGCTCGACTGGAACGTGCCGGTGCTCGCCAACTCCGCGCTCATGTTCGGATACGCGCGCCGCGACTGGCGCGACGGCTACGCGGGCTGGGAGTACGTCGACACGATCGCCGACGACAACGTGCGGCGCGCGGCGCTGCACGAAATCTCGCCGCGCGCGGCCGGCGGGCCGATCGGCTGCGCCGCCTACGACATGGGCCGGCTGCTCGGCGAGGCGATCGCACAGTCGGATCACCTGACTCGTGCAGGTATTGCGGACGGTTTGCGACGCGTGAAGCAGCTGCCCGCGACGAGCGGCTACGAGGGAACGCTCATGGGCTTCGGAACGTGGGAACACGCCGCGCTGAAGGGTCACTATCTCGTGCTGCGCGAATGGCGCGACGGAAAGAGCGTGCAGGTCCAACGCTGATCGACGTGTGACTCGTACGATGCGCACGTGCCGACCGACCGCGCGACGGCGCGCGCCCAGCTCGCGAAGCGGGCACTGACCGCGACTGCCGCGGAGCGCGTCGTGCGCACCGCGCTCGACGGGCTCCCGGTGTCGCTCGTCGCGCGCGCAACCGCGCAGTTGCGCCGCTTCTTCTCCGACGGTTCGTGGTCGGCCGAAGACGATGCGGCGCTCGCGGCCACGATCGGCCCGGGCAGCGGCTGGTACGAGGAGGAGCTCGATCCGGAGTTGAGCCTCGGATTCGGGTGGCGCGCCGGTGCGTTCCGGACCGAGGTGCGCTACGAGCCCGTCGAGGTCGACGGCGACGCCACCCTGTCGGGCGAGTTCTCGGCCACCGGCGAGCAACACATCCGGACGCTCGGCGACACCTTCGAAGACGCGGTCGCGCTCGAATGCGGCCGCTCTCCCTCAGAGTTGTGCTTCCGCATCGGGCCGAGCTCCGGGATCAACGCGACCTTCACCCCCGAGAATCCCGGGTCGGACGCGCGCATCGCGGCCGCGTTCGCCGCCTGTCCTTCGCTCACCCAGATCAGCGTCGGCGCGGGCATCCTCACGGCCCGGATCGATCACGCCGCCAACTGGGCCGACGAGCTGCTCTCGCTCGTCGACACGATCGCCGCCCAGTTCGCGCCGCCGCGCACCGCACCCTCCGATCGTCAGCTCGAACGGGCGCGCTCCGAGTTGGGCGCGTTGCGGCACGACAGCCCGCGCGACCTCGCCCGCATACTCGACGCCACCACCTCACCGGACGCGTCGTTCCGGCGCATCGCGATCGAACGACTGGCCGGCGCCGACTCCACCGTCGCCCTCCGGCCGTGGGCGCGCGCCCTCGACGACTCGTCCCGGGCCGTGCGGCGCGCCGCCGCGCAAGTGCTCGCCGACGCGGGCCGGCCCGAGACGCGCGACCTCCTCGAACGGGCACTCGCCGACGGCGACGCGTGCGTGCGCTACTACGCGGCGCGGGGCCTCTACGCCGTGGGCCCCACGCCGAGCATCGCCGCGCTGCACCATCGGCGGGCCGACTCCGACCCGAGGGTGAAGCTCGCCGTGGAAGCCGCCATCGAAGGCCGCCCCCCGCCGTAGCCCGGAGCGCCTGAGGCGTCTGTGGACCACACGGCGTGTGGTCCACAGACGCCACGGCGGGG
>Ga0265338_10003649_pt1 | contig 21440 bp, 16 predicted proteins | sample 42126metaG_FD_193579 | JGI IMG/M metagenome (GOLD analysis project Ga0265338, IMG submission 193579) | Rhizosphere microbial communities from Carex aquatilis grown in University of Washington, Seatle, WA, United States - 4-21-26 metaG | ecosystem: Host-associated > Plants > Roots > Rhizosphere... | reverse complement strand
CTGCTTGCCATTCTGGGCGCCATAGGCAACGTGCCGACCGTCGCGACTGAAGATCGGATTGCCCTTCAAAATTCGATCGTATTCCGGTCCGGCCTCACCGTCGACCACCACCAAATACTTCTTGCCGTTTTGGGCGCCATACGCCAGGCGGGTGCCGTCAGCGCTGAACACCGGTCCCCGGCTGAGCAATCCGTCACACTTCACTCCGGCCTGGCCGTCGACTACCATCGCCCACTTTTTACCTTCCCTGCCCCCATAGGCGACGTGTTGGCCCGTCGGGTCAAAAACCGGAGCGCCTTTCAGAATGCCATCGTATTCGGCACCGGCTTGCCCATCCACCACAACCAACGAGTGTGCGCCATGCACAACCGCATAAGCTATATGCCGGCCGTCGGCACTGAAGATCGGGCTGCCTTCGAAAATGCCGTCGTACTTGGTCCCGACCTGACCATCCAGCACCACGAACCACTTGGCACCCTCGCGGACCGAATAAGCTACGTGCTGGCCATCAGCGCTAAAAATCGGGTCACCGGCGCCGATATTGTCGTATTCCGGACTCGCCTGGCCGTCGACAACCACGACATATTTTTTGCCAGATTTCGCCATGTACACCAGCCGTTTGCCATCGCGACTGAATTTCGGGTCGCCTTCACCGATTCCACCGCATTCGGCAATCGGATGGCCATCCAGTACGAGTATCGACTTTTTGCCTTTTTTGGCGGCGTACACCAGATGCGAGCCGTCCGGACTAAACTTCGGCATGCCAAGCCCGATATCGTCGCACTCAATATCCGGCCGGCCATCCAACACCACCGACGGTTTGAGGCCATGCCACATCACATAGGCCATGTGCTTACTGTCGGCGCTGAACCGGGGAAGCCCGTACATGAAACTGTGGTATTCAGGCCCGGGCTGACCATCCATGACCGTCACCAGATTGTGGTTCTTTATACCAACATACGCCAGGTGCTGGCTGTCGGGACTGAAGACCAACGATGGGGCCGGAATCCTGCGATATTCGGCGCCGGCTTTGCCATCCATCACGACGCAGTGCCCGCCGGCTTGCGCGGCGACATAGGCCAGGTGTTGGCCATCCGGGCTGAAACAGATGGAATCGGTGTCGATCCAGTCATACTTCGGCCCGGAACGGTCGTCGACCACCACCAGTTGTTTTGCGTCTGTCCTGGCCAAATACCGCACGTGTTCGCCATCGGCACTGAACCGCAGGGATTTCGGCCAGATTCGATCGTACCCGGTCTCGGCCGCCCGGCCATCCACGACGACATATTGTTTATGAGCCTGGCGAATGATGAACGCCAGGTGACGACTGCCAGGACTCAAAATTCCATCAACTTTTTTGCTGTCAAAGGGCCCGAGGCGAACTTCTTCAACCGACCACGCAGCGACGGGGACATTCGTTGGCTGAGCCGAGGCGGCCCAAGACAACCCAAGCACGGCGACGGCAACCAAGAATAAGCCCGGCCTGACGTCTGCGCGGCAAACCGGGTTGGCTATGGGACCGACCGATGAAAATTTAATTGGCACTACTTCAGTGTCCGACCCGACTGGTCATGGGCCGGGGTCGTCTCAACCATTTTCGCAGTGGCTTGATAACGGTTATATCATCTGATGAAAACCTGTCAATGACCGGACGTGAAAACCTTGCGCCCCATCTGTTTCTCTGCAATACTTCAGCGGCGCGGGCGATGGGCGAGTAAGGCGAGTAAGTGATGCAGCAAAACTACCCCAAACATTATTGCGGCGTGTTCGGCATTTTCGGTCATCCGAATGCCGCCGAACTCACCTACTATGGGCTCTACGCGCTGCAACACCGCGGCCAGGAGAGCGCCGGCATTGTCACCTGCCACGACGGGAAATTTTTCAAGCATCACGGCATGGGGCTCGTGCCGCAGGTATTCAACCCGAAAATCCTGCACGATCTCGTCGGCAACCTGGCCATTGGCCATACGCGCTATTCCACCACCGGCACTTCGAATCTCCGCAATGCGCAGCCGTTGACGGTGGATTGCATGCGCGGGCAGATCGCCGTCGCCCACAACGGCAACCTGACCAACGCGGCGCAGCTCCGCGACGATCTCGAAAGCCGCGGGCTGGTTTTTCAAACGACGGTGGACAGCGAAATCATCATCATGATGCTCGCGCAGCCAACGCTCGGCGGCGTGGAAAATTCGATCGCGCAAACGCTTCGCCGCATCGAAGGCGCCTACTCGCTCGTCATCATGACGGAAAAGGAATTGATCGGCGCGCGCGATCCTTACGGATTTCGCCCGCTTTCCATCGGCCGGGTGGACGGGGCCTACGTGCTGGCCAGCGAATCGGTGGCCTTCGACCAGATTCATGCCGAGTTTATCCGCGACGTGGAGCCGGGCGAAATCGTCATCATCAATGAAAAGGGATTGCTGAGCGTGCAGGCCTTTCCCGAACACCAGCGCCGGGCGTTCTGCATTTTTGAATACGTTTATTTCGCGCGCCCCGACAGCGTCATCGGCGGCCGGAGCGTCTACGAAGTCCGCAAGGAAATGGGCCGCCAGCTTGCCCGCGAACATCGTGTGCAAGCGGACCTCATCATCCCGGTGCCCGACAGCGGGGTCTGCGCGGCGATGGGCTATTCCGAGGAATCCGGCATCCCGTTTGAGATGGCGTTCATCCGCAACCACTATGTCGGGCGCAGTTTTCTGCAGCCGACCCAGCTCATCCGCGACTTTGACGTGCGCGTGAAACTGAACCTCATCGCCTCGCTCGTGAAAGACAAGCGCGTCGTGATCGTGGACGATTCCATCGTGCGCGGCACGACGTGCAAGACCCGCGTGAAGACGCTCAAGGAGGCGGGGGCCCGGGAGGTTCACGTCGTGGTCAGTTGCCCGCCGCACCAGAACCCGTGTGTGTATGGCATTGATTTTCCCGACCGCAGCAAACTCATGGCGGCGAATCACAGTGTGGATGAAATCCGCAAATACCTGAACGCCGATTCGCTGCACTATCTGTCGCAGGCCGGCATGGTCAAGGCCACCGGCAAGGCGCCGGAATCGTTCTGCATGGCCTGCTATGACGGGAAATATCCCGTCTCCTACGATCCTGTGCTCGACAAGCACATCATCGAACGCCGGCGGAGCCAGTCGCAAACCCTCGGCGAAGCCATCGTCAAGGAAAGCGAGCAAATCAAATTGCTCCCTATTTAGCGGGCATTCCCCGGGGTGCGCGGCCGCTTGAAACTGCATTGACGCCGGGTCATTCCGCCTTCAGATTTAAACCGCATGAAAACCTCGGCACGGTTGAGACCAGGCGGGCAAACCCCGACGCTCCGCTCGGCGACTTTCCCTCCCGTTGCCGCAACGCAAAGGCGGATCACCCCGCAAACCACGGTGGACCAGGTGATGGTCGAGGAACGCGCGGGCGCCTTTGCCAAACGCAGCATCAAGACCAGCGCCAAGCTCGCCGGCCTCAAGCTGGCGATTTCGATGATGGATCTGACCACGCTCGAGGGCAAGGACACCCCGGGCAAGGTCGCCTATCTCTGCCGCAAAGCGCTCCAGCCCGCCGCGCCGAAATACGGCGTGCCGCCATGCGCCGCAGTCTGTGTTTATCCGAACATGGTCAAATATGCGCGGAAATTTCTGGGCGACGGTTCGCCGGTAAAAGTGGCATCGGTGGCAACCGGTTTTCCCAGCGGTCAATACCCGCTCCGCACCAAACTCGACGAAGTCCGCCGCGCCGTGGGCGACAGCGCAGACGAAATTGACATGGTCATCGACCGGGGCGCATTCCTCGACGGCGATTACGCGAAGGTTTTCGACGAAATTGCCTCTGTGAAGGAAGCCTCAGGCCCGGCGCATTTGAAGGTGATTCTCGAAACCGGCGAGCTCGTCACCTACGACAACGTCCGCCTGGCCAGCGAAATTGCCATGCAGGCAGGCGCGGATTTTATCAAGACCAGCACCGGTAAAATCCAGCCGGCCGCCACCATGCCCGTCACCCTGGTAATGCTGGAAGCCATCCGTGATCACTTCTTTGCCACCGGCGTCCGCATCGGCATGAAGCCTGCCGGCGGCATCCGCAACGCCAAACAGGCGCTCGCCTACCTCGTGATGGTCAAGGAAACTCTGGGCGACGACTGGCTCACGCCCGACCGGTTCCGCTTCGGCGCCAGCACGCTCGTCAACGACGTGCTCATGCAAATCGCCAGGACCGTGGACGGAAACTACCAGGGTTCTGATTACTTTTCTTTACCGTGAAAACCAAACCTAACGCTCTAAAAATCGCCGGACGCAAATCGCGGGCCGGATTACAAAACGGGCATCCGGTGGTTCCGCTGCGCGAACGCCGGCTGAATTTCGGCGACAAATGGGACTACGCGCCCGCACCGGAGGAATCCAAAAATTACCTCATCGCGCCCCGCCATGAGTTGTTCATCAACGGCAAATTCGTGAAACCACAATCCGGGAAACATTTCCCTTCCATCAACCCGGCCACGGAAGAAAAACTCACCGAAATCGCCCACGGCGACGCGGCGGATGTGGACAAGGCCGTCAAGGCGGCACGGCGAGCCTATGAAAAAGTCTGGGGCAAAATGCCGGGCCGCGAGCGCGGCAAATATCTTTATCGCATCGCCCGCATCATCCAGGAAAAGATGCGGGAACTGGCCGTCCTGGAATCCATGGACGGCGGCAAACCCATCAAAGAAACGCGCGACGTGGATCTGCCGCTGGTGGCCGCGCATTTCTTTTATCACGCGGGCTGGGCGGACAAGCTGAACTATGCTTTTCCCGGCCGTACCCCGCGGCCGCTGGGCGTCGCCGGCCAGATCATTCCCTGGAATTTCCCGCTGCTCATGGCCGCGTGGAAAATTGCCCCCGCGCTTTGCTGCGGCAACACCGTCGTCATCAAGCCTTCCAAAACGACCAGCCTGACGCTGTTGCGGCTGGCGCAGATTTTCCAGGAGGCGGAATTGCCCGATGGCGTCGTCAACGTCATCACGGGCGTGGGGGAAACCGGCACGGCCATTGTCCAGCACCCCGACGTGAACAAAATCGCGTTCACCGGTTCGACGGATGTCGGCAAGCAGCTCGCGCAGATGGTCGTCGGCACGGGCAAGCGGATCACGCTCGAGCTCGGCGGTAAGGCGGCGAACATCATTTTCGAGGACGCGCCGATCGATCAGGCCATCGAGGGCATCATCGCGGGGATTTATTTCAACATGGGCCACGTCTGTTGCGCCGGCTCGCGATTGCTGGTGCAGGAAGGCATTTTCCCGACGGTCGTCCGCAAACTGCGCGACCGCATCCAGACCTTGCGTCTGGGCAACCCGCTGGACAAGAACACCGACATCGGCGCCATCAACAACAAGCCCCAGCTGGAAAAAATCCGGGAGCTGGTCCAGAGCGGCGCGGACGAAGGGGCCGAGGTGGTTCAATCGCGCTGCCCGCTGCCCGCGCGCGGCTATTGGTATCCGCCCACGTTCCTCACCGGCGTCACAGCCTCGCATCGCGTGGCGCAGGAGGAAATCTTCGGGCCGGTATTGAGCGTGATGACGTTCCGCACCCCGGAAGAGGCCGTTGAACGCGCGAACAACACGCCCTATGGCCTGAGCGCCGGCGTGTGGACGGACAAAGGCAGCAAGATTTTCAAGATCGTCAGCCAGCTCCGCGCCGGTGTCGTCTGGGCCAACACCTACAACAAGTTCGATCCGACCAGCCCGTTTGGCGGCTACAAGGAAAGCGGCTTCGGCCGCGAAGGCGGCTTGCAAGGCCTGGCGGCCTACAGCCGGCTGGATTGATAATGCTCTTACAACTCGAACCATGAGCACACGACTCGACGTCAAAAAAACCTACAAGCTCTACATCGGTGGCAAGTTTCCGCGCAGCGAGAGCGGACGTTATCTGGCCGCGAAGTCGGCAGCCGGCGTGCACCTCGATAATTTTGCCCACGCCTCGCGCAAGGATTTCCGCGATGCCGTGACCGCCGCGCGCGCGGCGGTAAACGGTTGGAGCAAGGCCACGGCTTACAATCGCGGGCAGATTCTTTATCGCGCCGCCGAGATGCTGCAAAACCGCGCGGGCGAACTGGTGAATGAAATTGCCCGTTCCACCGGCATCCGCGCGGCCGCCGCCCGGCGCGAAGTGACGCTGGCCATCGACCGGCTGGTGCATTTCGCCGGCTGGACGGACAAGTATCAGCAGATCTTCGGCAGCGTGAATCCCGTGGCCACATCGCATTTTGATTTTACCACCCCGGAGCCGACCGGCGTGGTCGTGGTGCTCGCGCCGGACGAGCCGTCGCTGCTGGCGCTGGTGTCGCTCGTTGCACCGGTGATTTTGAGCGGCAACACGGCAATCGTGGTTTCATCGGAGAAATTTCCGCTGCCGGCCGCCACGTTCGCTGAAATCCTGGCCACGAGCGACCTGCCCGGCGGTGTGGTCAACCTCCTCACCGGCAAACGGGCCGAACTCATTCCGCACATCGCGAGCCATCTGGATGTCAACGCCATTGTGGACGGTGTGGACGATGCGGAGTTGAGCGCGAAATTGCAAGCCGGCACGGCCATCAATCTGAAACGTTATGCTCGCCGATCGCTCGCCCCGGCAGATTGGTTTACCGTAAAAGTTGAGAACCCGTATTGGATCCTCGACACAGTTGAATTCAAGACCGCCTGGCATCCCATTGGCGTTTGACCAATGGCTGCCCCTTCACTCATGTCGTTGCCAACCACCCTCGACGCCCTGGCCCGGTTCATTGACCATACCCTGGTCCGGGCGGACGCCACCCTCCAGGACATTGAAAAGCTCTGCGCCGAGGCGCGCGAACACAAATTTCACAGTGTCAGCGTGAATGGCTCGTGGATCGTCGCCGCGTGCCATTTTCTGGAGGGCAGCGAGGTGAAGGTCGGTTGCGCCGTCAGTCTCCCGCTCGGCGCCATGTCCGGCGACGTTAAACGCTTTGAAACCGAGGCGGCCATTGATGACGGCGCGCAGGAGATCGATGTCGTCCTCAACCTCGGCCGGCTCAAGGCCGGCGACGACAAATATGTCCTGCGCGAATTACGCGACGTCGTGGAGGCCGCGGACGAACGGACGGTGAAAGTCATCCTGGAAACCTGCCTGCTGACCCGGGAGCAAAAAATCCGCGCCTGCGAACTGGTCGTTGAAAGCGGGGCGCACTTCGTCAAAACCTCCACCGGGTTCAGCACCGGCGGGGCCACGGTGGAAGATGTCGGGCTCATGCGCGAGGCCGTCGGTCCGAAATTCGGCGTCAAGGCTTCCGGCGGGATTCGCGACACGAAAACTGCGCTCGCGATGATTGCCGCCGGGGCGACCCGGCTGGGCACCTCGGCCAGCGTCGCCATCGTAAAAGGCGTCGCGGAAATCAAAGCCGCCGCGTATTAAAAGGCCGCTGCGGACGGAGAACTTTCAGTCTGAAGCGCGCGCTGCTCCGGGCTTCACGCTGCCGCCAGGTCGAACCACTTGGTCCATAACAGTTTCCCGGACGTCATTTGGCACTTGCGCACTTCCACAAGCTGTTCTTATTATTTATCGTCTTACTAATTGCTTCATCTAACAATAAACAGTCAACTATTATGATAAAGATTATATCCAAAATCACGATTCTGAGCTTATTGGCCACCCTCATCGCCGCGCCGGTTTCTTTGCGCGCAGCCGACACCGACACGAACGCACCGGCCAAGCCCAAGAAGCATCAAGGCCTGGTGTTCCGGGGCACGGTCAGTGCGATTGACGCGAAAGCGATGACCTTGAAGGTGGAAACCCGCACGTTTGATGTCACGGCCGAAACCAAAATCACCAAGGACGGCAAGCCGGCCACCCTAGCGGACGGCGTGGTGGGAGAACCGGTCGGCGGCGCCTATACAAAAACGGAAGAGGGCAAACTCATCGCCACGACCATTCACTTCGGCGCCAAAGCCGAACCAAAACCGAAGGAAACTCCGGCCACCGGCGGCGGTCAGTAAGGGTTCCACAGCCATCTAGCATCCTCACGGCGGGCGGCGACGCCCGCCTTTTTCATGCCCGCTTCCACCAGCTGGTGAGGCTCTTGGACTTGGGGGCCTGCGGACTTTGGTATTGTTTCACGACCAACTGGCTGCGCGACGCTTCCAGCGCCATGATGAATTCCTCGTAACTGAGAAAACGGTCGGCGGGATTTTTCGCCATGGTTTTCACCAGCGCGTCGCTGGTCGGCTGCGTGATTTCGGGCACGACCAGGTTGGGCGGCGTCAAGGGCGTTTGCACCTGGGCCACAATGACCTCCTCGACCGTCGGCGCTTCAAACGGCACGTGGCCGGTCATTGCGTGATACAGCGTGGCCCCGAGGCTGTACATGTCCGAAAGAAAGGTCTCCGGCTCGCGTTTGATTTTTTCCGGGGCGACGTAATACGGCGTGCCCCAGGTCACGTCTTCCACCTCGTGTTCCACGTCGGCTTTGCGGGCGAGGCCGAAATCAATCAGCTTCGGTTCGTGGTCGGCATTGAACAGGATGTTGCCCGGCTTGATGTCGCGGTGGAGCAAATCGTGCTTGAGCGCCATGTTGAGCGCGTCGGCGATTTTGATGCCGATGTCGAGCACATCCAGTTCCGGCAGCAAACGCAGTTTTTCAATGCGCGCATCCAGGCTGCCGTGATCGGCCAGCTCCATCACGAGGTACGACTGGCCTTCCCAATCGTCGAATGCGTAGATGTGAACGATGTTGGTGTGATTGAGCCGGGCGCAGGCACGGGCTTCGCGATAAAAACTTTCCAGCGCCTTCTGGTCGGTAAGCAGTTCCTTGCGCATCAACTTCACCCCCACCATGCGTTCCAGGGTGGTGTCCCAGGCCCGATAGACCGTGCCCATGCCGCCCGAACCGACCACGCTCCGCAGTTCGAATTGCCGGATCATCATGGGCATCATGATCGGATGCCCGCACTTGCTGCACGGTACGTTACCCAACGGCGGCAGGTCGCCCGGGATAAAGACTTTTGTCTCGCACCAACCGCAGGTGACCATTCGCAATTGTTCGCTCATTCTCTTAGCAGCAATTTACCACCGTCCGGCTATCCGACAAGCCGAGAAAATGCATTCTTCCGGACGCAAAACTTGTTTGACAAACGTCCCCGAATGGTGTTTCTTTCCCGCGGTTGAACATGAAAACCACGTTGACTCAAAGTCTGAAGCACGCGCCGGTCAACTCCGACATGATTATCGGAGTTTGGCAGCGTGATTGCCGTCTTTTTGGCATCGTGGGCAGGAAGTTCTGATTCGAGAACAAGGATTTTTGAAAAACCCGCGATTGCCAGTCAATCGCGGGTTTTTCGCTTTTAACCCCAAACCAAAGAAAGGAATAAAATGAATAACAATAAAACCCGGGTGCCGACCAGGTTCGGCCCCGAAACAAGGTTCGAAGTGCGGCCGGCACCCCCGGCGCCGTTTCGGGCCATGCAAGAGACCGAGTTTGAGCGGCTCAAGAGCCGACTGCTCGCACGGCAATTGGCCGAGGCACCGGCGCCGGAGTTGAACCCTCCGTTGCGGTGCGCGGCCAACGAGGCGGCGGCACTGGCCTGGGCAACCGACTGCCCGTTGCTGGTGTTCCCGGTGCTGTTCGAGGAAAAAACCGAGGTTGCCCTCCGCCAGGTCAAACGCCAGGCCCGCATTCTGGAGAGCAGCCGCGAACTGCTCGCCGTATGAAACCGTGCCACCTGGAAACTGAACCTCCGCAGTGGTGTCAGGAGTTGCGACAGCGTCAGCGGGCTTGCCGCGCCGAAGCGCGCCGCGCGCAGGCGGGGAGCCGTTGGCACGGGCGAAAGATCTGACGCCCGCGCCCACGGCTTCTCGTCGCGCCAGGATAAGTGGAGAAAACCGCCATCGCACTGCAGGCTCATGACCCGGTGCGATGGCGGAACGCCGGATTCATCCGGCAGCGCGCCAGCCAAGAACGGTTCAGCCGGATAAATCCGGCGTTCCAATGCAAAGATTCATGAAAAGACCTGTAACGCGGACAATTTGTCCGCGTTACCGGAATTTTCTAACTCAGGCCTCCTCGATGCGCTCAATCCGCGCGCCGAGTTTTCGCAGCTTCAGGTCCATGTTTTCGTAACCGCGGTCCAGGTGGTAAATGCGGTTGACCTGCGTGGCGCCCCGGGCGGCCAGCCCGGCAATGACCAGCGCCGCCGAGGCGCGCAAATCGCTCGCCATCACCGGCGCACCACTCAACGCCCGCCCGCCCTTTACAATGGCGCTCGGCCCCTCGATTTCAATGTCCGCGCCGAGCCGCGCCAGTTCGCTGACGTGCATGAAACGCGATTCAAAAATCCGTTCGGTGATGATGCTGATGTTGGGCGCGAGCGCGAGCAGCGACATCATCTGCGCCTGCACATCGGTCGGAAACCCGGAATAAGGCAGCGTGGTCACGTCCACCGATTTAAGCGGGCCGCGACGATGTACGAGCAAATTGGCTCCCCGCCGTTCCACCGCCACACCCGCCTCGTTTAATTTGTCAATCACCGCCCGCAGATGGTCGGCGCGCGCGCCCTTGAGGGTGACTTTGCCGCCCGTCGCGGCGGCGGCAATCGCGTAAGTCGCCGCTTCAATCCGGTCGGGAATCACCTCATGCTTCGCGCCGTGCAGCTTTTTGACGCCGGTGATGGTAATCGTCGGGCTGCCCGCGCCGGCAACTTTTGCGCCCATGGCATTCAGGAAATTGGCCAGGTCCACCACCTCCGGTTCGCACGCCGCGCTTTCGATGACCGTCGCGCCTCCGGCAAGCACGGCCGCCATCATCACGTTGGCCGTGCCCAGCACGGTCGAACCGGCGCGCCCGCCCAGGAACATCGCCGTGCCGTTAAGTTGTTTCGCCGCGGCGCTGACATACCCACCCTCGATGCTGATCTTCGCGCCCAGCGATTCAAAGCCCTTCAGATGCAGGTTGATGGGGCGGGCGCCGATGATGCAGCCGCCGGGCAGCGACACGCGCGCCTTCTTCAGGCGGCCGAGCAAGGGTCCCATGATGCAAATCGAACCGCGCATCTTGCGGACCAGTTCGTAGTCGGCGTAACCGTGGATTTTTTGCGCGCGGACGGTCAGCGTACCGCGTTCGAATTTCACCGTGGCGCCGAGCGATTCGAGGATCCGCGCCATGAATCGCGTGTCGCTGAGGTTGGGCACGTGCCGGATGACGCACGGTTCGCCCGTCAACAGCGTGGCCGCCATGATGGGCAGCGCGGCATTTTTGCTGCCGCTGATGGCCACCTCGCCGTGCAGCGGCACGCCGCCCTTGATCAAAAAACTTTCCATGTTCGTGGAACCGTTAAATTGTCCAATCGTTGAACCGGTTTAACCATTCAAGGGTTCAACGACGCAATCAAAAACCTTTCGCGCTGACTGTAATCATCCTTCACTGCTTCCACAATCCACTTTTCGGTTTCCAGGATGGTCCGGATGGCGCCGGCCTGGCCGTCGCCGAATTCCAGCATGAGCTTCCCGTCCGGCTTCAGGAACGGTCGTGATTCCACCGCCAGCTTCCGGTAAAAATCCAGGCCGTCCGCGCCTCCATCCAACGCCGCACATGGATCGAAATCGCGCACCTCCGGCTGGAGCGTGGCAATTTCGGCGGACGGAAGATAGGGCGGATTGCTGATGATCAGGTCAAATTGGGGAGGCGAGACTCCCGGCGAGCCGGCATTGGCCGTTGCTTTCGGCTCGCGAGGACGCTCGCCCCACCGGTTTTCCAGCGCCGCAAACCCATCGCTTTGCACAAATTCAATTCGCTCGGCGACGTCGTTGCGCGCGGCGTTTTCTTTGGCCAATACCAGCGCCTCCACTGAAACATCCACGGCCACGATTTGTGCAGCGGGACATTTTGCCGCCAGGGCAATGGCGATGCAGCCGGTCCCGGTGCCGAAGTCCAGGGCGGTTAAGGGTTGGGCGCCAGCTCGCGGTTTATCGGAGTTGCGGGTTGAAAGAAACTGCCAGCCGGCTTCGGCCAGCAGTTCGGTTTCCGGACGGGGGATGAGCGCATGGCGGTTCACCCCGATTTCGAAGCCGCAGAACGAGGTCGAGCCGGCGATGTGCTGGAGCGGTTCGCGCTGGCCGCGGCGCCGGATGAATTCGCGCAAAGCGTCCGTTTCCGCCGGCGCCAGCACACGCTCGAAGTTCAGATATAACTTCATGCGGGGCAGCTTGAGCAGGTGAGCGAGCAGAAGTTCGGCCTGCAGACGCGGCGACTCAACGCCTTTTTTGGCGAGAAATTCCGTGCTCTTCTGAATCGCTTCAAGAACGGTCACGCGCAGAATCTAAAGGGGAACCGTCCGACGCAAAACTCTTTTGGCCGGAAACATTTTTGTCGCGGCTATGGATGTACAAGCCGGTTTGATAGACGATATAATAGCCGGCCATCAGCCCAAAAATGAAAAACGTCAGGGAACTTTGCATCGGCGGCGGATGATCGGGCGCGAGAGCGGCGTCGCGGATAATCATGAACCGATATGCCAGCCGCCCGACCAGCAACAGGGAAAGCGCGACACCAATAGGGGTGTTGGGGATGTAAAAGTGTCCTTCAGCCGTCGTTTCAAAACGTGTGAGGCGCAGTCCCACCCAACCCAACAATACCCCCAGCAAAAGACCGCCGCCGATGCCCAACAACAGGTGCGGCTGATGCAGATAGAGTGATAGAAAAACGATCCCCACGCTGAAAACACTGAAGATGATGATGGACGTCAGGGCCCGGCCCGGCCGCAGAGGTTGCCGGCCGATATTGCGGCGGATGCGTTTGTACATCCGCCAGGCGATCAAACCCAGGAACGCACCAAAGACGGGCGTGGACGGCGTCATGCGCGGAGGCTAGGTTTTCGTTTTCGCTTGTCCAGACGAATTGACCGCTTTTTTCCAGTTGGTCACTTCAGCCCGGCAAACCCTCCACGCCTTTGAGGTAGGCGAGGATGAGTTCGGGGAGGTCCTGGCTATAACCGCCTTCCAGCAGGCTGAACAGCGGCACGTCCAGCGCCCGCAACGACCGGCCAAGCCAGTGAAAATCCTCCGCCTCAAGCACGCCCTCAACCAGCGGGTCGCGCCGATAAGCATCAAACCCGGCGGAAACAGCAACGAGGTCGGGCTGGAATTTTTTCAAATCATCGAGCGCGCGGGCGAGCCCGGCCTGATACGTCGCCCGCGGGGTGCCCGGTGGGATGGGATAGTTGAAGCAATTTTTGCCGGCATTCGTCGCGCCGGTGCCGGGATAACATGGGTGCTGGTGAACGGAAAAAAACGCGGCCCCGGGCTGGTTGAGCAGGATGTCCTCCGTGCCATTGCCGTGATGCACGTCAAAATCGAAAACGGCGATGCGTCGGGTGCCGGTGGCCAGGGCTTCCAACGCGGCGATCGCCACGTTGTTCAGATAACAGAAACCCATGGATTGCTCGCGGGTGGCGTGATGGCCGGGCGGGCGCATTAGGCTGAAAACGGGTTCGCCTTGGCGCGCGGCGGTCAGCGCATCCAGCGCGGCGGCGGCGGATGCGCGGGCAAATTGGACAATATTTTCGTAATACGGCGTGTCGGCGTCAAAATCCTTGGGGATCCGCAGGCGGGCGAGGAGCTCCGGCGCGTGGGCGCGCAGAATTTGAGCATCGCTGACCTCACCCGGTTCCATCCAGGCAATCGGCAACCCGTTCTGGCTTTGCAAATGCGCCAGGGTCCCGGTGATGCGTTCCGGGCATTCGGGATGGCCGGCAACGGAGTAGCCGGCACACCGTTCATCAGTGACGATTTTCATTCGGCGCGGCCACGCTTAACAAAAAAGTCACCTCTGGGGGAGCAGATTCTTTTTTGCAAATGCGGCAGGTTCCGTTAGCCTTCAACGCATTAAGGATTTAACTATGTATAAAAAGTCACTCTTACTTGTCGCCATATGGGGGGCGTTCACGGCTAACGTCGGCGCCTGGGATTACGAAGGGCATCATGCGATCAATGAACTGGCGCTGGCGTCGCTGCCGCCGGATTTTGGAGGATTCACCCTGACGCCCGTGATGAAGGACCGGGTGGCGTTTCTGGCGGGCGAAGCCGACCGCTGGCGGAACGTGGGGGATTTGCCGCTGAAACATTTCAACGGGCCGGACCATTACATTGACCTGGAAGATCTGCGCTGGTACGGCCTGACACCCGATACGTTGCCGTTGATGCGTTACGACTTCGTGGCGGACATCGCCCGGGAACGGGCGGCGCATCCGGAGAAATTCCCACCGATTGATCCGACGCGGGATACCGACCACACGCGCGAGTTGAGCGGTTTCCTGCCCTGGACCATTACGGAGTATTATGAAAAGTTGAAGTCCTGTTTCAGCTATTTGAAAACGTTTCAGAAATATGGCGGCACACCAACGGAGATTGAAAACGCGCAGGCCAACGTCATTTACGTGATGGGCGTGATGGGGCATTTTGTCGGCGACGGTTCGCAGCCGTTGCACACGACGATGCATTTCAACGGCTGGGTCGGCAAGAATCCCCAGGGCTACACGACCGAGCGCACCTTTCACGCGTTGATTGACGGTGGTTATTTCCGCAAAACTGGCGGGATCGACGTTCAGAAACTGGCGGCTAAAATTCATCCGGCCGAGCGCATCAAAAATGCGGGCGAACCGGACGGCATGTTTCGTGATGCGGTCGCGTATCTCGTCGCCCAAAACAAACTGGTGGAACCGCTGTATCAAATGGAAAAGGAAGGCAAGCTGACCGGCGAAGGCGACAAGGGGCTGGCGGGAAAGGAATTTCTGAATGGCCAGCTCGTCAAGGCCGGGCAGATGCTGGGTGACATCTGGTACACCGCGTGGCAGGAAGCTCCGGAAGACCAGTATCTTGCCAAGCAGTTGCAAGAACGCAATGCGGCGCAGACTCCGGCTGGGAAGAAACCGTAATTCAGATCCTTGGTCCGAGCCGAAGCTCGAACGGAAGCGGGAGATAAAGGTTGGTGGGCCCGCTCGGACTTGAACCGAGGACCAAGCGATTATGAGTCGCCTGCTCTAACCAACTGAGCTACGGGCCCGAAAACTGAGGTTATTTTGCGCCGGGCCGCGGGCGCGACAAGCTTATTCCACCGCCTCAGTCCACATCCAGGTCTTCAATTTCCAGAAAACCGTGCAACTGGCGGATGCGCGTGGGGTGGCGCATTTTGCGCAGCGCCTTGGCCTCAATCTGCCGGATGCGCTCGCGGGTGACGCGGAATTGCTGCCCGACCTCTTCGAGCGTGCGCGCGCAACCGTCGCCCAGGCCGAACCGCAGCTCCAGCACCTTCCGTTCGCGTTCGGTCAGGCTGCACAACACGTCGCCGAGCTTGTCCTTGAGCAGGCTGAAGCTGGTGATGTCGAGCGGATTGTCGGCGGCCTTGTCCTCGATGAAATCGCCGAAATTGGCGTCGTCGGTGTCGCCGACCGGGGATTGCAGCGAGATGGGTTGCTGGGCCATTTTCAAAACGGCGCGCACGCGGTCCACCGGGATCTGCATCTCGTCGGCGAGTTCCTCCGGCACCGGTTCGCGCCCAAAATCCTGCAGCAGGCGTTTCTGGGTGCGCATGAGCTTGTTAATGATCTCGATCATGTGCACCGGGATGCGGATGGTCCGCGCCTGGTCAGCGATGCTGCGGGTAATGGCCTGCCGGATCCACCAGGTGGCGTAGGTGGAGAATTTATAGCCCCGGCGATATTCAAATTTTTCCACGGCCTTCATCAGGCCCATGTTGCCCTCCTGGATCAGGTCGAGGAACGACAAACCGCGGTTGGTGTATTTTTTGGCGATGGAAATAACGAGGCGGAGGTTGGCCTCGACCATTTCGGTCTTGGCCTGCAGCGCCCGGGTGGAAAATTCGCGCAGGCGGTCGAAGGTATGCAGGTAATCCGTATGTGGCATCCGGACAAATTCCTCCAGCGCTTTGATCTTTTGCCGCTCGGCCTCGACCAGGTGTCGTTGGGCGCTGGACTCGCGCTGGGCCTCGGCATCGGCGAGCGCGCGCAGGCTGTATTGCAACTTATCGTGGATGTTTTCGGCGACGAGCGCCATCTCCTCGATCACCTTGTGTTTGCAGCAGAATTTGGGAAACACCCGCTGCAGTTTCTGGTCCAGCCGCTTAAACGCCGCCTGGGCACGGGTCGACTTGGCTTTGGTCGCCGCGTTCTGCCACGCGGTATATTGCTCATCCACCTCGTGGTCAATTTCCCGGATCTGCGCCACCAGCCGGTGCAGGATGCGCAAGTGTCCGTTGCGATTGTCCACCTTCTTGTCGAGAATGACGCGGTCAAACCGTTCGCGCGGGGGTTCGACCAGGAGTTTTTCCGCCAGGGCGATATGCTCCTTGCCGGCGAATCCGAGGCTGTAAATGATTTTGCGCACCTCGTTTTCAGCGGCCTCGATGCGTTTGGAAATCTCCACTTCCTGTTCCCGCGTCAGCAACGCCACCTGGCCCATCTGCTTGAGGTACATCCGCACCGGGTCATCGAGAATATCCAGCCGGGAGGTGTCCTCCTCCTCGGCTTCGGGGGTCTTGACGCGGTCCACCTCCGCCTGGTCCACGATTTCGATGTCGAGGCCGCGAAGCTTGGTGAAAATCAGGTCCAATTTTTCCGGTTCGATGGTGTTGTCCGGCAGCGCATCGCTGATGTCGTTGTAAGTCAGATGCCCCTGCTCCTGCGCCAGGCGGACCAGTTCCTTGATTTTTTCCGACAGCTCCGCGTCTGATTCCAGGGGCGGCAAACCGTTGAGCGCAGCGGCAGGAGCGGTCTGGTCGGCAGACATCACGCCGTCGTGCCTGCCTTTCTTCGGGGACGAATCCACCTCGGGTTTGCGAACCTTCGATTTTGACATACGTGTTCAACCCTCCCGGCTCAGCACCGAAAGTGCGCGGGAATATGTAAAGTCCGTTTCACCCCGTCAAGCGGGGAAATGTGTTTTTTACCATCGCAATCAAAACCGGCTGGCAGCATAAATTTCATATGTCTGAGGCGATATAAATTTCCCGTTTCTTGAGCTGTTCCAATATCATTTCCACCGTGCGGTCGATCGCACCCAGATTTTCCCGGACGACCCGCTGCGCATTGCTTCCCAATTCCGCCCGACGACCTTCGTCGGCCAGCAATCCGGCAATGGCGTCCTCCAGTTCCTTCGCATCCCGCACCTGAATCGCGCCTTTTTGCGCAACAAAACTTCGCGTGATGTCGGCGAAATTCTGCATGTTCGGCCCCAAAACCATCGCCTTGCTGAGCGTGCCCGGTTCAATCGGATTCTGACCTCCCATGGCCGTGATGCTTTTACCGACGAATACTACTGTCGCACATTGATAGAAAAATCGCAACTCGCCGGTGGTATCGACCAGCAGGCAATCCACCTCGCCTTCCTGAAACCGGGTACTGGCGTAGATGTCGTTGCGGTAGGCCAGTTTCACGCCCCGTTCCTGCAATTGGCGGCCGACTTCCTTGGCCCGCTCGAAATGCCGCGGCACGAGCACGAGAAACAGTTTGGGAAACCGGGCGCGCAACCGTTGCACAATCTCCGCCAGGAGCAGCTCCTCGCCGGCGTGGGTGCTGCCGCCAATCAAAATCGGCGCCTCCGGCGGCACGCCAAGCTGCCGGAGCAATGCGGGCACATCGAGGGTGCGGCGTTCGTCCAGCCGGGCCGCGTCAAATTTCAGGTTGCCTACGATGCGAATGGCCTCGGGCCGGCAGCCGACTTCCCGCAAGCGCCGGGCATCCTCTTCATTTTGCGCGCCGACACCGGCAAACGATGCAAAAATGGGCCGGAACAAAAAGCCGATCCGACGGTAGCCCCGGTATGAACGATCAGACAACCGGGCATTGGCCAGAAAAATGGGGATGCCGAGGTCGCGGGCGCGCCAGAGGAAATTGGGCCAGATTTCCGCCTCGACGAGCACGATGGCCATCGGGTTGATGACCGCCAGCGCCCGCCGGACCCATTTTCGCCGGTCAATCGGGTAGTAAATCTTGCTGATGTGGGAGGGCAACCGGTTGCGCAATTCGCCCATGCCGGTGGTCGTGGTGGTGGACACCACGATCTTGAGGTTGGGCACGCGCGGTTCCAGGGCGCGGATGAGCTGGGTGCACAAATTGACCTCGCCAACGCTGACGGCATGGATCCAGACGACGTGGCGGTTGGTCAGGGCCTGTTTGAGGCCACTGTGGTGGTGCCCGAACCGCTCGCGAAAACCGGGACGCCAGTTGCCCCGCCGCCGCAGCCGCCAGAAATAATAAGGCACCGACAGCAAGAAAAAAATGTTGAACAGGATGTTATAAAGTATGCGCACGCAAAATCCCGAAGCGGAGCGCGTTCAATTTCCCGCAATCACGCCCCCGATGCAAAGAAAATGTTTCACGCCGGTGACTTTTTCAACGGCGGAAGAAAACCAGCCAGAGGACCAGCAGCACCGGCAGCAGGAACGGCACGGTGAATTTGAACACGAACCCGGGGAAGGTCGGCGAGCGGACTTTTTGCTGGTCGGCGACGGCCTTGACCATGAAGTTCGGGCCGTTGCCGATGTAAGTGGCCGCGCCAAAAAAAACCGCGCCGATGCTGATGGCCAGCAGGTTGCCGGCGTGCTGGTTCAGCAATTCGCCGATGTCCTTCGTGCCGATCGCCCCGAACAGGGCGCCGAGGAAACCGAGATACGTCGGCGCATTGTCCAGCACGGCGGACAAAATCCCCGTGCCCCAGAAAAAAATTCCCGGGGAGGGATGGTTGCCGAGCCATTCCCCGGCGTGTTCACCAATGCAATCGAGAGCGGGCATCATGGTCATGAAAATCCCGGCAAACAGGATCGCCACCTCCTGGATAGGATGAAAATTAAAACCGTTGGCCGCGTGCACGGATTTCTTCGTCGTGAAATAGGAACCGGCCGCGGCGCCGAGCATCAGGGCTTCACGCAGGAAAACGGGCCGGGTCACGAAAACCGCTCCCAGCACGACGGCCAGAAAAAACAGGTTGGCCAAGCCGTCGAATTGCCACGTTTCCTGGGCGGTGTCCGATTCCCGCACCGCCCGGGGGGCGCGGGTGAAATTGAGCCGGTCCACGACGTAAAACATTGCGAGCAAAAGACCCACACCCAGCGCCCACATGGGCCAGCAATGGGTGGCAACCCACCAGAACGGCACGCCTTGCAGGTAGCCGAGAAACAACGGCGGATCACCGATGGGGGTCAGACATCCCCCCGCGTTGGCCACGATGAAAATGAAAAAGGCGATGTGATACGCCGTGATGCGGTAGCGGTTCATCCGGATCCAGGGCCGGATCAGCAACATGGCCGCGCCGGTCGTGCCCAACACATTCGCCGCCGCGGCGCCGATGAATAAAAAAACGACGTTGGTAAACGGGGTGGCTTCACCTTTGACCCGGATATGAATGCCGCCGGAAATGACGAAGAGCGAACCGACCAGCGCAATGAAACTGACGTATTCGTGGGCGGTATGGAACACGCGCGCCGAAGCCTGCAGCCCGAAGAGATAATAACCGAGAATGATGGCGCCGAGACCGAGCGATACCTTGGCGTAGTGCCGCAACCACCAGCGATCCGCCAGCAACGGCGCCAGTGCCATCGCACCCAGCAACAGCACAAACGGCACAATCATCCAGGGATTAGGCATGACGACCTCGTGATTCATGCCCCAGAAGATTGCTCGCACCGGCAAAGCCGGGTCAAATACAAACCGACCCGGTGTTTCAAATTCCGCCGAAATTGTTCCGCCAATGTATCGATGCGGGTCAAATTTACTTGTTCCCCACGGGCTGATTTGTTCCATTGCCTTTCATGACGCAACCGTCCGACGCGCCGCCACCCGCCCGCCCCCAACTTTTCCAGCGGCCCTGGACCTGGTGGTTCATGGTAGCGGTGCTGGTGATAGTCGCCGTCGCCCGGCTTCGTTTATTGAACTTGCCACTCGAACGCGACGAGGGTGAATACGCCTATGCCGGCCAGCTCATGCTGCAGGGCATCCCGCCCTACCAACTGGCCTACAACATGAAGTTTCCCGGCACGTATGCGGCTTACGCGGTCATCATGAAGTTATTTGGCGAGACACCCGCCGGCATTCATTTCGGCGTGTTGTGTCTGACCACGGTGACGGCGTTGATGCTTTTCCGGCTCGGCAAACAAATGCTGGACCGGACGGCGGGAGTGGTTGCCGCGACAACTTATGCAGTGATGGCCGCCAACCCGGGGATGCTGGGACTGGCCGGGCACGCCACGCATTTTGCGGCGTTCTTTGCCACCGCAGGTTTGTGCGCTCTCTGGCAGGCACGGCAAAATCCGGATTGGCTGGTGGTATTTCTCGCCGGCCTGCTCTTTGGCACGGGTGTTTTGATGAAACAACATGTCGCCTTCATTGGGTGGTGGGCGGCACTGGCTTTTTTGACCTGGCAGTTCCGCCGGGCGGAATTGCCGCCCCTCCGACGTTTCGGGCCGGTGGCGGCGCTGGGCGCGGGGATGGTTCTGCCGTTCGGTCTGTGCTGCCTGATGCTCTGGCATGCCGGTGTTTTCGGGAAATTCTGGTTTTGGACGGTTGACTACGCGCGCCAATACACCTCCCTCGTCCCGCTCAGCATTGCACCGATGATATTTTGGAAGACTTTTTGTTTTGTGACCAGGAGCGGTTTTTTACTCTGGCTGGTCGTCGCCGCCGGGCTGGGCATGGTGTGGTTCGATGAACGCCTGCGGCCCAACCGCTTCTGGCTCCTGGGATTCAGCCTGGCGTCGGCACTGACTATTTTTCCCGGCTTTTATTTTCGGAAACATTACTATCTTTTGACCTTGCCGGCGGCGGCGTTGCTCGCCGGATGTGCCGTCAGCGGAGCGTGCTGGCTCGGGCGCCGGAAGACCAACAGCTCCCGGCTGGGTGATTGGCCGGCTTGGTGCTACGCGCTGATGGTGGCAACGACGGTCATTGCCAAGAGCAGTGTCTGGTTCGTCCAGACGCCAGTGCAGGTGGCCCGCGCCACCTATGGCATCGATCCTTTGCGGGAATGTGAACTGGTTGCCAGTTACATCCACGACAACTCCCTGCCGGAGGCGCGCGTGGCTGTGCTGGGTTCGGAGCCGGCCATTTACTTCCTTGCCCACCGCCACTCGGCCACCGGCTATGTTTATATTTACGGTTTGACGGAGGAACAACCGTTCGCCCGGCAAATGCAGGACGAGATGATTCGAGAAATCGAATCTCGCCCGCCGGAATTCGTCGTCTTTGCCGACAACCCCCTGTCCTGGGGGCGCAAACCCGATTCCGACCTGAAGATTGTCAACTGGTGGAACTCCTATCAGACCAACTACACGCTCGCCGGACTGGCCGACATAATATCGGAGACCAACACGGTATATGTCTGGGGTCCGCAAATGGTGTCGCATTACGGCGGGGAACTTCACGGCAGCGGCCTGGAGGTTTATCAATGCAAATCCGC
>Ga0265338_10003647_pt1 | contig 21449 bp, 18 predicted proteins | sample 42126metaG_FD_193579 | JGI IMG/M metagenome (GOLD analysis project Ga0265338, IMG submission 193579) | Rhizosphere microbial communities from Carex aquatilis grown in University of Washington, Seatle, WA, United States - 4-21-26 metaG | ecosystem: Host-associated > Plants > Roots > Rhizosphere... | reverse complement strand
CTCCGCGCAAGACGGAAAATTCCGCCGCATCAAAATCTCGGTAGACACCGCGCTCGCCGCCAACCTCGACTATCGCCAGGGTTACTACGCCGGCAAGACCTTCGCCAAGTTCACCGCCACCGACAAAGAACGCCAACTTGAAGACGCCCTGATGTTGGACGAGCCGATTACCGAGCTCACCATCGCCATGGAGATCAATTACTTCCAGTTGAATCGCGCGGAATATTTCGTTCCAATCGCCGTGAAAATACCCGGACGCGAACTCGCTCTTGCCAAGCGTGGTGGCGCCGAACGCACCTTGATCGATTTCATCGGTGAGATCAAGGACGACTACACCGGTATGACCACCTCCAACGTGCGCGACAAAGTGAACATCAGGTTGAGCGACGCTACGGCCGCCGAGCTGTCGAAGCGCCCCATTGAATACGACACCGGCTTCACCCTTCTTCCCGGAAAGTACACGATCAAGTTTCTTGCCCGCGATGACGAAACCGGCAGGATCGGCACCTACCAGGCCACATTTGTCATCCCCAACCTGAATAAAGAGGACCAGCGAGTTCCCATCAGCTCCGTCGTTTTGAGCAGCCAGCGCATCGATATGAAAGATGCTCTCTACAACGCAATAAAGAATAAAGACAAGGAAGACGCGTCGAACCCGCTGATCCAGGATGGCCAGAAGCTGATTCCCAGCGTGACGCGTGTCTTCCGGCAGAGCAAAGACCTCTATGTCTACCTTCAGGCCTACCAGCAGGGTGCCACGAGCGTCCAGCCTTTAGTCGCGTTCGTGGGCTTCTACCGCGCGCAAACCAAAGCCTTCGAAACCCAACCCATGAAAGTGATAGACGGATGGAACAACCGCCTGAAGACTGTCCCTCTCACCTTCAGCATTCCCCTCAAGCAGCTGCCCCCGGGCCACTATGACTGCCAGGTAACCGTCCTCGACCCAACCGGCCAAAAGAGCACGTTTTGGCGGGCCCCCGTCATGCTGGTGCCCTGAAGTGCACGAACATTCCCCTTCCTGACTGTAATAATTCGCTCGGCCCTGCGTCTTTAGGTATGAAAGAGAATCACAAGAGGTGTACCCTGCCGAGCGTACTAGAGGAACCGGCCATCGCAATTCCGGACGAACTGCAGAAAGCGTTTCAGGACCACCACGGCCTTGTCTTCCGGACCGCTTACCGGATTACGGGCAATGCCGGAGACGCGGAAGACGTGTTGCAAACGGTCTTCCTGCGACTGATCCGCCGCGGTGAGCGTGCAGATCAACTGAAGAGTCCCGAAAGCTATCTGCGCCGGGCCGCCATCAACGCTGCTCTGGACGTGATCCGATCGCGCCAGGCCGACCAGACCGTCCCTTTGCCCGAAGAGCCCTCCGGCCAGCTGCAAACTGCTCCCTCCCAAGCCTCAACGTTCGACTTGCGCCGGGGCTTGGCACGCGCCATGGCACACCTGAAGCCGCGATCGTCGGAGATATTTGCATTGCGCTTTATTGAAGGCTTGGGTAATCGGCAGATTGCTCAAATGCTCGGAATCTCACAAGTGCGGGTGGCCGTTATCGTCCATCGCACTCGCCAACAGCTCCGCGCGGAGCTTCGTCCGTATCTAGGAGACAGATCATGAGCAACAAGAAATTCGACCAACTGCTCTCGGAAATTCGAAGTGAACAGGTGGACAACCAGGTAGTTTCCCGGGCGGGGGAGCGCGCATGGCGCGCGATCTCTGCCTCTCCGGCGGTTGAGCTCGGTACCCACACGCTGCGGAGCTGTGAAGATTTCCAGACGCTCATCCCCGCCTATCTCGACAAGAATCTTCCCGAGGCTCGCCGGTTGTTGTTCGAAGATCACGTGCATCAATGTGTCGCCTGCCGGCACGCGGTCGAGCAAGCCCGCGACGGCGAACTGCAGCCGACTTGGCAACCGAAGATGTCGAGTCGCGGTTTCCCGTTCTTGCGGTGGGCAACCGTCGCGGCCGCGGCCCTCGCCGTGGGATTTGCATCCGTTGCTTTATCCAACGGTTATTTCCCCGGGCAGCACGCCGTCCGCGGCTCTGTTCAGAATGTCGATGGCTCCCTATATGCCGTCCTTGATGATCAGGTGAAGGTGATTCCGGCGGGCTATCAAATCCGAAACGGTGATGAGATCCGCACGGCCAAGGGTTCCAACGCGGTCGTTCGCCTGCTCGATGGCTCCCTGGTTGAAATAGGAGAACGCTCCGACCTCTCGGTGTCGCGCGAGTGGAAAGGCACGACCATCCATCTCGACGGCGGCCACATCATTGTGCAGGCCGCGAAGCAGCGCACCGGCCGTCTTTACGTTGCCACGAACGACTGCCTGGTTTCAGTCAAGGGCACAATTTTCTCGGTCAATCATGGCACCAAGGGTTCTCGCGTGTCGGTCATCGAGGGCGTGGTTCGAGTAGCCTCCGGTGATCGGACCACCGAATTGCGTGCCGGCGATGAGGAGACCTCCAACGCCAATCTCTCCAAGGTCCCCATCCAAAACGAGATTGCGTGGAGCCGCGATTCAGCGAAATATCTCGCCTTGCTGGGCGATTTTGCGATCCTCCAAAAACAACTGGAAGCGATCCCCGGCCCCGGCTTGCGCTACAGCTCTGAGCTTCTGCCTTACGTTCCCGACCACACGGTCATCTATGCTGCCATCCCCAATCTGGCGGCCACCCTCGGCGAAGCCAACCAGCTCTTTCAGGACCGGTTGCGGCAAAGCGCGGCTCTCCGCAGTTGGTGGAGCGAACAGCAACATGGCAAGGGCCCGAAGCTCAACGACATCGTTGAACAGATGAAAACCTTCAACAGCTATTTGGGGGACGAGATTGTGTTTGCTGTCGCCAAAGACGGCCCGACCTACAGCTCACCCGTTGTTCTCGCGAAGATACGGCAACCCGGCCTTGAGGCATTCCTGAAGAGCGAGGCCCAGCGGTTCCGCTCCGATCACAGCCAGTCTGGCCTTCAGGTCGTGCGCGACCCCTGGGCCGTATCGCCCTCGTCGAACCATCCCCTCCTTGTATATGTTGGCAATGACCTGATGGTCGCCAGCCCCGATTTGGCCGAATTGCAACGTGCCGCCACGCGAATCCAGCAATCCGGTGCCAGTCACTTCACCGAGACGCCCCTGTACCAGCAAGTGTCTCGTTCCTACCAGCAGGGGGCCGGCTGGCTCTTTTGTGTGGATATGGAACAAATTGTCGCGCAACACGTAAAAGAGAATGGTGGCAGTCACCCGCTACCCGCCGGACTAGGGGACGTGCGATACCTGATGATGGAGCGCCGCGAAGTCGGAGGCAAGACCGAGAATCGCGCCGCCTTGTCCTTCGCTGCTGAGCGTCGCGGCGTCGCGTCGTGGCTGGCTGCCCCCGCTCCCATGGGCGCGTTGGACTTCATCTCGCCCAATGCCAGCATGGTCAATTCGCTCGTCATCAAGAACCCGCGGACCATCATGGAAGAGTTGTTCCAGATCATCGGGAGCGGCGACGCAGAATTCCCCCGGCAACTCGCAGATTTCGAAGCGAAAACCGGCGTCCGCGTCCTGGACGACATTACTGCGCCTCTCGGCGGCGAAGTGACCTTTGCCTTCGATGGCCCGGTGCTGCCTACGCCGCGCTGGAAGCTGGTTCTCGAAGTCTATGATCCCGCCACGCTGCAATCCACCGTCGCAAAACTGGTCGATAGCTTCAACCGGGAAGCCACCCCGCGCGAAGGGTCGTTGAAACTGGCTACGCGTCAGGTCGGTTCGCAGACTTACTACACGCTGAGCAATCCAAAGCATCCGAACTTCGAGATGGACTACACCTACGTCGACACTTACCTGGTCGCAGGTCCGGACATCTCCACGATTTCTCAGGCCATTCGTGATCGCCAGGCAGGAAATACTCTGCCGCACTCGGCGACTTTCCAGGCGCTTCTACCCACTGACGGATATACGAATTTCTCCGCCATCTTCTATCACAACATCGGTCCGGTCGTTGGCCCCCTGGTCGACCAGATCAAAGCGGTTGGAACGCTGACGCAGCAGCAACAGCAGTCCATTGCCGCCCTGCAAGCCAATACTGCCCCGGGCCTCATCTACGCTTACGGCGAGCCCGAACGGATCGTGGTCGCCAGCGGCACTGGCTTCATGGGCTTCGACCTCGGTACTCTTATGACGCTGGGCCACGGCGGCCCGTTTCTACCGCAGATGTTCCTGGGCGGAGGACCTTTGACCAAGCCGGCCTTGACCCAATAGCGCATGAGTACGACCATCCAAGTCGGAGCAGGAGCGGGTGTCGGTCAGCCAGCCGCTACTGCTCCGCCAACACCGGTCATCGACCTGCAAGCCTTGTCGGTCCGCTTCGGCAACCGCGACATTCTGAAAGATCTCACCTGCTCCCTGGGAGGGCGTGCCATCGGATTGCTCGGTCCCAACGGCGCTGGTAAATCGACGCTCATCAATACGCTCCTGGGTTTCTATAAGCCCTGCTCCGGATCCGCCCGCGTTCTTGGACACGACATCCGCACTGATACCAGAAAGGTTCGGGCCCTCGTCGGCTACATGCCCGAGAACGACGCGTTCATCTCGAAGATGAGCGCAGTTTCGTTTGTTCAGATGATGGCGGAACTCTCCGGCCTGCCTTCGGCCGCCGCACTCGAGCGCGCGCACGAAGCCCTGTTCTGCGTGGGACTGGCCGAAGCGCGGTATCGCGAACTGGGAACTTATTCGCTTGGCATGAAACAGCTGGCAAAACTAGCCCAGGCGATCGCCCACGGCCCCAAACTCCTGATTCTCGACGAGCCCACCAATGGGCTCGACCCCTCGGCGCGGCAGCGCATGATCCGTATGATCCGCGACATCCGCGACAGCAAGCAGCTCCAGATCGTCCTATGCTCGCACCTTCTGCGCGACGTCGAAGACACCTGCGAAGAAGTTCTGATCCTGAACCATGGACGCGTGGCGCACTACTCGAACCTCGACGAAGAGCGCAAGGCCAACAAGCGATTCCTCGAACTGGAGACCTACGGTGCCAACGGCGATTTCACCGAAGCCGTCGAAAAACTTGGCTGCGAGTGCGCCGTCACGGCGAATCGCCTGAAAATGATTCTGGCCGACGGAGTCGAGATTCGCGACGTATACCGTCTCGCCGCCGAGCGCAATGTGCGCATTCGGCGCCTCAATTTCCGCCGCGACACTCTGGAAGACATTTTCCTGAAGGCGATGGAGAGTTGAAAGTTGAAAGTCGAGAGCTGGGACTTAAAGGTCCGGAGTTGAAATGGCAGATCTGAAAACAACAAACTCCGAGGGCAACCGTGGCCGTCTATAGGCGCACGTACACCTCATATACCGGCGCGCTCACCCCGGCGTGGTCGCGGTGCCTCGTGTTGTTTCGCTATTCTCGGAAAAGTCTGTTTCGCTCGAAGCTGCAGACCGGACTCTTCGTGCTCTGTTTCTTCTTTCCCCTGGCGTGTCTCATCGCAATCTACATCGCGCATAATTTGAGCTTTCTGGAAAACCTGGGCGCGAACAGTCAGTTCATCAAGATCGACAATAAATTCTTCTTCATCTTCATGGATGTGCAGGGTGTGCTCGCATTTATCCTCACCGCCTTCATCGGACCCGGCTTGATCTCGCGCGACCTTTCCAATGGCGCGTTGCCTCTGTATTTTTGCCGCCCCTTCTCCCGCGCGGAATACGTGCTGGGTAAGGCCTCCGTCCTCGCGATCCTGCTCTCGCAGATTACCTGGATTCCTGGCCTGGTTCTGTTTGGCGTGCAGTCCAGCCTCGAGGGAGCTACCTGGACATGGGACCATCTTTGGATCGCCGGCAGCCTGATTCTCTCCTCGCTCATATGGATTGCCATTCTCTCGCTTCTCGCCATGGCCCTCTCGGCCTGGGTAAAGTGGAGAATCGTCGCGGGCGCTCTTCTGCTGGCAGTCCTGTTCTTTGGAGCCGGCTTCTCCCACGCCGTCAATGCCGTGATGCGCACCGAGTCGGGTTATTTCCTCAACATCGGCTATCTCATGGCAACCGTCTGGACGTCGCTCTTCCGCATTGACTCGGATAGTGCCATCTCCTCTCCGCAGGCGTGGGTTGCCCTGCTCGTCTATTGCGCCATTTGCCTCGCTCTCCTCGTCCGGAAAGTCCGAGCTTACGAGGTGGTCAAGTGAGCGACGTGAGCAGAAACGACGTGAACAGGAACGACGCAACCAAGAGTGATCGCATCGTCTTCGAAGACGTCTCGAAGTTCTACGGCGAGATTCTCGGCGTGAACCGCGTCAACCTTACGATCCCTCCCGGCGTAACCAGCCTTGTGGGTCCCAACGGGTCGGGAAAAACGACGCTCATGAATCTGATGACCGGCTTAGTGCGCCCCACGCGAGGCCGAGTTCATATCCTCGGCCTCCACCCCGGCGAGCCGGAAAAGCTTTTCAAGATTCTGGGATACAGCACCCAGTTCGACTCCTTCCCCAAAGGTTTGAGCGGATTTCAGTTCGTGTATTCCTATCTGCGACTCGGGGGCAGCGACCCGCAGACCGCGGAACAGCTGGCCTGGCGCGCCATTGAACGCGTGAAACTCACCGACGCAGCGGGCCGTAACGTCGCCGGATTCAGCAAAGGGATGCGTCAGCGCATCCGCCTCGCTCAGGCTTTGTGCCACAACCCGCGAGTTCTCGTCCTCGACGAACCCCTCAACGGTCTCGATCCTCTGGCTCGCGCCGAGATGATCGCTCTCTTTCGCTCGGTAGCGGAAGAGGGGGCCTACGTGATTATCTCCAGTCACATTCTTCACGAAGTCGATGCCATCTCCGACCAGGTGATCCTGCTGAGCAATGGCTACGTTGTCGCTGAGGGTGCAATCCACAGCGTGCGCGACGAAATCCGCGAGCATCCTGCGCAAATTCTCATCCGTTGCGACCGGCCGCGCGACCTCGCTTCCCAAATGTTGGAAAGTGAACACACCATCGAAGTCCGCATCCACAATGACGGGCATGGCCTGTTGATCAAAACGCGCGATGCCGACGGCTTCTACCTCATGCTGAATCGCATCGCTTCGAACGGGATCTCTGTCGAATCTGTCGCTCCCGCCGACGATGATGTCAACTCCGTCTACGAATATCTGATTGGCTCCGATGAGGTGGTGCGATGACCAAGCTCTGGTGGGCACAAATCAAGGCTGTCATCCGCCTCGAAATGAAGAAGACATTCTTCGCGCGACGCGGCCTCTGGATCTATATCCTCGCGCTATTGCCGCTTGCGCTCTTCACGATCCAAGTGGTCGTCAGGTCCCACGAGCAACACCGCAGCAGTGAAATTGCCCAACAGGGTACGAAGAAATTAACGGACCAGGATATTCATTCCGTCCAGCCCGACATGACCACCCAGGAAGTCGTCGCGCTGCTGGGCAAGCCCCCCTTGCATTTCACGTGGGAGGAAGATAGGTCGAACGAGTCGGGCGAAGTCTCAAAGATTCCCCACGAAGAATTCCATTATTCCGACGGATTCGACGATCTCTATGTCGAGTTCGCCGAAGGAAAAGTCGTCAGCATCAACATCCACAAGGGCCTCAACCTGCCTGAGGATTCCGTCATCTTCGCCGGAGTATTCCAGTTCTTCTATCTGCGCCTGGCGATCTTCTTCGGCTGCCTCGGAATCTTCATGAACCTGTTCCGTGGCGAGATTCTCGACAAGAGTCTCCACTTCTATTTTCTCGCGCCCATCCGCCGCGACGTTTTGATGGTAGGAAAGTTCCTGGCAGGCTTGCTGGCGACATGCGTCATCTTTGTGACCAGCGAAGCCTTGCAGATCATCGTCTTCACGTCGCAGTTCAATCCCAACCTTCGGGATCTTTACCTCTATCAGAATCATGGCCTGGCACAATCTTTTATGTATTTAGGTGTAACCGCCCTGGCTTGTCTCGGATACGGTGCGTTCTTCCTCGCCGCCGGAATGTTGTTCCGCAATCCCATTCTGCCGGCCGCGGGAATTCTGGTTTGGGAAGCCGTGAATCCGTTTCTGCCCGCATTGCTGAAGAAGTTCAGCGTGATCTACTACCTCAGATCGCTGTGCCCGGTAGATATTCCCACTCCTCCAGGAACTCCCCCGCTGATGACGCTGCTGGTCTCGAATCCTGACCCGGTCTCCGCTCCCGTTGCCATTCTCGGGATCGTAGCCGTCTCCCTGCTGGTGCTGTACGTGTCCAGCCTGCAAGTCCGCCGGTTGGAGATCAACTACACAACCGAGTAGCAGACTCCCGCAACATTTAACCTAGCCGGTTCGGAGTGCCGGCGTTGCGCCAGGGGCAGGAAGCGCAGCCGCGTCTGGCCAGGGCGGCAAGAGTTTCACCAAAACCCAGAGAATGAAGAAGGGAAGAATCATCAGCGCGATCGCGATGAGCAATCCTTCGCGCGTGGCGAAAGCCATCTTGTACGTGGTGTATCCCAGGAAACTCTTGGAAAAGAGCTGGCCCCCGATGACGACGTTCCAGCGCATAGCAAAAATGCCGATCACAGTGAGACACCCAGCCACGCCGTAGATCCGCTTGCGGGCCGTGTCAGAAAATTTGAGAACCTGGGTCAGCCCCAGTAGCGCAATCGGCGTTACCGTCCCCATCAGGATCTGCACGATAACCTGCGACGTCCATAGCCGCGTGTGCACCATGAAATCCAGGCTGCGAAACGATTCATCTGCTTCATAGATGCGCTGCAGCAGGTCGAGCATCTCCAGGCTGAAGTCGATGATGAAGACATAAAAAAGATACTGCGCAATCTTATCCAGACACCGCATATCGATCGTCCGGCTGCGAAGCCGCGTAGTCAGCATGTACAGCAACATCACAGTGGCGATACCCGAGACCATCGCTGAAAAAATGAACACAATCGGCATCAGCGGAGAGGACCACCACGGGTTCGCCTTCACCGACCCAAAGATGAACCCGACATATCCGTGGAGTAGGAAGGCCGAAGGAATACCGATCAGCGTAATGAAGTAGCCGAGTTTCTCGTCAATGTGCAAAGACCGCTCGCTGACATTACTCGAGCCCAGAGTCAGTACGCGATAGACAAGACGCGCCAGGCCCGTCGAAGTTTGGGACTTCAGAACGATGTCTCGTCGGTAGTCGAGCCAGACCTCCAACAGCAGCACGGCCATCAGGTACCAGAGATACACAAACCCGAACATGGCCATGGCCGACGATCGGTGCGGCGTCAAATACATTTCCAGCGAACGCTCGGGATGTCCCAGGTGCAACTGCAACGGCAACGGTGCGACCAGCAGGAATGACAGCGCCGTAAGTAGCGCCAGCCGGTAGGTCGGCTTGACCGCCTCCACGCGGAACACGCGCTCCAGTGAAGCCAGAATAAATGCGCCCGCCACAAGTCCCGTGATGAAGGGATAGAGCACGATCAGGACGCTCCACTGCAGCTCCACCTCGTTCGGGTACATGAAGCCTTCAACCGGAATCTGCACAAGCCTCCTGTCCTATCTCACCGAGCCATCCATGCCGTTGTAAAAAACTTTCGCTCCGGTCGCCATGTGTGGTTTCAGAACCTGCACCGTGTGCGTTCGCAAGAACTCGTGAATCGGATCCTTGGGATTCTTCAAGTCGGCCAGTTGGCGTGCGCCAGTTGGGCACACCTCGCAGCACGCCGTCGTCAGCCCCTTGGTGATGCGGTGATAGCAGAGCGAGCACTTCTCCGCAGTATTGGTTTTCGGATTGATGAACCGGCAGCCGTAAGGGCACGCCTGCACACAGTACCGGCACCCCAGACAGTAAGACTTGTCCACGAGCACGACTCCGTCGGGCGATACAAACGTCGCTCCCACCGGGCACACCTGCGTGCACGGAGAGTCCTCGCAGTGGTTACACAGCTTGGGCACGAAGAAGTTCTTTCCACCGTCCACCTTGGGCGGGAACCCCTGCTTTCCGCCATTCGGAGATTCCACTTCTGGGCGTTCAATCTTCCAATCGGTGACGTGGTAGCGCTCGATCCACGTCCGGTAATAACCTTCGGGGACGTCGTTTTCTTCCGCGCAAGCGCGAACACAACTGCCGCACCCGATGCACTTGGGAATGTCGATCAACATGCCCCACCAGTGTTCCGTGAGCTTGTAATTCGGAGATGCCTCGGGTGTGCCGGCCTGAATGTACTTCCACGCCACGGCGGCTGCGGGCAACAGCATGAGCAGGCGACGGCGGGTGACGTCCATTACTTCTTCCCCCCTGCCGCAGGCTTTACTTCGGCCTTCGTTTCAATCTTGGGGCGGTGAGGCTGATGGCACGTGTCGCAGGCAAGACCTCCCGAGTGATCCGCGGTCGCGACCTGCGGGAAAGCTTTCGGCTTGGCGCTGTTGGCTTCGTGACAGCGCGCGCACACCAGGGCCGTGTCCAGCTTCGGTGGCGTGACCGACGCGGGATCATCCGCGTGCTTCGCCAGAGCACCGTGGCAAGCCTCGCAAGGGACAACGACATGTCTGCCTTGCTTCTTCTGCTCGACGACTTCGGTATGGCAGACCTCGCACGCTTCGTGGCCGGCGTAGGCTATGGGCCGGCTCGCGGTCTCAGCGATCGCCGCCCCGCGATAGTGACCGTACTGCCCAAAGCTCCGTGGCACGACCGCAGCACGCAGGACAATGAATGCGACCAGCGCGATCGCCATCACCGCGGCCAGCCGGATCAGGTGCTCTGTATCCTTAAACAAGGTCGCTTTCCCCGCGCTCTACCTTCCGGCACGATCTGCGCTCGAATTTGCGCAATACTCTTCGATACCGGGTATTTACCTCGGGGACGATGATTGAAGTCACGGGAGCCTGTGATGGTCGTCACGCTACCGGCCGCCCGCATGCCCCGGACAGGGGCCTACTTCCCTTAACTACCTTGTTTTCGTGAACGTATTTCAGGAGAGATCGTTGTTCGGAACTCCGGTTCGGAGCTCTACGTTCGGAGCTCTACGCTGAGAGTCAAGACGTCGAATTCCAGCCGCCACAGCAGAGTCCCTGACTCTACTCGAACTCCAGCACCACAATTTCAGGATTGGATCCCAGTCGAAGAGGCGGTCCCCACGTTCCCGCGCCGCTCGAAGTGAAGATCTGCATCTTTCCGATTCGGCTTAAGCCGTAGACAAACTGCCGGTACATGCGCCGCGCCATCCAGCTCCAGGGTATGAACTGCCCAAGGTGCGTGTGCCCCGACAATTGCAGCGATATCCCGGCAGCCTCGGCGACCTCCGGATAGTCAGGCGCATGAGTCAGAAGAATGCTGGCACGGTCGCGATTCACTCGCACACCATTCAGCACCGACGCCAAATGTCCGCCCTGCGTCGCGTTCCGGTAGGGAACTCCGATAATCTGCAAGCCATCAACTTCCACTTTTTCATTGGTGAGCACTCGCACGCCGGCCTTCGAAATCGCCTGCAAGTATTTGCTGTCATCTCCAAATTGCTCGTGATTCCCGGCCACGAAATAAACTCCTTGCGGCGCCGTAAGCTGCTTCAGTGGCTCAGCCGCTCGCCCAGCATCAATGGCCGTGCCGTCATACAGATCCCCGGCAATGAAAATTGCGTCGGGCTCTTCTCGCAGAATCTTCGCAACCATACGGCGCAGGAAACCACCGTTCCTCACATGTCCCAGATGCACATCGCTGATCAACGCGGCTTTCCGCCCGCGCCAGCCCGCTGGCAGGTTGGCAAGACGCACCGTCGTTCGCGTAATTCTCGTCCAATGGGCGTTGATCACGCCGGCGGCGCCGATTGCCAGCGCTCCAGCGAAGAGCACTTCCACTAACCGATGGAAATTCAGGGCCAGGCCCGCCAGTTGCGCAGCTCCAAAAATGATCCATGAAACCACTGCCGCCGTGAAGAGAAACGTCAGCACTCCGATCCACACCGCCGCAACCCTGTAGAACGCGCGCAACGGGCCATTTGTGTAGCGAAAAGCCAGTAACGATGCGGCGACAAAGCTCACCGACAAAAAGCCGAGACCCAGCTTGATCCACAGAGATCCCGGGCCTCGACTTCCCGCTGGTGAAAATGTCCAGGTCTTGTAGAGAAGGAAGTGTGTAGCAAAAAGAACGGACTGGATAACGAGGATAAAACCGACGAAACGCTTTTGAAACCGCATACAAACTTAGATTCCCTGACTGGCCATGAGGATTCTTGGCTTATTTCCTCGACACCACGCCGGGACGGCACGACCTCCACGCCTGCTCGACAAAACCGGTCCCAAACCAGCCAGCATCCGGACCATCAGGAGTGGTCGGATACAAAGACTCGTCCGCAGAACATCATCGTGCGCATCGCAAGACCCATTGAAAATATTTATGACCGCCATTTTCTTCGAAGCGGACAGCCTGCCAGATCGCCGTTTGCGCGCTTGAGACGCAAGGCATGGATCGACCTTCCAGCATCTTGCATCCAGACGTCAATCATCCCTCAATAAGCTGCAAAAAAGGCCGTAAACAGCGGCGATTACGCGCGTGTCGCGCGCCTCGGTGTGTCGACTCTCCCTCTTCTGCGGAGCTTATCTCGCAAATGAAAAATAGAGATCGCTTATCGCTCGCATAAATTTTCATTATCAGAAACGAAGTTTTCATAGCTGGCAGAAGAAATATTTGTTGGACGCCAGCGTGGATGCTCGCTAAGGTCGCGATGCTGACGGCAGCGGTACAGCGTGGTCCTGTTGCTTACAGGATGAACATCGAAAGCGAGGAACTAATGAAGGGTTATTTTCAGGCAGCGGCTCTGATTGTTCTTGCATGTCTGGCGCTCGTGACGGTCGGTCGCGCGCAAGACCAGGCAAGTACGAGCCCGCCATCCAATGATGCGATCCTCCACCAGATGCAACAACTGCAGGACGAAGTTAGGGCGCTCCAGGCTGAAGTGACGGCACTGAAAGCCGCACCGGCCCCGGCCGCAGCAACCGCTGCGCCCGCCGCAACTCCGCCCGCAGCGGCAGCGGTAGCTTCATCCTCCGCGCCCGCCGCTGCCCCGGCGCCTACCGGACTGGCTGGCTTGCTGGGACCCACCACGCTCAGCGGTTTCGTCGACACCTACTACGGTTACAACTCGAACCATCCCTCCACCAGGCAGAACGGATTGCGCAACTTCGACGTGAACTCCAACCAGTTCGGCTTGAACATGATCGAACTGGTTGCCGACAAGTCCGTCGATAACACGAATCGCGTCGGCTACCACGTGGCCCTCGGCTTTGGGCAAGCCATGAACATGGTCAACGGCGGCGAGTTGGGCTTCGATCAATATCTGAAGGAGGGCTATATCGAATACATGGCGCCGGTCGGCAAGGGCCTGCAAATCAACGTCGGAAAATTCGTCACTCCGGCTGGTGCCGAAGTCATCGAGAGCAAAGACAACTGGAACTACTCCCGCAGCCTGCTCTTCTCGTGGGCCATTCCCTATTTCCACTTCGGCGCGAGCGCCAAGTACGCCTTCAACAGCAAGTTCGCGGTGACAGGATATGTCGTCAACGGCTGGAACAACAGCGTCGACAACAACACTGGCAAGACCGCTGGCTTCAGCGCCGCGTGGACTCCAACTCCCAAGTTCAGCATCATCGAAACTTACTTGGGTGGGCCTGAGCAATCCGGCAACAACTCTGATTTCCGGCACCTTTCCGACACCGTCATCACCTACAACCCTACCGCCAAACTTTCGTTCATGGCCAATTACGACTACGGCCACGAAAGCATCGGTCCCGCCCTGGGCCAGGCGTTCACAGTTGCCAAGTGGAGCGGTCTCGCTGGCTACGTGAAGTACGCTCCCAATGACAAGTGGACAGTTGCACTCCGCGGTGAATACTTCGACGACAACCAGGGATGGTCCACCGGGACAGCGCAGGAGCTCAGCGAGTTCACCGGTACGTTACAGCGCACTTTGTCCAGCAAGATCCTGACCCGTCTTGAGTTCCGCCGCGACATGACCGGCGCTCGCACGTTCTTGAGAGGCCCGGCAGATACTCCGGTGAGCGGTCAGAACACCGTCGCACTCGGCTTCATCTACGCCTTCTCCAGCGCCGATGCCAAATGACAGAAACGGACGACGCTGCCGGATCGCGGCAGCGTCGGTTTGTGCGCTCAGAAATTGAAGTAATCTCCACAATAAAAAATATGAATTGGACATTGCCGATACCCGATGACAGGATCGCTGCCAATCTGATTGGCGTCTGTGCTGGCTGAGCGCTTCCGTGGCTGAATGAGAAGTCGGGGGCTGTGGTTACGGGTGGAAACGAAACCTTAGATTGAAAAAGGAGCGGAACATGAAGTCTGGTATTCGAGGAACAAGAATGAGGCTGTCGTTTTCGGAAAAGCTCTCCCGATTGGCTCTCCGGCTGAAAGATGCTGAATGGCGCCGCTATGGAGGCCTCCTCCTCGGTGGTAAAGCAATGGGCCTCGGGATCGTATTGCTGCTGATCACCGTGATCTCGGGTCTCTTCTTCGGTCACGTCTACGCTCAGACTGCCGCGCCGGAAGTCAAAGCAGCCGACGTCGTCAACCCCCTGAACACCGCCTGGACACTCATTGCTGCCTTTCTCGTCTTTGGCATGCAGGTCGGCTTCACCATGCTGGAAGCCGGCTTCTGTCGCTCTCGCGAAACCGTCAACGTGCTCGTAGAGTGCGTTGTCGATACCTGCCTTTGCGGCATTCTCTTCTACGCCATCGGTTTTGCCTTCATGTTCGCTCACGGCAACGGATTCATCGGCTACCACTGGTTCTTCCTCCAGGGCGCACCGGCGACCTATGAGAGCACCGGCGTCGCGTTCCTGGCCGTCTGGATTTTCCAGTTTGCTTTCGCCGACACTTGCTCCACCATCACCTCCGGCGCAATGATCGGCCGCACCGGATTCGTTGGCGACCTTCTTTACAGCATCTGCGTCACTGGATTCATTTACCCCATCATCGGACATTGGGCCTGGGGACCGGACGGCTGGCTCGCAACCATGGGCACTCCCGGTAACGTCTTCCCGTCTCTCGGCATGGGCTTCCACGACTTCGCCGGATCCACCGTGGTCCATACCATCGGCGGATTCATCGCCCTTGCTGGCGCTATTGTTTTAGGCCCGCGCCTCGGCCGCACCTTCAAGCGTGATGGCGGCCAACCGATGTTGCCCCACGATCTCACCATCGCCGTCAGCGGCGGACTCATCCTCTGGTTCGGCTGGTACGGCTTCAATCCCGGCAGCACGCTCTCCGCCATGGACTTTGAAGGCATCGGCCGCGTTGCCGCCAACACAACCCTGGCTGCTTGCGCCGCCGGACTTACTTCCATTCTTTACGGCTACATGAAGACCCGAAAGTGGGACGCCAGCTTTACCACCAACGGATTCCTCGCCGGGCTCGTCGCAATTACCTGTCCGTGTTATTGGGTCAGCCCAACTGGCTCCATCCTGCTCGGCGGCATTGCCGGTGTACTAGTCATCCTCGGTGTCGAAGCTCTCGAATGGCTCCGCATTGATGACCCCATTGGCGCCGTACCCGTGCACGGCCTGTGCGGTATCTGGGGAACAATCTCTCTCGGTCTATTTGCCTGTGGCCGCTATGGGGCGACGGGACCTGTCTCCGCCGACAATTCTGCGCCTTTGACGGGACTCTTCTACGGCGGTGGGTTGCAGGTGCTTAAAGCTCAAATCATCGGTAGCGCTTGCATCACGCTGGCCACTTTCGCCGTCGCGATGGTGGTCATGCTTGCCGTCAATGCAACCGGTACCCTTCGCTTGCCGGCAGATGCAGAAGCCTACGGCATGGATTTGCACGAGCACGGTATCTCCGCCTATCCGGAGTATGTCATCTCGGCTTTGGGTGCGCCGGGTGGAATGTCGCAGGAACTTCCGCCGGTTTCATCAGCCAAGGCGAGTATGGCAATCAACCCTATGCCTCGTGTGGCGAGTTGACGAAACTGCCGGCTCGCATACGATCCGGAGGCAGAGAGATCCTCTGCCTCCACCCATTCATCCACAGAATCTTATCGAGGAAAATATGACAAAACTGGAAGCCATCATCCAACCTGGCAGGCTCGACCCGGTGAAGGAAGCTTTGATCGAGTTGGGTGTTGAAGGCATGACGGTGTCGGAGGTTCGGGGACACGGAAGGCAGAAGGGCCACACCGAAACGTATCGCGGCAGGGAATACGGCATCGACTTCCTGCCCAAGGTAAAGCTCGAGCTCGTCCTGAAAGACGAAATGGTTGACGGCGCCGTCGACGCCATCGTCAAGCACGCCGCCACCGGAAAAATCGGCGACGGCAAAATCTTTCTCTCCAAGGTCGATGAAGCGATTCGAATTCGTAACCAGGAACGCGGGGTGGCCGCACTCTAGACCCCGGACTTCAACCCAATGACAACAGGCCACCCTCGTCATTGCGATTGCCGCCAGCTCCATGGTTTGCGCTGCTGGCCTCCCGCTCCCAGCAGCGCAAATCTCTTCCCTCTTCAGCCTGTCGTGGAACTCCCGCCACCCGGCCAATCACCGCGGATTGTCCATAGGCTGCACTTGGCTTGATGCCCCGACGCCCGCCCATGTAGCATCTCTCTGTCGGTCAAAGTTGCTACTTTCCCGATCCCTCATCGTTGCGGCTCCTATTATGCTCGACTTTAATCGCTTCGAAATCTTCACCTTCGATTGCTACGGCACGCTCATCAATTGGGAAGCAGGAATTCTTTCCGCACTCCATCGCATCCTGGCCGCTCATAAAAAGACGATCGACGACGCCACTCTCCTGAAACTCTACGGAGATTTTGAGCAGCGTTCCGAACATGGCGTTTTTCATCCTTATCGCGAAGTCCTGCAGTCGGTAGTGCGCCAGTTCGGTATCGAGCTTGAATTCGCTCCCACCCCCGAGGAAATCGCCTCGCTGCCCGATTCACTTCCTACCTGGAAGCCCTGGCCTGACACCGTTGCCGCTTTAGGCCAGCTCAAAACCCGCTTCCGCCTCGCCATTCTTTCCAACGTCGACGACGACCTCTTCGCCGGAACGCGTCCCCAACTGGAAGTCGAATTCGACGAGGTCATCACTGCGCAACAAGCCCAGGCCTACAAGCCATCCCTCAAGCTGTTCGAGCTAGCCCTCAGTCGCGTGAACGCCCCCGCCCACCGTGTCCTCCACGTCGGCCAGAGCATTTACCACGACGTCATTCCGGCTCAAGCGCTGGGACTCGCCACCGTATGGGTGAATCGCCCCTCCGCCCGCCCCGGCGTCGGCGCCGTCAAAACCGCCGAAGCCAAGCCCGACCTGACAGTCTCAAGCCTCGCAGAACTCGCCGCCGCAGCTACCAACTAATAAAGCACACCGCCGCTCTGCTGAACCAATCGGGGATTGTTTTGAAAGGGCCGATCAGGGGTTGTTTTGAAAGGGTGCCGCTCCAAGCCGCGCCGTAAGTCCGATAAGGATAGATTTGGGCTTTAGTGTGCGTGAAAACTGCCTAGTCGGAGGAGAAGGTAGATTGAAACTACACAATTCCAGCCCCGAAAGGGGCGGCATTCATTAGCCCAGGGCGTAAGCCCTGGGGAGACTGGGAAAAGTGCGCGAGTCCCGCAGGGACGGCACTAGCTTTGACACACACTTTAGCCCCTGGGGAATTGGGCCCTCTAGAAATTCACCGGCAGCTTCACCACTCGCTTCTGGATCGCCCACATCACCAACTCCGCCTTGTTGTGAATCCCCAACTTCCGCATCAGATTGAATTTGTGCGCGTCCACCGTCTTGACGCTCAAACCCAGAACGTCTGCCGCCGAGCGAACTGTCCTGCCTTCGGCCAGCAGCTTCAAAACCTCGCGCTCCCGGGTCGTCAGAACCCGCTTTCGTGGAAGCTGTTCCCCGGTCGCCCACTCTCCCGGCCCTTTTCGCGGCATTTCCCGCACGACAGCTCTGCTCCCATCGTGCGTCATCCGGACCATCTCCACCAACTCTTCCGCCGATGTCTGCCGCACCGCGTACTGGGTCGCGTCGCCGCGCACTTCCCGCAGCGGATCTTCGCCGTCCTGCATGCCCAGCAGCAGCACCTTCGTCTCCGGGGATTGTTCCAGGATCAGCCGCTCCGCCTCATCGACGGCACAGTCGAAGATTCCCGCATCCGTGATCACCACCTCCGGCTGATGCTCCAGCACCTTTTGCAGGGCTTCCGCCGCATTTCCAGCCTCCGCAATCACTTCCACGTCGGGTTCATCTTCGAGCAGCCGCCGCAGTCCCTGGCGCAGCAAGACATGGTCGTGCACCAGCAGACACCGAATCTTCCTGCCGTCAGGCGATCCGTCTCGTTGGATCTGTGCGTGGGGACACACAGTTCCCTCCTTATTGTGGCCAGAGAATCTTGGGATGCGGCGCAGAGCGCAATCCGAAACCGGCGAAAAACCTCAGTACAACCCTATTGTAGCGCCTGCGATTACCCCGCGAAGCTGAAAATCAGCTATTTCCTGTTGGCGATGCAATTTCTTGCATCTTCCTGGTCCCACCCTGGCCCCAGCGCACCGGGATTCCTGCTCAACTCAGCGCCCGTACGTCGCGCGTTTCTTTTCCGAATAATCCTCCGAAGACTCCAGCGCCTCCCGAAACTCATCGCCTTACATCAGGTACAATCGAGCGTTTATGCTGCGCTACTTTACTGCCGGAGAATCGCATGGCGAAGCTCTGGTCGCCTTCCTTTCCGGCCTGCCCGCCGGATTGAAGATCGACCAGGCCTCCCTCGACCGCGAACTCTGGCGCCGCCAGCAAGGCTACGGCCGCGGCGGACGCATGAAGATCGAGCGCGACACCGCCCACATCCTGTCGGGTGTGCACCACGGCATAACCATCGGCTCTCCCATCTCCGTGCTGCTCGAAAACCGCGACTGGAAAAACTGGCAGGAATCTCTGCCCGTTGGCGAAGGCGATCCCGCCAAGCACAAGCGTGTCGCCTCTCCCCGCCCCGGTCACGCCGACCTGGCCGGAGCCCTGAAGTACAACTTTTCCGAAGCTCGCTACGTCCTCGAGCGCGCCTCTGCCCGCGAATCCGCCGCTCGCGTCTCGCTCGGCGCGATCTCCAAGCTTTTCTTGCGCGAACTCGGTATCGAAGTCCTCAGTCACGTCGTCACCACCGGCGGTGTCACGCTGCACGATCAGGTCCCTTGGGAAAAGATTCGCGCCCTCTTCGATAAGGAGGAAATTCTTCTCAACTGTGCCGACCCGCAAACCGAGCAGCGTATGAAAGAAGAAGTCGACAAGGTCTTCAAGACCGGAGACTCCCTCGGCGGAGTCTTTGAAGTCGTGGCCCATCACGTTCCTCCCGGCCTCGGCACTTACGCCCAGTGGGACGAGCGTCTCGACGCCCAGCTAGCCGCTGCTGTGATGTCGCTGCAAGCCGTAAAGGCTGTTGAAATCGGTGCCGGTGTCACCGCTGCCTTCGCTCCCGGCTCCGCCGTCCACGACGAAATTGGTTACACCGGCACCGACGGCTTCACCGCTTTCTCCCGCACCCGCAACAACGCCGGCGGCATCGAAGGCGGCGTCTCCAACGGAGAGGAAATTCGTATCCGCGGCTATCTGAAACCAATTTCCACGTTGCGCCGCCCCTTGCAGTCGGTCGATTTCTCCACTCGCGAGCCCGTCAAAGCCGCCTACGAACGCTCCGACGTCTGTGTCGTACCAGCTGCCGGTGTCGCCGGCGAAGCGATGGTAGCTCTCACTTTAGCTCGCAGCGCCCTGGAAAAATTCGGCGGCGATTCCATGATCGAGACTCTAAGAAATTTTCAAGGCTACTGCGAGCAACTGAAAAACTACTGACCCAAATTAACGATCTCCAGAATGATTTATCCCATCGTAAAGTTCGGCAACCCCGTCCTCGAGAAGCCCGCGGAAACCGTGACGGTCTTCGACGAGGAACTGAAGAAGCTGATCGACGACATGTTCGAGTCGATGTACGTAGCCCATGGCGTCGGCCTGGCCGCGCCTCAAATCGGCATCGGCCGCCGCATCGCCGTCATCGACGTCACCTTCAAAGAAGATCCCAACGCCAAGCTGGTCCTGATCAATCCAGAAATCATTCATACCGAAGGCCGCCACACTCAGAGCGAAGGATGCCTCAGCATCCCCGACTTCCGCGAGAACGTCTCCCGCCCCAACAAAGTCACTATCCGCGCTCAAGACCTTCACGGCAAGCTCTACGAAAAGACCGGAGAAGAGCTGCTGGCCCGCGCTTTCCTCCACGAAACCGATCATCTGAACGGCAAGCTCTACATCAGCCACCTGAGCGCCCTGAAACGTGACCTGATGAAGCGCAAGATCCGCAAACTGATGAAAGCCGGAGAATGGTAAGAATTTGGGAATTGGTTGTTTTGGTAATTTTGTAACTTAGGAAGACAGGAAGTACCCCATGTCTCCCCCCTGTTTGAGAGACATGGGAACCGAGCAGCGTAGCTCGAATCGAGAAAGAATCAGACGCGGGTGTCTCAAATTACCAAATCACCCGATTACAAAATTACAAAATGCCTTTGACCCTGGTCTTCTGCGGCACCCCGCCCTTCGCCGTGCCCACGCTGGAAAGCTTGGTTGCTGCGGGATTCCGCGTCTGCCTGGTAGTGACTCAACCCGACCGCCCCAAAGGCCGCGGCCTCGAATTAGTCGCTTCTCCTGTAAAACAGTCGGCCCTGAAACTGAATCTCCCCATCACCCAACCTGACCGCATCAAGACCAACGACGAATTCCGCGCCCAACTCACCGCGCTCAAGCCCGACGCCATCATCGTTGTAGGCTACGGCCGCATCATCCCCCAGTGGATGCTCGCTCTCCCGCCCCTCGGCAACATCAACCTCCACGCATCGCTGCTCCCCAAATACCGCGGCGCCGCGCCCATCCAGTGGGCCATCGCTAACGGAGAAGCCGTCACCGGCGTCACCACTATGCGCATCGATGCCGGCCTCGACACCGGCGACATCCTCCTGCAGCAAGAACTCGCAATCAAATCAGACGACACCGCCGAGACCTTAGCTCCGCCCCTGGCCTCCATCGGCGCCAATCTCATCATCGAAACCCTGCGCGCCCTGCAAGCCGGCACCATTCACCCGCGCCCTCAGGACAATTCGCAAGCAACCCTGGCTCCGATCCTCAAGAAAGAAGACGGTCTGATCGATTTCTCCCGCGCCGCCACTGAAATCTTCAACCGCATGCGCGGATTCCAGCCTTGGCCCGGAGCCAACACAAAGTTCCGCGGCAAGAATCTTCAAATCCTGAAAGCCAGCCCAACCAACGACGCGATCCCCCCCGCCGAACTCCGCTCGCGCCCCGGACAACTCCTGGTAGGCTGCGGCCACAACACCTCCCTGCAATTGCTGGAGATCCAATTAGAAGGGAAGAGGCGAACCACAGCCCAGGATTTCGTCCACGGCTACAACCCCAAACCCACCGAAAAACTAGGCACCGAGTAAAGAAGAAGTAAAAGAAGAAGGAAGGAAGGAATGAAGGAAAGAATGAATGTGGGGACAGCCGC
>Ga0265338_10003646_pt1 | contig 21454 bp, 16 predicted proteins | sample 42126metaG_FD_193579 | JGI IMG/M metagenome (GOLD analysis project Ga0265338, IMG submission 193579) | Rhizosphere microbial communities from Carex aquatilis grown in University of Washington, Seatle, WA, United States - 4-21-26 metaG | ecosystem: Host-associated > Plants > Roots > Rhizosphere... | reverse complement strand
TAAAACAATGGCAAACGTACTCGATCTCCGGCGTCGCATCCGCAGCGTGAAAAACACGCGGCAGATCACCAAGGCCATGAAGATGGTTTCGGCGGCCAAGCTGCGCCGCGCCCAGGAACGCGCCATGTCTGCACGGCCTTACGCACGCATGATCGTGAGCGTGCTTGAGTCGCTGACTCGGCGCGTGAATATCTTCGACGAGGGCACCGGCAGTATCGCTTCGCCGCTCTTCGTAACCCGGCCCGAGAAGCGCGTCTTGCTGGTGGTTGTCAGCGGCGACAAGGGTTTTGCCGGCGCTTTCAACGCCAACATTCTCAAGACCGCCTACCAGTTCATCAGTGGCAATCCTGATAAAGAAATCGACGTAGAGGCCGTAGGCCGCAAGGCGCGCGACCTGATGCGCCGACGCTATCCGATTGCCGAGTACACGGAACAGACAGACGAGCATGGAGCTGTCCGTCAAGTCCGCAACTCTCGCAAAGGTTCGGTCGAAGTGACCGGCGATCATGTGGGCATGCTGGTGAAGCTTGAGACGCAGCGCGTGATGGACCTGGCTCACAACATTATCGACCGATACGTGCGCGAAGAGATTGACTCGGTCTACATCGTTTACAACGAATTCAAATCGGTGATTTCGCAGCGGCTGGTGGTTGAAAAGCTGCTGCCGCTGATCGAGATAGGCAAGCAACAGATCACCAGCGCCACCGAGCCCACGTCCGAAGAAAAAGAGCGCGCTGCCGAGGCGGCACTTTCTGCAGGCATCGATATTGAGGCCGCCGACACCGCCGAAGCCGAGGAAGAAGCCAAGAAGTTTGGCACCGCCAACGTTGACTACATCTATGAGCAGCCGCCCGAGGAACTCTTCGCCGGACTGCTTCCGCAATACATCTTCGCCATGCTTTATCACGCGATGACGGAATCGGTGGCCGCGGAGCACGCGGCGCGCATGACGGCGATGGATTCGGCAACCAACAACGCCTCCGACATGATTGACTCGCTGACGCTGCACATGAACCGTGTGCGCCAGGCGGCCATCACCAAGGAGATTATTGAGATCGTTAGTGGAGCGGCGGCTTTGTAAGGCAGAGCGGTTCACGGCATAGCGAAAAGCGGAATGTGAGGAGGTGCCCAAGTGACTATCAATGAACTGCAACATTTCGAGCGGCAATTGCGGTCGCAACCTATAGTGGCGCTCAGACTTCGCCACAAGCGGGACATGTTTGCGGCCGAAGCTGCGGTCAAGCATTACATCTACGGCGAGCCGTATCCGGTGCCGAAATGGGCGGGAACGAGGACAGCCCAGCAGGTCAAGGTTGCATACGACCAACTTTCGAAACAGAAGGGCTAGTGTTCCGCCGAACGCGAATCTGTTCCAGAAAGCTTGCGGTCGCCGACGCACATGTGTATTGGATCGCCAAAGGCATTGCAAGAGGGGACTCAGACGGATAGGAGGAAGTTGGTGCAGCTGCCTAAATGTTGCAGATGGCGGATCGCTCTACTGACTTCTATCCTGATCTTGGGTTGTGGACCCAAATTGAAGTTCAAAGATGGGGATTATGGCCGAATCTCATCAAAGATGGAATGTTTGGACTCGAAGGAAGCCCTGCAAGCATTGATTTATGCCCATGACGACGGGAATGAATTGGTTCGAATTTTAAATGCCCATACGGTGAAAACTCTTCATTTCGATGATCGGGTCAAGATTCTAGATCAGATCAAAGTGACGAAGCCAGGGTATCAAGTCCTCGATATCAAAGTTCTGCTCCAAAATGGTCAGGAATGTTGGATTGACTCGTCGCTGGACGAGTGGGTTTTAAGTCCGGAGGGTCAATGACACCGCCGAAGGAACGAAGCATGGTCTTTGCCTTGGACTACCGACCCATCTCAGAGGTACTGGCCAAGGACGAATTTTTGGCTAATAGCCCACGGGAAACCATTCAGCAGCACGGTTCTATGCTTATGAAGTGGGCAGGGCGCCCAAATAAGTTTCGGTTTTGAAAAGAGAAGGAAAAATGGCAGAGAACATCGGCAAAGTAATTCAAATCTCCGGTCCCGCGGTCGACGTCCAGTTTGAAGAAACGACGATGCCGCCCATTTACCAGGCGCTCCGCGTCACCAGCGACGGCTTTAGGGTCCCCACGCCCATCAACGTCATCCTTGAGGTCCAGCAGCACCTCGGCGAGGGCCGCGTCCGCACCGTCGCCATGGAAGCTACGGACGGAATGGTCCGCGGCATGAAGGCCATCGACCTCGGCGGCCCTATCCGCGTGCCCGTAGGCAAAGAGACGCTGGGGCGCGTGCTCAACGTGATCGGCGAGCCGGTGGACGAACTCGGCCCCATCGGCGAAAAGCTGCGCATGCCCATTCACCGGGCGGCGCCGCTCTTTGACGAGCAATCGACCCACGAGGAAATGTTCGAGACCGGCATCAAGGTCATCGATCTCATCCAGCCCTTCCTTAAGGGCGGCAAGATTGGCCTGTTCGGCGGCGCCGGCGTGGGCAAGACTGTTGTCATCATGGAATTGATCAACAACGTGGCCAAGAATCACGGCGGCTTCTCGGTGTTTGCCGGCGTGGGCGAGCGCACCCGCGAGGGCAACGACCTTTGGACCGAGATGACCGAGTCGGGCGTCATCAAGCCCGGCGACTTTGCCAACTCGAAGTGCGCGCTGGTCTACGGCCAGATGACCGAGCCGCCTGGAGCACGCCTGCGCGTAGCCTTGAGCGCGCTCACAGTCGCTGAATACTTCCGCGACGTTGAAGGCTCTGACACGCTGCTGTTCATCGACAACATTTTCCGCTTTACGCAGGCTGGATCTGAGGTTTCAACGCTGCTGGGCCGCATGCCTTCGGCCGTGGGCTACCAGCCCAACCTGGCTACGGAAATGGGCGAGTTACAGGAGCGCATCACATCGACAAGCAAGGGTTCGGTTACATCGGTGCAGGCTGTCTACGTGCCAGCCGACGACTTGACCGATCCCGCGCCGGCAACCACGTTTGCCCACCTTGACGCGACCACCGTGTTGAGCCGTCCGCTATCGGAGCTCGGCATCTATCCGGCCGTCGATCCGCTCGCATCCACCTCGCGCATTCTTACCGCGCGCATTGTGGGTCAGGATCACTACGACGTGGCGCAGGGCGTGAAGAGAATTCTGCAGCGCTACAAGGACCTGCAGGACATTATCGCCATCCTGGGCATCGACGAGCTTTCAGAAGACGACAAGCTCACCGTTGCGCGCGCCCGCAAGGTGCAAAAATTCCTTTCGCAACCTTTCCACGTTGCCGAGCAGTTCACCGGCATCGCAGGCAAGTATGTAAAGATTGCCGACACGGTGCGCAGCTTCAAGGAAATCATCGAAGGCAAGTACGACGACATTCCCGAGCAGGCGTTTTACATGCAGGGCTCGATTGAAGACGTGCTGGCCAAGGCCGAATCGTTGAAGACGACGGCGTAAGAACAGCTTCTAGCTGCTAGCCACTAGCTTTTAGCCTATTCGTGCGTGAGCTGAATTGATGTGGTTGACTCATGCAAGATGGGCGAGAAGCTAGAAGCTAGGAGCTAGCAGCTCGGAGCAAATATGGCAGACACAACATCCGACCAACTTCGCGTACGGCTCGTGACTCCGGAGCGCATTCTCTTTGAGAGCTGCGCGACAGCTGTTGAGCTGCCTTCGAAGTCGGGCTATTTTGAAGTGCTCTATGGGCACGCGCCGCTTCTCGCTGAGCTGGGCGCGGGCGATGTGCGCATTCACACTGGCGCAGGCATTGAGCAGTTGAGTCCCGAAACCACCCGCTACAACGTGAGCTGGGGATTCGTCGAGGTGCTGGGCGATCGCGTCACCATTCTTGCTTCAGACGCGCTCAAGCCCGAAGAGATCAATACAACGCGCGCTCACGAGCAGCTAGACCGGGGCAACAAATTGTGGAGCGAAGCCGGCGACAGCGAAGCCGCTTACGACGAAGCGCTGAGAGTGATTAACGAAGCCGATGCCAAGCTGGCGTCGGCGGCGGAAAAATAGCGGGGCATAATTGACTTCAACGCATTACCGAACGCCCTGCTCTCGCGAGTGGGGCGTATCTGTTTCTGCCTCCCCACACCGGCTTCGGTTTATGGCTTTTGCGGGTCGACCGGAGCGATGCCCTCCAGAATTCTCGAAGTCACGTGCGTCTTTTCGAAATCCCGATTCTCGGCGCCGAGGAAAATTTCGCGATTGAAGAAGAACAGCACGTGAATCTTGAACTCGGTGGAGAACGTGACCGGGAACCAGATCCCATCCGGCTGCGGCGCGTAGGCAACGGTGAAGCCGAGGCCGGGAAAATTGGTTCCCAGCAGCGTGCGCACGGCGAACGGGATCTTACGCGACATGCCGGTCGTAACCACTACCGGCTCAAAAGCGGTGGTGTCGATGTAGGCGTCGCCGCTCCAGCCGAAGTCGTCTTTCTGTTTAGGGCGGAAGGCAATGTGATAGACGTTGTGGTCATTCAGTCGCTCGCGCCCAATCATGCGAAAGAAATATTCGGCTTGGTCTTTAGATGTAAGCGGAAACAGGTGCGCGCTGATGCCGTCTTTTGACTTGTCGTGGATCAGGTTCCAGCGCATGTTCTCTACAATGTCGCGATCCATCGTCTCGTCGCTGTTGGGATCGAAGGTTGGGTCTTTTTCGTTCTTCTTCCCCTTGTCTGCGGATTGATCGCCTTGAACGTCCTTGCCTTGGTCCTTCCCCGCGTCCTTGGGCTTGTCTTCGTCGCGGGGCAGCAGTTTTGTGATGGTGACGTACTTGTGGTTTTTCAAGTACCTGCCATCGACACCGAGCAGTTGTTCTTCAAAGCCATCGGTCGTCGGCGTTACCCGGTAGTCGGTGATCTCCTCGCACTCGACCGATTTGCCGTGACGCGAGACCATCTTGGAGTGCTGCAAATAGACGTAGTGTCCGCGCTCCGCTTCGGCCCGGTCCTGATTGGCAGCGACCCGGGCCATGATGGACTCGGCGGAAGGAAGCGCTTCTGTGTGGCTTTGAGCTTGGGCGAAGGACCATGCACAAATGCAAACCAGCATCGTACCGGCAAGAAATCGGAAGATGATCATGCATAGCCCCCCGAAACACACGCATACCGCCCCAATTGCTCTCAACACTGGTATCCGCAGCCAGGTTGCGTTTGGAATGCAGAATTTTACGAAAGTCTCAAATAATCGTAATCCTATCGGGCGCCTCAGCCTTGTACCGTTTTTGATTCGATCGTTTCGGCTTGGAGGGATACAACTCCGCTGCCTTCCGTGTGATAGCATCGCTCTTCCCGCGAATTCGCGGGTAAAAAGGTTGATTCATGTTCCGTACCCGATTGCTTTTTGCCGGCGCCATCTTTCTCGCATCGTTCTTGCTCTTTCTTGTGGAGCCGATGGCTGCCAAGCAACTGCTTCCCGTTCTGGGCGGGTCGGCTGCGGTGTGGATTACCTGTCTCGTCTTCTTTCAAACCGCTCTGCTGGTTGCCTACGCCTACGCGCACTGGCTCACGCGCCATCCGCGCTGGCTTGTGCATTTTGCGCTTCTAGCCGCGGCGCTGGCGCTTGCCATTTACTGGGCGGTCGGCGGGCTCGATCTTTCGAATGGCTCCTCGCACCCCATCAATACCATCTTCTTTGCGCTATCGATTTGGATCGGACTTCCCTTCCTCGCGCTCGGCGCAACCAGCCCGCTGCTACAGGTGTGGTGGTCGCAGGTTGAGGGTGAAGGCATTCCCTACCGGCTCTTCGCGCTCTCGAATCTCGCATCGCTGCTGGCGCTCGCCGCCTATCCCACGCTGATCGAGCCCAACTTTACGCTGCGCACGCAACGCATCGGCTGGCTCGCGGGATTCGCGGTCTTCGGAATGCTCTCTGCGGCCCTCGCGATGCGCGCGCGCAAGGCAGCCGTGACTGCACCGGCAGCACCGGACGATCGCAACGAAACCGCCGAAGCCTTCAAAACTGTTGCGCCGATGGAGCCTGCAGCGCTATTTAAGCACAAGCTGCTATGGCTGCTGCTGCCAATGGGCGCATCGATGCAGCTCAGCGCCGTCACCAGCTACATCACGGCCAACATCGCGCCCATTCCCCTGCTCTGGATATTGCCGCTGGGCGTTTACCTCATCACCATCATCGTGGCCTTCGAGTTTCCCCGCCTGCTGCCGCGCGGAATCGTGGTTCGCTTTCTGGTGGTGATGCTGGCTGGCCTGGCCTACATGCTGGCGCAGGTGGATGTGACCGTGCCCATGCGTATCGGGGTCGGGTTCTTTCTTGCCGAACTACTCTTCGCCTGCCTCTTCTGTCATGCGGAGGCTTATGCCCTGAGGCCGCAACGTGCATCGGAATCGACGGTTTTCTACCTGCTATTTGCGGCAGGTGGCGCGCTCGGCTCGTTCATTGTCGGCATCGCGTTCCCGCTGCTGTTTTCGTATAACTACGATCTGGCAATTACTTTTCTGGTGACTGCACTGCTGGCGCTTTTTGTTACCTGGCAAGGCGGCTGGCAACAGCGGCTGCTGTGGACGGCGGCCACCGCATCAATGCTGGTGCTTACCATCTGGCTCGGCATCGCCTATCAGCGCGGTACGACCGTCGCCGTCCGCAATTTTTATGGGGCGCTACGTGTGAAGCAGAACTTCAACTACTCTGGCGCGGTGCTGCGCACGCTCACTAACGGCAGCATCCAGCACGGCACGCAGATTTTTGGGACGGACGCGCAAAGGAAAGCGCCCACAACCTATTACGCCCTCGACTCCGGCGTCGGCATTGCCCTGCGCTACTGCTGCGCCGAACCTGACGGATCTGTGCAGCCGCGCAACATCGGCGTTATCGGCCTGGGCGCTGGAACCGTTGCCGCCTACGGACGGCCTGGCGATCGCATCCGCTTCTACGAGATCAACCCCTCCGTCGTACCGATTGCGCGCAACGTGTTTACTTACATTCGTGAATCGGGCGCTCAGGTCTCCATTGTTGAAGGAGACGCGCGCACCTCGCTTGCGCACGAGGCCCCGCAGAATTTCAATGTGCTGGTTGTCGACGCTTTTTCCGGCGACGCTATTCCGCTGCACCTGCTAACTGCGGACGCCATCGCGCTTTATCGACGCCATCTCGCGCCAGGCGGTATTCTGGCCTTTCACATCTCGAACCAGCATGTCGACCTCGAGCCGGCCATCGCGCTGCTCGCGCAATCGGCCGGAATGAAGGCGATGCGCGTCTCGAGCCTCTCGAACGACGACCGAGGCGAGTTCCCCGCCTATTGGGTGCTGGTTTCAAGCAGCGCTGAGTTCTTTGCGCAGCCGCAGGTGGCCGCCGCGGCTGAATCGCCAGTTCTCAAGCCAGGCCTGCGGTTGTGGACCGACGACTACTCGAGTTTGTTGCCGCTGTTGCGGTGGTAGCGGCAAGCAGAGAGCAACTCAGCGTGCACATCTTTATCGATTAAGCCACCTCGAGGCTCCATTGACGGCCGCTGGCCAGGCTGGCTCTTCACTTCTTGAGCTGTAGAGGAATACTCCCACCACCTTGCGTAAACGTGCCGTCGATCGAGCCCAGGTCTGGGCTGATCTTGCCCTCGAACTTGATTCCAGCCTCCGGCAAGGCAATAGTGAGGGCACTGCCGTTTCGAATCACTGAAGATGCCGGAGCCCACGCCGGGCTCTGGTCGGGACTCTGCAACTGCGCGGTTAGACCGTCACCCGTGTTGACGATGTTGAAGACGACATGCAGTTGCGTCGAGCCGGTATCGAGCATTCCCTTCCACGAGCCATCGATATCCGACGGCGCTGCGGGCTTTGAAGCTGCCTGCGGCGTTGCGGCGGGCGCGCGCTTGAAGTTGAGCGCCAGCGGCTGGCCCTGCGACCAGATGCCGTCGATTTCGGTTGCGTCCTTGTTGACTGTGCCGGTGTAGGTCCCGTTGACCGCAGGAACGCCGAGGGTGAGCTGGGTCCCTCTCAAATAGACTGAAGAGACTGGAATGCCAATCGCGCCCTGATCGAGGCTGTCGAGCGTAGCGGTGAGGGTACCATCCTTGGCGGCAGTAAAATGCAACGCAAGCCGAAGCTGTGCGCCCCCGGCGCTGAGAGTTCCCTGCCAGTCTCCGGCGATTTGCGATTGTGCCTTGCATAGCGGTAGAAGAGCTAATCCAACAACAGCAATGGTAGTAAGCCTGGAAATAAAATGAACTTTCATCGTTCTCCTTTCGACCCAGAAAAGAATACGCCAAATCTCCCCGCGCCGTTCCCGCCCCTTGCCCATCGTGCGTCTCGCCCGATAAAGTGTGTGCGATAAGGTCTGTGCGGGCGAACGCCGTCTACTGGCTGCCGCTGTCATCCCATCCAGCAATTCTCAAGAGGAATCCTTTATGTCTTCCGTGCCCGTCCCCGCCGCTGCGAACCCCGTCGCGAATGTCGACATCGACTCCACTCTCCGCGAAAATCGCGTTTTTCCGCCGCCGCCGGAGTTTGCCGCAGCCGCCCACATCAAGAGCCTTGAACAGTACGAAGCAATGTACAAAGAGTCAATCGAGGATCCCGAGCGGTTCTGGGCTGGCGTCGCAAACGAGCTGCACTGGTTCAAAAAGTGGGACAAGGTGCTGGAGTGGGATTTGCCCTGGGCAAAGTGGTTTGTGGGCGGCAAAACCAACCTCTGCTACAACTGCGTTGACCGGCATGCGCTGGGTGAGCGCGCGCAAAAGACTGCCATCATCTGGGAGGGAGAGCCGGGCGAGATTCGCCGCCTTACCTACGCCGAGCTTCACGTCGAGGTGCAGAAGTTTGCCAATGCGCTCCTGTCTCTCGGCATCAAGAAGGGTGACCGGGTAGCCGTCTACATGGGCATGACGCCCGAGCTGGCCATTGCGCTGCTGGCTTGCGCGCGCATCGGCGCGGTGCACTCTGTCATTTTCGGCGGATTCGCTGCCAACGCCATCGCCGACCGCGTGAACGATTCGGGGTGCATTGCAATCCTGACCCAGGACACGAGCTACCGCCGCGGCAACGAAATCAAACTGAAACAGACGGTGGACGAAGCCATGCCCGCGTGCCACACGGTTAAGCATGTGGTGGTGTACCGGCGTACCGGCTCGCCTGTGAACATGACTGAGGGACGCGACCACTGGTGGCACGACCTTATGGCAGCGGCCGCCCCTGAGTGCCCGGCCGCAGAGCAGGACTCGGAAGATCCGCTCTATATTCTTTACACCTCCGGCTCGACCGGTAAGCCTAAAGGGTTGCTGCACACTACTGGCGGCTATGCGGTGCAGACCTACATTACCAGCAAGTACGTATTCGACCTGCGCGAAGACGACATCTACTGGTGCACGGCCGATATCGGCTGGGTTACTGGCCACTCGTACGTTGTGTATGGTCCGCTGCAGAACGGCGCAACTGTGCTGATGTACGAGGGCGCGCCCAACTTTCCCGATTTCTCGCGCTTCTGGAAGATTGTGGACGATCACAAGGTGACCATCTTCTACACCGCGCCCACGGCTATCCGCGCGTTTATCAAGTGGGGCGATGAATTTGTGGACAAGTATAATCTCGACTCGCTGCGGCTGCTGGGAACGGTTGGTGAGCCTATCAATCCCGAGGCGTGGATGTGGTACCGCGAGAAGATTGGCCACAACCGCTGCCCGATTGTGGACACGTGGTGGCAGACTGAGACGGGCGCGATTCTGATTGCGCCAATTCCTGGAGCGGTGCCCACCAAACCGGGTTCGGCCACGCGGCCGTTTTTCGGCATTGAGCCTGCGGTGGTGACCAAGCCCGATGCCAACGGCCACTACGAGACTGTTCCAAAAGGCAGCGGCGGATTGCTGGTGATCAAACACCCGTGGCCTTCGATGGCGCGCACCGTTTATGGCGATGCTGAAAGGTATACGAGGACTTACTGGAGCGACGTGCCCGGCTGCTACTTTACCGGCGACGGCGCGCGACAGGATGCAGACGGCTACTTCTGGCTGATGGGCCGCGTTGACGACGTGATCAACGTTAGCGGCCACCGGCTGGGCACGATGGAAGTAGAGTCGGCACTGGTTGCTCACCCCAAGGTTGCCGAGGCTGCGGTTGTTGGACGGCCTGACGATTTGAAGGGCCAGGCCATATCGGCGTTTGTGACACTCGAGCACGGCAACCAGCCATCGGACGGGCTGAAGGATGAGCTGCGCAAGTGGGTCTCGAAAGAGATTGGCTCGCTGGCGCGGCCAGACGATATTCGGTTTACCGAGGCGCTGCCCAAAACGCGGAGTGGCAAAATCATGCGCCGCCTGCTGCGCGACCTTGCCACGCACGGCGAGATCAAGGGCGACGTAACCACGCTTGAAGACTTTACCGTGATTGCCAAATTGAGAGAAGCGGAAGAAGGTTGATATTTATTTCGGAGACGCTTGCATGCCAGGTACGAACAAGGAAGTGATTCAGGCATTTCTCAATGAGGTCATTAACGAAGGCAGGCTGGAGCGGACCGACGACCTGGTGAAAGAAGATTTCGTGGAGCTCGATCCTCTTCCCGGGCAGGAACAGGGACGAGAGGGCCTGAAGGCGGTTATTCACCAGTTGCGCACGGCGTTCCCTGATATGCACTGGGTTGTGAAGGAATTGGTGGCCGAGGGCGATAAGGTTGTTACCCGCTTTGTTTGGACCGGTACTCATCGCGGCGAATTTATTGGGATTCCGGCGACGGGCAGGAGCGTTGAGGTTAAGGGCGTGGTGATCGACCGCCTGGAAGATGGCAAGATGGCAGACAGCCGCATTTTGATGGACACTTTTGGGCTGATGCAGCAGCTTGGTTTGAATCCCGCACCGCCGCCGGCGAGCTAAGTTGCAGTTGAGCTGAAAACTGCACTATTTCGAGTGCAAAAGGGGTCTATACGGACCCCAATGTAACAGAATTCTCGTTGTTACATTTTTCCAAGTAGTTTATTTATCAATACGTTAAGAAGGTCGGCTCCTGTTGCCTTTCGAGTAACCCCGGGGGAGGGGGGTGGGGGTCCCCCCTTCTGTTTACTCTTCGGTTATCAAGAATCAGGTGCGTAACCGGGGTACGGCGTTGAGGGTTGGGGCGTACCGATCTATCCATACAAAGATTATGCGCCGGACGCGGGTAATTGCACGCAAACGGTGGAATCGCGGGGTTGAAGTAATCATTTGAGGAATATGCGGGTTGGCTGAGGTGGCGTGTCCTGCGGGCACCCCGCTCGCTTTAAATGCAAGCAACTGCGAGGCATCTACTTTCCATCGAAGTTTTACGTGTTACATCCTGGATTGTCTAAGGGAGACTTACGATGGCAACTAAGAAAGCGGCAAAGAAATCGAGTCGCAAGTACGGCGCCTCCGCGGGAGAGCATGTGAAGACGGAAATGCACGAAATGAAGCGCGGCAAATTGAAGAGTGGCCGCAGCGGCAAGAAAGTGACTAGCCGCAAACAGGCTATTGCCATCGGTCTATCAGAGGCTCGAAAGAATGGCGCGAAGGTGCCGGAGAAGAAATCGTCATAGGTGACAACTAAACGGGAAGCTGGACTGTGTGACGGGACGGCGCGCGGGAGTATTCTGATTTGTGTTTCTGCGCGAGGTTCGTTTAAGTGATGACCGAGCACGTCCATCCAAGATTGACCTTTCGCATCAACAGCCTGCTCATTTCTGCCCTATTGATGGCTTTTGCGGCACCTTCGTCCTCAGGGCAAAGAGGCGCAGCGGCAACACCGGCATCGCGGTTGCCTGCAAACACCGAGTATGTGGCGACGATGACGTTTGATGTTGCGTCGGTGCGCGAAATTAAGGACGTTGATTTCAGCGCCGGTTTTACGATAGGTGGACAATTTGTGCCGCGTACCGCAACGTTGCGGGCGACCTTGGACATCCATAACCTGCTCAGCTACGCGTATGGAGTGGACTCCTATCAGATTGCAGGCGCTCCGAACTGGCCCTTCCCGGCGCTGTTTGTAATCGAAGCCAAAGGTGATAGCCAGACGGATGCGAAGATGGCGACGCTGACTGGGGAGCAGCAGTTTGCCGAGCAGCAGCATATGCTTCAGATTTTGCTCGAGGAGCGTTTCAAGCTGAAGACGCACTGGGAGACAAAGGAGGGCGATGTCTACAACCTGGTGGTGGCGAAGGGAGGGCCGAAGCTTCGCGCGGAGGGCTCGATGCCGCCCTCGGCGGATGAGCTGAAGTGGCTTGGGAATAATCCGGTAATGCCCCTCCACCAGCAGAACGATGGGCAGGGGTACGACTATATCGGGCATGGGTGCCCGATGCACCTTTTGGTGGGAACGTTGACGGGGCAGTTTGGGCGGCCGGTGATCGATAAGACGGGGCTGACCGGCAAATACGATTTTGTGCTGAAGTACAAGGGCCGATGGGACCGCGACCGGGACGCCGACGATCTTGACCCGATGCCGCCGATGGATCAGGCGCTGCAACAGGAGTTGGGGCTGAAGGTTGAACCTGCGAAGGGACCGGTAAAGGTGCTGGTCATCGATCACATCGAGAAGCCGTCGGAGAACTAGCGGCGTCGTTTCGAGCTTAATTTCACGCCTCTCGCGCTGCGTTTAATTCAGTGCGGAGGAATTTCAAGAAAAGCGGCAGCCCTGGATCGCGATGGGCAGTGTCTGGCAGGTCAAATTAGCGTAAGGGGAATGTTGAGAAACGCCCCTCTGGAGCTAACAAGAAACAAGACGGGCATTTGCCGACGGTTGGCATTTGTGGTCTCCACCCCACTTGTGGCGGGTTGTGCCACCCGCAACCGTTCTGCTCCGGAACTAAACAACCGCATGGACGGAGCACAAAGGCTGTGTGCGGAATTGATCAGCCAGGATTGGTATATGCGGCTACGCTAGGGGGATAGGCGGCGGCTGAGCGCTGGCAACCGGTCTTCGTGAACTCTTCCTCGATCGAAGAATGCTCAAGCGGCAAGGACCCTTCTAACAATCAACGTATCTGTGCCGGCAGTCCAATAAAGGAGCATCCTGTGATTCAGGCTATCTACAAAAACATTGAGATTGAAATGGAGATGCAACAGGAGGCGCGCGAGCAATGGAGGTGCGACTACACATTGATCAAGCATCCCGAACGAACGATGACGATCCATCACGGGACAGAAGCGTTCTCCACATTGGAGATCGCCAGGCTGCATGCGCTTAGAGATGCTCAGCAGGCAATCGATCAAGCCCTTTGAAATCGCAATAGAATCGGCGTGGAACGGCCCGCGGCTGAAGCCGCTGCGGAAAAAGTCAGTGAGCGGAGCGCGATTCCCCAAAAACTCCCTCAGGGGCTAAAGCCCCAGACTCATTTTTGGACCTTATCGGCGCGACTAAAGTCGCGCCCTGATACAAAGCTCCCTTTGCATATACGTGAACGAGTTTTTCCGCAGCCTGTGAAGCCGCTTCTTTATTTTGCGCTTCATTCAGCAGCCTGAAGGCTGCTGCTCCCTCCGGTCAGCGGTACTTTACTGCACCAGCACAATTGGGGCGCGCCAGTAGTTTGCTTTTTGCGTTGATGGGTCGATGATGGTTACCTGGCACTGATAGGGGCCGGGCTCGAGGCCTTTTACGCCGAGCGAGAAGCTCATTGGCATGGTGCCGAGGCGGCTGGCGGTTGAAGGCGCAATGGCCGTGGGCGAAGTTTCGTAGACCTTGGTGTCGCCTTTGTAAAGGGTGACAAAAGCAAACAGCGGCGGATTGCCTGGCGATGGTGTTTGCTTGTAGGCCTGGAAGTAGACGTAGATATCGCGCGTGGTGCTGAAGACGCGCGTGACGCTGGGGATTAGCTTTTTGCCGTCGGAGACAAGCGGATTGACGGCGTCGGCTTTGATGCGGTCTTTGGACTTGGCTGCGTCGTAGAGCGCCTGGTTTAATTCAACGCGCTGGCTGGCCAGGACAACCGCGCTGATGGGAACGCGCTTGTCTTCTTTGTTCAGGTTGGGAATGGTGAACGTGGCCTCATAGGTGCCGATGCGGCCGGTTTCGTCGTCGCGCGCCAGGAACTTGATCTGGTAGCGACCGGGCAGGAGCGTGAAGCCCGTGTCGTATTCGATGGGGCGATGCGCCAGCTCGGCGGCGGTGGCGTCAGTGAGCTTGATGTTCACGTCGTCGCGCACATTGGAGACGGTGGTGCCGCCCACCATGTCTTTGATTTCGCCGACGAAGTCGATGAGCGTGTGCTCGTAGCCGCCCTTCTTGGCGAGCGCGAGTTCGCGACCCGGAATTTTGACGATGATGGGAACGAAATACTCGGCGCGATTCTGCTGGAAGTAGTCGATCTCCATGGCGATGGTGAGATCGGTGATGGGATCTTCGAGCATGAGCGCGTCTTCAAGCTGGCGTTCCTTGTCAACCGCGTTGAACTTGCTGAAGTCCTTGTCGGCGTAGTAGCCCTGGCGATAACTCAGCTCGGAGTCGGAATTCGAGGCCAGCGTGATTTTGACTTTGCGGAAGTGGCCGTTCTTGGCGGTGTTTGAAGAGTAGTAGCCGAGAACGTAGTAATCGGAGATCGCATTCTGCGCATCGACGATGCCGCGATCGAGATCGTTGTTGTCGAGGAATGCCTTGCCTCCGGTGTCGCCGGCCAGCGCGTAGAGCGTGTCCTGTGACTGGTGAAGGCTGTCGCTGACCTGCTGGGCCGCTGCGCCGGTGTACATGCCGGCATTGCCTTGCGAGCCTCGCGAGGCATCGCCCAGCGGCGCGCCGGCCATGAGGCCACGGGCATCGACGGTCCAGAATGTAACGCCGGAGCGAATGGCTTCGTCGACTGTTGCATGCATTTGCGCCTGGTTGTCAATGCCGTTGAGCTGCATGCCGCCGGCAAAGTAGATGAGCGATTTTTTCTCGTTGACGCGGCCGAGCATGTGCGCCGCGGTTTCGAGCGCCGCGAGCTGGCGATCGGTGTTGAAGACGTTGAACTCGCTGTCGTCCTGGCCAAAGGCCGCGCCGGTGTCGGAGCTGCTGGAGTCGTCAGTGGTGTCTGCGAATCCCTGGCCTTCGCCAACCGACATGGTTTCAAGAATGCTGAGCAGGCGGTTGCGATCAGAGGTGAAGTCCTGCAGAATGTCGACGCCGCCGCCACTGTAGCGCATGATGGACACCATGTCGACGGAGGTGAGCTGCGTGCGCACAAACTGCTCGGCCGCGTTGAGCGCGCGGCTCTGGTCAGGCGGATACATGCCGACCATATCGAAATAAAGCGCGATGAGGCGGCGGTTTTTGTACTTGTTGTCGCCCATGGCTTCAGGCGCGATCTGGGTGCGCGACAGGCGGTTGTAGATGTGCACGTCTTCAGTTTTTGAAGTGGAAGCCGGCAGAACCTTGGCGTCTGAAGTCAGATCTTCGTGCTCGCAATAGCGAACTTCCTGGGGTGCGCCGTCTTCGGTTACGACAAAGTCTTTTGCGGTGAGGCCGGGAATGAAGTGGCCCTGCTTGTCTTTTACAGTGACCGCTTCGACGACGAGTTGCGACTGAACCTTGAGCGTGTAGCCCTGATCGGTTCCGGCGACCTTGTTCTGGCCAACCTGCTGGGCGGGCGCAAAGGCGCATGCGGCACAAAGGATTGGAATGATTTGCAGTGTGCGCATGATTAGAACCTCAACCGCAGCTCGGTAGAAACCGAACGCATTCCGTTTGCAGATGTTGGCCGACCAAAGAGCTCGGCATTGGAGAGAGTCGCATCGTCCCAGTACGTGTTCCATGCGCTGAACTGAGGATGGTTGAGCACATTTGTGGCGCTGATAGAGAGATCGAGAAAGAGTTTGCCGTGCGGCCTGAAAGTGCGTGCGAGCGAGCTGTTGAGTGAGAACTGGTTGGGCCCGGTGATGGAGTCGCGGCCCGCAGTTCCCCACTGCCCCGGTGCCGGCGCCGAGTAAGCCGCCGCGTTGAGATGCGTGACGCCCGATTTGTAGATGTTTGCGCCGGTGAGGCGGGGGCGGATGATATTGCTGTACCCGGTGCCGGGCACGGTAACCGGATAGACGGGAGTCTCAGGCAGGCCAGTGCCTTCTGTCATGGTGCCCACCACGGTCCACTCTTTGAGCAGGCGGCCGCGCCAGCCGCTCATGAGAGTGCCGCCGCCGAGGCCTTCGCCGCTGGTGTATTGGGCGGTTAGTGTGGCGAGTTGGCGCTGGTCGAATGTTGAGAGAGAGCGCTCGGCACGCAGGTCGCGCCAGTTTTGCGCAATGGCCGCGGAGCCGCTGGACGCCGCACCACTTCCTCCGCTTGTGTATCCCTGGCCGCCGAGGACGGCATCGTCGTCAATGGATTTCGACCAGGTGTAATTGAGCGTTGCGGTAAAGCCGTTCTTGAGGCGGCGGCGCAGTTGCAATTGGCCGGACTGGCGCGTGGAGTTGCCGCCGGATAATCGGTAAGTGAAATCGCTGGGGCAATCGGGACAGGTATTGGTTGCGCCGATGGGATTGGTGTTGGGCAGCATTTGCTGCGCACCGTGCGTGCCCTTGGTTCCGGTGTAGGTAGCCACCATTTGCAGCGCAAAGGGCAAGTCGCGCTGAATTGTGAACGACCATACCTGCGCATTGCCGATGCGATAGTTGGGATTGATGGCGAAGGTGGCGAGGGAATCGGGCGGGGCGCAATCGAATCCATTGGCCAGGGTGAGGGGGCAGGCCGCGCTGTTCTGAACGTTGAAGCTTTTTGAGAGCGGCGCCTGTTGCGCCATATGGCTCATCACGATGCTCTGATACACCGAACTGTCGCGATAGATTCCGTAGCCGGCCCGAATGACAATGGTCGATGCGGCGATGGGCCGCCATGAGATTCCGACGCGCGGCTGGATGCCGCTGCGGTCAGGACGAATGAGCGAAGACGGATATTGCGCACCGGTTACAGGTCCCACCGGATTGGAACCAAGCACCGGCGCGGCGGCGGTGAAATCCGGGTTGATATCGAGATTCACCAGCCGGCCAAAAAGCTCTGTCATCGGCGCGCCGTATTCCCAGCGCACGCCTGCATTGATGGTGAGGATCGGCAGCACGCGCCAGTCGTCGGTGATGAAGGCGTCGTAATACGGCTCGCGGAAATATTTGTCGGCGTTGCCAAACGCGATGGAACTGGTATCGGGAATTCCGATGAGAAAGTCGGCGAGGTCGGAACCGGTCGTTGCACTTTCAGCAGAACTGGCCGTCGCGGCGCCGTTAAATAAAAAGGAGCCGCGCGGGTTCTGCTGGAAGTTGTCGTTGTACTGTTCGCGCCGATAGTCCCCGCCTGCTGAAATGTTGTGGCGTCGCTCGTAGATGCCGAGGTTGACCGTGACGCCGTTAGTCTCATTGCGATTGAAGGCGCTGTTAGCGTCAGACAGCCCGGAGATGCCGCTCGAAAAGCTCAGGCCGGGTGGACCCCAATTGGATGGGGTCTGGTCGTTGCCGGCAATGTTTGCGTTGTCGGGGCCGGATACGTTGATGCGGTTGGCGAAGTTCGGTGTGGTTTCAGTGCGGGAGCGGCTGAAGCTATATGACGTGCCCAGAAAGAAGTGTCCGCCGAAGCGATGGTTCCAATGCACCCAACCATTCATACCAAGATAGCCGGTGGCATCGACAAAATCGAAGAGGCTCACCGAATCTGAGCGGTTGCTCTGGAAACTGAAGCCACCGTAGAGGCCGTCGCGGCGGCCGAGTTGCTTATCGAATCGCGACTGCAAGGCATCGGAGTGGTTGGCGTTCAGCACCGGGGCCTGGTAGTTGTAGCCCGTGCTGCTGGGGATGTTGGGATTCGGCATTGGATAGAGTTTGAGCAGCGCGGCGGCCTGCTGGCTGACAGGAACCTGGTTGCCTTGATAGGGCTGACCGGTTATTGGATCGTAGATAGTTACGGGCTGGCCGAAGCCGTTGAGCAGTCCGGCCAGGTTCCCGTTTCGCTCGTCGAGCGTCGGCACCAATCCGGTGACCATGGCCGCGTTATTGTTTCTTGTCCACGCGTAATTGAGGTAGAAGTTTGGCCCGCGCGGCAGCAGGTGCGGGATCTTCAATGGGCCGCCAAATGTAACTGAGTTGGTAATAAGATCGTAGGCGCTTTTGGCTGCTTCGATTCCGCTGATGGAATAGGGCCGCGCATTGAGGGCGGAGTTTGCAATGTTGACCGAGAGCCCGCCGTTGTATTGTCCGCGAAAGCCCGAGCGCGTGTTGCCGAAGGCGGGATTTGTGGAGTAGCGCGACGTGGCAGCGTTGTTCACGCTGCCGTTGACGAGGTAACCGTCGTTGCTCTGATCGTCGCCGTTCTCGGGCGGTTTTGGCATGTCGGCGGGAGGAGCGTTCGCGGCTTGCTGGGGCTTTTTCTCTTCAGGGCGCGGGGTCAGTTGTGGGATGGAAATTATCGGATTTTGGATTACCTTGGTCTGCGCCAACAGCTTATCGACGGGCAGCAACTTCATGTCAAAGTTGACCGGCTGCGCATCGGCGGCGACCGTTACGTCGGCTTTGATGGGCTCGAAGCACTGCATGTCCACCTGGATGGTCCACGCGCCGTCGTCGAGAGCGTCGAAGTGGTAGAGCCCGCCCTGATCGGTGACGGTGGTGAGTTTTTTGCCGTCGTGCGTGGCCGTTACGGTTGCGCCCGGAAGTGGAAGGCCGGCATAGGTAACTGCCCCATGAAACGCGCTGGCGAAGGCGCTCGCCGCGGCGAGCAGCGGCAGTATGGCGAGCGTCGAGATTTTAAGAACCCGCAACCAGGTCAACGATTCACTCCAATACTTCAATTTGCCGAGGGCTGTTCGATGTGGTCGATCACGATCACTGCTCCCGGCTCTTTGTGCGCTTCAAGTTTGAGGCCGAGCTGTTCTTCGAGCGCGGTGAAAATGGATGGTCCATTAGTGGAAGGCGGCGCCGGATTCCCTGCTCCGGGTGCGCCGCCAACCGGAGACATCATTATGCCCTCGGATTCGTCGGGCGCCCATGTCAGGTTGATGTCGTATTTACCGGTGAGACCGGTTTTGTCGAGTACGGGGCTATGAAACTGAAAGGTGAGAAAGCGCACTAGATTGCTAATCGGGATCGCTTGCCCGTTCAGCTCGCCCGGTCCCATGCGCATCATTCCCCCGCCCCCGGCAGCGCCACTTGGCCCCTTTAATCCATCTGCGTAGGTGTCTCCGGGAGCGGCTTCCTTCATCTTGAGGCCGTCCTTGGCCACCACCAGCACATATTGGGTTAAGTCTTTGGTCTCAGAGTGAAATTTGAACCCAAAACGCTCTTCGAAGACTGGCAGCAGCATGGCCCATCGCTGGGTTGGCTTAAGGACTTTGAGCATTTCAACATCGTCGACGGCAACCTTGGCTTCAATGTTGAAGCGATCCGAGTTGAGCCAGCCCGGTTCTGCCTGCAGTTGATTGTCTGAGATTCCGAGGGCTTCACGCAGCAGCGTGTGAACGGTGAGGCCGTTGACCGAGATTCCGTCGGGCGTCATCATAATCCGCGACATCATGTTGCCGCTCTTGTCGGGCTTGATGGATACGACTTCAAACGTGGGCAACGTAGCATCCTTGCCGGGCGCGGCAACAGTTGACTGCGGCCCGGAAGGCGAAGCTGTAGCGTCCGGTGACGGATTCTGCGGCGCGGATTGCGCCGCCACAAACGAAGGACGCACGACGAGCAACGCGACAACTAGCGCCGCGCAGACCGCACTCGATACTGAGCGAAGCCGTACTCGAATGCGTGGCTTTGTCTTATCCAGCCTCTCCATTAAAGCCTTAAACCCTCTCGCCGAATCGGTTGTCTTCTTTCCAGAGACGCAATAAAACGCAAATTTGTTCAAGTTCAATTCGCCGAGGGCTGTTCGATGTGGTCGATTACGATCACTTCTTCGGGGCCTTTGGACGATTCCAGCTTTAATCCAAGCTGCTCTTCGATAGCGGTAAACAGTGATGGGCCCGGTGTGCTGGGGGCTGCATCGTCGTTCGGTGCCGATGGGGCGTCGCCCTGCGCCTCCATGCCGGGTGTTGGTTGATCGGGCGTCCAATTCAATGTGAAATCGTAGTTGCCGGTTAGGCCCGTCTTGTCGACAACCGTGCGGCCAAGCTGTTGCGAAAGCACGTGTCTCAGGTTCTCAACTTTCATGGCCGTCGACTCAAGCTTGCCGGGCCCATCAACCATCATCATGTGCCGCCCCTTGCCCGGTTCCTGGTCTTTTGATGGCTGCATTTTCAGGCCGCCCTTGGCGATTACGAGATCGTAGACGGGCAAGTCGCGGGTCTCACGGTGATACTTTAATCCGAATCGATCTACCAGGAGCTCGACCAGCATTGCTTTGCGTTGGGCGAATGAGAGCCCTTTCAGTTTTGGCGCATCTTCAGGCGCGACCTTGGCTTCAATGTCGAAGCGGCTCGATTTTACCCATGGCGGCTCGCCGATTAAGTGATCGTCCTCGGTACTGAAGGCCTCGCGCATGATCATGGCGAGCGGAATGCCCGTGATGGAGACTCCATCCGCGGTAAACATCAACATGGATTCGTCGACGTCGGCCTTGGTGGCTTTAATGGTGGCGACTTCAAACGGGGGTGGAGCGGCGGTGGGCAGCGCCGCCTTTGTTACCTGCGGCGCATCCGGCGACTGGGAAAGCATCTGCACCTTGCCGGGGGACGCGGGTGCGGGGGGCGGCGCGGCCTGGGGTGCAGTCTGACTGGGATTCGATTGAGCGGCGAGCAGCGGTGCTGCAATCAACACTAAGGCGACCGCCGAGAGAGGTACAAGTTTCCCGTTCGGTCTGCACATTTCTGTTGCGGCCATTTTTGGGAACCTCGATTGGTTAGATGATGCTGCTGATGGCCTTCGGTCGGCCGCTATTTCACCGAGCGCGAGGATTTGTGGTATCCCACCCATTCCGGTCGCCGCGGCGACCTGCGGAATGGATGGGGCACCCAAATTAGTACAAGTTCAGGCAGTACAAAGGCCTAATTCTCCGACGGCTTTTCAACGTGGTCGATGACAATTACGTCGTCCGGTGCTTTCGTCGATTCGAATTTCAGCCCCAGCGTCTCCTGCGTCGCAGTGTAGAGGCTTGGCGGCGCGTTGGGGTCGGTATTTGGAGGCGTGTTCATCGGCACCGATCCGCGGAATTGCTGGAACTGCGAGTCGTCGGGTGTCCACTTCAGATCGAAGTCGTATTTATCTTTGAGACCGGTTTGATCGACGACCGGCTTGTCCATCGCGCCTGACTGCATCCATGACGCGAACTCCGTCATATTCATGTTGCGAACGATCAGGTCGCCGAGTCCGCGGAAGTTGAATCCCTGCTGGTTGGGATCGGTAATTGTGGTCTTGGTTAGTTTGGGGCCACCGGGCGCAACGGTAATGGCGTAGACGGAAAGCTCTCGCGTTTCATGGTGGAACTTTAGCTGGCAGCGGTCGGCAAGCAGCTTTTGAACCATGAGGCCCATTTGTTTCAAGCTTGGCCGGCCAGGCGCATCAGGTTTACCGTCGATGTCAAAGAGCTGGGTAGCAAACCAGTAGGGAGCACCCACGATCTGCT
>Ga0265338_10003645_pt1 | contig 21455 bp, 13 predicted proteins | sample 42126metaG_FD_193579 | JGI IMG/M metagenome (GOLD analysis project Ga0265338, IMG submission 193579) | Rhizosphere microbial communities from Carex aquatilis grown in University of Washington, Seatle, WA, United States - 4-21-26 metaG | ecosystem: Host-associated > Plants > Roots > Rhizosphere... | reverse complement strand
GCTCCCAATGCCGATGGTCCTGCTGTCGGGCTGCGGCGACAGCAGCCACGGTGCTCCGTCCAAGGACGCCACGGCTGGCGTCGATGGTGGCGATGCGCCTGGCGCGGATCGCGCCGGTCCCGACGCCGCCACGGATGTACCGGTCGACGACGCAGCGGACAACGCCGGCGATGACGCGTCGTCCGACGTCGATGGAACCCGCGACGCCGTGAACGGCGACACCGCACGAGTGGACAGCGGAGGTGGCGACGCCGCGGTCGGCTCGCCCGACGCGGCGACGGCCGACGCGGCGACGCCCGATGCCGCGCCTCCCGTGCGCACGCTGCAGATCCTGGCCGGCACGGTGGGCGGGCCGGGAAATGCCGACGGTGTGGGCGCCGAGGCGCGGTTCGCGCTGCTCCAGCGGGTGGCTACCGACGGGATGGGAAACCTCTTCGTGGAGGATGGCTCCGCCATTCGCAAGATGGAGCTGGCGACCGCACGCGTGACCACCATCGCCGGCTCGCCCACGGAGTCGGGCAACGCCGACGGGACCGGCTCGGCTGCGCGCTTCTCCTTCACCGAGGGCCTGGTGGTCGACCATGGCGCCCTCTACGTCGGCGACGGCGGCAACTTGGTCCGGCGGGTGGATCTGTCAACCGGCGCCGTGACCACTCTGGCCGGCAGCGCCGGTTGCGCCACGCCGCAGGATGGGACCGGCGCGGGCGCCTGCTTCGGGTTCACGGCCGCGCTCACCGGCAATGGTCAGGGGACGCTGCTGCTCACCGACAGCGCTGGTCTCCGCAAGGTGACCACCGCCGGCGTGGTCACCACGCTGCCGGTGACCACGGCGCGACCCTTGAGGACCCTCGGCATGGGGCCCGGGTCCACAGTGTTTGCCAGCGACGGCAACCTGGTCATGGCGGTCGACATCACCACCGGCGCGGTGACGCCCATCGCGGGCGGCGCCGTTGCTACCGGTGACGGCGTGGGAGCCGCGGCGGGCTTCTTCTCTGTCAACGCCCTCGCCTACGACGGCACCGGGGTGCTGTACGTCGCCGACGACTCCTCGCTGCGGTCGATCGTGCTCTCGAGCGGGGTGGTCACCACGCTCGCCGGATCGCCCGGTACGACAGGAACCACCGGCGGCTCCGGCGCTGCCGTACGCTTCACCAACCTCGCCAGCGTGGTCTGGGTGGCGAGCGGAGGTTCGACCGGGCTCTATCTCACCGACGTCACGCGTGTCCGCTTGCTCAACCCCGCGACCGGCAGCGTCACCTCGATCGCCGGGACCGCGCCCACCACCGGCGGCACCGACGGAGCCGGCAGCGCCGCGCTGTTCAAGAGTCCGTCCGGCCTGTCGAGCGACGGCGCCGGTTCCGTCTACCTCGCCGACGCCGGAAACCAGACGCTGCGAAAGATCGACCTCACCAGCGGCATGGTCAGCACCCTCGCCGGTACGGCAGGCATGTCCGGCAGCGACGATGGCGTGGGCGCAGCAGCGCGCTTCGATTTCCGGGTGGCGGGTGGCTACCCCGTCTGCGGGCCGGCATTGGATGGTGCTGGCAACCTCTTCGTCACCGACGCCTTCAACAACACCATCCGGAAGGTCGCACTCTCCACGCGCCTGGTCAGCCTGTTCGCGGGTGCTGTCAGGACGGCCGGCGCCGTCGACGGGCCGGCGACCACCGCCCGCTTCAGCTTCCCGACCTCCGCCCTGGTGAAAGACGGCTTTTTGTACGTCACCGACTTGCGGGGCACCGAGTTGCGGAAGATCGATCTGACGACGGGTAACGTGGTGACCTGGGCCGCCGCGGGATCGGTGGCCGCAGGCACCGATCGACTGCCCGGCCTCGCCGCCGACGACAGCGGCAACCTCTACGTGTCCGATCGTGCGGGACACGTCATCCGGAGGATCTCGCTGGCGACTGCCGCCGTGACCACCCTGGCGGGGGCCCTCGGTGCGCCGGGCAGCGACGACGGCGTCGGCACCGCCGCCCACTTTCGCGTTCCCACGGGCCTGGCGTACGACGGCCACGGGCGCCTGCTGGTCGCCGATTCGGGCAACAGCACCATCCGCCAGATCGATCTGACCAGCGGTCAGGTGACGACGCCGGTGGGCGTCGCCGGTCACGCGAAGGTGCAACCTGGCCCACTCCCCGGCGGCCTCAACCGCCCGGAGGGCCTTGCCGTGCTCCCCAACGGCGACATCATGGTCAGCGACTTCAACGAGAATGCCGTCCTGCTGGTGCACTGAGGCCGAGGTCGAACAGACGTCGCTCCGACCGAACGCGATCCGGTCGCCTCACTTTGATTCTTTGCAATGCGTCTGCCCGCGCTATCGCGGGATCGTCGCGACCGTCACCAGGCCGTCGCGATCGGGCGTGCGGCAGCGTTCCAGGCTGACCGCTACCCCGCGGATAGCGCGCTTTGCCAACTCCGCCCTCAATGCGTTCAGGCGCTCCTCGCAGGTGTCGACCGGCACCAGCTGCGGCCGAGTGTTCCCGCCCGGGCTGAAGTCCGACGAGACCAGGAACTCGACAACCTTACGACGGGGCTTGCCTTCTATGCGGTAGGTCAACGATCCGCCGCCTTCCGGTCCCCACCCGCGCACCTCGTAGAGCGCGCTGCTGCCATCCGCAGACCGAGCCAGCAGTCGCCGATCCTGTCGGACGCCCATTGCATCGGGCGCGCCTTGCGCCGCCAGCAACGCCGCGCATGCGGCAAGGACCGAAGACCGAACATGCATCAACTCAGCGTACCGTCGCGGCGCTGCCTTGTCGCGGGCGACATGGGCCACAGCGGGATATCAGTTCGAACCGACGAGTTCGATGGCGCTCCACCGCACGTCTCGTCGGAAAACCGATCGTGATATATCCCACAGTGTCCTGACTTCGGGCTAAGGTCCGCGCCGGGCGCGGATGGCGCTCGTTTTCGAGGAGACTCAATGAAGCTTAACGGGACCGTGTTCGTGGCGTTGGGGATGTTCACAGCCGCGGCTTGCGGCGAGACTGCCGACCCAGTCGTCGAAGCGTCTCGTGAAGCGATCGTCGGACCGTCGACCCTCGGGGGTCGCAACGAGGTCGTGATGCTGTTCGCGCGCGTGGTGCTGGCGAACGGCTCGATCGGCACGCGGACCTGTTCGGGCGGCTACTTTGCCCCGCGCGTCGTCGCGACCGCCGCGCACTGCCTCCCCGATATCTTCAGCGGTCAGCTCTTCGTCTATTACGGCGACACCTTCGATGCCGATTTCGCCCTGCTCACCGAGGACCAGAATGGTCTGGTGATACCCGCACCCGGCCAGCCGTCGTCGTGGGCCAAGGCGGACTCGTTCGAGATCCATCCGAGCTACACGCCCGATCAGCACTTCCCCGACATCGGCATCGTCTACCTGGATCGCAAGCTGCCCTTCGATCCGTTGCCGCTTTCCCGCAACGTGGTCGCGGCGAACCGGGTGGTCACCATTTCCGGTTGGGGCGCGAACAGCACGCCGACGCCGACGACCGGCGTCGGCAGCCGTGTGCAGCGCACGGGCACCTCGCGCACTCTCGGTTCTCCCACGGCGGCCGACTTCCATCCCGAGGACCCCAACAACGGCCTCCTCGTCCCGGCAAATCGCCTTGCCCAGATCAAGCTCGATGGCAATCCAGCGAACGCCAACTCCTGCTTCGGCGATTCGGGCAGCCCGCTGCTCATCACCGATTTCGGCCAGACCTACATCGCCGGCGTCAACTACTTCACCGGCTTGTCGTGCGCCGACTACAGCCTCTACACGCGCATCAGCTCTTTCTTGCCGTTCTTCGACGAGCGTACAAGAAGGGTGGCCAGGAAGTTCTCAAGCCGACCTTCGACTGCGTCTCCCCGAACGCGGCAGGGACCCTGACCGCCTTCTTCGGACATGACAACAAGAATGGCGTGGCCGTGACGGTCCCCTACGGCACGAAGAACGGCCTCGCGCGCGACACGCTCGCTCAGCGCCCGAGTCGATTCCTGCCTGGAACGCACGACTTCACCTTTGGTGTCGACTTCGCGAGCAACCAAACCGTCAGCTGGACGCTCTCGCCCGACAACAGTCCGACCACGACCGTCACCGTGAATCAAAGCTCGCGCCGCTGTGGAGCCGCCGAGGCCGACCAGACGGAGTGCGCTCTGTCGTGCCGTGCCAGCCAGCGCGCTTCGGGCTGCGCGACGCTGCCGACGTTCGAAGCCTGCGTCGGCTTCTGCCTGGATCAGATCGGGTTCATCCGTGACTCGCTCCCCAACTGTCTGACGGCGAACAGCGCCATCAACGTCTGCACGGCTGCCGTCTCTCCCGACCCGGCGAATTGGCTCTGCGACGACTTTTTCGGCGCCTTCGCCGTCGACCCGTGCGCGGCGCAATTCGACGCGCTCAACACCTGCTTCTCTCAGTGATCGAGACGGGGACCCCGAGGGGGCTCGGGCGGGCGCCGCCCGCCGTCGCGCGATCCGTCGGGAAAACGCATCGGTCGTGATAGTCTTCCGCTCCGCTCGCGTATGGCGACGCGCACGCGTGATCGCATGCGAGCGAGGAGCACGCCATGGCCGAGACCCCCGCGCATCAAAGACGAGAGCACCTGATCCGCGAGCATCGCGAGTTGCTCGCGCGCACGAACGAGCTCGACCTCACCTTTTCCAATGGCCTGTGCGATCGCTATCGCTTTCCGGTGCTGACCGCGGCGCACACGCCGATCTTCTGGCGTTACGACCTCGACCTCGACGACAACCCGTTCCTCCTGGAACGCCTGGGTATCAACGCCGTCTTCAACGCCGGCGCGATCGAGCACGCGGGTCAGATCCTGGTCGTGTGCCGCGTCGAGGGCGTCGACCGCAAGTCGTTCTTCGCCGTCGCCGAGAGCACCAACGGGATCGACGCGTTCCGATTCTGGGACTACCCGATCCTCCTGCCGGAGACCGACGACCCCGACATCAACGTCTACGACATGCGCCTCGTGCGGCACGAGGATGGCTACATCTACGGTCTGTTCTGCACCGAGCGAAGAGATCAGACCGCGCCTCCGGGTGATACCTCGAGCGCGATCGCCCAGTGCGGGATCGCGCGCACGCACGACCTCAGAACGTGGGAACGGCTCGCCGACCTGCGCAGCCGCTCGGCTCAACAGCGCAATGTCGTCCTTCACCCGGAATTCATCGACGGGAAGTACGCGTTCTACACGCGCCCGCAGGACAGCTTCATCGAGGCGGGAAAGGGCGGCGGGATCGGCTGGGCGCTGTCCGAGTCGATCGAGCGCGCCACGATCGGCGACGAGCTCATCATCGACCAGAAGCGGTACCACACGATCAAGGAGACGAAGAACGGCCAGGGGCCGGCGCCGCTCAAGACGCCGAGGGGCTGGCTGCATATCGCGCACGGCGTGCGCAACACCGCCGCGGGCCTGCGCTACGTGCTCTATGCGTTCCTCTCCGATCTCGCGCACCCGGAGCGCGTCACGCACAGCCCGGGCGGCTATCTGCTGGCGCCGATCGCGGACGAGCGCGTGGGCGACGTTTCGAACGTGCTCTTCTGCAACGGCGCCGTGGCGCGCGCGAACGGCGAGATCCTGATCTACTACGCGTCGTCGGATACGCGCCTTCACGTCGCGACGACGACCGTCGACAAGATGCTCGACTACGTCATGCGCACGCCGCCCGATGGCCTTCGCTCGCGCGCGTCGGTCGAGCAGCGCCACACGCTCATCGACAAGAACCTGGCCCTCATCGCCCGCGCCCCCGCGAGCGATCCGTTTCGCCGGGCGCGCGGCTGAGGGACCGCGCCGGGGCGAATCTCGTTGCCCACGGCCCGCGTCACGGGAGCGGGAGCAGGTCGTCGACCCGCAGCGCGACGGCCTGCGCGCGCCGCTTACGGCCCGAAGCGGCCGAACTGGTCGGCGGGGTGGACGTTGCCGGCGCCGACCGCGCCGATGTCGGTGTTGCGCGCGCCGCCGGTGTCGTCGGCCGGACTGCCGGCGTCGATGAGCGGGCTGCCAGCGCCGGGCGTGTAGAGCCCACGGTAGAGCGACAGGATCTGCGAGACCGTCACGTGCCGCAGCCAGATGTCGCCGATACCGATCGGGAAGGGCACCATGCGGGTCTGGGCGAACTTGGGATTGGTATCGGCGCCGCCGCCCAGGTCGTGCGCGCCGAGGCCGCTGTCGGCGTAGTGGGCGAGCTTGGTCGTGTCGGGATTGTAAAAGTCGTTGTAGTCGGCGGCCGCAACCGAGGCCGCCTCGCAGAACGAGGTCTGGTTCTGGTACGCGAACCCGGTGAAGACGTTGTTGCGCACGCTCGTGAGCTGGTACGACGACGCTGGGACGAAGGCCCCGTTGAACCAGCCGAGCATGGTGCCGCCCGCGTCGACTGTATTGTTATAGAACGAGCCCGCGGACAGCGTCACCCCTCCACTCGGAGAGTAGAGCCGCTGGAAGCCGACATTGATGAGCAGGTTGTGGTGAATCGCGGTTCCGGCCTGATTCAGGCGGACGAACGCCTCGTTGTTGTCGATGAGCAGGTTGTAACGGATCTCGCCACCCACACCCTGGATCATCCAGGAGCCGCCGCGGAACACGTTGTGCTCGATCAGCGCCGTGCCGCTGCTGACTTCGAAGTCGACGCAGTGTCCCTGCGACCAGCCGAACGGGTATCGGTGGTAGGAGAAGTTGCCGCGCATGGTGATGTCGCTGGTGCTGTCGAGCTCGACGCCGGCGCGCACGCCGACGAAGATGTTGCCGTCGGCGTCGTGATCCCCGCCGATCAGCCAGTGGCTCGTGCTGAAGCGCACGAACGAGACGCCCACGTTGTTTCCCTGGAACAGCTTCGAGGCGGTCGAGCTGCCCGCGATGGTGAGGCTCGGGTGCGAACCGGCGTAGTCCGCCTCGCTGCTCACCGGCGTCAGGATGTTCGGCTGGAACGTGTTACCGGAGATCGTCACCGGCACCTGATCGTTCGCGGTCAGCGACGGCGGTCCGCAGCGGTCGAAGACCGAGCCGCTGATCTCGAGCGCGTTGCTGCCGCCGACGGTGACCTCGACGCCCGGGACGTCCATGGCCCCGAGCCCGATGACGTCCGCGTTGCGGATGATGAAGTGGCCGGTCCAGCCCGCGGCGCTGCGGATGCGTGACCCGTTGCTGCTGGTGAGCAGCGCGCGCGCAGTGGGCGTGCCGATGAGCTCGAAGTTGGCGTTGCCGGAGAGCACGACGTCGCTCGTCAGGTTCATTGACGGCCCCGCGTGCGGCGGCACGTCGATCACCGTGATCGGGATGTGCAGGCTCTCGACCGTACCGCTCGCGAGTCGGCTACGCGCGATCACCTCGTACGAGCCGGCGGCGACGCCGGTCGCGTCGAGCTGGTAGTAGTCGACCGCGCTCGTCGTCGCAGTGACGGTGCCGACCATCGTGGTGCCGAGATAGAAGTCGACGGCGGGAGAGAAGCCGCTGACGTTGTCGGCGCCCTGGTCGGGCGCGTGCACCCAGATCCGGATGGTCGCGGGCGCGAAGTAGGTGACGAAGGGGACGGGCGTCATGATCTGGACGTATGGATGGGTCGCGTCGTAGAACGGCTCCACGACCGAAGCTCCGCCGGAGACCGTGACCAGCGCCGAACCGCTGCCTCGCGAATCCGCCACGCTGGTGGCGCGGACGATGTAGCTGCCGCCGGTCTGGGGCGCGGTGAAGAGGCCGGTTGCCGTGATCGCGCCGCCGCTCGCGCTCCAGGTCACCGCCGTATTCGAGGCGCCGGTCACCGTCGCTGTGAATGGCTGCGTGCCGCCCGGCGACAGACTCGCCGTCACCGGTTGGACCCCGACGACGACTGAAGAGACGCCGCCGCCACCGGCGCCGCCGGTAGAGCCACCACCAGCACCGCCGCTAACGCCGCCAGCGCCGCCGGCGCCGCCAGCGCCGCCAGTCGCGGTGCGGGCTGAGCCGCCGCCAGCGCCGCCGGCCGCACCGCCGCCCGAGCCCCCGACGGCGCCGTGACAGCCAGCCGCGAGCATCGAGAGCGCCAGTATCGCCAGGTCAGCGGTGATGATACGTCGCATGCGATTATCGTACGCCAAAATCCCCGTAGTCCGGGAACGATTCGAGGATCGCCGCGGGCACAAAATATCGTTGCGACGGCCGTTCTTCACGCAATCCGCGCGCTGCTCTTCCGTGGAGAAACCTCGCGTGACTGACTGCACATTGAAGGCGGAACCGACGCCGGCCTGGCTGTCGACCGGGATAATCCTATTCGTGGTTGGTCTTCGTGGTTACTGCCGCGGGCGCGTGCACGAGCTCGCCTCGTTTGGGCCCCCGCAACCAAGGGAGCGGGGCTCGGGTAATGGCAACACCCACAATGGCGGCGGCGCCGGGCCTGCGGATGTCTCACGGAGCCGATGCCACCAGCCCCAGCGCCCCGAGCTCGAGCGCATCTCCGATGCCGGTGACCGCGCTCTGGGCATGGCCGCGTCCCCGCTCGCAAGCTTGAGAGAAGCGCAAGGTTCCATCTCTGGACGAATCCCGTCACCACGGCTAGCCTCTCGAACAGATTGACGGGTACGTATTCCGGGCAATGGCGAGCCTCGATTCTCGTAAGTCTCGGGGTCATTCTCGGTTGCTTCGGCCTCGCGGTCATCACGACGTACCCGCTGGTCTACGAGATTTCGAGCCACCTGGTCGGCGTCTCCGAGATGCACGATTCCGCAATCTTCGCTTGGAACAACTGGTGGATACGTCACGCCCTCGTCGGTCTACACGGGCACGCGCCGTACCTCACGGACTATGTCTTGGTTCCCTTTCCCGTCGATCTCCGCCTTCACCCTCTCGGTCTTCTCTACGGTCTCGTTTCGATTCCGCTCCTGTCGTTCCTCAGCCCGCTCGCGCTGGTCAATCTCCAGATCCTGGCAACACCGGTCCTCAATGGCTATTCGGTCTTCCGGCTCGTCCGAAAGTGGGCCGCACGAGACAGCGTCGCCGCGCTTTGCGGCCTTGCGATTGCCGCTTCTCCCGCGATCAATTTCCATCTCGCAAAGGGCCGACCGAGCTGCGCCGCGCTCTGGGCAGTCGCTTTGAGCCTCCTCTTTCTCATCCAGTTGATCGAAGCGCCCGGCCTATGGAATTGCGTCGGCCTGGCGGGATCGCTGTTGGCCTTACTCCTGATCGACCAACAGATGACACTGTTCGGTCTTGTGATCTTCTCTCTTTATTTGATCTGGACCTTCATCGCCCATCCGAGATCGATTCTTGATCGGCGGCTCTGGCTGTCTTTGTCGGCAATCGCCGTGGTCGTCAGCTATCCGATCAGACTCTTGTATGTGAGGCCGTTCTTGCAGACCTCCGGATACTCGGCGCCCGACCCGAGTGAAGCTCTCTTCTTCAGCGTGTCGCCCTCGCAATTGGTCGCCCCTCACCAGCTGTGGCTGCGTTACGGAGCACTTTTGCCGCTCGGTTTCGTGGCATCCTTGCTGGTGGCTCCTTCAGAGCGTCGGGCGCGCTTCCCAATCTTCGCTGGCCTGGTCTGCGTTGCGCTCACGCTGGGGCCGCAAATGCATGGCACGGATATTCCACTTCCGTTTGGTCTGCTTCGAATGCTTCCCGGGTTCGGGCAGTTTCGGACGCCGTATCGCTTCCAGATTCCTGCGGCGCTGGCGATGGCGGCGGCGCTGGCCGCAGCTCTGACTGCGGTGCTTGCTCGACTGGAGCGCGGTAGCTCTCGTCAGCGATTCCCCCGTATCGTTCTGGGAGCCGTACTGCTCTTGATAGTGGGGGATGCGATCGCTTCACGCGTCGTCCGCGGTTTTGCGACCCACCTTGTCGCTGATGAACCGATCTATCGCCGCATCGCCAAAACGCCCGGGGACTTTCTGGTCCTCGAAGTGCCCTTCGGAGTTCAGTCTGGAACGGACCACATTGGCCGGGGCGATGATCTGATGTTTCATCAAACCGTTCACGCGAAGCGCATGATCAACGGATTTCTTGGTCGGGTTCCGCTCGTCGCGTTCGACTACTACCGGAAGTCACAGGCACTATTGTTTCTTGGGGACGAGCCCTTTCGCTCCGAAGACCTCGTCGCTGATTTCAACTCGAAGCTACGCAGCCTCGACGTCGGTTTCATCGTCGTTCATCCGGAGATGCTATCTGCCGATCGGTCAGGGGCGGTCCTGTCATTTCTCAGGGAGCGTAGAGATCTCACGGAGATTTCAACGGGCACGCGCTCATTGGCATTCCGGGTGCGCGGCGACTTGCCCGCACTCGAGTAGGCAGGACCGGTACGTCGCCAGCAACTCGCCCACCGTTACTCCCCCTTCGACCAGGGGGGAACGACCTTGTTGGAGCGGGCGTAGGCGATCGACTGGCCGAGGTGCTCGTGCTGATGGTTGACGATCGTGATCAGCCCGGACCGCGTCGACATCTTGTGGCCGAAGAAGTCGAAGGTCTTGTCCAGATCCTTGTCCGGCACGCTCTTGATCGCCTCCTTCACCCAGTCGAACGAGGCGGTCAGGACCTTCTTGATGGCCGCCTTGTCGGTGGTCTGGGTGTCCCACTTCTTCGGGTCGCCGCTGAAGCCCGCGGAGGTCGGCGGCGTCTTGCCGGTCACCTTGCTGCCCAGCCCGTAGTTGGCGAAGGCGATGTGCAGATACACCTCGGCGATCGACCGCACTCCCGGGGCCGGGCGCCAGGTGTACTTGTCCTGTGGGACCGCGTCGGCCAGGTCCAGGATCCGTTTCTCGACGAAGTCGACCTGACCGACCAGCTCGCCTTGCAGCAGCGCCTCCTTGGCGGGTGCGGCCTGGGCGCCCCTGGCGGAGCCGGCGAGCGAGGCGAACAAAAGACAGATCATGAGCGGCTTGATGGTTGTCATGCGCGGGATGATCTCCCGTTCCGCGTCATTTACAAGCAACACCGACGGCGGCGACTCACCGGATCGCCGGCGACTGTGCGGCCGGCGTTACGGCCTCATTTGGTTCGCGGGAGCCCGAATGGGCTCGTCATGTTGATGGGGCGCGGTGGGTCGTCAGCCGTTTGGTGGAAGGGGCTCACCATATCAATGGGTCGCGGCGGGCGCTGAAACCCGGGAGGAACGCCCATGTCGGCCGCGATCACCCGCGGTTTCGGGGACGGGGCAACCGCCGTCGCCGGCGAGACGTCTCGGTGCGGTGGCGCCGGAGGCCGTCGATTGGGGCGCGCGGGTTCGGCAAAGCGAGCGCGTTCCGCTTCGGTCTCGACGGAGCCGTCGGAACCTTCGGGATTGACTGCGGTGACCTTCACCGCCGCCAGATCGGCGCCCTGCGCTCGAGGCGCGCTTTGCGGCGACGAAGACGCCGATTGGCTCGCGACGACGGCTGTCGGCGCCGACATCGTCGCGTGCAGGCCGCGAGGTCTCCAGCCACGGCCTGAAAGAAAGGCCGCCAGCAACACGATCACCGGCCCCAGGGTCAAAGCGATCGCGGCCCAGGACCACCGCGCTCGCGGCGCGGGCGCGGGGATCTCGATCGCCGGCAAAGAGACGGACGGCGTCGGCTGGGTCCCCACGACCGAGGGATAGCTGCCGCTTCGGAACGGATAGCTGCCGCTGCTGATCTTGCGCAGATACCGATCGATGAGCACCTGCCGGTCGGCGCGCTCACTCGCGAAGGACTCCGCGATGGCCTTGCCCAACAATCGATCGGAGGTCTCCTGCGAGTGGGTCAGAACCTGCTCGAGGTCGCTCTCCATCTCCGCGGCCGTGGGGTAGCGCTGTTCGCGATCGCGGCTGAGCGCTCGGGCGCAGATCACCTCGAGCTCGACCGGCAACCCGAGCTCGGCGGGCAGGGCCGGAAGCGATCGATCGGAGAGCATTTGAGCGGCGATCGCGTGGTCGGCGACGCCCTTCCAGAAGCGCCGCCCGGCTAGCATCTCCCAGAGGATCACTCCGGCCGCAAAGATATCGCTCCGGCGATCGGCGACCTGGCCCAGAAACTGTTCCGGGGCCATGTATGAAAGCTTCCCCTTGACCGTGCCGGGCCGGGTCTGGTGGTCGTCGGCGACGCTCTTCGCAATCCCGAAGTCGACCAGCTTCACGCTTCCATCGTACGTGATGAAGATGTTGTTCGGGCTCACATCGCGGTGGACGATAGCGAGCGGCGTCCCACCGTAGTCCGTCAATTCGTGGACATAGTCGAGGCCGGCAAGCAGCTTGGTGACGATTCGTACACGCTGGGGGAGGCTCAAGGCCTGGGTGCCCGACAGCCGGTTCAGGACGCGCCCGAGCGGCTGGCCATGGAGATATTCCATCGCGATCGCGAGCCCGTGATCCTCCTCGATGACTTCGTACGTTTGCACCAGATTGGGATGGGACAGCCGCACCGATAGGCGCGCTTCGTCGATGAACATCTCGAAGAACCGCGGGTCGGCCGCAAGCTCGGGCCAGATTCGCTTGAGCACCGCGACCTTGGTGATGCCGCCCGCACTCACCATCGCGGCCAGGAAGACCTCGGCCATACCGCCTCGCCCGATGAGAGCAATCGTCTCGTACCGCGAGGACGGAGCCGCTATCGCGAGCTCCTCGATGGGAGCATCAAGACTCATTCGCTGGGCCTGCTGCCCACTCAGACACACGTCACCGATTTCCACGTGGACAGCATCGACCGCTAAAGGGGCTGTCTTAATCCTCGTAAATGATGAGAGGTTCGACCAAAGTTGATGACGCCGGGACGGCGGGTGCGTGGGCTCCCCGTCAGCCGACGGCGTGACGGGTGAGCACGCTGGTTTTGGGATGGCTGCCGCGGCTCGATATTTCGGCGCGCGGCGCCAGGCGCGGAAGCTCGAGGACGAAGATCGCCGGCAGCTCCGGGGTCTCCTCGACCCAGACGCGCCCGCCGTGAGCCTCGATGGCCATGCGAACGAAGTACAGTCCCAGGCCCAGGTTCATTCGTCCGCTGATCGAGGCCTGTCCGAATTTCTCGAAGATCTGGCTCTGATCGGCCGGGGGAATGGGCGAGCCCGTGTTGCCGATCCGGACCTGGAGCCCCGCATCGACGCTGGTCACGCGGATCTCGATCCGACCTTCGCTCGGCGTGTAGCGCACGGCATTGTCGAGGATGTTCTCGAGCACGCGCGTGAACAGGTCTTCATCGATCTCGACCCGCAGGCGCTCCGGCACGTCCGCGATGTAGATCTGGACCTTCCGGGACTTGCACTGCGCCGTGCGCTGGCCGGCGACCGCCATCAGCAGCGCCGCGATCCTGACGGGCTTGCGCGACAAGAGGATCTGCTTCGACTCCAGCCGGGCGAGCTCGAGCAAGTTGGCGATGAGGCGCAACATGCGATGACTGGCGGTCTGCACGTCAGCCACGCACTCCCGCGTCTCGACGGCGGCATCGGCCAGGTCGAGCGCGAGGAGATCGATGTTCGCCATCACCGCCGCCATGGGATTCTTGAGATCGTGCACGACGACGGCGAACATCTCTTGCTTGAAGAGATCGAGCTCGACCGCCTTCTTGTGCAGGTGCAGCATCGTGAGGTAGGCGCCGAGCTGCGCCGCCACGACCGAGACCAGCCGGATCTCCTCGTCCGAATAGGGCGACTCCCGTCGCTCGGCCAGCAGAAAGCCGGCGACGCGATCCAGTCCGACGACGGGCAGACCGACGTGGGCGCCGCCGTCGACGGGCGCAGGCAGCGAATGATCTTCGATCATGCGAAGACGCATCGCGAGTCGGGACCGCACGTGGTCCAGCTCGTCGGGCGACTGGGGCGGTGTCGACAGGAGCTCCTGGTCCTTGCCGTCGTAGGTGTCGAACAGCAAGGAGCAACGGTCGGAGTGGAGCATCGCCCGCAGAAGGTCCAGGACGCGCGACAATCGGGAGCTCTCGTCGATCGCCGAGTCCAGCGTCTGCGCAATCTCGGCGAGCACGCGCGTGGCGGTAGGCATGGCTCTCCTTCTATCGGACGGAGGCCGCCGGCATGCCGGTGAGGATCCCGCTCATTCCGTCGAATCGGCCCTCGCTGACCCGGATGCCGCCCTGGTCGATCGTGAGCGAACGAAGACTCGACAGGTGTTTGGTGCCGCGGGCCTTGAGCACCGAGATGGCGCGCTCGACCTTTCCCTCGATCTCGAGGTAACGAATCTGAATCAAGGCGTCGGCCATGAACGAGACGCCGTGTCCGGTGAGCTTGCCCGTTCCGATGAACTGCTCGGACTCCATGGTCATGACGACGGTCGTGCCCTTGCGCCGCAGATACTTGGCGATCGAATAGACCAGCTCCTTGAACCGTCTGGTCGATGACACGCCGATCGCCATCGAGGTCAGGCTGTCGAACACCGCGCGCCGCGCGCCCAGCTCCGCGACCAGGCGGCGGGCCTCGAAGAGGAAGCGGTCCGTGGACAGCTCGACCGGCGAGGCGTAGCGGATGGTGATGAGACCCTGTTTCTCTCGTTCGACCAGATCGAATCCCAGGCCTGTCGCGATGGCGCGTGTCTGCGCGGGCGTCTCCTCGAGCGTGAAGAGGACGCCCTTCTCGCCGAGGCGCGCCCCCTCCAGCAGAAAGTGCAGCGCCAGGATGGTCTTGCCCGCACCGGTCCCACCCTGGAAGACGGTGGTGCTGCTCCGGGGCAAGCCGCCCGCCAGCATCTCGTCGAGACCCTCGACCCCGATGCGCGCGCGATCCTCGAAGGACTCCACCGCCGTCGGGTGCGGATCCGGAACGCGCACCCGCGGGTAGACCGCGAAGCCCTCGCTGGTGATCTCGCTGAAGTGACGTCCCGAGACGTAGTTTCCTCCGCGCAGCTTCACGATCTCGAACTCGCGAACCGAGGTCAGCTCGTGTGGCTCGACCCCGAACCGGATGATGCCATCCGCGATCGCGAACTCCGGGAAGATCGTGAACTCCTTTCGGGTGTACTCCCCGACCAGCAGGGCGGTCGTGTCCAGGGCCGCCAGCCGCACGGCCAGGTCATAGACCAGGGCCCGGCGTCCCTGCAGGCGGGCGTCGTCGATGGCGCGAAAACTGTCCACCGCGATGAGGCTGGGCTCGAACGCCTCGACGCGCGCCATCATGGTCTCGATCACCTGGGCGCCGCCCTCGCGGAGCGCCGCGCCCAGGTCCACGAACAGGAGGTGGCTGTCCAGCAGGTCAGGGTCGAAGAACTTGAAGTACTGCATGTACTGCACCAGCTTCATCGCAGGCTCCGAGAGCGTGGTGAAGTAGATGCTCTTCTTTCCGAGCCGCGCCGCCTTGAAGAGCATCTGCAGCGTGAAGATGGTCTTGCCGCTGCCCGGCTCACCGGCGATGACGGTGAGCGAACGGGTGGGAAATCCGCCGCCGAGCAGGGTGTCCAGGGTGGGATCGCCGGCGCTTTCCAGTTTGAGACTGGGAGGTTGGATGGTCATGAGAGTTGCTCCCGTGAGAAGCGGATACCGCTGCGGCGAAACTGGACCAGGTTGTCGAGACGATGTGCCACGGCGATGCCGGTGAGATCGTAGAGGATGGGTGAAAGCTCTCCAGCCAGGTCCCGGAACGTCGAGAGGGTCTCCGCCGAGTAGGCGCGCCACGATTCGGGGCTGACGTATCGATACTCGAATCCCTCCCGAGTGATGAGCAACGCCTCCAGTTCGGGACTGCGTGACAGCAGGGCTTTCATGCTCCGTCGCAACAACGTCGCCGTGGCCGCGCTGCCGAGGAGGTCTGACAGGGTGACCCAGAGCAGCTCGAAGAGATCGGCGGCGGTGAGAGGATGCGCAACAGTCGCGTCAGCGCGTGGGTCGGAAGTCACCGCGACCGCCATCGAAGGCCTTTCGGCTCGGGGAAATTCCCTGTTGGCGCCAATAGGCGTCGTTGGAAGCGTCGCTGGTTGGGCATGGTGGTCGCTGATCTCGAAGACGCGCGCCCAACGAAGATGCCGAGGCGCGCCCCCCTCCCGCCACCGTCACCATCGCCAATCCCGGCGCTGCCTGGGCTCAAGTGTTCACGACGACCGGGGGTCCGGCAAGCGCGACCTCGAGCTCGTGAGAACGAGGGGCTCGTCGGCGGGTCACGCGATGTTCTGCTGAATCACCTGGTATTCACCCCGGAGCTCGATCGCGAGCCGTCCCATCATGGCCTCGGGAATGCCGAATTCAGCGGCGCAGCGCTCGACGACCGATGCGGCCCAAGGGGTCACGGTCGTGGGATCGGCCTCGCCGCTCAACGCCGTGGCGAGGTGGTCGCCCAGGACGAAGAGGCACCACCAGGACGCGTCCGTCGCCGGAGGGGTGTCCCGGTGGTGTTGCGCGATGACGGAGGACAGGAGCTTGTCGAAGCTCCAGCGGTCGAGCATCGCCTTGCCGAGATCCTCGTGGGTTCGACGCATCACCTGCAGAGCCACGTCGGTGTCTCGCAGATCGTCGGCCGTGAGGGTTCCCTGCGCCTTCTCGCTGACAATCCACAACAGCAACGACGCACCGACATCGGCCATCAAACCGACCAGGTAGGCGGTGTCTCCATTCAGGCCCTTCGCGATGTGGCGGGGCTCGAGCAGGTCGCACAGGGCGCGCATCGCGACGGCGCGCGCCACCGAGCGACGCCAGACCGACTTCAACAGGTCGTGGTAGGCGCCTTCGCCCACGTTGCAGAAGCCTTGCATGAAGATGGTTTGAACCAAGTTGTGCACGTGGCGCAGGCCAAGCCGGCTCACGGCGGCCTTGGCGCTGGTGGCGCGCGGCATGTGGATGTACTGCGCCGAATTCGCGGTGCGCAGGATGTCGACCGCGATCCGTGAGTCGCTCTCCACGATGAGCGCGACGTCGTCGATCGAGGAGCGGGGATTCTCGACCATCGATCGCAGCGACATCAGAACCGACGGGATGGCGGGCAAGACGATCTCGCCCTGACGCAGCTTGGCCTGCAAGAGCGCGAATCGATCGAGCGAGGAGCTCGGCTTCGCATGGGCGGGTGCGGGCGTGGGCGGAGACGGATCATCGGGGCTCGGCACGAGCTCTCGGGGCTTGCGATGGAGCTCGAGCCCGCGCGTCACCGCCGCCATGAGCTCGGTCAAGTTCCACGGCTTGCGGAGGTAGTCGACGGCACCCCGTCTGAGGATCTCGATCACGTCATCCATGTTGCCGCGCCCGCTCATCACGATGACCGAGGGTGCCGAGGCGTGACCGGCGGCCTGGAGCCGGCGGAGGAAGGTATGTCCATCGACGCCCGGCATTCTGAGGTCGAGAAAGATCACCTCGGGATTGCAGATCGCCACCGCGGCCAGCCCAGCGTCGGCGTCAGCGGCGCAGGTGATCTCGAACCCCAGCCGGCGCAGCGCTCGACCGAGCGCGATGCGAATGGGCTCCTCGTCATCCACGATGAGCACGCGCCCCTGGGATTCGTGCACCGGCGCCACAGAACCTGTCGTTGGGCTCATCCCTCACCCTCCGCTGGATAGTGCTGCGCCATGCACGCGTCACACACGGTATGGGTGAAGCTGGCATGCGAGGTTTTCGTCACATAAGTCTCCAGGTTTTCCCACGTCTTGTCGCCCTGGCGAATCCGACTGCAGTGCATGCAGATGGGCAGCATTCCCTGGAGCTGACGCACCTGACTGCGCGCCTCCTCGAGCTGCAGGACCTTCAGGCGCAGGGACTCTTCCAGCGCGCGGCGTCCGGTGATGTCGCGCATGACGGTCACCAGCATGGCGCGGCCCGGAAGCGTCTCGGTCACCGCGGTCTTCAGCGACACCGAGAGGACCCCACCCGGAGTCGTGACCTCGACGTCGGCCTCGACCGCGCGCGGGCTCGACAACGCCCGATCCTCGTGGCGAACGACCGCGTCCAGATTGAAGCCCGTGGCGTACTCGACCTGTCGCCCGGCCTCGTTGGACGTCAACAACGATCGGCTGGTCACGTCACGCACGAAGACCGGGTCCGGGATCGTCTCGATGATGTCCTTCAACAGCGCGCGCTCTTGAGCGATGTGGGCGATCGCGATTCGATGAAGCATCGACGCGCGATACGTGCTGATGCCGAGGGCGAACAGGACGCTTGCCATGCCCAGCAACCACTCCATTTGAAGAGGCGCGGGATGCCCCAGCAGGACGACCATGAGGATGCTCGCGCCCAGGCAATAGGCCGAATAGATCGCGGTGATGAGAAAACGCGTGAAGACGGCGCTGATCGTCACGAAGACGATGAACGTCCCGACGGTATAGGGAATAGCGAGGTCGTTTCTCCACACCAGGGACAGGTGATGGGCCGTGACCAGGAACAGCAGGACCTGCTCGGCCGTCTCGCGGTGGCGCCGCAAACGGCGGGTTCCGAACGCCAGCAGCGCGACGATCATCGCGGCGCTGACGACGAGTCGTTCGGTCAGCGAGTCGCGCGCGCTTGGCATGACCGACACCAGGACCCAGTGCCAGGCTGGATAGAGCAGCGCGGTGGCCGCGAAGATCAGATCGGTCACCGTGCCGGTCCGGGGCGCGCCGCTGGCCTCGGCGTGCGGGTTCGCGAGCGGGTTCAATCGTTCGGAGGTATCGTTCTTGGTGATATCGGACAAACCGGTACGTTCGGCCTTTCTTGTCGAGGGATCGCCCCGCCATTGACTCGCTTCGTGCGCCGCCGGCTAGCGAAGCGACAGCGGTGACTCCTGGCGCAGCTCGACGCGCCGGTTCGCCTTCCGGCTGACAGCGTCGTGCTGTGGTATCGCGGGGTGCTCGGCTCCGAACCAGTGCGCCTGCAGTTGCTGCCCGGCGACGCCGTGCGCGACCAGCCAGTCGACCGCCGCGCTGGCGCGCCTGTGACTGAGGTCCTTGTTGAAGGTGTCTCGACCCTGGTCGTCGGAGTGTCCGTCGACGCTGAGCTTCAGCTCGGGTGCCGCCTTCAGCGTGGCTGCCAGGCGCGTGAGCACGTCGATCGATCCGGGATCGAGGTCGGCGACGCCGGCGGCGAAGAAGATCTTTTCCGTGATTGGCGGCGCGACAGCCCGGGGCGGGCACCCATTCAACGCCGGGTCGTCATTCTTGACGCCCGCCGCGTTGGGGCAGCTATCGGCGCCGTCGCCGATCCCATCGCCGTCAGCGTCGGCCAGCGCCGGCGGGCAGCCGTTGGTCTTGGGATCGGAGGTGGCGACACCGGCGATGGTCATGCAGGCGTCGACGTCGTCGGGCACGTGGTCGCCGTCCTGATCGGCGACCGGGTCGGGCAGCTTGACGGGCGGGGCTGCGGGCGGCGCGGGCGGAGGAGGCGGCGGCGGTGCCTGGACGACCTCGAGTGTCGAGCGCACCGGATGGTGCTCCGCGATGCGCGGGCTCCAGTCCGTCGAGAAGAGCACGCGCTCGGACGGCGTCCCCAGTCCCTTGCTGACGCCGGCCGCGCCGGTCGCGCCGAGCCGCCACTCCGGCGTGACGCGGTAGTGCGCGCCCAGCAGCGCCTCGATGGGGAATTGCTTGAAGGCGCTGTTGCCGGCCCACTGACCCACGCCGGTGGCGCCGTAGACCTCGGGGCCGACGGTCAGCCGGCGATCGAGCACGGCCACGCCGGCCGCGGCGGCGAAGGTGAGGTCGGTGCCACGGTCGACGCCGGCGAACTGGCGCTGCTCGCGCAGCATCAGGCCCACCTGGGCGCTGTACATGAACATCGACGCCGTGCCCGCGGCGGCAACCCGCGGCATGGCGCGGACCGACCCCTCGCCCAGGAACTTGTCGCTGTTGCCGGTCGGCAGGAACAGCTCCACGCCGGCGCCGAGCGTGAACGGCTGGCCGTAGCGCCCCAGGATCCGGGCGTCCAGCGCCAGCGATAGATCACCGACGCCGCCCGACTGGGGACCGGTGATCGAGGTGCCATTGAAGACGGCCGATTCCCCCGACTGATAGGGCGAGATCGGAAGATCGACGGAGATCCGGTAGCGCTCCCACACCGACAACGAGCCACCGGCGCGCAGGAAGAGCTGCCCCTTGACTGGCGTCGCTCGGCGCGAACCGTCAGCGTTGTAAAGGACCAGAGGGTCGACGTCATAAGCGGCGCTGATCCCGAACACCGGGCGGAGCTGGCCTTCGATGCGCAGCGAGTCGCCGGCGAACCAGTCGCTGCCGGCGGCGCTGGGCAGGAAGCGGTCGAGCGCAAAGCCGCGCGACACGCTCTGCGCGCGCGCCGCCCCCGGCGACAGGGTGGCGAGCGCCGCGAGCGCGATGGGTGCGAAGAGGAGGGCCCGTGCGAGGAGCTTCATTTTCCACGCTCCAGATCGAGCCGCCGCGCATCGCGCCGGGACCGCGGCCGGCGGCGCAACAGCCAGCGCGCGCCGAAGCCGGCGAGCGCGATGAACCAGATGTCGGCCGCGGGCGGCGCGCCGGGTAGAACCGCGCAGCCGCCGCCGCCGATGCTGCCGGCGTCGTTCTTGACGATGACTTCGAGCACGGCGGAGGTGGCCGCCCCGAAGCTCTCCTCGCCGTCATACTGCGCCAGGAAGGTGTGGGCGCCGAGGCTGCCCACGCGATAGGGAACCTGGGTCGCGCCGTCGTGCGGGGTGACGTCGAAGGCCGGCGCGCCGTCGATGATGATGTGCACGTTGCCGGTCGGCACGCCGAGTGGCGAGCTCAGCGTCACCAGGAGGTTCATGGTCTGGTGCGAGGAGGGCGTCGTCGTGTCGGCGGTCAGGGTCAGGGTCGTCTGGATCGCGTCGTTGGTCAGCGCGAACGTCGCCGCCGTCGCCACGCCGGAGACGGTGGCGCTCACGTTGTATGCGCCCAGCTTTCGGTTCGCCGTCGCGGTGACCTGGGCCTGGCCCTGGCCATTGGTGACAGCGCTCGCGACGCTGAGGCCGGCGCTGGCGCCATTCGTGGGTGCGCTGAAGCTCACCGTGGCGCCGGGCACCGGGTTGTCGAAGGTGTCAGCGACCCCGACTACCAGCGGTGCGCCGAAGGGCGCCGACGCCATGGTGTGTTGCCCGTCGCCCGAGACGGTCTTGAGGCGGCTGGGCTGGCCGGGGTTGTTGGTCAGCGCGAGGAGCGCGGGCGCCGCGGCGCCGGGCGCGCTGGCGGTGACGGTGTAGCCGCCGGTGATCTGGCCCGCATGCGCCGTGACGTGGGCCTTGCCGGTGCTGTCGGTGATCGCCGTCGTCGTGTCGAGCGCAGCGCTGGCGCCGTGGTCCGGCGCGGCGAACGTGACGGTCACCTCGGGCGCGCCGTTGCCGAACTGGTCGCGGACGATCACGGCAAGCGCGGCCGGGAAGGCGGTGGCGACGGGCGCTGCCTGGGGTGACCCGGCCGTGACGCTGACCGAGCTCGGGGCGTCTGCGAGGTTCGTGAGGTTGAAGCGCGCCGGCGAGGCGGCGCCGGCGACCGATGCGGTGACCGCATAGCTGCCGGTCGTCGAGGAGGCGGTGGCGTTGACCTCGGCGTGGCCGGCGGCGTTGGTGGCGACGCTGGTCGCGCTCAGCGTCGCGGTCGCGCCGGGCGCGGTGGCCGCGGTGAAGGTGACGGTCGCCAGCGGCGCGGCGTTGCCATAGGTGTCCTCGACGAGAACCTCGAGGGCGCCCGCGAAC
>Ga0265338_10003644_pt1 | contig 21462 bp, 16 predicted proteins | sample 42126metaG_FD_193579 | JGI IMG/M metagenome (GOLD analysis project Ga0265338, IMG submission 193579) | Rhizosphere microbial communities from Carex aquatilis grown in University of Washington, Seatle, WA, United States - 4-21-26 metaG | ecosystem: Host-associated > Plants > Roots > Rhizosphere... | reverse complement strand
TCTCTCCGGCAGTAAGGACCCGCGCTGGTTTGAACTCGAACGCCGCATCGTCCTTTCGCAATACCTCACCGCCATCCAAAGCGCCGGCGACAATCCGCCGCAGGAAACCGGCCTGACTTACAACACCTGGGAGGGTAAGTTCCATCTGGAAATGCACTGGTGGCACGAGGCGCACTTCGCGTTATGGGACCGCCTGCCGCTGCTGGAACGCAGCCTCGGCTATTACCAGAAAATCCTGCCGCGCGCGGAAGGCACGGCCAAAAAGCAGGGCTACGAGGGCGCGCGCTGGCCGAAGATGACCAGCCCCAGCGGCGCGGAATCGCCGTCGCCCGTCGGACCGTTTCTCGTCTGGCAGGAGCCGCATCCGATTTTTTACGCGGAACTGTGCTGGCGCCAGCATCAGGACAAGGCCACGCTGGAGAAATACCGGGACATTGTCTTCCAGACGGCGGGTTTCATGGCGAGCTACGCGACGTGGGACACGAACACCAGCCGCTACGTCCTTGGCCCGGTGCTGCAATGCGCGCAGGAAATCTTCCCGAAGGACAAAACCATGAACCCAACGTTCGAGCTGACCTATTGGCGCTGGGGGTTGGAGACGGCGCAGCTTTGGCGGACGCGCCTCGGCCTGCCGCGCGAGAAAAAGTGGGACGCCGTCTTGAACGGCCTCGCCAAACTGCCGGTGGCCGACGGCAAATACCTTTTCACCGAGACGACGCCGGATTGCTACACGAACCCGAAATGGAACGCCGACCATCCGGCGGTTGTTGGCGCGCTGGCCTTTGTGCCCGGGCCGGGCGTGGACGCGGAGACGATGCGGCATACGCTGGACTGGATTTGGACCAACTGGAACTGGCCGGACACCTGGGGCTGGGATTATCCGATGCTGGCGATGACGGCGGCGCGGCTGGGCGAACCGGAACGCGCCATTGACGCGCTGCTGCTGGACACGCCGAAGAATCATTACGGTCTCAACGGCCACGTTTACCAGCGGCCTGGCCTGACGATTTATCTGCCCGCGAACGGCGGATTGCTTTACGCCACCGCGATGATGGCTGGCGGCTGGGATTCTGCTCCGAAGAAGAACGCGCCGGGTTTTCCCGACAACGGCCAATGGAACGTGCGTTGGGAAAAACTTTCGCCCGCGCCGTGAATCCGGCTCCGGATCGCCGGACGATTTATGAAAAGCAAATATATGAAATGTTTTTTGTGCCTTGTCCTGGCCGGCGCCGGCATTTTTTCAAGCCGGGCTGCTGAAACCAATTTCGTCCGCGCCGTCATTCCCGCCATAGCGGCGGGCCGGCTGGTGGACACAAATACCCTGCAACGGATTTACGACGAGGTGAAGACGCCGTTCAAATATGGCGTGGTTCTCAAGGGCGGAGGCACGAATGAACTGGTGGATTGCCCGAGCGTTTTTCGCTGCGACGGACATTGGTTCATGATGTATGTCGCCAACTCCGACAAGGTCGGCTACCAGACTTTTCTCGCGCGCAGCGACGATTTGCTCCACTGGGAGAAACTTGGGAAAATCCTGTCGTTCACCACGACCAACGATTGGGACGCGTGGCAGGAGGATGGCGGGGTCGCACTGGAGGATTGCCGTTGGGACGGCTCGCACGAACTGGAAAAGTTCGATGGAAAATTCTGGCTGTCCTACTTTGGCGGCGCGAAGAGAGGCTACGAAACCGACCCGCTGTCCATCGGGGTCGCGTGGACGGAATCGCCCTCGGAAATCAAGGAGTGGAACCGCGCCCCGGAAAATCCGGTCCTGTCGCCGAAACAACCCGACGCGCGCCAGTTCGAGCGCAAGACCCTCTACAAAAGCACCATCATCCACGACCCATCCGAATCGCTCGGCTGGCCGTTTGTTTTGTTTGGCAACGGCAAATATAAAAATGGCTACGAACGCATTGGCATGGCGGTCTCGCGCGACATGATTCATTGGAACCGTTACGGCGACGATCCCGTCGTTGCCAACGGCGAGGCCAAAACCAACGGCATCAGCGGCGACCCGCAAATCGTGAAGATGGGCGACGTGTGGGTGATGTTTTATTTCGGCGCTGGCTGGAAACCGAAGGCATTCGACACCTTCGCATGCTCCTACGACCTGGTTCACTGGACCAAATGGGACGGCGCCAACCTGATCGAGCCGTCCGAGCCGTGGGACAAAACCTACGCGCACAAGCCGTGGATTTTGAAATGGAACGGCGTCGTTTACCATTTTTACTGCGCCGTGGACGATCAAGGCCGCGTGATTGCGCTCGCCACGTCAAAGGATTTGAAACCGGAACCCGCGCCTTGACAGTCATGGTGATCCAGTCTCTTTCCCTCACCCTTTAACCCTTTCCCATCTGATGGGCGAGGGACGTTTTATTCCCGCGAGCGGGGAATCTCGTTCGAAGCAAGAGGAAATCCGCGTAATTCGGGGTCAAACCAGTTCCATACGATTCCCTGTATAATTTGTTTCCCTGCAGTTACAAAATGTAACAAATCAGGACTCCAGGCCATCTGCGCTAGTTTATTTACAGCATGTTATGCATGGCACGAGAGTCGCTTTGGGTTTCCGACTTTGTGAAAGAACAAAGATTGGAATCAGAAAACAATTATATGACTAAAACAGTGATGAAATTGCTGGTTTTGTCGGCTTTGGTTTTGAGTCTCACGCCAAGAGCCGGGGCCACCCTGATAAGTATTTCCTTTGATGACGGGGGAAATAATGTCGGCTCAGGCGTGATTGATGTTGAGGGGGGCTATGCCATCGCCGGCGACTTCCTTGTGACTGCGGGGCTGGCGTCTGGTGACTGGTTTTTGACTGGCGGAACGCCATCGTTCGCAGGTTCGGGTGTGTCGCCAAACGGATATTTCAACTACGACAACATGGTGTTTCTGGATTCCGACCCTTACCTCACCACGAGCGGCGGCTTGTTGTTCACCAACGACCTGGGTTACCAGCTAAATATCTGGGCGAATAGTCCCCGAGTCTATTGCATGTGGGCCGCGAACAGCGGTGGAGGTTATTTTGTTGAGGCGGGTTCATACCCGGGTTTTTCGGGGACAACCGGTTTTGGGACATCAACAATTACCAACGCTCCTGATTCAGGCACTAACACAACGACACTGCCTAGCCCGCCCACATTGAGCATCCAGCCAACGGCCAATGGAATTATGCTGCTCTGGCCGGCCTCGGCATCAGGTTTTCGATTGCTGCAAAATTCCGATCAATGCACCACCAACTGGGTCGACAACACCAATGAAATCAGCGTGGTCAATGGAACCAACCAGGTGACGATTTCCAGGACTTCCGGAAATCTATTTTTCCGGTTGGTCAATCCATAGAATTCCGGGCTGCAAAGCAGGATAATTGAGGCGGAGAAAAAATCCGCATAATCGTCGGTTTTCAGATATAACAAAAAAGCGGCGGTGCCATGGGGGCATCGCCGCTTCTTGATTCAGGTGGCTTACCAGAACTTGATGTAGAACAGGACGACGCAGCCGATGACAATCGCGCTTAGCACCACGTCCATGGCATTCCAACTGGCTTTGGTGGCGGCCTTTTCCTCCGGCGTCGCGCCATACCAGGTGTATTTGATGGTCTTCGGGTCCGGCGCCTTGGTCATGAGGCTGATGATGATCATGAGCGCGGCGGTGAGCACAAACAGCCCTTCGCAGTAATACAGCCAGTGGATGTTCCAAAGGTCGAACATGATGGCGTTGTGCGCAGCCTTGATGGGGGCGATGCCCGCATTATATTGATCCAACGTGATGACTTTGTGATAGAGGTCCTGTTTGAGCTGTGACACCGCATCGGAGCTGGTTCGGAAGATGAGGTCGAGAGCGAGGCGCCCAAAACCGCCGACCATGCCGACAACGAAGGAGATGAGTGCTGCGGGGGCAGTGGCGCGTTTCCAGAACACGCCCATGGCGAACAACACGGCGATGGCGGGCGAGAGATAGCCCTGCACGTTCTGCAGATACAGGTAAAGCGGCATGTGGAGGTTTTTGATCACCAGCACCCAGCAGATGCCGACGAACACAATCACCGCCGTGGCGACGCGGCCCACGAACACCTCGGTCTTGCCGGAGGCGTTCGGATACCATTCGCGATAGAAGTCCATCGTGAACAGCGTGGCGGACGCGTTGAACTTGGAGCCGAGCGACGCCATGAGCGCCACGATCATGCCGCAGGCGACCATGCCGCGAAGGCCGTGGGGCAGAATCTGCGCGACGAGCGAAGTGTAGGCGGCGTCACCGCTGGTGCTGAACCCGACGCCGGGTGTCTTGGTGAGCGCAAAGGCAATCATTCCCGGCACGAGGAAGATGAACACCGGGGTCAGCTTGAAGAAGCCGGCGAGGATGCTGCCGCGCCGGGATTCCTGCTGGTTTTTGCCGGCGAGCACACGCTGGACGATGTATTGGTCGGTGCACCAATACCAGAAGCCGATGATGGCGGAGCCGGGCAGAATTGCCGTCCACGGCCACTCGGGATCATGGACGGAGCGGATGAGGTGGACATTGCTGCCGACCGAAGCGAGAGTGGCATGCCAGCCGTCAATGAGGCTGCCGTGGCCCAGGACGTGAAGTCCCATGTAAAGGATGCAGACGGAACCGAAAATCAGCACCGGCGCCTGAAGCACGGCGGTATACATGATGACGCGCATGCCGCCGAAAACCGTGTAAAGGCCGGTGGTGAAAGCCAGTCCCAAGGCAATGGCCCAGAAGACGTCTATCTGGTGCCCGAAGACGCTGATGTGATCCACATTCAAGAGGGTGCGGATGACAACGTCGCCGGCATAAATCGTCGCGGCGATTTTCGTGAGCACCAGGCTGGCCATGGTGAGGAGGCTCAAGACATTTCGCGAACCGCGGCTGAAGCGCAGCTCGAGGAATTCCGGCATGGTGAACACCTTCATGCGGTCGTAAAGAGGGACGAAAGCCCAGCCCAGAATAATGATCCACCACCCGTGCATTTCCCAATGCGCCATCGCCATGCCGGTGACAAACCCGGCGCCGGCCAGACCGACAAGGTGTTCGGAACCGATGTTGGACGAGAAGATGGAGGAACCGATCTGCAGCCAGTTCGCGTCGCGGCCGGACAGGAAGTAGTCCTTGCCGGACTCGTTCTTCTTCCGCATGGAATACCAGACGGTCAGTATCATGCCGATGGCAAAGGCGATGATGACGGCCAGGTCCAGTCCGTTGAACACCGTGCCGTTCATGCTCCCCGTCACGGACGCCGTGGCGAGCGCATTCGTTGCCACCTCCACGCTGTTGGTTATTTCATTCATAGGATTTTTACTTTCACGCTTTGATTATTCGACGCTGAATTTGTAGACGATGGTGTTGTGATACTTCTGGCCGGGCTTGAGTTCCACCGACGGCCAGTTTGGCTTGTTGGGCGAGTCGGGATAATGCTGCGGCTCCATGCAGAAACCGGTGCGGCGCTGATAAACCTTGCCGCCCTTGCCCGTGAGCGTGCCGTCGAGAAAATTGCCGGCGTAAAATTGCAGGCCGGGCTCGTCGCTCCAGACTTCCATCACGCGACCGCTGGCCGGCTCGAGGACGCGTGCCATCAGGCCGAACTTGCCGAACGGTTTGCTGATGACCCAATTGTGGTCGTAGCCCGGGCCGTATTGCAGCACGGTGTCGGGATCGTTGATGCGCGCGCCGATGGCGGTCGGCTTGCGGAAATCAAACGGCGTGCCGGTCACATCGGCAAAGGTGCCGGTCGTGATCAAACCGCTGTCCACCGGCGTGGTCTGGTCGGCATTGATATAAACAAGGTGGCCGAGGATGTCGCCGTTGCCCTGTCCCGCCAGGTTGAAGTAGGAATGGTGCGTCAGGTTCGCGACCGTCGGCTTGTCGGTGGTCGCTGAGAAGGTCAGCTTCAATGCATTGTCATCGGTCAGCGTGTAAACCGCCGTGACGTTCAGGTTGCCGGGGAAACCTTCCTCGCCGTCCTTGCTCAAATAATTGAGTTCCAGTGCGGGGCCACCGGCGGTCACAAGCGGGGTTGCTTTCCAAACAACCTTGTCAAAACCCTTGATGCCGCCGTGCAATGAATTGCCGTTGTTGTTGCCCGCGAGCGTGTAGGTTTTGCCTTCGAGTGTGAACTTCGCGCCGCCGATGCGGTTGCCGTAACGGCCGATGAGCGCGCCGAAATACGGGCAGGCGCCCACATATTTGGGATTGGTATAGCCATCCAACGTGTCGAAGCCGAGAACAACATCGGCGTAATTGCCGTTTTTGTCCGGCATCGTGAGCTTCTGCACAATGCCGCCGTAGGTCATGATGCACGCCTCGGCGCCTTTGGAATTGCGCAGCGTGTAGATTTCAACGGGCGTGCCGTCCGGGGTCTTGCCGAAGCCGGCCTTGCTGATGGAGCTGTTGGTTTTGGACATGGAGGCGCAGCCTGCCAGAGACATTGCCAGCAGTCCAGCCGCCATTGCTTGTGTGATGTGGTGGTTCATATCGGTGTTTGGTTGTTATCGGGGATTTTGGATTTTTTGCACGATGCTTTCCGGGACCATCGAAACTGTTCCGTGCCGGATGCCCTTTGGAAAGGACACCTCCGGCGAAATGTCATGCCATTCTTTCAAGTCGGTGGATTTAATCGCGCCATAATATTTGGAACCGCTGTAATGGTCAAAGTAGATGTAATACCCGCCGCCGATTTTTATCGCCGACGGGCCTTCCACCCAGTTCGTGGAAATCGCCGGGCTGGCCGGGCCAAACGGTCCCTCGGCGGAATCGCCCACCGCAATGTGCAGGTCCTTCTTCACCGGTTTTTTTGTCTCGTCCTTGACGATCAGATAATATTTGCCGCCCTCCGCCAGCATGGTCGCATCAATTACGTTGAAACCGCCGTCATACAACAGCTTCGTCGGTGAAAAGTTGGTAAAATCCTTCGTCGCGACGTAATAAATCCGGTGGTTGTAATGGATTTGCTGGCTCTGGTCGCCGGAATCTTCCGTCTCCGGAAATTTTCCGGGAATCGTCGTGGCCCAGAAAATCAGCCACTGCTGTTTCTCCGCGTCGTAAAACAATTCCGGCGCCCAGACATTTGCGGTCGTCGGATCATTTTCCAGCACCGGAACCGCGCGCTCTTCCGACCAGTGGATCAAATCTTTTGAACTCGCGTAGCCGAACACTGTCGGGCGGCCCCAACTCGTCGTCCATACAAGGCGGAACACGCCGTCGGGTCCGAGACGCAGGCACGGATCGCGCATGAGCTTGCCGCCGACCTGCGGTTCCAGGAACGACTTGCCGTTCGGCGCATTCAGTTCCGTCCAATTCAAGCCGTTCGTGCTGGTGGCCAGGAACAGGCCAGCGTGGCCGTTCGGCTCGCGAAAGAATGAAAACAGCAAAACCGTGTTTGTTCCTTCAGCTCCAAACCCCGCCGGCGACAAAAATATTCCGCACGCCAGACCAAGAATGAATGCGGCGCGTTTCATTTTTGTCCGTAATACGCCTTGGGGCCGTGTTTGCGAAGAAAATGCTTGTCGAGCAGCGCCGACGGCATGGGTTTGGTTTTTGGATTGATGCGCAACGTCTCGCCCGCCAGCCGCGCGACGAACTCCACCGTGATTGCATTGTGCACCGCATCGCGGACATCCTTGCCCCAGCAAAACGGCCCGTGGCTGGCAACGAGCACGGCGGGATGCTCCAGGGGGTTCAGCTTTTTGAACGTCTCGGCGATGACGTGGCCGGTGTTCGCCTCGTAATCGTTTTTGATTTCGGCGGGTTTCATCGCGCGAGTGCAGGGCACGGCGCCATACCAGTAATCCGCCTGCGTAGTGCCGTAGGGTGGAATCTCCCGGCACGCCTGCGCCCACGCCGTTGCGTGCAGGCTGTGCGTGTGGACGATGCCGCCGATTTTCTGGAACGCGCGGTAAAGCACCAGGTGCGTCGGCGTGTCGGAACTCGGTTTGAGGTAGCCGTCCACGACCTTGCCGGTTTCCAGCGAGACGACGACCATGTGCTGCGGCTTCATGCTGGCATAAGGCACGCCGGACGATTTGATGACGACGAGGCCGCTGTCACGATCAATGCCGCTGGCGTTGCACCAGGTCTGGATGACCAGGCCCTCCTTGACCAAATCAAGGTTCGCCTCGCAGACCTGCTGCTTTAATTCTTCAAGCATGGGTAATTGCAAATTATTTCCGAACCCGGCTGCGGATGTCAATGAGTTGCTTCATGACACCAAACAAATTGCCGCTCCAATCCTTTGTTCCGAAGGCATCGTGCAGCTTTCGATAGAGCGGATACAATTCCCGATAAACCGCGTGAGCCTTCGGGTCCGGTTTGTAAATTTTCGTTTTCAACCCCGTCATCGCCTGCTGCGCGACGGCGTAATTTTTGTGCGTTCCAGCGACGACCGCGCCCGCGATGGCCGACCCGAGCGCGCACGTCTGCGCTGAGCGCGAGACTTTCATCGGCCGGCCCGTCACGTCCGCGTAAATCTGCATCGTGATGGCGCTCTTTTCCGCGATGCCGCCGCAGTTGACGACCGACGAAATTTTCACGCCGTATTCCTCGAACCGGTTGATGATGGTCAGCGCGCCGAACGCCGTCGCCTCGATGAGCGCGCGATAGACTTCCGCCGGCGTCGTGTAAAGCGTCTGGCCAATGAGCAGGCCCGTGAGCCGCTGATCCACCAGAATCGTGCGGTTGCCGTTATTCCAATCCAGCGCGAGCAGGCCGCTTTCGCCGGGCTTCAATTTCATCGCCTCCGCGTCGAGCGCCTTGTGCGACAGCTTTTTGCCGTGCGGCTGGATGTAATTGACCCACCAGTTGAAAATGTCACCGACCGCCGATTGTCCGGCTTCAAGTCCGAAATAACCGGGCAGCACACTGCCGTCCACGATGCCGCAAAGTCCCGGCACGTCCGCGAGCTTTTTACCGTTCGGCGAAATGGCGATGTCGCAGGTGCTCGTGCCGATGATTTTCACCAGCGTTCCCGGCGCAACGCCCGAACCGACCGCGCCGAGATGCGCGTCAAACGCGCCGACAGCGACGGGAATTCCCGCGGGCAAATCGGTTTTCTTCGCCCAAGCCGCCGTAAGTCCGCCAACAGGGCGGTCAATCGAATGGACGCGCGGCGTCAATCGTGCGCGAAGTTTGCCGAGCTTCGGATTCAGCCTGGAAAGAAATTGCGCGTCGGGATAGCCGCCCCATCTGGCATTCCACATCGCCTTGTGGCCTGCGGCGCAAACGCCCGCGATGAATTTGCCCGGTGCGAGCGTGCCGGTCAGTTCGGCGGGAACGTAATCGGCAAGCTCAATCCACGAATGCGCGGCGTTGAACACTTCCGGCGCGGTGCGAAGGCAGTGCAGAACCTTGCTAAAAAACCATTCGCTGGAATACGTCCCGCCGCACTTGGCGAGATATTGCGGACGCATTTTTTTGGCAAGCGCGGTGATTTCGGCGGCTTCGGCCACGCCGGTGTGGTCTTTCCACAGCCACGCCATCGCGGCGGGGTTGTTCGCAAATTTTTTCTGGAACGGCAGCGGCTGGCCGTTTTTGTCCACGGGCAACGGCGTGCTGCCGGTCGTGTCCACGCCGATGCCAACAACTTGTCCCGGCCTGAAGCCGCGCACATTTTTCCTCGCGTCGGCGAGCGCCTTCTTGATCGTAGCCTCCGCGCCCTTGATGTAGTCGGCGGGATGTTGCCGGGCGAGGTTCGGGTCGCGCGATAAAATCACGCCCGCCGTGCCGTGGGCGTAACCCCAGACTGCTGACGCAATTTCCGCGCCGTTGGCGACATTGACAATGAGGGCGCGAACGGAGTTCGTGCCGTAATCCAGACCGATGGTGTAACGAGGGTTCATGTTTGTTGAATTGGGTAAAATGAGTTTGGCAGGGTTTATTTCAAGCGCAGGACGGTGAACGAGTTGGCCGGAAATTCGTGTTGAAATTCCGCACCGGAAATTTTCAGGACGGTTTCCTTTGGCGAAATCTTTTGCGGGTCGGCAAAGGAATTTTCATCGCCGGGTTCGCCGGTCAGCACTGTAATTTTTGCGTCCGAAGAAATTTCCCCCATGCCCGTCAGATTCAGTTGAACGGCGGCGGGCGTGTTGTCGCCGTTGACGACTTTGAGGATGATTTCCCCGCTGGCATTGTCGCGCGTGGCGGAGGCAAATAATTTCGCGCCTGGCGGTGAATCCAGTTTCACCGGCAGCACCACATCGCCGTGGTTGAGGCTGTAGAGCTGCTGCACATAATAATCGGGCGTGCGATAAACGCGCAGACTGTCCACCCAGATCAAGTCGGGCGTCCACTGCCACGCTTCCGAGTTGGCGAACAGCGGTGCGTAACTGGCCATGCGCACCACGTCGCCGTTGCGTTCGAGGCCGGTCATGTAGGCGGCTTCGGCGAGGGCGCATTCAAGGTTGTTGCGGTTCTTCACGCTCACAGTCTTGTCGCTCTGCGCGGCGTATTCGCCCATGAAAACTTTCGGGCCGTTGCGGTCGTAATTGTCGTAGCGATGTGTGTTGTTGAAAAACCAGTCGGGCTTGTCGTAGCAATGTTCGTCCACGATGTCGGCATGAAGCTCTCGCAGTTTCGGCCAGGCGAATTTGAAACGATCGTCGTCCGGCGACGGGCCGGCGGCGGACACGAGCTGGATTTCGGGATGCTTTTCCTTCAGCACTTTTGAGAACGCCGCGTAACGGTCAATATATTGCTGCCCCCATTGTTCGTTGCCGACGCCGAGCAGTTTCATGTTGAACGGTTCGGGGTGTCCCATCGCCGCACGTTTCGCACCCCAGGTGCTGGTGGCTGGGCCGTTGGCAAACTCAATCAAATCGAGCGCGTCCTGGATGTAAGTATCCAGTTGATCCAGCGGGCAGAGTTCGCCGCTGTTGAACTGGCAGGCCATGCCACAATTCAGAATCGGCAGCGGCTGCGCGCCGATGTCCTCGCACAGTTGGAAATATTCGTAGAAGCCGAGGCCGAACGATTGGTAATAATCCGGCGTGGGACGATGGACAAATTCATAATTCCAGCGGTTGATGAGCAGGGGACGTTCCTCGACCGGGCCGATGGTTTTTTTCCACTGGTAACGGCGTTCAAGCACGCTGCCTTCGACGATGCAGCCGCCGGGGAAGCGCAGGAAGCCGGGCTTCAGGTCGGCCAGCGCCTGCACCATGTCGGCGCGCAAACCGCCCGGACGATTTTTCCAGGTGTGTTCCGGGAAAAGCGAAATCATGTCAAGATCCACGTCGCCCTTGCCCTCGACCAGCACGTAAAGTTTCGCCTTGGGGTCGGTGTCTTTCGGATGCAGCACCGCCGTGATTTTTTTCCAGTCGCCGGAAAAATTCCTCAGGGTCACGGAGTCCAGCACCGCGCCGTCGCCGCCATAAAGCGCGACGCGCAACGCGGGCGTGCCGGAGACGTTACGGACTTGCGCGGAGAAATTGCAAGCCTCGCCCTTGGTCACGCCGATGCCGCGAAAGCCTTCATTGGCGACGCCGAAGACATCCCTGCCTTCGGACTCAACGCGCAAATAGTGGGGATTGGCGGCATTGAAAGGGCCGTCATCACGGATGGACAACTGACCTCTGGCCTTGCTGGGACTGATTTTGATCCAGCCCATCATCGGGTCGGGAAATTCAAACCCGCGATTCTTCACCAGTTCGGCGTAAAGCCCGCCGTCTGCGCCAAAGTTGATGTCCTCGAAGAAAATTCCCCACATCGCCGGATTGAGCTGCGCACCGGGCTGGTCCACGGCCACGGAAATCTTTGCAGGCTGCGCGCCAGCAGAAATGGCTGCCGCCAGAACTCCGGCGGCGAGCCACGTTTTAAATTTCGAGGTTTTCACCTTTGCTAAATTTCCTTTGGAAATTTGCTGTTCAAATCAGGAAACCCAACCGCTCTTCAGTCCGTAGGCGCAGTCGTTCCAAAGGAGTTCCTGTTTGAACTGGCGGAGCTTGGTGTCGGCGTCAATGACGACCACTTCGAGCCCGGCAATCGCCGCGAAGTCTTCAAGCATTTCCGTGGTGACGGCCTGGCTGAAGCCGGTGTGATGCGCGCCGCCGGCGTAAATCCACGCGGCACACGCGGTCTCGAAACTCGGACGGCATTTCCAGACGGCCTGGGCGACCGGCAGCTTCGGCATCGGCTGTTCGGGTTTGACGACATCCACCTCATTGATGAGCAGGCGAAAGCGGTTGCCGAAATCCATCAGCGACGCGTTCAATGCCGGGCCGGCGGGCGTGTTGAAAACCAGGCGCGCCGGATCGGCCTTCCCGCCGATGCCGAGCGGATGCACCTGCAACGACGCCTTGCCATCCGCGATGGACGGACAAATTTCCAGCATGTGCGAACCGAGCACCACTTTGCCGCCCGGATGCAGGTGGTAGGTGTAATCTTCCATGAACGAGGTGCCGCCTTTGAGTTCGCTCGCCATGACCTTCATTGCGCGGACAAGTGCGGCGGTTTTCCAGTCGCCTTCGCCGGCGAAACCGTAGCCGTCGGCCATCAAGCGTTGCGGCGCAAGGCCTGGCAACTGCACGAGGCCGTGCAAATCCTCGAACGTCGTGGTGAATCCCTTGAAGCCGCCAGCCTTCAAGAAGGCGCGCAGGCCGAGCTCGATGCGGGCAGCTTCGCGGGTGGAATCGTGCCGGGCACCGCCTTTGCGCAGGTCGGCCGCCACTTGATAAGTGTCCTGATATTCTTGAATCAGCTTGTCAATGGCCTTCGGTGAGACGCTGTTCACCGATTTGACCAGATCGCCGACGCCGTAGCCGTTGACAGCGAAGCCGAATTTCATCTGCGCGGAAACCTTGTCGCCCTCGGTCACGGCCACTTCGCGCATGTTGTCGCCAAAGCGGCAGAACTTTGCGGTCTGCCAGTCGGCCCACGCCGCCGCCGCTCGCGCCCACGCGCCCAGCTTTTGCTGCGTGGATTTTTCCTGCCAGAAACCGACGACCACCTTGCGGTTCAGGCGCATCCGGCTCCAGATGAAACCGTGCTCGCGGTCGCCGTGCGCGGCCTGGTTCATGTTCATGAAATCCATGTCAATCGTGGCCCACGGAATGTCGCGGTTGTATTGAGTGTGCAGGTGCGCGACCGGCTTGCGCAATTGCTTGAGGCCGTTGATCCACATCTTCGACGGCGAAAAGGTGTGGCACCAGGTGATGAGGCCGATGCACTTGGGCGCGTTGTTTGCGGCCTGGCAAAGTTCCGTCACCGCGTCCGGCGTGACGAGGACGGGCTTGAACACGACCTTTACCGGAATCGCGGGCGCGATATTGAGCGCCTTGGCGATTTCCTGCGAATGTTCGGCGACTCTTTTCAAAGTTGCCGGGCCGTAAAGATGCTGGCTGCCGGTGACGAACCAGACTTCGAATTGTTTCAGATTGATGCTCATGGTTTTTGTGTGTTGTGGTTGTTTGGCAGGGCGCATTACTCCGTGCGCGCCGTCGGCGCGCAGGGGACTGCCCGCTCTGCCTTGGTTGTTTAAATAAATTCGTTGATGAGGTTTTCCAAAAATTCCTGGCGGCCGCTGACATTGGGCGTCACTTCGCCCTGCTTGAGCATGTAGGCTTCCAGTTCTTTGAAACCCGCCTTGCCGGATTCAATCTTCGCGCCGATGCCGGAATCCCACGATGCATAACGGTTCTTCACAAATTCCGCAAGGCGTCCGTCCTTGCGGATGGCTGCGGCAATTTTCAGTCCCCGCGCGAAGGCGTCCATGCCGCCGATGTGCGCGTAGAACAAATCAACCGGCTCGAAACTCTCGCGGCGAACCTTCGCGTCGAAGTTCACGCCGCCGGTCTTGAAGCCGCCGTATTTCAAAATCGTGAGCATTGTGTAGGTCGTGAGGTAGATGCTCGTCGGGAACTGGTCGGTGTCCCAGCCCAGCAGTTCGTCGCCGGTGTTCGCGTCAATCGAGCCGAGTGCGCCCGCGCCGCCCGCCACTTCGAGATCGTGTTGCATCGTGTGGCCCGCCAGCGTGGCGTGGTTCGTCTCGATGTTGAGTTTGAAATGCGGGAGCAAATCAAATTCGCGCAAAAAGTTGAGGCACGCCGCCGCATCGGAATCGTATTGGTGCTTGGTCGGCTCTTTCGGTTTCGGCTCGATGTAAAATTGCCCCTTGAAACCGATTTGCTTTTTGTGGGCGACGGCGAGGTGGAGGAACCTAGCGAGATGTTCCTGCTCGCGCTTCATGTCGGTGTTGAGCAGCGTCCAGTAGCCTTCGCGTCCGCCCCAGAAGGTGTAGCCTTCGCCGCCAAGTTCATGCGTCACTTCCATCGCCTTCTTCACCTGCGCGGCGGCAAACGCGAAAACATCGGCGTTGCAGCTCGTGCTCGCGCCGTGGACGAAGCGCGGATTGGAAAACAAATTCGCCGTGCCCCAGAGCAATTTGACGCCGGTGCGTTTCTGCTCTTCTTTCAAGACTTTCGCAACGGAGTCAAAATTCCTGTTTGTTTCGGAAAGGGTATTGCCTTCAGGCGCCACGTCGCGGTCATGCCAGCAATAATAAGGAGCGCCGAGCTTGGAGATGACTTCAAAGGCGACGCGGGCGCGGTTTTGCGCGTTGGCGATGGAGTTCGAGCCGTCGTCCCACGGGCGCTGCATCGTGCCCGCGCCGAACGGATCGCTGCCCGTGCCGCGGAACGTGTGCCAATACACGACCGCAAAACGCAAATGCTCGCGCATCGTCTTGCCGGCGACGATTTCGTCGGCGTTGTAATGCTTGAACGTGAGCGGATTTTTTGATTTCGGTCCTTCGTAGGCGATGCGGGTGATGTTGGGGAATGCGGTTTTCATTTTGGCTGTTCGATGGTGGGGGGTTGATTTTCAACGTTGATGATTCATTTAAAGCAATGACGCGGTAATTTTAGCGGATTTCATGGCCGGTTTTCAACAAACAATTCATGCGGTTTCAGCATTTCTTTCAGCACACGCGCTTGACTTCAATTCCCAGCAATGCCCCCAGCTTCGTGATTTTGTCCGCGATGTGGCCGGTGCCGATCGCGCAATGATGCGCCGGGCCGGCCATGGACCATTCGTTCATGAACGCCTTTGCGCCGATGGAAAACCGGTAGCGGCTGTTCGTGTTGCCGATTTGCATCACCGCCCCGGGAACGGATTCGCCTTCCGCAACGAGCAGAAAAACTTTTCCGCCCGCGCCCTGCACCACCGAGAGCAAGGTCACCGGCCCGTGCTTCACGCTCATCTGGATCGAAAGGCCCTTGCCCGGTTTGCCGTGATAGACGGGCAGGGGAACCAGGCCGACGCGGCCCTCGGCAATGGCAGAATGCGCCGGGCCGTCGTGGCCGAGAAACAGCACGTCGTCGTTGAAATCGGCGAGGTAATACTCCGAGAACGAGCCTCCGACGCCGAACAAATCCATGATCTTCATCGCCTGCGCGTTTTTGATTTCGCATTCGCCGGCGACGGGGACGTTGTGGCCGGTGAGCAGCGTGTTGCCCGGGATGACGCTCGTGGCGATGTCGCGATACGGGTTGCCGTCCTCGCCCTCGTAATAATACGCCAACGAGCCGAGGCGATGCTTGGCCACGAGCGCGTCAAGCGCGCAGGAAGTTTTCGCGGCTCGGAGGAGTTCGGCCTTTTCACATTCCTTCGCGACTTCAAACTCGCGGCGGAATTGGCCCAGCTTGGCAGCGATTTGCTTTTTGGTGACGGCCTCGCGGAGCTTGTGCAGCGCGCACATTTCGATGAGTTCAAAATGATTCCCGAACACGGCGGATTGCTGGGTCATGTCGCTGTAAACGTCGAGCATCCCGCAATAGTAATGGCCGAGCACGCCGACGCGGTTCTCGCGCATCCCGATCATCACCTTCGCGGCGTCCGCCCAGTCGCGGATTTCCTTCCACGCCGCTTCGTCCTGCAAATGGCCGGTGACGAGGTGATACGCGATGCCGGCGCGGTTGAAGACGCAGGCGATTTCCGGCGCGGAGCAGGCCTGGCAATGTTCGAGCCAGATGCCGGTCATCAGGCCGCGGTCGCCGAGCGCGTTGAACTTCTCGTAATCAAGCTGCGGCACCGGCTGCAAATTCAAAACGACCACCGGCACGCGCGCCTTTTGCACGACGGGCAGCACGGTGGACGAAAGCGCGTAGGTCGAAATGTAGAGAAAAATGATTTCGACCTCTTTTTGCCGGAACAACGACGCGGCAGCGTGGGCTTTTTCGGTGTTGTCCACCATCCCGGCGTCCACGAGTTGCACGCCGTAGCCGCGCAGGCGGCCGGCAATTTGTTTTTGATAGCGGGTGAGTCGGTTGAGCAGACCGTCGAACTGCGGCCAGTAGGTGTCGAGTCCGATGCCGAACAAGCCGACGCGGACGGAAGCTTTCTTTTGCATTTGATTCATTTGAAAAACCACGTTGTTCAGTCTAGATGGAAAACCTCGCGCAAGTCGCCGCAGACCGGCGAATGGTCGGGATGCGTTTCCATCAAAGGTGCCATGGTGTCCCACCATTTGCGGACGATGGGTGAATTGGGCAGCGCGGCTGCGGAATTGTTGCCGCTCAACTTTTGCACGGCGAAAAGCGTGAGCGTTTCCTCGTCGAGAAAAATCGAGTAATCGGAGACGCCCGCCGCGCGCAATTCCGCCGCCAGTTCCGGCCAGATTTCGTCGTGGCGCTTTTTGTATTCGGCGACAGTGCCGGGCTTTAATTTCATCTTGAACGCGTTGCGTTTCATTTCAGAAATCAAACTGGTCGATGTTGTCTTTGTTGAACGTGAACGGCTTGCCGAGCATGATGTTGTCGCCCTGAATTTCAAATTCGCCGAGCGAACCGGCCTTGAACATTTTGTCGCCGGATTTCAAAGCGCCCTTTGCCACCGCGTCCGCCGCATAAACAGTGAGATAGCCGAGGTCTTCGGTCTTCCACAAAATCACGCCTTGCGTCACGCCATCGTGAACGTAGCGTTTGTTTTCGTTGGGCAGGCCGAGGCCGATGTTTTTCACGACGCCGGTCTTGCCGGCCTGCTTGATGGCCTCCGCAGCGCCGGGCACGCCGAGCGATGTGGTGCTCAAAATCAGTTTCAAATTCGGATAAGTGCTCAACAGCGCGGTGGTTTCGCTTTGCGCCTTGTCCTTCAAATCGTCGCACGCTTCCACGGCATCGCATTTCATGTTCGAATACGCGGCAGCGCGGCGTTCCTCAACGTATTTTCGCCAAGCCACCTGGTTTCCCGCCGTGAGCGAGCCGGTGATGACGGCGAACTCGCCGTTGGTGTCGCAAAGCCGCGCCGCCTCGTCCATCAGCGCGTAGCCGATACCCTGCGACGTGGCCTGGTTCACGAAAAATGAGCGCGCGTCCGGCAGCGCATCGGCATCGTAGGTGACGACCTTGATGCCCTTGGCCTGCGCCTTGCGCAACGCGGTGGAAATGCCCTCCTTGTTTTCGCAGGAGGCGGCAATGACGTCCACACCCAGCGTGATCCAGTTCTCGACGATTTCGTTCTGCCGCGCCGGGTCGGGGTCAGTCGGCCCGTCAACGATCAGTTTGTCGCCCAGTTCGTCTGCGGCCCTTTGCGCGCCTTTTGCGCAGGAGACGAAATAGGCGTTACCCTTGGATTTGGGCAGAAACCCGATGGTCAATTGCTTTGCGGCGGGAGCCGGGGTGTTGTTGCCGCCGGACGGCGTTTCGGCACTTTGTTTGCAGCCGGAAAAAACCGCGACAGTCATGGCGAGCAGGAGCGAAAATGTTTTTTTCATGGAATTTGTTTCGCCAATCTGGGTGCGGATTTGCGCGCGCGCAAGCCCGAAATCATTTTTGGGAGGATTGAGCCGGCCAGCGCCAGAATCAGGAGAAGGCCCGTGAGCATCCCGGCCATTTCGCCCGGCAGCACTGCGTGGGCGATGCCGCTGTGCAGGACCGCAATTGCCGCCACGCCGAGCAGGGTGCCGTGAATCGACCCGACGCCTCCGAAAATGCTAGTGCCGCCCAGCACGACGGCGGTGATGGCAAACAGCTCATAACCCGTGCCTGCGTCGGCCTTCGCCTGTCCTAGCCGCGCGGTGTAAATGATCGCCGCGATGGCCGAGACGACCCCGGCCAGCACATAAACCATCGCCACGCGACGCCCAAGGGGGATTCCCGCGTAGTGCGCGCCTTCCGGTGAGAAACCGATGGCGCGAAACGAGCGGCCAAAGGTCGTGCGATGAACGAGCAGCCAGAAAAAAATCGTCGCGATAATGAAAACAAACGCTTGGGCAGGAATGCCAAGCCAGCGTTCCTGGCCGAGAAACAAAAACGAGTTTGGAAAATCCGTGAATGTGTCCACGCCGTGCGTGATGGCCTCGGCCAATCCCCGAAACAGGGAATAGGTTCCGAGCGTGACGATGAGCGGCGGCAGCCGCAGCCATGAAATGAGGGTTGCATTCAGCCCGCCGGCGAGTGCGCCGACGCCAATCGTGCAGGCGGCCGCCAGCGGTATCGGCATGCCTGCATCGCGCCAGAATTTCCCGAACAAAATCGCGCAAAGCCCGAGCAGCGACGCGACGGACAAATCGATTCCGCCTGTCAGGATGATGGGCGTCATCGCCAGCGCAAGCAGCCCGATTTCGCAATAGTGGCGAAGGATGTCGCAGGTGTTGTCGTATGTGCCGAAATTGTGTCCGATGACATCAAAGAAAAGCCATTCGGCCACTAGCACGACGAACAGAATCGTCTCGTGCCGGAGCAGGTTTTTTTTGAGTCCGTGTTTATCTGTGTTCATCCGTGGTCAATTTCTTTGCTTTCGGGTTCGCAAACCGTCCGCGACGACGGCGAGCAGAATGATCGCGCCTTGAATCACCTTTCCCCAGAACGCCTCGACGTGCAGATGGGTCAGCGCCGGGCTGATGCACGCGAGCAGCAGCAGGCCGGCAAACACGCCCCACAGGGTTCCGCGTCCGCCGGAAATCGCCACGCCACCGACGACCACGGCGGCGATGGTTTTCAATTCCAATCCCGTGCCGGAATTCGGGTCCACCTGCGGCGACTGGATGGTGTTCATCATCGCCGCGAGGCCGGTCAGCGCACCCATGAAAACGAAAACGCCAAATGTCAGGAGGCGCGGCCGGATTCCGGCCAGCCGCGCGGCTTCGGCGTCCGAGCCGACGGCGTAGATGAACCGGCCGACTGAAAAATGTTTCATCGCCAACGCGAGTAGGATCAGAATTGTCAGGGCAACCAGGACGAGGGTCCATTGTCCGGCCATTTGCGGAAGGCCAAACCACTGCACGTCGTTGGGCAAATCCACCCAGACTCCCTGTCGCAGCCAGCGCAGGCCTTCGCGCCACGTCACCATCGTCGCCAGAGTGACCACGATGGAGGGCAAACCCAGTCCGGCCACCAGCGCGCCGTTGAACGCGCCGAATACCGCGCCGATTAGAACCGAAGCGGCGAGCACCAGCGCCAATGGCCAGTGCATGGCGGCAAGCAATCCGGCGCAAACGCTGCAAACGGCAAACATCGAGCCGACGGAAATGTCAATCTGGCGGCAGATGATGACCAGTGCCATGCCGCAAGCGACTACGAGCGTCGGCGCTTCGCGCGTGACGAGCGACAGCAGCGGTTGCGGCTGGAAAAATGACGGCGCGAAAATCCCCAGCGCCAGCAACAGAATGCCGAGCGCGGCGGCAACGGAAAGTTCACGGAAATATTTTTTCATCCGCCGCTCCTTTTTTGACCGAGCGCCACCGCCATGACCTCGTGCGCGACGCTTTTGCCGGGCAGCGTTGCGGCTATCGTTCCGCCGCGCATCACGGCGATGCGGTCGCTCATGCCGAGAATTTCCGGCAAATCGCTCGAAATCATCAACACGGCCAGTCCGTCCTTTGCGAGCCGCCGGATGATTTTGTGGATTTCACTTTTTGCGCCCACGTCCACGCCCTGAGTCGGCTCGTCGAGAATCAAGACCTTCGGTTCGGTCGCCAGCCAGCGCGCAAGCGACACTTTTTGCTGGTTGCCGCCGGAAAGCGAATGACCCGGCGCTTCCGGGCCGTAGGCGCGCACGTCCAGTTGGCGGATGAAATCCAGCGCGCACGCGCGCTCGGCGCCGAAGCGCAGCCACGTTCCCGGAAAAATCCGCCGGTGAATCGCCATCGTCATGTTTTGCGCGACGGGCATTTCCAGAATGACGCCGTGCCGCCGCCGGTCTTCCGGCACGTAGGCAATGCCGCGCGCCACGGCTTCCTGCGGTGAATGATTTTCGATTCTTTCGCCGCGCAGGAAAATTTCGCCGATATCGGCGGGCGTGATGCCGAAAATCGTCCGCGCCAGTTCCGTCCGTCCCGCGCCGACCAGTCCGGCGAGGCCGAGAATTTCCCCGGCGCGGACGTCGAGCGAAACGTTTTTCACGCCGCCTGCCGTGCAGCCGAGATTTTTCAGCGAGAGAACGATTTCGCCCGGCGCACTTTCGGCGGGTGGAAAAATCTGGGAAATTTCGCGGCCGACCATCAACTTGATAAGTGCGGTCTCGTTCGTTTCCTTTGCCGGGCAGGTGGCGACGCTTTCGCCGTCGCGCAAGACGGTCACGCGGTCGGCGAGTTGAAAAATTTCCTCCAGCCGGTGTGAAATGTAGATGATGCCGACGCTGCTGGCGCGCAAATCGCGGACGACGGCAAAAAGCAATTGCGTTTCCTTTTGCGTAAGTGACGCGGTCGGCTCGTCCATGATGACGATGCGCGCGCCCGCGCCGAGCGCGCAGGCGATTTCGACGAGCTGTTGTTCCGGCATGGAAAGCGAACGGACTTCGGCATCCGGCGAAATATCCGCGCCGATGCGTTGCAACAGTTTTTGCGCCTGATTGCGGCGCGAATTCCAATCCACCCGCGAAAGGGAATTTGCGCTTTCAAGACGCAGCCCGATGTTTTCGGCGACGGTCAGATCGGGAAACAGCGCCGGCTGCTGGTAAATGCAGGCGATGCCGAGTTTGTGGGCGATGGCGGGCGAAAGTTTTTCCGCGCGCACACCCGTAATTTCGATCGTGCCGCCGTCCGGCTGATGCGCTCCGGTGATGATTTTGATGAGCGTGGATTTGCCCGCGCCGTTTTCGCCGAGCAGGGCGTGGACTTCGCCCGCCTGCAAATCAAACGAGATGCCCTTGAGCGCCTGGACGGCGCCGAAGGATTTGGTGACCGCCGAAAGTTGCAGGAGCTGTTTCATTCAAACGGCTGACGCGTTCATCTTGGCTGATTTGCCGGCACATTGTCCAGCGGGTTGCGGAAAGACGGCGAACGAAGGGCAGGGCGAGACTTGCCGCTTGTCCCGCGCCACCTGCTTGGCTAGTCTTGCCGGAACAGCATCGCTTCGCGCCCTGATTCAAGAGCGGAAGAAATGCATCAACTCGAAGACCACATGAGCGCAAAGACAATTCTGGTTCCCGTGGACGGGGCCTCAAACATCAAACTCGAAACCCTGGACTTTGAAACGCTGGCCACAGTGCATTCCGCCAGCACCGAAAGTCCCGGCACGGAAAACGGCGGGTTGAAATACA
>Ga0265338_10003643_pt1 | contig 21462 bp, 24 predicted proteins | sample 42126metaG_FD_193579 | JGI IMG/M metagenome (GOLD analysis project Ga0265338, IMG submission 193579) | Rhizosphere microbial communities from Carex aquatilis grown in University of Washington, Seatle, WA, United States - 4-21-26 metaG | ecosystem: Host-associated > Plants > Roots > Rhizosphere... | reverse complement strand
CTCTCAGGATCCGGCCGGCGCGCCGGATTCGGCGACGGACCTGCACTTGTCGGCCTTTGGGGAAGTTTCGTCCCAGATGGCCTCGGCGCTCGCGAGCGCCTTTAAATTACCGGGTCTGCGTTCGTTGGACCCGGTGGCAACCCCGAGAGCCACGGCCACGGGCGGTGTCGCTTGGACTTTTGTGCTGGACGTTCCAAACGCCTGGAACGGGTCTTTCATGTTGGACCTGCCCGAGTCGGCCGCTGAGGGCCATTCGGCTGGGGCGAGCAAGACGGCGGCCCCGAGGCCGACCGGTGGATCACCAAAGGGCACCCATGCTGGGGCCCCAGCGCTGGCAGGAGGTGGAGCTGTGCAAATGGATCAAGTGTCGGGACCGACCGGGGGCAACATCGGGTTGCTGATGGACGTGCCCCTGAAGTTGACCGTCGAATTGGGTCGAACCACCAAACTGGTGAAGGAAATCCTCGCTCTCGCCCCGGGATCCGTGGTGGAGCTGGATAAACTCGCCGGTGAACCAGTGGATATCCTGGTCAATGAGCGCCTCATCGCGAAGGGTGAAGTGGTGGTGATCGACGAGAATTTCGGTGTCCGCATCACCGAGATCGTGAATCCTGAGGAGCGGCTCCACGGCATCAAGCCGTGAAGGAACCCGGCCGGCCGGGCCCCGCGCTTTCTCGGCGCGTTCCAGGCCGGCGTAACGGGTCCCACTCCGCTATGACAACGCTCCTGACCTTGATGACCGGCCCCTGGCGATCCCGGCCCCTTTGGGCGGCCTTGGCGTTGGGGGTTTGCCTTTTCTGGGGAGGCTTCGCCCCTTTCCCGGCGCATGCCGTGGGGGACGATAGCGCGTTGTTCCATCCCGGTGCGGAAAGCGTAAAAAACCCATCGACGGCCAAGGACAACCCAACGGACGGGGGCGACGCCTTGCCCTTGCCGGACGAGAAACCCCAGCAAGCCCCGGGTTTTTGGGGGACGCTCGGAAAATTGGTCCTGGCGTTGGCGCTGACCCTCGCCTTGATCTACGCGACGGTTTGGGCGCTGAAATTGGTCTGGGATAAAAAGGGATGGGATTCCACTGAGGGGGGTGATCGGCCGATCAAGGTGTTGGCCTCCACCCACCTGGCGCCCCGTAAGTCCGTTTATTTGGTGGAAGTGGGGAAGCGGATCCTCGTGGTGGGCGCGGGACACGAAGAGTTGACCGCGTTGGACGTCATCTCCGACCCGGAGGAAGTCGAGGTTCTCCGTCAATCGGCCAAGAATGTCGGGGGGTTCCCGGAAGTGCTCCGGAAAGTATGGAGGCGGAACGAGGCGGAGGACGTGCAGGAAGAGACCCGACGCTTAGCCGAAGAAGGCCGGGAAACCATCGGCGGATTCGCCGAAAAATGGAAGCACCTGTCGCCGAAATCCAAGGCAGGACCCAAAACGGGGGGAGGCCAAGAATGAAACGTTGGAGTCTCCGAGCCCTCTTCGCCGCCCTCATCGCCTCGGTTCCCGCGTTCAGCTGGGCCCAATCCGCGTCCGGCGCGCTCCCGCTGCCGGTGTTGAAGTTCGGGATCGAACAGGCGAAATCCCCCCAAGACGTCGCGGCAAGCCTTCAGATCCTCTTTTTCCTGACGGTCCTCTCCCTCGCGCCTTCCATCCTCATCATGACGACGGCCTTCACCCGGATCGTGGTGGTGATGGCGTTCCTGCGCCAGGGACTTGGAACCCAACAGGTCCCCCCGAACCAGGTCCTCATCGGGCTATCGCTCTTCCTGACTTTTTTCGTGATGCAGCCGACGTTTCAGGCCATCCAGAAGGACGCCCTGACCCCCTATATGAACAACAAGCTCTCGGCCCAGGACGCCCTTCACAAGGCTGAACAACCGATCCGGAAGTTCATGTTCAAGCAGGTCCGCGAGAAGGACTTGGCGCTTTTTGTGGCGTTGTCCAGGTCCAGCCGTCCCCGGTCCACGGCGGATGTCCCCACCCTGACCCTGATTCCCGCCTTCGTCATCAGCGAACTCCGCCGGGCCTTCGAGATGGGGTTCCTGATCTTCGTGCCCTTCCTCATCATCGACATGGTGGTGGCGTCGGTCCTCATGTCGATGGGTATGCTCATGTTGCCTCCCGTCCTCATTTCCCTTCCGTTCAAGATCCTCCTTTTCATCCTGGTGGACGGGTGGAACCTCATCGTGCGCTCTTTGGCGCTGAGCTTTTAGGGGGCCGCCATGAACGTCGAATTCGTATCCGACATCGCGACCCGGGCCCTCTGGGTGACATTGCTGGTCTCGGCGCCGATCCTGGGCCTGGGGTTGGCGGTCGGGGTCCTGGTGTCGATCTTCCAGGCCGTGACCCAAATCCAGGAAATGACCCTGACGTTCGTTCCCAAGATCATCGTGGTGTTCTTGGCGATCCTGGTTTTCGGCAAATGGATGATGCTGGTCCTGATCGCCTTCACTTCGGAATTGTGGGTCCATCTCCCGCAATACTCGAGGTGACGGATTGATCACGTCCCCCTTTTCATTCACGGCGCTCCAGGCGGCGGCATTCATCCTGGTCTTGATGCGCGTAGCGGGGCTGTTCCTGACCTCGCCGATCTTTTCGAGCCCGACGATCCCGACCTTATTGAAGGGGAGCTGGACCTTGTTGACGGCCTTCCTCTTGTTCGCCGTGGTCCCGATCCCGGAGACCCTACCCCTGACCGGCGCGGATTTCGGGTTGGCCGTGGTGAGGGAATTGATGGTGGGCTTCTGCCTGGGCTTCCTGGCGTACCTGATGTTCATCGGGGTCCAATTGGCGGGACAAATCGCCGATATCCAAATGGGGCTGGGCATGGTCAACATCATTGACCCCTTCACCAGCACCCAGGTCTCGGTGATGGGACAGTACTTTTACCTAGTGGCGACCCTGGTGTTCGTGGTCGTGGACGGGCACCACCTTTTGCTCCGCGCTTTGGCGGATAGCTTTTCCCTGATCCCGTTGGGGCACGCGAACTTTACGTCCCAAACGGCGGTGTTCATGAACCAGAGGTTCTCGGACGTCTTCATGATCGCGTTTCGGGTTGGGGCCCCGGTGATCGGGGCCCTCTTTTTGACCAACCTGGCCTTAGGCGTCCTGGCGAGGACCGTTCCCCAAATGAATGTTTTCATCGTCGGCATGCCGCTGAACGTGGCGGTGGGTTTCCTCATGGTCGCGATTTCCATGGGGTTTTACACCTACGTGCTTCAAGGGATGTTCCAGGGGCTTTATCACGACTTGGCGACGCTGCTTCAGACGATGCGTTGACCATAGTTGGAAAGGAAAGGTTGAGGAGCGACGGCGGTCGGGGCCTTCAAGCAGTCCCGCCCGTTTGCGATTTTCCTCCAAGGTGAACCATGGCGGACCCAGGCAAGACGGAAAAACCAACGCCGCGGCGGATACAGGAAGCGCGCGAGCGCGGCCAGGTGGCCCGGTCGGTGGAGCTCAACACGGTGGCCGTCCTCTTGGTCTCGCTGTTGACGTTCCGCTATGCCGGCGGTTACGTCATGGACAATATGGCCGAGGTGACGGCCTTTTCTTTCCAGAACCTGGGGGTTTCCCTGGGGATGGAGACGGTGCATTCCCTTTGGATCTACTACCTCATCCACATCTTTTTGTGCCTGGCCCCCATCCTGGGAATGATCGTCCTCGTGAGCCTTCTGATCAACTACCTGCAGATCGGGGTGATGTTCACGGTGAAGCCCCTGATCCCGAAGTTTTCGAACATCAACCCGATCTCAGGCTTCCAAAAGATCGCCTCCTCCAGGACCCTGGTGGAGACCTTGAAGACGGTCCTGAAGGTGTTCCTGATCGGTTGGGTGAGTTACGCGACGGTCAAGGCGGCGATCCCACAGCTCGTCCCCGCCATGGACATGGCCAACGGGGAGTCCCTCCAATTCATCGGATCCTTGACCATGAAGGTCATGACCCGCGTCCTGGGGATCCTCCTGGTGGTAGCGGTCCTGGATTATACCTACCAAAAATGGTTTTTCCTGGATAGCCTGAAGATGACCCGCCAAGAGATCAAGGACGAGATGAAGCAAAGTGAAGGGGATCCGATGGTCAAGGCTCGGATTCGGCAGATCCAAAGGGAAATGGCGAGGCGGCGGATGTTCGACGCGGTCCCTAAGGCCAACGTCGTTATCACCAACCCCTCCCACGTGGCTGTCGCCCTCCAGTACGATGACAAGATGCGGGCTCCCACCGTGGTGGCCAAGGGGGAGCGGGTGGTGGCCGAACGCATCAAGGAACAGGCCCGGTTGCACCATGTGCCGATCGTGGAGAACCCTCCCCTGGCCCGAACGTTGTTTAAGGCCTGTCCCGTGGGGGCGGAGATCCCGGGGGACCTCTTCGAGGCGGTGGCCGAGGTTTTGGCGTTCGTTTACCGCATGAACCACAAGGGCGCCGCTTAAGGCGGTTCCCGAAAAAGGATGAGGCGAAATGGCTGACCCCAAACATTCCACGATCCAGTCCTACGGCGACCTCGTGGTGCCGTTCCTGCTGGCTTTTATCGTCCTTATGTTCGTGATCCCGGTCCCGACGTTCATCCTGGATATCCTGATCACGTTGAACTTCACCTTGGCCCTGGTGGTTCTGCTCATCACCATGTTCACGCTGGAACCCCTCCATTTCTCAATCTTCCCGACCTTGCTCCTCTTCACCACGATCTATCGGCTGGCCATCAACGTCTCGGCGACCCGGTTGATCCTATTGAAGGGAAACGAGGGTGAGGCCGCGGCGGGACATTTCATCGCCTCCGTCGGAAGCGTGGTGATCGGGGAAAGCGTGTGGGTGGGGTTCGTGGTCTTCCTGATCCTCATCGTGATCCAATTCGTGGTCATCACGAGCGGCGCCCAGCGGGTGGCCGAGGTGGCCGCGCGTTTCACCTTGGACGCCATGCCGGGCAAGCAGATGGCCATCGACGCCGACTTGAACGCGGGGCTGGTCACGGACGAGCAGGCCCGGGCCCGGCGGCGCGAAGTCGAGCGGGAAGCCGATTTTTACGGGGCCATGGACGGCGCCAGCAAATTCGTCCGCGGGGACGCCATCGCGGCCATCCTCATCGTCGTCATCAACATCCTCGGTGGTTTCGCGGTCGGGATGATCAACTCGAACATGACGGTCCTCGAGGTGTTCAAACGGTACACCCTCTTGACGATCGGAGAGGGCTTGGTCACCCAGATCCCGGCCCTCCTCCTCTCGGTGGCCACGGGCATCGTGGTGACCCGCGCGGCTTCCGAAAGTAATTTGGGAACCGATTTGGTGACCCAGATCATGGCCCAGCCCCGGGCCCTCTGGATCGCCGGCGGCGTCGTGTTTGCCCTGGCCGCCGTTCCCAGCATGCCCCATGTGACCCTCCTGGTGATCGCCATTTCGTTGATCCTCTTGGCCAACTACCTCCGGCGCGTGACGCGGGAAGAGACCGAAACGGCCCGGGTGTTGGCCACCACGCCCGTCGAGAAGAAGCGGGAACCCGAGAACGTGGCCTCCCTCCTTTCGGTGGATCCCTTGGAGGTGGAAATCGGGTACAGCCTGATCCCCCTGGTGGACGAGGCCCAGGGTGGGGATTTGCTGGAACGCATCACGGCCCTTCGGCGGCAAATGGCCACGGACTTGGGGCTCGTGGTGCCGCCCATCCGGATCCGGGACAACATGCAACTCACCCCTTCGGAATACATCATCAAGATCAAGGGCGTGGAGGTTTCGAGGTGGAAGATCATGCCGGGTCACCTGTTGGCCATGCCCACCGGGGCCAAGCTCCCCAAGATCCCCGGCATCGAGACCAAGGAACCCACCTTCAACCTGATTTCCTATTGGATCACCGAGGAGGAGAAGGGCGCGGCGGAACAGGCCGGTTACTCCGTGGTGGACATTTCCACGGTCGTTTCCACGCACCTCACGGAGGTGGTCCGGACCCACGCCAACGAGTTCCTGACCCGCCAAAGCGTGGCGAAGCTCCTCGAGGGGGTCAAGAAGGATTCGCCCGCCGTAGTGGATGAGCTGATCCCGTCCCAATTGTCCATTGGGGACCTGCAGAAAATCCTCCAGAACCTCCTGAAGGAACACCTGCCGATCCGGGACCTCGAAAGCATCCTGGAATCTATCGCCGACCACGTGAAGGAATCCAAGGATATTCAGATCCTGACCGAGTACTCCCGCCGATCTCTTTCGCGATCCATCACGAAACTGCACCAATCCGCCGACGGGAAGATTTACGCCTTGACCCTGGAACCCGCCTTGGAGAAGGCCATCCTGGACTCGGTGTCCGCCTTGGAATCGGGGCAGGCCTCCAGCCTGGATCCCCGGCTGGTCCAAAAGATGTTCCGGAGCCTTTCGAACGGCATTGAAAAGATGGTGGGGGCGAACCGCCAGCCTTTGGTCCTCTGCTCCCCGCAAGTCCGTCCCTTCTTTAAGAAGGTGATCGAGCGCTATATCCCGCATTTGACGGTCTTGTCATTCAATGAATTGATGCCGAGGACCGAAATCCAGTCCCTGGGCACCGTCGAGGCGTCGAATGAGAATTAAGCGGTACGAGGCGCCGACCATCCAAGAGGCCCTCATGAAGGTCAAGAAGGACCTGGGTCCCGAGGCGGTCATTTTGTACACCAAGACCTTCCGGAAGGGGGGGCTGTTGGGCCTTTTCGGCCGCCCCATGGCGGAGATCACCGCGGGCGTTGAACTGAACCTGATGGATGACGTGGCCCGACGCAGGAACTCGGCCGCGGCTACACCCGCATCGACTCCGGTTGCCCCGTCGGCCGTCTCCTCTCCCTCCCCTGTGTCGGGATCCGTGGATCCCCAATGGGGTACCCGGAAGGTCCTGCAACGGGAACTGAATGAGATGAAAACCACGCCCATCGTCCAATTGGGCCCATCCGCGAGGGAGGTGAACCAGGCACCCATCCTTTCCGAGGCCTTTTCCCGGATCCGTAAAAAGCTTTCCCGGCAGGAAGTCGAGGAATTCATCCTCCAAAAAGTCATCCAAGGAATGATCGGGGACCGGATCGACCCGGATAAAAACGACGAGACCACCTCGTGGCTCAGGTCCTTCGTGGAAAAAAACGTGAAACTGGCCCCTCCCTCTTCCTTCTCAGCGACCCCCAAGGTATTGGCTTTCGTGGGTCCCACCGGGGTGGGAAAAACCACCACCTTGGCCAAGTTGGCCGCGCGATTCAGCTTGGTCGACCACAAACGGGTCGTCTTGGTGACGGCCGACACCTACCGGATCGCCGCCACTGAGCAGTTGAAGACCTACGGCAGGATCATGGGAGTGCCGGTGGAAGTGGCCAATTCCTCCGAGGAGATCACCGAGATCCTGGGCCGCCATGCCCAGGCTGAAGTGGTCCTGCTGGACACGGCCGGCCGCAGCCCCTCGAATGAGGAGCAAATGAACGAACTCAAGCAATTCATTTTCCGGAGCCAACCGGACGAGACCCATTTGGTCCTTTCGGCCACCACCAAATACGTCGAGATGCTGAGGATCATCGAGAAATTCGGGGGGGCGGTTCCCCTGAACCGACTGATCTTCACCAAACTTGACGAGACCCACTACTACGGAGCTTTCCTGAACCTCATGACGAACTTCCAGATTCCCCTGGCCTATTACGCGACGGGCCAGAACGTCCCGGACGATCTGGAAGTGCCCGAAGCGGGCCGCTTGGCGGATTTGATCGCCCAGGCGCTGGTGGCGTAACCCGTGGAGGATCAAGCCGCCAAACTACGCCAAATGGTGAACCGGATGGGCGCGCCGGCCCCCGGGGCGGGACAACGACCCAAGGGCCGTTGCCGAGTCTTGGCGGTGACCAGCGGCAAAGGCGGGGTGGGGAAGACCAACGTCGCGGTCAACGTGGCGTTGGCCCTGGCCCGGAAAGGCCTGAAGGTGTTGTTGGTGGACGCGGACCTGGGTTTGGCCAACGTGGACGTGATCCTGGGTTTGATACCCCAATACACCCTGGTCCATGTTCTGCAGGGGTTGAAGACACTGCCGGAGATCGTGATTGAGGGGCCTGGGAACCTCAAATTGGTGGCGGCGGGGTCCGGCGGCGTGTTGGAACTGGCGAACCTCAGTGAAACCCAGCGGGAAAAGTTCCTGGATGGGCTGGAGAAACTCCAACAAGAAGTGGATTTAGTGGTCATCGACACGGGGGCGGGCCTCCACCGGAACGTTTTGGCCTTCGTTTTGGCGGCCGATGAAACCCTGATCGTGACGACCCCCGAACCGACGGCCTTGATGGACGCCTACGGGATGATCAAGGTGATCCACCTTGAAAAGAAGGACCCGGTGGTGAGGTTAGTGGTCAACATGGCCTCCAACGCGGCGGAAGCGGAGGAAGCCGGTAAAAAACTGGTCCTGTTGGCCAAACGGTTCCTGGACATGGAGGTCCATTACCTGGGTTTCATCCCCAGGGACATGGCCATGATCCGGGCGGTCAAGGAACAGCGACCCGTGCTCCTGGCTCCTGGGACTTGTCCCTCGGGGCAGAGTCTTTTAAGGCTTGCGGAGGCCCTTTGGGCCGTTTCAACGCCGGCCGAGGCCCCCACGGGGAGCCACTTAGGCCATTTTTTCAAGCGGGTAACCGAATTATTCGGGGGGAAGTCCTATGGCGGATAAGAAGTCACAAAAACGAGAATTTGTCCGGCAGGAGGCTGTTTTACCCGTAAAATACCGGAAATATACGGGGAACCCCGTTTTCGAGAACCTGTTCAGCGTGGGACGGACCCTGAACATCTCCTCCGGCGGGATGATGTTGATCGTTGGAACGCCCCTGAAGTCCGGGGACCGGTTGGATCTTGAGCTGGAGTTGACGGAACGGGTCCGTGTGTACCTGGAAGGAAAGGCCCTGGGTGGTTCGGACAGCCAAGTGGATTCGGTCCAACACCGGGTCGAGAAGGTCGCCTTTGTGAATGTCGACGAGGATACCCGCGACCTGATCATGAAGTTCATTTTTGAATCCCAACGGAAGAACCTCCGCCGGGGCCAGTCCAAGGCCTGAGGCGGGAGGGGGAGCGAAAAATGGCGGGCAACGACAAGAAAGACAAAAAAGGCGCAAAATATTACGAGGTCACCAAGGAGCGACGGGCTTCCTCCTGGGAGATCATCCTCAGCGTGGGGGCGATTGGGGCCACACTCGGCTTTTTTACGGCCCTCCTGGTGGGCGCCTGCAGCCAAAGCGCGACGCTCGACACCATCCTGGTGGTGGCCCTGACCGCCACCCTCCTGGGCTTTGGCTTGGGGATCCTCGCTTCCTGGATTTTCCGAAAGTATTTTGGGGAACTTTTGACCCAAGTGACCCAACCCCTCCAGGCCCCCACACCTCCGGTGTCCGAAACCCCGCCGGAAGCCGTCGTAGTGGAGGCGACTGTTGAACCCAAGGGACAAACGGTGGATTACGTGTTTCCGGAATTCACACCGGATTCCCATTGAGCTGGTGATCGATGACGCCCGCTGATCCGCTGGCGTCCATTTGGAATCGATTTTTGAAGAAACGGGACCCAGAGTCCCGGGAGGCTTTGGCCAAAACCTACTATCCCTTGGTGGTCGCTGAAAGCCGCAGGCTTCTGGCCCGGTTACCGTTGGAGGCTTACTGGCAGAAGAAGGAAGACTTGGTGTCGGCCGGTGGATTGGGGCTTTTGTTGGCCCTGGACCATTTCACCCCCCCGAACCCTCCGCCGGAGAGCGTGGGAAGGGCTTTTGAGGTTTACGCCCGGTATCGAATCCGCGGCCAGATGCTGGATGAACTCCGGCAGTTGGATTTCGCGAGGCGAAACCTCCGGAAAGCGGCCCGGGAGATCCAGGCCGCTGAGGATCAGTTGAGGGGTGAACTGGGGAGGGATCCCCGGGAGGTTGAGACGGCGGAACGGCTTGGGTGGACCCTGGGGGACTTCCATGACCGAATCGCCGAGATCAACATGTTGAGCCTTTTGTCCTTGGACGCCCGTTCCTCCGAAAACGCGGAGGGGGGTAATCCCTGGGAATCGGCCCTGGCGGACCCGCGGGCCGTGGACCCCTTGGGAGAGCTTGAAAAGAAAGAACGGATCCATACGGTCCAGGGGGCCCTTGTCCGCCTGGGAGTTAACGAGCAAAAAGTCCTCCACCTGTATTACGTGGAGAACCTGACGTTCAAAGAGATCGGGAAGATCCTGGGATTAAGCGAATCGCGGGTCTGCCAAATCCACCATTTGGCGGTCTACCGCCTTCAGACGACGATCGAGAGGGGGACGCATGACAGGGCCCAAGGACATGGACGGCTACACGACCATCGCCAAGCAGAATGACGGCGTATTCCTCACCGTTTTTCCGCCCCACGGCAAGGGACGTCGGGCTTCGTTGGAGGATGTGCGGCGTGAACTCGCAAAATACAACGTCAAGGCCGAGAACGAAATGGTCTTGAACCAAATGGTCCACCAGGCCCTGGGGAAACCCCAAAAGATCGCCTCGGCGAAGACAGTGCAACAAGTCGGTTCGGTGTTCGTTGAACTTTCTCCGGATGAGATGTCCGCGAAAATCACGGTCATCCCCCCGGACGACAACAAATTTGCGACCCTTGAGGATATCCGGAAGGCCCTCGCGAAGTACAACATCGACCACGGCGTGGACGAATCCAGGCTCGCGGAATTGCAAACCCGACTCCAGGCCATGGCCTCCAACCAGGCTGAGCCGGAACCGGTTGAGGTCGAGGTGGCCTTTGGGACGCCCGTCCAGCACGGCGAAGACGCCCGGATTGACTTGATTTACAAGCAAAATGAGGAAAAGGCCGAGGAGAAGAAACCAGAGGCCGTTTTTGAGGAGTCCGAGGACGGACGGATCGACTACCGCGCCCTCCACCAGATCGAGAACATCGCGAAGGGGACCGTGTTGGCGCGGAAAATCCACGCCACGAAGGGTGTCCCGGGGAAAACAGTGACTGGTCGGGCGATTGAGGCGAAAGACGGCAAGGATCTCGAGATCATTTGCGGCAAAGGCGCGGCCTTTAACCCCGAGAACAAAGACGAGGTATTGGCGGACGCCGACGGCCAAGTGATCGTCAAGGACACACGCATCTCGGTCATGTCGATCTACGAGGTCGCGGGGGACGTGGATTTCTCCACCGGAAACATCGACTTCGTCGGGACCGTCACCATCCGGGGGGACGTCAAGGACGGATTCAAGGTGCACGCGGGCGAGGACTTGATCATCCAGGGGGTGGTCGAGGCGGCGGAACTCAAGGCCGGTGGAAAACTCACGATCGGCGGAGGGGTCTCGGGTTCGGACCGCGCTGTGGTCACCGCGTCCGGGGACGCCACCATCAAGTACATCCGGAACGCCCGGGTGGAAATCGGCGGGAGCCTCACCGTGGGGCAGGCGATCATGCACAGCAAGGTCGTGGTGGGCAAAAAAATCACCGTGGCCGGGAAGAAGGGCGTAATTGTGGGAGGCCAAGTGATCGCCGGCGAGGAGATCAACGCGGCCTCCATGGGCTCAAACTTCGCGACCCCCACCGAGGTGATCGTGGGTGAGTTGGTGGGCGTCCGGGACGAGGCCCAAAGGCTGGAGAACGAAATCAAGGCAGCTTCCGAGAACCTCGAAAAGACCAAGAAGGGTTTGGCGTTCCTCAAGGACCTCCAGACCAAGATGGGGGGGAATCTACCCCCCGAGAAGAAGGAACTACTTACCAAACTGACCCGGGCCCAATTCAAGCTCATGGCCGACGTGAAGGGTTTGGGCGAGAAGAAGCAGGACTTGGACCGTCAGGACGCCGAAGGGACCGCGGACCGTAAACGCCACGCCAAAATCAGTTGTTTGGGGATCATCCATACGGGGGTGAAGCTCACCGTGAACAAGGCTTCCCGCCAGGTCAACGAGGAACTGAAGTACTGCACCTTGACCGAATCAGACGGCGAAGTAAAGGTCGGGCCTTTTAAGTGACCGCTTAGCAGAAGGGGGGGGATCCCGACATGCAGGGCCTCGACGGGAATTACCTCAAGATGCAGGGCGACTCGACGGTTCGGATGCAGGTGGGACTCCAAGCGGAAGTCCAGGCCCAACAGCTACGGGCTCAAGCCGCGTCCGATGAGGCATTGCGGCGTTTACACGAGGAAGTCGAGGTTTTGAACCGTTCCCAGGGCCAAGAGGAAGGGCCGCTGGGGATCGGCCCGCGGGACGCGGGAACCTCCAAACAACCGTTCGGTTCCCGGGGGGATTCGGGAAGCGAACACTCTAAAGACGTCGACGGCGAATCGCCCCCCACGCCGGGATTGGGCGAACGGCTCGATGTGAGGATTTAAGCATGACGGTTTTCTTGGTCCTGCAAGTGCTTTTGGACGCCGCGCTTTTGTTCGGTTTCTTGTTCCTTTTCCATTACGCGTCGCAAAAGGTCCAAAACCGACGGGAGGACGAGGCGGTCCTTAAGAACCTGGAGGCCCAGGAGCTGCGTTCGGGACTCCAGGAACTCCTGGTGACCCTCCGCCAAGTGGGGGGGGAGGTTTCCGGAGAGCTACAGGGGAAGGTCCGCGAGGCGGAAGCCGCCGGGGTGAGGATCGGGAAGCAGCTTGAAGAGTTGGGTAAAAACCTCGAAAGCCTTGAGAAGACCGCGGCGGTCGTTCTCGCGGAAAAAGAACACCTGGAGTCCAAGGCCCAAGCCCTCAAGGCGGCCCGGAAGAAGACGTCGAAGCCTTCGGGAAACCCGGTGGAACCCGATTCGCTCTTGACGGCTGAAGAGGAAATGGAATTCGCCGAGGAGGGGCCTGAATCGCCGAACGCGGTGGGTTTCTCCACGAACGCGGTGAAGGAGATTTACCGTTTGGCGGATAAGGAACTCAATGTCACGGAAATCGCCCGGAAAACCCATTTGACCCGCGGGGAAGTTCAGCTCATCCTGAACCTCCGGGGGAACCGATTTACGACACCCAATTGATGGAGCCGCCGGTCCCCGTGACGGCGTTGGGTTTAGTGAAGGAGGGCCGTTTGCCTTCCGCCGAGGGGTTGGGACTGGGGCGGGTCGAGGCGATCCTGGGGCCGGGTCGGTACCGGGTCTCGGTGGAGGGGGGGGCCCTGGAGGTCAAGGGTGCCGAAGGTTTGGGGAAGGGCGATCGGGTTCGAGTGACGTGGGAAAAGGCTTCCGGATCCCAGGAGGATCCCCAGGAGCCCCTTCCCGCTTCCCCCGGGGATGGGGGCTATCTGTCGGCGTTCGTGCCCCTCGCCTTCGGGGGAGAGGGCGGCCTGCTGAGGGTGGAGGCCTTTTGGGGGAAGAAAGATCGGACGCCCGGGACTTCCCGGCCGGTTTACTTCCTGGTGGAAACCGTAACGGATCAGGTGGGCCGATTCCAGTGGGGAATCCACCTTCAGGGGAAACGCTTGGCCATCCAGCTTTACGTGGAGGGCGGCGCCCCGGGGGCGGCCCAAAAAGACCTTGTGTCCCAGGTCGTCGGGCGCCTCACCGCCGGTGGATTTGAGTGGGTCCACCCGGTTCAGTGGATGGCCAAACCGCTTCGGCCGCCGTCCGGTTACAGCATGAGCGTGAGGGGTTAAAATGGCCCTTCCAGGTAGGCGACCAGCGGAGGAGCCGGAAAAGGGACGTTTGAAGGCCGTGGCCTTGCGTTACGAGAAGGGGCAGATGCGGGCCCCCCGGGTCACCGCCAAGGGAAAGGGCTTACTGGCTGAAAAGATCCTGGGTTTGGCCAGGACGCACGGTGTTCCAATCCGTGAGGACCGGTTTTTGGTCGAGGCGCTTGAGGTCATCGATGTCGGGCAGGATGTTCCCGCTGAACTGTACCAGGTGGTGGCTGAAATCCTGGTGGCGGTCCATCGGGCGGAACGGCAAAAGTCGAACTTGAAGTAGCGGAGACCCTCGGCCCGTCCCCCCTAGGGACCGGGTGATCAATGAACATCCTCCCGACGGGAGGGTGAAAGGACCGACAAGGTGAACCACGAACCGAAGAACGGACTTCGAAATTCACGGCTCCGTTGGGCCCTGTGCCTAGCGGCCTTCGCCCTGGGCATGGTTTGGGTCGAAGGGACCCAAGCCCAGACCCAAGACCTGATTTTTGGGCGAAAAGAAACCTTCGGCATCGGTCCCCGGGCCATGGGTATGGGCGGAGCCTTTGTGGCCGTCGCGGACGACGCGTCGGCTGTTTATTGGAACCCCGCGGGACTGGTCCAAATCCCCACCTATACATTGGCGCTTTCCAGCGCACCGGTTTACTTCCAAAGGCATGCCCAGGACAACCTCGCCTTCGGCCCACCCTACTACGCGTCCATGCAGTTCATATTCCCGATCGCCAAAGAAAACACGCTCGGTTTCTCGCTTTTCAGGCCCTTCCATCCCCAAAGGGATTTTTTCGCGGGGGACGCGGTCCTCTCCTCGGACCTTCGGAAGGAAGGCAGTTACCTGTTGAACCCCACGTTCCAACAGGACGAGATGGTTTTCACTTATTCCGCCCGGTTTTCGGCGGCCCGAAACTTTTCGATGGGCGTCAACGTCGAGCGGATCACCAATGACCGGTATTTCATCCGGTATTTCGGGCAACAAACCACGCCCATGGGACCGCTGGAAGCGGCCTTATCCAACCCGATCCGTGTCAGCGGATTCGGGGTTGGCTTGGGATTCCTGTACCGTATTCCCATCACGAAATATTCCCAGGAATTGCGGATTGGATTGAGCCTGAAGGACTTGGTGTCCCGGGTCCAGTTTCTGGATGGTCTCCAACTTACCAGCCCTTCCGGCGTTTCTTACGACCTTGGCCCGGGTTATGAAAGCCAAATCCCCCCCGAAATCACGCTGGGCTTGGCCTACAAGAACAACATCCTGTTCAAGGTCCGTAACATCACGGCCCTGGATTTCGACCAAATCTCCGATCCGCGATTCGGATCCGATGAGAACAAGATCATCCGTTTCGGGACGGAATTCTGGTTTATGCATGACATTTTGGGGATCCGGGGAGGGTATTCCACTCCGATGTCCCGTCCCGGCACCATGAGCCTCGGGTTGAGCGTCAGGGCCCTTTCCGGGAACCTCCAGACCGATTTGGCCTTGCTCCAGCCCGTCAGTGGATCGTCGGATCTCCAGTCGGGATCCGCGATCGGCACCTATTCCGACCAAGGCATCAACTTCGAAAAGTTCCACATAGGCCTGACCTACCGATTCGGGGGTGAACCGGAACCCCCTCCCCCAACAGTCTCAGCGAAGGTGGCCCCTGCCGCGTTTGCCCCATCCCGGGGTGAAAAGGCCGAATTCCTCCTGGATACCAGCGAGGACGTCACGGTGGACCGTTGGAGCCTGTTGATTTACGACAAAAACAACAAGTTGGTCCGGGGGCTCAAGGGCCGTGGAACCCCCCCCACCCGCGTGGTTTGGGCTGGGGAACAAGACAGTTATGAGCCCCTGCCTTCCGGGGTCTATACCTGGGCCTTCCAGGTGAGGGATAACCTAGGGCATGTAGGGTCGACGGAGGTCCAAACCGTCGAAATCCTGAGCGTGGGATCACCCGAAGTTGCGAAGGACCCCCGCAAATTGTATAATCTGCGACAACAACAGGCGGCTCTTTTGGCCCAAGAAAGCCAGCGTTTGGCTTCAACGGCCCGAGACGCCCTGAAAAAACTGTTGGCGCCGCTGGAGGGCGGCTCCAATACGGTCAATGCGACGGCCCCGACGGGTCCGGCCACCTCCCTTGACGCCACGGGTAATACAACCGTGCCTGAGGCGGGGACCGTACCACTCCTCGGATTGCGGAACTTGGCGGCGGATCAGCTCCTCAACGCCCATTTCGACACCAACGATCGGAACGAGCGTGTAGTGGCGGTGACTTACCGCTCGAATTTGACGTACGTGCCGTTCATCTACCAAGAGGCGGCCGAAGTGATGAAGACCACCGTCCGGACGGTGGGCACCGGAGTGCCGGAAATCGAAACGAAGGTGTTTTACGGCAAGAATGAGTTGAGCCTTCGGACGCCCTCCGGCGCCGCGGCGAACTACTCGAACGGCCGCATCACTCGTGAACAGTTGATCGGACTTTCCGAGGTCCGGATCAATGGGGAGACCGTGAAGCCCAATGCGCTCTAAACAATCCATTTTCCTTAAATCAATTGCAGCCCTATCGCTGCTTTTGGCCTTCAGCGTCCCAGTCAGGGCCGGATATTTCGACAAGGGCGGGGTTTCGGGCGTCGGGGCCAGGGCCTTAGGGATGGGCGGCGCTTTTTGCACAGTGGCCGACGACTCCGAGGCCGTTTTTTATAACCCCGCGGGATTGGTCCAGGTTTTGAGGCCCGAGATTTCCGGGATGGGCGCCGCCCTCTTGAACGGGAAACAGTTCCTGGCCGACTTGGGATACGTCCAACCCTTTTCCGACTCATTGGTTTGGGGCCTTTCCACCCAGCAACTTTTCCATACCGAAGGCGCGAAATTCAAGGAACGCATCTATTACGGAAGTTTCGCCGCCCCCCTCTCGGTGGACAAGTCGATCTCCGTCGGGCTCAACATCAAATACTTCTCCGTGTCGTCCTCGATCCTTCCCGAGGCATCCGCCAGCGGACTAGGCGTTGACTTGGGCTTTTTGTACCACTTACCCCTCTATTTCCGATTTGGGAAGCAGATCAACCTCGGCTTGTCCGTGGAAGACCTCGACACCACGATCAACGAGAAAATCGGGGCCACGACCAAACTGCCGACCCGGGTTCGCGGTGGGTTCTCCTACGAGTTTACCGACGACCTTTTGGCGGCTTTCGAGTTGGATTCCTTCAATGACCCCAACACGTCGACCAGTAAGCACACGGTCCTGCACACGGGTATTGAGGGGTGGTTCTTCGAGGACCGTCTGGGCTTGAGGACGGGGTATTCGGGTTTCCAGACCTTGGCGGGTGTATTCACGGCCGGCATCAGCTACCGCTCCCGGACCTGGGGCATTGACTATGCCTTCATCGGGCATCCCCAGTACCTCGGTTCCTCCCACCGGATCTCGGGGACTTGGAGATTTGGTAAGTCCTTCTTCGGCAAGGCCAAGAGTTTCGTGCCGGAAGGCGTGAATGTTTACGTCGAGGGGGACATCATCACCCTTCGTTGGAGCGGATCGAGGACCCTGGATCTCGACGGCTATAACGTTTATTTCAGCAAAACCAGCGGCGGGGAATATGTCCGGATCAACCAACGGCCGGTCAAGTCCAACTACTACGCCGTCAAGGGCCTGGAAAAGAACACCCGGTACTACTTCGTGGTGACCTCTGTCACCAATACCCGGCCCTCCGTGGAAAGCCAATATTCGAGGGAGGCGGTGGCGATCACGACCGCGGCCCCCGGCGCGCCGATCGTCGTGGAGTCCCAACTACAAAAGGAAGGGGTCGTGGACGCGGCCAAAATCGCCAACATGGGCGGTTTCGGCGATCCGAACGCCCTCAAGCTTCGGGGTTACAATGTCTATTCCTCCGAGGTGTCCGGGGGACGCTTCGAAAAGGTGAACGCCCAAGCCCTTTCAAACGTCCCGTCCTACCTGGTCCGCAAGTTGAAGGTGGGGCAAAAATACTTCTTTAAATACAGCTCCGTGGGCCTGGATGGATCCGAAAGCCGGCTTTCAGCTGAGGTCCCGGCGGTGGCGTTGCCTTACAATGCCCTGCCGTCTGCCGCGGCGGGTGCGGGCACGGATCCCGCGGACGCTAAAAAAGCCACGAACGCGCAAGGCGCCAAACCGGCCTTGAAACAGTAATTCAGGTTGCCGGTGCCCCGGCCCCTGAGGGCCGACGGGTGAAGCGCGAAGGGCCCTTTGGGGCGGAAAGAGGACGGAATGCCAGGCGGACTTTACATCGCGGCCTCGGGGATGGACGCCGCCCTCAATCGCCAGAACGTGATCGCGAACAACATGGCGAACTTGACCACGGTTGGGTTCAAGCAGAACCGATCGGTCGATTTGGCCTTCCCGACGCACCTTTTCGCGCGGATCCAGGACCAGCACATGAAGCTTTTGGACGGGACCGCTGAGCTCCGCCCGACTATCGGGTTCATGGGCGGCGGCGTGGTCCCGCAGGAAGTGGCGACGGATTATTCCCAAGGCCCCCGGGTGGAGACGAAGAACCCACTCGATTTCGCCCTGACGGGCCCGGGTTTTTTCGCGGTGAAGGGGCCCCACGGCCAGACGCTCTTGACCCGGGCCGGAAATTTCAGCCTGGATGGGGATGGCCGGTTGGTGACCCAGGATGGGTACCCGGTCCAGGGTCGAGCCAGCGAAATCTTCATCGACGGGTCCCAAGTCACCGTGGATGAGGAAGGCAACCTTTCCGTCGACGGCAAGGCGCAGGACCAGCTTCGGTTGGTGACGGTTCCCGACGAGGCCGCGCTTCAAAAGGCCGGACACTCGCTTTATTCGGTGCCGGAGGGGGTCAAGGTTAATTTTGAGCCCGATTCGGTGCAGGTCCAGCAGGGTTTCGTGGAACAGTCCAACGTGAACGGCGTCCGTGAGATGGTGGACATGATCGACGTGGCCAGGGCCTACGACCTCAACGCCAAAATCATCACGACCATGGATGAGGTGATGACGAAAGCCGCGACGAGCGTGGGGAGCATGAACGAGGGTACGGGTTTCACCAGTTAATCGGGTGAGACCGCTTGACGCGTTGTTTTGATTCTTGAACCTGGTCCTGGTGGCCGTGACTCGGCCCCGGGATCGTTTCACAACGGCCGGACTGCGATGCAGGGGCCGTTTCCACCGCCGAATGACCGAGGCGGGGGACACGATGCGGGGTTTGGGCTGCCTCTGCAGGGGCGCCCCGGACACGCAAGGAGGCTTTATGCAGTCGTTGTACACCGCCGCGACGGGGATGCTCGCACAACAGATGAATATTGACGTTATTTCCAACAACCTGGCCAACGTCAACACGAACGGGTTCAAGAAGCAGAGGGTCGATTTCCAGGACCTTTTGTACCTCAACGTCAAGCCCGCGGGCGCCCCGGCCACAAGGGACACGACGGTTCCCGTCGGGATCCAGGTGGGTGAGGGTGTGAAGCCGGTCTCCACGACCCGTATTTTCACCCAGGGCCCCGTCCAGACCACGAATAATCCCCTGGACCTCATGATTGAGGATTCCAACGGAGCCGGTTACTTCTTCAAGGTGACCCGGGCCGACGGCGAGACGGTCTACACCAAGGACGGGTCCTTCCGCCAGGACGGCCAAGGGAACGTGGTGACCGCCGACGGTTATATGTTGGATCCCCAAATCCAGATCCCGCCGGATACCCAAACCATCACGGTGACCGCCGACGGCCATATCCAGGCCGCCCTGGCGACCAACCCGAATACCCCGGTGGATTTGGGCCAGCTGGAGGTTTCCCACTTCGTCAATCCGGCCGGTTTGGAGGCCCTGGGTCACAATGTTTTCAGGGCAACCGTGGCTTCCGGGGACCCGATCGACGGACAACCCGGAGTGGACGGCTATCCGCCCATCCAACAAGGCGCCTTGGAGACCTCAAACGTCGACGTCGTGGACGAGATGGTCAAGATGATCGTGGCCCAAAGGTCCTATGAGTTGAATTCCCGCGCCGTCCAAACCTCCGATGACATGTTGAGCGCCGCTTCGACGATGAAGCGTTGACGAAAAGGGGATTCCTGAATTTGAGGGGAAGCGCGGTCGGGTTCCGGCTTTTACAGGCCGCCGGGTTCGGTTTCCTGGGTCTCGTAGGGTTGGGCGGCTTCGCCGCTTGGGCCGGCCCAGGACGGCCCGTCACCTTGAGGCTTCCGGAGAAGGTTTCGGTTGTTGGGCCCCTCTTATCGGTGGGGGATGTGGCGGTGGTTGAGGGAGACGATGGGGTGAAGGTCGATCGGGTTCGTCGGGTGGCCTACGGACGGGCGCCCACAACCGACAGGCCCTACACCCTCAACGCCCTGTCGCTGCGGGTGGCCTTGAGAAAGGCCGGCTTCGAACCATCGGAGTTCGTGGTCCTGGAAGGGACCGAGCAGGTGACGACGGAGAGCCAAGTTTATCCCTTGAAGGGGTTGTTGCCGAAAATCCTGTCCCGGGTGGCCCAGGACACGGGGGAAGATGCGGCCAACGTGGTGTTGGAGCCTTCGGAGGGATTCAGCCGTTCGGTGACTCTGCCGAAAGGGCAGGTCCTCTCGGAAATAAGGCCCACGACGGGACGCTATGACGGGACGGTCCTGTTCACGGCGGTTCTGTCCGTGGACGGGAGACCCTTCCGCACGGTTCCCCTTCGTTGCAATGTGAAGGTCGAAAGGCCGGCCGTGGTGGTGGTTCGCCGGGTGGAACGGGGACAAAAGCTGGACCGGGATGACCTCACGGTTCGCCGGGTGACCCAGGCCCAGTCGGGACAAGACCCCTTGACGAACGTTGAATCGGCGGTGGGGCGCGTCGCCTCCCGGAACCTGGCGACGGATGATGTGGTCCGGTTGTCGGACCTGGTGGATCCTCCGGTGATCCGCCGCGGGCAGGAAGTGGTTTGTCGGGTGAAGCGGGGAAATGTCATCCTGGAGGCGCAAGTCAAGGCCCAGGATGACGGCAAAGCCGGTTCGGTGATCCGTGTCCTGAACCTCGACTCGAAATTGACGTTGAAGGCCCGGGTGATCGATGAGAACACCGTCGAGGCCGTGGCGGGCCCCGTGGGCGGCGCCAAGTTAAGGAGCAGATAATGAGCAAGTGGCGATTGGCGGCGTTGGCCGCCCTGATGTTTCTGCCGGTCCATCTCCCGGCCGACTCCCTTTACCCCGTCGAGGGGTCCAACTCCATTTACACCGAAAAGCGCGCCCGCCGGGTCGGCGACGTCATCACGGTCATGATCCAGGAAATCACCAACGCCTCCCAAACCGCCGGGAGCGGGAACCAGAAGAACTCGAACCTTTCCGTGGCGGCCGGGATGGGTTTTTGGAGCAACAGCGCCAATATGCCGACCCAGGGCGCCGGGATCGGCGGGCAAAGTTTCAGCCAGGGCCAAGGGTCCTCCACGCGGACCGCCAAGGTGGTCGGGCAGATGACCGCCAAGATCACCCAGATCCTCCCCAGCGGGAATTACATGGTGGAGGGGACTCGTTACGTTGAGGTGAACGAGGACAAGCAGATCATCGAGGTGACCGGGGAAATCCGGCCGGACGACATCGCCAGCGACAATACCGTCCCGTCCTCCCGTGTGGCGAACGCGCGGATCAAGGTCTCGGGAACGGGACCCGCCTCGGAATCAGCCAAGCCCGGGCTTTTGACCCGGCTCTTCGGCTGGTTGATGGTGTTTTAATCGAAGAAGGAGGACTGAGTCCATGAAGCTCCTGTACCGAAAAACATTGGTTGGGGCCATCCTCTGGATGGCCCTCGCCGTCCTGGCCCCCGGGCCCCTCGGCGCGGCAACGGTCCGTTTGAAGTCCATCGCGAAGGTCAAGGGCATCCGTGACAACCAACTCATCGGATACGGCCTCGTGGTGGGATTGCAGCGCACGGGGGACAGCCAACGGGTCACGACCACGCTCCAAAGCGTCGCCAATATGCTGTCCCAATTCGGCATC
>Ga0265338_10003642_pt1 | contig 21465 bp, 17 predicted proteins | sample 42126metaG_FD_193579 | JGI IMG/M metagenome (GOLD analysis project Ga0265338, IMG submission 193579) | Rhizosphere microbial communities from Carex aquatilis grown in University of Washington, Seatle, WA, United States - 4-21-26 metaG | ecosystem: Host-associated > Plants > Roots > Rhizosphere... | reverse complement strand
GTAGAACGGCACCAGACCTCGCGTCAGCGTCCTGAACTGCGGTGGCCCTCCTCGAGAAAATTAATAGAACCACGCGCGAGTCACACAACGTAGGTCCATCCACACGCGGAACATTTTTGTTCTGAGCCGGAGACAACGGCGTTGCAATTAGGGCACCCGAAAGCCTCTTCGTTTCTTGATGAGGACTCTCTTCGCTGTCGAACGGGTGAGAATTTCCAGAGTGCGATGAATACGGAAACTGCGGCCATTCCCAAAGAGTTTCTGGATGAGATCATGCTCATGGGGAAAACAAATGCGAGCAACATAAATAACAAACTCGTAAAGGCTGAATCCGTGTGCCGGGTCAAACAGAAAACCAATCCCGCAACGGCAAACATCAGAAAGCAAATCACGTATCCCAAATCAATAGTCTCGGCAGCATCCATCCAGGCGCCTCGAACACGATGTTCCGCGGCCGTAAGATCCCATACATAAAAACAACCCGGCGCGATGAGAACATACGCTTGACCCGGCAATAATATTAAACGCCGCCACTCGCGACTATCCGTCGGAAAAATTCTCATCCCGCACTTGATTTCAAATACCGGATCGGCACGACGGAATTCCTGGGCGCGTAAGGCTTCGGATGCAATTTAATAAAAATCGTTTTGCGTTTTGGTTTGGGCTGGCTCATCGGGGATGTTTCGGACATCGCGCCCGCGCCGAATCCCAGCGCTTCCAACTCTGAATCTGGTGTTGATGAATCATTGTCTTTCATATTGATAAGATATTGTTGAAGTGCCGGGGCTCGACGGGACCGTCGGCATGGAGGCGGCAGGCAGGGTGAACGTATCCCATCGGCCCCGGAGAATGTGTATTTGAGACAAACCAGCTGGGAGCCGGCGGCGTTGTGGCGGCATACTTTCTGTCTCCCTGGCGTGTGGAAGAAAGTCCGCCCAACTCAACGCCGCCGGTAAAACCAGGCACTGCCGGAGCTGACTGCTTATATTCCTAACATCGGAAAGCGTGGGAGTGAGACCCCAAAAAACCGGCGGTGCGATCCCTTCTGATTCGTCATGCTCATTCATAATGCCTCCGAACGTTTCAGCTTTCTGCAACCGACAATTCCCTTTAGCACAGCGCGGGCCAACGGCGGAACGGGCGTTTGAGCGCACAGACTTGTTTGTTTTCGAAGAATGCCGACGGGTGTTGAAAAGAACCTCTCTGCGCGCGCGTGAATTCCACGCGCAATGCGTGAAAATTTTAACGCATCCCGTAGGACTGGCATCTTGCCTGTCTCCATATTTGTTCCGTTTCAGAGTGAGAGATAGCACAGACCGGCACGACACTTTCCGTAAGTCTATTTTGGTGGGGTGAGCGTCCGCGCGAGCCGAGACGTGCGCCATCCGCAAAGCACGGCTCGCGCGGACGCTTGCCGCAAGTGAAAGCAGATCACTTACCCATTCCACCGGTTTTTGACTTTAGCCGCCACTTCCTCTAGCCTCAACGCGCATGAAAGTGATCCGTCATACCGACGCAAATTTTCCCGAACGACTGCGCGAAGTGACCGCGCCGTCCAGTTTGTTTGATGCTGATATCGAGCAGCGCACCCGCGCGATCCTCGATGCCGTGCAGACGCGTGGTGATGACGCGTTGCTCGAATTAACCGAACGCTTCGACGGCGCGAAATTAACCGTCGATCAACTCGCGGTAACCCAGGCCGAACTCGTGACCGCTTCGTTAAAGGCTGACGATTCGCTGCGCGCGGCGGTGACCGAGGCGGAACGCAACATCGCCGCGTTCGCGAAAAAATCGAAACGGCGCAATTGGGAATCGAAGAACTCGCACGGGGCGAAGGTGGGGGAAAAGTTTGACGCTTTTCAACGCGTCGGCGTTTACATCCCCGGCGGCACCGCGCCGCTGGTTTCCACGGCATTGATGACCATCACGCTCGCGAAAGTGGCGGGTTGCAAGGAAATCGTCGTGTGCACGCCTTGCGGCAAGGACGGCGCCATTAATTCAGCGCTGCTATTTGCGGCGCGAACGGCGGGAGCGACGGAAATTTATCGCGTCGGCGGCGCGCAGGCGATTGCCGCGATGGCTTACGGCACGAAAACGATTCGCCGGGTGCAAAAGATTTTCGGACCGGGCAACGCGTATGTCGTCACCGCCAAACGGCTGCTGGTTGGTTATGTCGCGATTGATCTGCTGCCCGGACCGAGCGAGGTCTTGGTACTGGCCGATGAAACCGCCAACCCCAAATTTGCCGCGGCGGATTTGCTGGCCCAGGCGGAACACGGATCGGGACACGAACGGGTCTGGCTGCTCACGACCTCTGCGAAAATTCTAAAATCCGTCGAGGCCGAGCTTGGCAAACAATTGCCGAAGCTGGCGCGCCGCGATTTCATCCAACGCGTGCTCGATCACAATACCTGGCTGATTCAGGTGAAAACGATGGAGGACGGCGTGGCGCTCACGAACCAACTCGCGCCCGAGCATTGCGAAGTCATGACCCGCAATCCGCGAAAATTGTCCGAAGCCATCTTAACCGCCGGCGCGATTTTCCTGGGATCCTCCTCGCCAACGGTGCTGGGGGATTATGTCGCCGGGCCGAGCCACACGTTGCCGACGGGTGGTGCGGGTGCCTCGTTTCCCGGATTGACGGTGGACCAATTTCAACGGCGCACGAGCGTGGTCGAATATAATCCGGCCGCCCTCAAAAAGGCATTGCCCGCCGTGAAAAAATTCGCCGCCATCGAAGGGCTCGGGGCTCACGGGAATTCGGCGGAGATCCGCGCGAAATGAAACCACTCATTGACAATTACTCCTTACGGACGGCATGAACTTTGTTGGCACCACGGCGGGCGGGATGGCAGTCGGGTTGGCAATCATTGCGACCTGCGCGGTCATCAGCCGGTTCAACCCGTTTTATCGCCGCGAATTGGCGGCCGACGCTGGCCGGCGAGAACTTTCACTGGACGGCCTGCGGGGCATCGCCGCGTTGATGGTGGTGATGCATCACGCGGCGATGTTTCGCAATTCACTTCGCACCGGCGAATGGGGAAATACCGGGTCCCCGGTCCTGTTGGCCTGCGGCCCGGGTGGCGTGCATTTATTTTTCATGCTGACGGCTTTCTTGTTCTGGAGCAAAGCGCGCGCGGCGGCTGGCAAACTCAAGATCGCGAAACTGTGGCGCGGGCGGGTTTATCGCATTGGCCCGCTCTATTTTTTTAGCGTCGCGCTGATCATGACAATCGCCATCGGCACGGGAAAGGTGCGCGTCGGCGCCGGATTATTGAAATCCGCGGGGAAGCTGCTTGGGATGGGACTGATCCCGTGGGGCCAGATCGGCGGGTTCAAAATTGGCGACATCAATGCCGGCGTGGTTTGGACACTCTGGTACGAATGGGGATTTTACCTGGCGTTGCCTTTTATCGCCTGGTTTGCAATGGGACGCCGGGTGTTTTGGCTGGCCGCAGCCACTTACGCGGCGGCGTTTTGCGCGCAGTTCTGGCTCGGGATCAGCACGCAGCCGGCCCTGGTTTTTATGTTAGGCATGCTCTGCCCGGTATTGCTGGACAATGAACCGTTGCGTGTGCAATTGCGCAGCCCGGTCGCGGCTGTAATCGCTTTCGCCGCGATGCTGCTGCTTGCCATATCGAACCCCGCGCCGTTGCTGTCGTTTCGTTTCGCATTCTCGATGTTCCCTATTTTTCTGGTCGCGGCGGCGGGAAATAATTTCGGCGGCCTGCTCGTTCAGCCCGCCTTGCGTTGCCTCGGCGCCATCAGCTACAGCCTGTATCTGCTCCACGGCATCGTGTTCTATGTGCTCATAAACTTATTGAAAGCGGCGGGCCACGCGGCGCTGCCGGAAATCTCGTATTGGGCGATCGCCGCCACTACGGCAATCGCACTCAGCGCCTTCTGTGCGGCAACCTACCGTTGGATCGAATTCCCATTCCTGTCGCAATCGCATAAAATTCCCATGGCCGCCCGGAATGCCGCAACAACCCCGGCGGTCGCGCCATCCGCACTTTAAAATTATTTCAAATGCCCACCCGTCAGACTCAGCGCTTCATTCGCCCCCTCGTTCATAAGTTGCACGCCTACGTTCCGGGCGAGCAACCGAAGATCAAGGGCCTCATCAAACTCAACACCAACGAGAATCCGTATCCACCCTCGCCGCGCGTGTTGACCGCGGTGAAGTCGGCGGTGGACGGGCGGCTGCGTCTGTATCCGAATCCCACGGCGCAATTGTTGCGTGAAAAACTCGCGAAGCTGCACGGATGCGCGCCGGAGAATATCATCGTCGGGAATGGCTCGGATGAATTGCTCGCGCTCGCCGTGCGGGCATTCGTGGAGCCCCTCGTAGGACAGGTGTCCCGCCTGTCTCCATCTAAAGGAAAAACGAAGTTAACGACCGGCAAGTTGCCCGTCCGGCGCAACTCGAAAGCCCTGGTCCAATATTTTCATCCCAGCTATTCGCTTTATCCGGTGTTGGCGGACATTCACGGCGCGGAAAAAAACCCGGTGCCGTTAAATGCCAATTTCAATTTGCCGGCCGTGCCGGAATTGAAACGCGGCGGACTTTGGGATTTTCACGCCGCGCTGACGTTCGTCACCACGCCCAACGCGCCGAGCGGCCATGGTTACTCGACCGCGGAGTTGGAAAAACTTTGCCGCGCCATGAACGGGGTCGTGGTGCTCGATGAAGCGTACGTGGATTTCGCGGGTGAGAACGCGATGAAACTCGCCCTGAAATTTCCGCACGTGGTCATTTCGCGAACCTTCTCCAAGGCTTACTCGCTGTGCTTTCAACGGGTCGGCTATTTCGTCGGCAACGCTGAATTGATCGCGGCGCTGGATAAAATTCGCGACAGCTACAACGTCAACGGTCTCGGCCAGATGGCCGCGCTGGCCACACTGGCGGATTTACCTTATTACCGCGCCAATTTTCGGCGGATCATTTCCACCCGCGAAAATCTTGGTCGCGCCTTGACGATGCTTGGCTTTCGCGTTTTGCCAAGCCAGACCAACTTCATCCTGGCGAAGCCGCCGGTGTTCGCGGCCGAAGATTGGCTTCAAAAACTTCGCGAGAAAAAGATTCTCGTGCGCTGGTTTAATCAGCCGGAAGTGAAGGATTTTCTGCGAATCACGATTGGCACGCCGCAGGAAGCGGATGCTTTGGTCAGGGCCGCGAAGACGATTTTGCGTTAGCGCAGTCCCGCACACAGGTAGGGACGGTGTGCTACGCCGTCCGCGCCGCGTTCAGCGGCGCAATTGGGTCTCGGTACGCGCCGAATGACGCGTGCGCAGAAATTGATGCCGGTTTTTCCTTCAAATAATAATCCCAGAACGCCGCCACTTCGCGTGCCAGGTTGAACGGGATTTGCCCCATCCACCGCTTCTGCCGCGCGGGCACGGTCCAGACCTCCACTCCGGCGCGTTGGTAGGCGAGTTTCACGCGCGGAAGATGATAAAAATGACTGACGGCCAAAACGCGATGCGCGTGCCATTGCTGGAAAAGCGGCGCTGTGTTGCGAACGGTCGCCTCGGTATTCACCCCCTGGTTGTCGAGGTAAATATCCTCAGCCGGCACGCCGTGCGTTAGCGCATAATGACGCATGGCTTCCGCTTCGGTGACGGGTCCGTCACCGGGTCCGCCGGAAAGAACAAGGCGCTTCGCCAGGCCGGCGCGGTAAAGCTCGCACGCCGTCCGAATACGATCCTGCAACGCGTCGGACAAACGGCCATCCTTATAGGCGCGCGCACCAAACACGACCACGGCATCGGCGGGACGGCGATAATCCGTGTTGCCGAAGAAGAGCATGAGCGCGAGCGGTGATAGGGCGAACAGGCAAACGCCGCCTGCGGCAATCATCCATCGACGCGGGCGCTGGTCCATTCGCGGTTCTGACCACGCGGAGCGAGCGATCAAGACAAGCGCTCCAAACACGATGAGCGACAGCGGCAGTGGAAAGCCGGCTGCAATCCGGCCCCTGGCGAGCAGCCAGTAAAAGCCGATTGTGTTGATAAAAGCGACGATGGCTAATGCCATTGCCACAATGGCGATTAATCGTGAGCGGTGCCCGTGTTGCCGACTTTGGAACGCAAACGCCACCAGGGCGACGGCGGAAATTCCCAGCCATGCCTCGGCGAGCCAGGCCGGCATCCAGGGGGCAAAATGAATCCACCAGACGCTGGCGTCGAAGCCGGGCTGGATCAAATTGCCGAGCAAATTTACGGCGGTAAAAAGACCGATAAAAAGCGCCATGATGCGAGCGATCATAGAGTCGCCATCAAACTCCCGCGGTGGAGTTAATACAAGACAAATAGGCACAGCCATTGGCCCAATTTCTCAACTTTGGACAGGACCACGGTTTAAGCCGAGTAAAACTCGGCGCTCCGACTGTATTTAGCCCGAATCCATACATTTATCGTTAATTAGGCACCTTTCCTGCTGAGAATTTGGCGGTGTATCTTGACTATTACAGCCTGACCGAGCCGCCGTTCGACATCACGCCGAACCCGCGGTTCCTCTTTTACAGCGCGAAACATCGCGAGGCCTTTAATCATCTGCTTTACGGGATTCGCGAGCGTAAAGGTTTCGTGCAGCTCACCGGCGAAGTCGGCGCCGGCAAAACCACGCTGTGCCGCGCCATGCTCGAGCAGCTCAACGGCGTTTATTCCACCGCGCTGATTTTAAACCCCGCGTTGAACGCTGACCAACTCATGAAGGCGATCACCACCGAATTCGGATTGCCGGTGCAGGGGCTCGGGCTGGACCGACTCGATTCGCTCGCGCTCTTCAATGAATTTCTCCTGCGCCAGGTGGAGCAAGGCAAGGAAACCGTCCTGATCATCGATGAAGCGCAGGATCTCGGCGAGGACATGCTCGAACAAATCCGGCTGCTCTCGAATCTCGAAACCGATAACCGCAAGCTGCTGCAAATTGTTTTAATGGGCCAGCCCGAGCTGCGGGATCGCCTGAACAAACACGAACTGCGGCAGCTGCGCCAGCGCATCACCGTCCGCTACCACCTGCATCCGTTGAACCGATCTGAGGTGAACCAGTATATTCAGCATCGGCTGGAAATTTCCGGCGCGAAAGGCGCGCCGTATTTCACGAAGCCGGCCTTGTGGCGCATTTTTAATTACAGCAAAGGCATCCCCCGGCTCGTGAATGCCATTTGCGACAAGGCTTTGCTGGCGGGCTACGTCCAGCAGCGCGAAAAAATCGATTACGGCACGGTGGGACTCGCGATCAGGGAACTCGAAGGGAACATCCACGCATGAGCCTAATCAACGACGCCTTGAAGCGCGCGAAGGACGCCCAGCAGAACAGCCCCCCGACCGCGCCCGCGCCGCAGCTGGGTCCAGCCGAAGCCGCGCCCGTGAAAAAATCAGGCGTCGGGATGATGGTCCCTATCATTATCGTGGTGTGCGCGATCGCCGGGGTTTTTATCGTCTCGCAGAATCGGCAAAAGACGGCTGCTCGTGAGCCGGTAGTGGAACCGAAGCCAACGGCGCCGACACCCGTGGTTTCACCACCGAAACCGCCCGTTCAACCCGCTTTGATTTCAACTCCCGCACCGGTTTCGCCCCCTGCAAAGGCGCCCGCGCTTGTTCCGACGGCCAATGCTCCAGCGCTCAAATTGCAGGCCATCTTTTATGCCCCCGGCCGATCGACAGCCATCATCAACGGCAAAACCGTCCGGGTGGGAAATACCTTCCGGGGATACCGGGTGGAGGCGATCACCGAAGCCAGCGCCACGCTGGTGAGCGGCACCGAGACGAACGTAATGACGCTGGATCAGTGAGTTTTTGCTTGGGACTTCACGGCCGGTTGAGGATGATTCGCGCGAATGAATTCGTTCCGCCAGAAAATGCAGGCGTCGCCGATTTACGCTCGGGTGGCGCCGTACGTGATATTCATTTTGTTGACGGTTTCGCAGAGCTTCTTCGGAGAAGCGGGGAAATATTGGATTTATATTGGCAAAACCCTGGTGGGCGCGTGGTTGATTTGGGAAATGCGCGGGCTCGTTCCCGAAATGCGCTGGGAAGTCAGCACGGAGGCGATCGCGGTGGGCGTGGCCGTCTGTGTGATGTGGGTGGGCATCGATAATTTTTATTCGCACCCCGGCGCCGGCGATCCGCCCTGGAATCCCCGATCGCAATTCGGCGAGCATTCCACGCTCGCCTTGGTCTTCATCTGGGGACGAATTCTGGGATCAACCATCGTGGTGCCGCCGTTGGAGGAGATTTTTTTTCGATCATTTCTTTACCGTTACTTCGTGCGCACGGATTTTCTAAACATGCCCTTCAGTCGGTTCCATCCCACGTCGTTCATCGTGACATCGGCGATTTTCGGTTTTGAACATTCGCAATGGCTGGCGGGAATTTTGTGCGGGTTCGCATATCAATGGCTGGCGATCAGCAAGAACCGGGTGGCCGACTCGATCGTCGCGCACGCGATCACGAATTTTTTGCTCGGCCTATGGGTGCTCTCGCAGGGCGCATGGAAGTTTTGGTGAGCGGGACGGGCGATAGGTTAAAAGAGTTAAATCGGTGAACGGCTCAACTCATTTACCTATTTAACCATTTAACCGATTTAACTACTTTTGCCCCATGCCTCCGTGCGTCATCTTTGAAGACGAGCATCTGCTGGTGGTCAATAAACCTGCCGGCATGAACACGCACGCGCCGAGTCCGTTCGCGGGAGAAGGCATCTACGATTGGCTGCGTCATCGCGAACCGCGCTGGGCAAAGCTCGCCATCATCCATCGGCTCGATAAGGAAACGAGCGGGGTCATCGTCTTCGGTAAAACGACCGCCGCGAATCGCGCGCTCACCGAGCAATTCACGAAACGCTTTGTTCACAAGAAATACCTGCTGCTGACCGACCGCGCGCCTAAGCGCGATGAATTGGTTGTGAAATCGAAAATTGCGCGCGCGGGAGAACACTATGTGAGCGGTACGCTAGGGGAAACGGCCGAGACGCACTTTAAAATAACCGCCGACGATCGTCGCATAGGCTCTTACACTGCCATCGAAGCCGAGCCGCTCACGGGGCGGACGCATCAAATCCGGGTGCACGCGGCGGAAAGCGGTTTTCCTATTCTTGGGGATGCACTCTATGGCGGAACGCAGTTTCTCCGGGTCTGCCTGCACGCGGCGGAAATCAGGATTCAACACCCGGTCACCGCGGAGGAACTTGTTTTTCGCGCACCGGCGGACTTTGAGAGCGAACCGCGCGAGCTATTGCGCGCGACGTTGTTGGAGGCGGATGAGACGAATGCGTTTCGCCTCATTCACGGCGCGAGCGATGGCTGGCCTGGATGGTATGTGGATCGGCTCGGCGATTACCTGTTATCCCAAAGCGAGGCACCGCTGACAAAACCTCAACACCAGCGTTTGGCCGATTTCGGAACGCCGAGCACCTGCTCGGCCAGACCTGAATTCCCAGCAGCCGAACTGGCCGAGTCGGTGCTCGGCGCTGCAATCCGCGGCGTATATCACAAGATTCTTTCCCGCCATGTTCGCGGCGTGAGCACCGCGGAGGCGTCCCCGCAATTGATATCCGGCCAAGCCGCGCCCGAGCGGTTCGCTATCCGCGAGAACGGAGTCCAATTCGAATTGAGTTTCAACGAGGGATATTCCGTCGGCCTGTTCCTGGACCAGCGCGATAATCGCCGGCGGTTGTTCACCGGTCACGTGGCCGCCGATTTTCCGTTGTTCAACACGCAACACGGAACACGCAACACGGAGGTCCTGAACGTCTTTGCCTATACTTGCGCCTTTTCCGTCTGCGCGGCCAGGGGCGGCGCCCGGACCACCAGCCTGGATCTCTCGAAAAAATATCTCGAATGGGGCCGCCGAAATTTTTCTCTGAACGGCCTCGACCCGGCAGATCACGATTTTATTTTCGGCGACGCCTTCGATTGGTTGCGGCGATTGGGGAAAAAAGGACGCGCCTTCGACGTCATCGTGCTGGATCCGCCGACCTTTTCGCAATCGAAAGAGCACGGCGCGTTTCGCGTGGAGAAAAATTACGAGGAACTGGTGACCGCGGCATTGCCGTTATTAAAGCCGGAGGGCGTTTTGCTCGCATCCACAAACGCGGCTGATTGGGCACCGGAAAAATTTCTGACCGCAGTGGTAGGAAGCGTGCGCGCGGCGAAGCGAAAAATTCTGAAACAACATTACGTGCCGCAACCGCCGGATTTTCCGGTCTCGCGAAACGAACCCGCTTATCTTAAGACGGTGTGGCTTAGGATTTCGTGAAGCGACTCACCGAAATGGATCTCCATGATCTGCCCGGGAAATCCACATGTGAATAATGCCGTAGATGCTGTAGCTATAAAAAAGCAAAAACAGCAAACCGGTTCCGCGGATTAGCTTCCCGGGGAAATTGAAAAGGTTCAGAGAAAACGCGAATCCAAACGCGCACAAAATTCCAGCGGCAAACTCACCGCTCCAATCGAATTGGAAACGACTCAGAAAGAGAGCCGAAATCAGAATTAAGAACGGCAGCGAAAGAGCCGCCTGTCGGGAGGTAATTCCCTGTCCCAGCACTCGCCAACGTTCCTGCTGTCTCGCCGAACTCAACCAGACTCCCCCGAATCCAATCGCAGCCGCCAGGTAAGTGCGATAATCAGTAACGATCGTTCTAAGCAACGCATCGTTCATGGAAATTGCTTATTTTCTTTCTCGATCCAACGAACGCGTAATCAGACTCGCCCGCGACGCATTCCGGGCGTTGCGCGCCGCCAGGAAAAGAAACCCGCAAACGAGGGCGGTGAATGCAACGGAGACAACGGCAATGTTTTTCACGCTGAAAAGATTCGTCGGCGGAACAACCGCGACAGCTTGAGCCGGGGCAGGCGCAGTGGGCGCAGCCACAACGGGCGGAGGTTCATGGGGTGCGGGAGGAGTCGTGGCAACGGTCGCGACTGGGTCAGCAATTTTTGGCGCCTCTACCACGGGAGCAGTCGGGGTCGGGGTGGGTGCCACCGCCACCGGCGGCGTTGCCTTTTCCTCGACCTTCGGCGCCGGTGGTGGTTCCGGGGCGGGCGGCGCAACTTCCGGCTTGGCGGCGACCGGCGGTGGTTCCACTGCCGCCGGCAGAGTCACCTGATCCACGTGCTCCGGCAAATCCATTGGTGGATTAAAAGTGGTCTCGGCTTTTTTTCCAACGATAACGAGCGACGGCACGGGTTTGGCCGGCGGGACGGGGGCGGGTTTCTGCACCGCTGCTTTCACCACCACCGGTGGCGGCGGAACCGCTGGTATATCCAGGAGCCTCGGCCCAAGCGTGACTGTGTTGGTGGTGATCATCCCTTTCTCCCCGCGGAAAAGCGTCACGACCGGCATTTTCGCTTTCTTCTGCGGCTGATAATTCGTTTTACAAAACGAGGTAAGTTCCGCATCGAAGGGCGTGCCTTTGATGGGGTCCGCGCCGTCAGAAATTAAAATCACCGTGATGATATCCGAATTTTTTATCACGCGCAGCATGTTGGTCAGAACGTCGCCAAACACCGCCGTTTTCTCGTAGTGATGTTTGTCGATGAATAACATCGTGTGTTGCATGATGGACTGCGCGGCATCCGGGGACCACTCCTGCAACGGCGCCTCCTCCGCTCTCAACTCATTGTTGAAAGTCCAGATGCCGATCGTATCGCCGGCCCTCAAATTCCCGTGCATCGCCGTGGTCAGCAAATCATACGTGATCGTTTCAGCGCCCCTCACGCGATCGCGCATCGCCGCCGAAGTATTCAAAACAAATAACCAGCGGTTGGAGGATTGCGCGATACCTTTTGCCGGGAATAACAGGCAAAGAAGGCCAAGCAAAATGGCGAATGACGAATGACGAATGACGCCGCGAAGACCTGCGCAGCCCGGTAATTGGTCGTTATTGTCCATTTTCTTCATTCTGCACGCCTAAAAGCGACGCTTGAACTTGTTCTGTTCGCGCCGGTTATAATTTTTAATGTCATCCTGCTGTTCTACCAGCGTATTCTGTACCGTTTGGATGAAATTCCAACAACTGGAAGCCAAACCGCCCAGATTGATGACGGTATCGCGCTCGGCGATGTCGTCCGTGACGGCCAGCACTTCGCCGTAAGGCTGAAACCGGTGCGCCGCCCTTTCGATCATCTGGTCGGCGGTTTGGCCCGCGCGCGAAAAAAGAATTTCCACTTCGGGCGTCGAACGGGTCTGCGACGGCCCGTCAATTTTCGGACTCGAGCCGTCAAAGAAAATGGTGATCGGCGTGTGCGTGGCGTCGCGATAAAGCGTTAGCACATGGATCAACTCCTCGCGTGCGGCGGCGGAATGGCGCGCCTTCCCCGGCGCCAGCTCCGGCCAGCTATGTAACAGGCTGTAGCCATCCACCAAAATGCGAACCAGGCTCATTGAAAATTGTAGGAGCCGACGTGAGGAGGCTCTGGTTTTTTCCACGCAAAACTGGTTGGAGCCGTCTCACGCCGGGTTCTGCCGTTTATCAAGCCGCCACCCGTTGCGCGATCAATCCTTCCACCGCCGCCGGAAGATTCCCGCACAATTCATCCAGCAGCGCGCGGCAATCTTTTTCCGAAAGCTGCAGGGCTTTCGCCGCGGAATAAATAAATCCGCGCGTGGTCTGGTAACCGTAACCGAGCAACCCCTGCCGCAGTGGGATCGAATAAAGCGCCAGCGTGATCCCGTAAACAAGTGTGTGCCAGGCGTTCGCTTCCTTGCGTTCCACGAACTCAAGATAACGCCGCACGATGCGTTCATCGCGCAGCGGGCGCAATTTCAGCAACTCGGTTTGACCGATGCGGCGGCTCGCTTCGGCGAACGGTTTCAGCGCGGCTTCGCCGGCGAGTTGACGATCAAATTCCGCAAGCTCCCGCACCTCGTGGCGGCACGTGTGATCGAACGCGCGCTGGATGGCCGGCAGTTCGATCGGGAGCAGCAATTGTTTTTGGTAACTGGTAAGAAAATTTCGCAGCGAAGGAAGATCGTGGACGAGCGGCACCTGCATGGAAGCCGAAATATCGCTGAGCGCCACGAGGCCGTTAGCCGAGCCAAGTTGCTCCGCCAGCGGGTGCCAGTCGCCCAACCAATCGGTCGGTTCACCCTGCGCCGGTTGGAACGGCTGCACCCGATCTGTATTGAAATTATCGTTCACTGTCAGCGTTTACGGTGCATGCGTTGTGCCAGGAGCGCCAGCAGTAAAAGTTTTTTGCCGAAGATAAAATCCTTGAAACATTGAGATATTGTGTGTAGGCTTTTCGCAACGCTTCTGCCGCAAACATCCACGTTTCCCCGTCCCGAATGCATTACTTATCCTCATGGAAACACCGTGAAAATTGAGAAGTATTTGCCGCGCTTTTCCTTGAGTCTTTCCAATAGGAAGCGTATGTTCACTGTGCAATTTTTGTTTTCCACTCGGGGACAGATGGTTAGTCCACGCCCGGGAGGCAACGGAACAACATCGTTTTATTATGAGCCAGATACCTGCGGCGGAATCCAGCGGACGTTCAAAAACGACCGCCACTCACACCACTCCCAAATATCCCGGCGTCCGCGTTACTTGTAACGGGAACCAACTCGTCACTCAATACGTGGAAACCCGCATCACCGAAGGCGGCGTCTTCTACCCGATCACGCCATCGACTGAAGGCGGCGAAATCTACCAGGGATCTTTCGCGGCGGGAGAACTGAACGTGTGGGGCCAGCAGAAGATCGCGGTGGAAACCGAAGGCGAACACGCGGCCCAAGGTGGCGCCACGGCCTTCTCGGTGGCCGGCCGGCGCACTGTGAATTTCACTTCGGGTCAGGGCATCGTTTATGCCATGGAACAGTATTATCATGCCCCCGGTAAATTTTCCACGATGGTCCTCGAAATCGGTGCGCGCGCGTTGACCAAGCAGGCCTTGAATGTGCATTGCGCACACGACGATTTTTACGCCGCGCTCGATACGGGCTGGACCATGCTCGTGAGCAAGGACGCGCAACAAGCTGCCGACCAGGCCATCATTTTGCGCAAGGTGAACGAGCTGGCTCTCAATCCTGGCATGAACATCCAGGACGGCATGCTCACCACCCACAGCGAGCGCACCTATCTCGCGCCCGAAGCGGAGCTGCTGCGCGAATTTCTCGGCGGCGTGGACGACACCATCGATTGCCCCACTCCCGCGCAACGCGAACTCTTCGGCGCCAAACGCCGGCGCGTGCCGGAAATGATGGATTTAAAGAACCCGATTTTGCTCGGCCCGGTGCAAAATCAGGAGCATCACATGAATGGCGTGGTCGCGCGCCGGAATAATTTCAACGAACCCATCCTCGGTTTCCTCGAAAACGCTTACGAGGAATTCGCGCGCCTCACCGGACGCAGCTACGGCCTCATCTCCCAGTTCAAATGCGACGATGCTGATACCGTTTTCGTCTCGCTCGGATGCGCGGCCGATAACATCGAGGCCGCCTGTGATTATTTGCGCGATCAACGCAACGCCAAAGTCGGGTCGATCCATATCAATGTGATTCGCCCGTTCCCGGAGGCCGCTGTTATCAACGCGCTACGCGGCAAAAAGAACGTGATCATTCTCGAACGCACCGATGAAGGCCTGGCCGGCGACAACCCGCTCGCGCGCGACATCCGCGTGGCGCTGGGCAAAGCCAACGAGGTCGCGAAATTTGGCGGCGTGCTGCCCGCGTTGACGCCGCAAGAGACTCCGCGCATTTTTCGCGGTGCTTACGGCATCGGCTCGCGCGACTTCCGCCCCGAGCACACTCTGGGCGCGTATGAATTTGCCAGCGGCCAATCCCGCCGCAAAGACGGTCGCAGCGCCGCCGACGGCGAGACCTATTTCGTCCTTGGCGTGGATCATCCCTACGCCGTCATTTCCAAAGACACCCCGTCGCTGTTGCCGGACAAGGCGATCGCGGTGCGATTCCATTCCATCGGCGGTTGGGGAATGATTACCACGGGGAAAAACCTTGGCGAAATCGTCGGCAACTTCGGCGAGATGATCAAGGAACGCGACGCTGAACGCGATGAACACGGGCAGCTCAAGGAAAAGTTGTTCATCATGGCAAACCCGAAATATGGCTCCGAGAAAAAAGGCGCGCCGACCAATTATTACCTCACCGTGGCCCGCGAGCAGATCAAGGTGAACTGCGAACTCAATCATGTGGACGTGGTGCTGTGCTGCGATCCGAAAGCCTTCACGCACACGAACCCGCTGGAAGGCATCAAGAAAGGTGGCTGCATCGTCTGGGAATCGAGCGACACACCCGAGACCGCATGGCAGCGCGTTCCGGCTCAGCACCGTAAATTCGTTAAGGAAAATAACATCCGCGTTTACATCCTGCCCGGCTTTGAGATCGCCCGCAAAGCCACGAGCAAGGCGGAACTGCAATTGCGCATGCAGGGCAACAGTTTTCTCGGCGCCTTCTTCCGCGTGTCGCCCTTCCTCCAGCATAATAACATCACCGAGGACCAGTTCCACACCACCGTCAAAAAGCAGTATCAGAAAAAATTCGGCCGCTTCGGTGATGACGTCGTGACCTCCAACATGACTGTCATGATGGAAGGTTTCTCCCGCGTGCAGGAAATCAAATACGGCCAGTTCGATGATCCGGATTTTTCTTCGATGCGCAATCCGCCGGTGCGCCCCATTGGCGATACCCCCATTATTCCGACCGCCGGCTGCGGCACCAGCTGCGGCACCGGCGTGCCCGCTCCGGCGCAGCAGACGCCGCGTTACGCGTTCCAGACCCTGGCGAAGTTCGATTCCGAATACCGCAACGGCCTGGGCTATCATCAACCCGCCGGCGCGCTCGCTTCGTTGGGCGTGATGAGCGCGGGCAGCGGCGCTACGCAATCCAAATACGTCGCCCGCCGCGAGACGCCGGTTTACATCGCCGAAAACTGCACGCAATGCATGGAATGCATCACCGCGTGCCCGGACACGGCGCTGCCGAACACCTCGCAGGACGTAAGCACCGTTTTGAAGACCGCGCTGAATTATTACGTCACTACCAGCGATGATCGAGCAAAGCTCGCCGGCGAATTGAAGGGCATTGAGGAACGCGCCCGCGCGAAGATGAATGAAGCCGTGAAGACGCGCGCGAAAGTTCCGTTCAAGGACATTGTCCGCGATGAAGTGAACGCGCTCGCGACGATCAGCGACAAGGCCAAGACGGAATTTAACGGGATTCTCGCGAAACTTCCGCTGGCGTACAACAATGTGCCGGCAATTTTCCGCTCGCTGGAAGCGAAGACGCCCGGCAGCGGCGGATTGTTCTCCATCTTCGTCAGCGACCTGTGCAAAGGCTGCGGCGAATGCGTGCAGGTCTGCGGCGATCACGACGCCTTGCGCATGACGCGCGAGACGGAGGATTTGAACGCGGAATTGACCACCGCGCAAATTTTCTCGCGCCTGTTGCCCGACACACCACAGAAATTCCTGGGCCTTTACAACGACAACGATGCCGCCAGCTCGCGCGAAGCGGCGCTGCGCAATCACTTGATGGTCCGCCGGAATTACGAGGCGCTCGTCAGCGGCGACGGCGCCTGCGCCGGTTGCGGCGAAAAGAGCGTGCTGCGCGCGGCCGCGTCCGTGACCGAAGCCTACATGCGCCCGTTGTACCACAAAAAAGCGGATCGCTTGCGTGCGAAAGCCACCCATTTGGAAAACAGCGGCCTGGAAAAACTCCAGAAACTCAAAGCGCGCAGCGAAGAGGGTTACAACCGCTTCCGTCGTGCCGTGATGCATGCCATCATGGGACTCGGCGGCGAAAACGACGCGGACACGGCCAAACGCACCGCGTCTTACGAAGCGAAGCACGGAGCCGTCACCGACGAGCAATTGATCAAGAATATTTCCGTCGTGATGCGCCAGGACGCCTTCAACCACCGCGATCTGCAATCCATCGACGGCCGCCGCGCCAACGGCATGAGCGTGATGTTCATGGGCGCAAGCACCGGTTGTAACACGGTTTACGGCTCAACGCCGCCGTCCAATCCCCATCCATATCCGTGGATGAATTCGTTGTTCCAGGACGGCGCCACGATCAGCTGGCTGCTCGGCGAATCGTTGATCCTGAATCACGCCCGCCGTTCGGTGGTTCCGGAACGGATCGCGGACATGCTGCTCGAACGCGACGACAACGGCGTCATTTCCGAAGCCGACCTGTTCATGCTCACGCACCTCGATGACGCGTTGATGACCGACCAGGAAATTCGCGAACTACCCAAGGTCTGGGTCATCGGCGGCGATGGCGCGCTTGGCGATATTGGTTTCCAGAACGTCTCGAAAGTAATTCTGCAGAATCGTCCGAACGTGAAAATGCTGATGCTCGACACGCAGGTTTACTCGAACACCGGCGGACAGAATTCCGATTCGTCCACCATGCTTGGCGGCTACGACATGAACCAGTTCGGCGTGGCGTCACAAGGCAAGTTGATCGAGAAGAAAAACGTCGCGGAAGCATTCACTAGCGGACACGGCTCGCCGTTCGTCGCGCAGGTTTCGATGGCGAACGCCGCGAAACTTTACAAGGCCATGCTCGACGGCCTCGAATATCGCGGCACCGCGTTTTTCCAGGCCTATACCACCTGCCAGCCGGAACACGGCGTGCCGGATAACATGAGCGCCGACCAGGCCAAGCTCGTGCGCGACGCGCGTGGCATGCCGGAATTCGTGTTTAACCCGCGTAACGGAGAGACCGCCCAGGAAGCCTTCGACCTCAAGGGCAATCCGACGCCGAACCGCGATTGGTGGCGCACGAAATACGCCAGCAACGGCGAGGAATATAATTACACCGTGGCCCATTGGGCCCTGACCGAGGCGCGCTTCCGCAAGCACATCAAGGCCATCAAGGAAGAAGAAGCCGCGGACCTCATTCCGCTGGACGACATGCTGTTGTTCATCACGCAGGACGACGTGATCTATCGCCGCGTGTTCAACCAGAATCATCGCAGCTACGTCACGAACTTCGGCTGTTACATCAAGGCGGAGATTGGCGGAAAAATGAAATTCTTCGCGGTCTCGCGCCAGATGGTGTTGTTCGCCGTCGAACGCCGCAAAGCCTGGCGCATGCTGCAAAGCAAAGCCGGCGTGGCCAACAAGGATTACCTCGCGCAAAAAGCGCTGCTCGCGAAACTCGACAAAGGCGAACTGCAACTCGCCGAAGTGCAATCCAAAACCCGCGAATTGTTCGAAGCGGAGCTGGTGAAATTAGCCTGATTACCGGTTCGAAAAAGAACTACCGACAACTCCCGTGAAGGCATTCACGGGAGTTTTGTTTTCCACGCCCTATCGGCAATTGCTGGACAGCAAAAAAAGAGAATGTTTTGCCAATATTCGCCTATTAAGTGTTTTCAAGATCTTTCCGATGAATGCTCCGGGGGCTTTCATGCCTGTGGGCTCAGCCGTGTCACTTAAACGTGACAATACGCGTCAACCATTGACTGCTGGATTTGGGGAACTAAACCGCACGGTGCTGGTATGCAGCAAAGGGCATCGTGTCGTCACTGACTGTTTGAACAGGCCTGCATCACGGTAAAAACAAGAAACCATGAATACAACGCAAGAACTGCAAACTTTGGCCGGAAAGTACCTCACCTTCGTTCTGCAAAAAGAGTCTTATGGCATTAAGGTGCTGAAGGTGCGCGAAATCATCCGGCTGACCGAAATAACTGCGGTCGCTCAAATGCCGGATTATGTTCGGGGTGTCATCAACCTGCGCGGGAAGATCATTCCGGTAATCGATTTACGGGTGCGCTTTGGTTTTATGAATGTGGAAAACACCGAGCACACCTGCATTGTTGTCTCCCAAGTTAAATTGCCCGATCGCAGATCCACGCAAATGGGTTTGATCGTCGATGGAGTTGAAGAAGTTTTAAATCTCACTGCCGCGGATATCGAAGCGCCTCCTGAATTCGGGGCAAAAATCGAAACGCATTACATCCTTGGCATGGCCAAGGCGAAAGGGGCGGTGAAAATGTTGTTGGACATTGACAGTGTGCTGGGAGTGGAAGCTGTCCAACAAGCCTGCGGGACGGCTTCCCAAGCATAAACTCAAACCAAAACACCATGAAAAGTTGGACCATCAAGAAACGTATAATTAGCGGCTTCGCCGCCATCCTCGTCCTGGTAGCCGTTCTGGCTATCGCATCCGCCGTTGTGCTCCGTTCAGTGAAGACGGAAGCGGATTTCATGAGCACCAAAGTGACGCCTGAACTGATCCTTATGGGCAAAGTCAAGGCGACCACCAGTGACATTGAAATCGAAGTGCTTCGCTATCTGATCGCCAAAACGCCCGAGAGCCGAAAAAAAGTGGAGGACGGTATCCTCGCCCTGCGGTCGGAAGTTCTGACGAATTTAGACGAGTATAAAAAACTCATTTCCGATCCCAAACAAAAGGAGCTTTATAATCAGTTGGAACAGGCGCAGGGGACTTATGTCGCTGCCCGCGCGCAAATGTTCGACCTGGGGAACGCGGGTAAAGAAGACGAAGCGCTGACTTACGCGGTGGCGAATGTGCGCCCGGCTTATCAAGCCTATCAGGACATTGTCGAAAAGCTGGTCGATTTCAGTTTCAATCAGGCGCGGTCCTCCAGCGAAACGTCGCAGACGGCCGCTAAACGGGCGAACCTTCTTACGATGAGTCTTTCGCTGGCGGTGATTGTGCTCGGAGTTGTTTTTGCGGCGACCATTGTGGTTGGGCTGAGTCGCGTGCTCACCCGGGTGGCATCTTCGCTCAGAGATGGTTCAAATCAGGTCGCCAGCGCTGCCGGCCAGGTTTCCGCAGCCAGCCAGACCCTCGCTGAAGGCGCCAGTGAACAAGCCGCATCGCTCGAAGAAACTTGCTCGTCGTTGGAAGAAATGGCTTCGATGACAAAGCGGAATTCGGAGAACTCCGAAAAAGCCAATGATCTCGCCAAACGTGCCCGCACGGCGGCCGATAAGGGAGCGGAAGACATGGTATCGATGTCCGCGGCGATGGAGGCCATCAAAACCTCCAGCGATGACATCGCCAAGATCATCAGGACCATCGATGAGATTGCGTTCCAGACGAACATTCTGGCCCTGAACGCCGCGGTCGAAGCTGCGCGGGCGGGAGAAGCCGGGATGGGGTTTGCCGTGGTTGCCGATGAAGTCCGCAACCTTGCCCAACGCAGCGCGCAGGCGGCCAAAGAGACCGCCAGCAAGATTGAAAGCGCCATTGGCAAAACCGCCCAGGGCGTCGATATCAGCGGCAAAGTTGGGGAAGCACTTCGCGAAATCGTCGCCAAAGTGCGCCAGGTGGATGAACTGGTCGCCGAAGTCACCTCCGCATCACGCGAGCAAACCCAAGGCATCACTCAGATCAATACCGCCGTGGCGCAGATGGACAAGGTTACCCAGTCGAACGCCGCGAGTGCCGAGGAGAGCGCCAGTGCGGCGGAAGAATTGAATGCGCAAGCCGAGACGATGAAAACATCGGTGGCCGAACTGCTCCAACTTGTGGGAGGGACACAGTCAAACAGCGAGGTTCCATCGCCGGCTTCGTACCATGCTCTTAATCGTCCGACCGCCAGGCTGGCGAAGCAAGCGGCCCCAGCCAAAATAAATGGCGGCGTACACCTTGAACTCGCGACTGCAAGCCGGACCAACGGTCACAATCCCATTCCGATGGAAGACGATTTCAAGAACATGTAAAATAGTGGGGGCCGTCAACCGGGGCCGCCGCTACGGCGGCGGCCTCCGGAGTTGGACCGTTCATATTTAATTGATGCTCAAGAACACGGCTGAAGCCAGCGGGGCGCCGCATTTTTTGGACTTCCTGGTCTGAGGCGGTGTCTGTTGTGAAGCCGAAAAAGTATTTAAGGTTGAGCGCGTCGGCCTGAAGTTCGCGCCGCGTTCAGCAGCGCAATTCCTTTCGCTCCGAACCGCGCGAATTGAAGCTTGGGCCAGTCGCGCGAATCCTTCACCCTCCCGATATGGCCGTTGCCTCCAAAAAAATCTTCCTCACCGCCGAATGGCGTCATTTGGCCATGCTCAATTACGAAATCGCGCCGGAATCCCTGAAGCCGTGGGTGCCCGCGGGCACCGAACTGGATTTGTACAACGGCAAAACCATCGTGAGTGTGGTCGGCTTTTTATTTCTCAAAACGCGCGTCTGGCGAATCCCTTTTCCTTTTCATGAAAATTTCGAGGAAGTAAACCTCCGCTTCTACGTCCGCCGCAAAGCCGACGACGGCTGGCGGCGCGGCGTGGTGTTCATCAAGGAAATTGTTCCGCGCGCGGCCATTGCATTTGCCGCGCGAAAATTTTATGGCGAAAACTACGTCGCCCTGCCCATGAGCCACCAGATCGAGGCTCACTTCGCGGAATACGCGTGGCGATTTCGCGGCCGCGAGAATCGCCTCAAAGTAATCACGCCTGGCGAGCCGCGGGAATTGCTTCCCGGCTCGGAGGCCGAATTCATTACTGAACATTATTGGGGCTACGC
>Ga0265338_10003640_pt1 | contig 21468 bp, 12 predicted proteins | sample 42126metaG_FD_193579 | JGI IMG/M metagenome (GOLD analysis project Ga0265338, IMG submission 193579) | Rhizosphere microbial communities from Carex aquatilis grown in University of Washington, Seatle, WA, United States - 4-21-26 metaG | ecosystem: Host-associated > Plants > Roots > Rhizosphere... | reverse complement strand
GTGGTGCGCGACCTGCGCATCGCGGGCAATCACGCGCTGTCGTCGAGCGACATCAAGAAGCAGATTGCCACCAGCAGCACCGGCTGGTGGCCAATGGCAACCAAACGTTACTTCGACTACGCGATCTGGGACGCCGATCTCCGCCGCATCGTGCGCTTCTACGAAAGCCACGGGTACTACCAGGTGCGCATCGCGCGCAGCAACGTCACGCCGCGCCCGCGCGACGGCGTCGCGCTGGAGGTCGAGGTCGACGAAGGCCAACCCACGCGCGTCCGCGCCGTCGACGTCACCGGCCTCGAAGGCTTGCCCGAGGTCGACCGCCGCGCGGCGCTCGAAAAGCCCGCCGTCACCGCGGGCCAGCCGTTCACGGAGCGCGGCTGGTCGTCGCTGAAGGGGGGCCTGCACGATCGCCTGCACAACCGGGGCTACGCGGAGGTCGCCGTCGACGGCCAGGCGCTGGTCGACACGGCAACGCGCGAGGCGTCGCTGGACGTCGCCGTGCGCCCGGGCCTGCGCTATCGCTTCGGCGACATCCAGATCGACACCGGTGGCGGCAAGGCGATCTCGCCCGACTGGATCCGCGAGGCGGTGCGCCTGGCGATCGCGCCCGACCAGGTCTTCTCGGGCGACGCGCTGGTCGAGGCCCAGCGACGGCTCATCGGCATGGGCGTTCTCGGCGCCGTGCGTGTCGAGCCGGGCACGCCCGATGCGTCGACGATGCGCGTTCCGGTCAAGGTCACGACCAGCGAAGCGCCGCTGCACACGCTCAGCTTCGGCGGCGGCCTGCGCATCGATCAGATCCGCAACGAAGGGCGCTTCATCGCCGAATGGAGCAACCGCAACTTCCTGGGCGGCATGCGCCGGCTGACGCTGCACGGCGAAGCGGGGTGGGCGTTCCTGCCCAGCCTCTACGACTTCGTCCGATCGTCGTCGCAGACGCGCAACGGCCCGATCGCGCGCGCACGCGGCGAGTTCGAGCAGCCGCGTCTGTTCGGCCACGCGTCGTTGCGCGAGCTGACGCAGCTCGAGCTGGAGCACACGCTGGAGCAGACTTACGACGCGACCGCAGCGCGCCTGGGCAACGGCATCGTCTGGAAGCCGCTGTCGTCGCTGGAGATCCATCCCTCGTATCACGTCGAGGTCGATCGATTGACCGGCCCGCCCGGCGCCGGCGTGCTGGTCGCGCCGCTCACGCTCGGGTGTACGACCATGACCCAGAGCTGCGTGGTGTGGCTGTCCTATCTCGAGGAGATCGTCACCTGGGACCGGCGCGACAACCCGCTCGAGCCCCGGCGCGGTTACTACGCCAGCCTGTCGTTGCAGCAGGGCGGCGGCCCGCTCGGCGGCAACTTCAACTACGTTCGCGTGCTGCCCGAGCTGCGCGGCTACCTGACGTTCGGCGAGGAAGGCGGCCTGACGCTGGCGTCGCGCGTGCGCTTCGGCGAGCTCTTGCCCTCGTCGGGCAACCCGGACGACAGCGCCGTGGTGACGCGCTTCTATTCGGGCGGCGCGTTCTCGATGCGCGGCTTCAACGAGCAGCGCTTGTCGCCGCTGCTGCTCACGTCGCTGCCGCCCACGCTGGCCAACCCCAACCCGACGCCGTTCACGCTGCCGATCGGCGGCGACGGACTGTTCGAGGGCAGCGTCGAGGCGCGCTACGCGCTCACCAGCCACCTGGACCTGGCGTTGTTCATGGACGTCGGCCAGGTCACGCGCGGCGCCTTCGAGGCCGACACGTTCGCGCACATGATGTTCGCGGTCGGTGTGGGGCTGCGCTACCGCACGGCGATCGGCCCGATCCGCGTCGATTTCGCGCGCCGGCTGCCGTTCGGGACGCCGCCGCAGCTCTTCGTGGTCGACGCGACCGGACGGATCCTCGAGCAGCCGTACCCGATCGACGACAGCTGTTTCGGGGTGGGCGGATCGCACGTGGCCACGGTCGTGCCGGACAACTTGTGCGTGCTGCACATCTCGATCGGGGAGGCCTTTTGAGGCGACGGCGGCTGCGTACCGTCGGGCGGGTCGTGAGCGCGGTCGTCGCCGTGCTGGCGCTGATCGTGGGGGGTGGCGTGTTGTTTCTGCACACATCCTGGGGCGGCGAGGCGCTCCGGCGCGTGGCGGTGCGCGCGATCGACGGCGCGATCGCGGGTCAGCTCACGATCGATCGGTTGCGCTTCGCCACCGATCGCGTGCGGCTCGCCGGCGTCGAGTTGCGCGATCCCGAGGGCGAGCTGGTCGCGCGCGTGCAAGCGGTCGATGTGGCGTTCTCGCCCCTGGCGCTGCTGCGCCGGCGGATCGATCTGTCGCGCGTGTCGATCGCGCAGCCGGAGCTGCGCCTGCGCGCCGATCGCCGCGGCCTCAACCTGACGCGCGCGCTGGCGTCGCGGCACGCACCGGTCGCGCCACCGCCGCCAGCGACGCCGAGCGGAGCCGGGCAGGGCAGCGGCCTGGCTGTCGACGTCGGCGCGCTGGACATCGCGGGCGGCGTGGTCGACTACCGCGCCGCCGCGGACGCGGGGGGCGAGCCGCTCCACGCGCGCGCCGAGGATCTTCAGATCTCGGCGCACGCGTCGATCCGGCTCGACGGAGCGCCCGTCCAGGGCAACGTCGACGGCCGGGCGCGGATCGTCGCGCCGTTCGCGACGCCGCTGGCGTTTCACGCCGGCGCGCGTGCCGAGGCCAGGGATCGCGGCGGCGCGAGGCGAGCCGCGGACGCCGAGGTGCGGGTCGCGCTCGGCGACTCGGACCTGGAGGCGACGGCGCGGATGGCGCCGGATGGCGGCGTCGTGGTTCACCTGCAGCGGTTGCGCGCGGTCCCGCGGCTCCTGAACGCGCTCTTTCCCGGGCTGCACGTGCAGGCGCCGGTTGATCTGACGGCCGAGCTCGCGCGTGCCGGAGCGATCGTCGACGTCCGCGCCGAGCTGCGCGCAGCCGGTGCGCAGCTTCACGCGCAGGGAGCCGTCGATCTCGCCGGCAGGAGCGCGCGTTCGGTCGTGGTCGAGGGACGCGACGTCGACCTGGGCGCGGTCTTGCCCGCCCTGCCGCGGTCGCGCCTGGCCTTCACGCTGCGCGCCGACGGCGGCGGTCCGGATCTCGACCGGCTCGAGGGCGCAGCCTCACTGACGATGCCGGCCGGCCGTCTCGACGGCGCCGCGGTCGGACCGCTCGCGGTGTCGGTGCGCGCGTCGCACGGGCGTCTCGACGTCCGGCCGTTCGCGCTCGAGCTGCCGGGATTGACCGTCGCGGGCGGGGGCGTCTCGAACCGCGGCCGGCTCGACGGCACCTTCCAGATCCACGCCGCGGATCTGGCGCTCACCGCGCGAAGCCTGTCGAGCGCGGAGGGAGGCGCCCCGCTGCCGATCGCGGGACGCGGTGATGTCGCGCTGCACGTCGGAGGTTCTCTCGACGCGCTCGCGATCCAGGCGCGCGGCCGGTTTGCGTCGCTGGAGGTGGCTGGCCAGAGCGCACGTGACTTCGGCTTCGCCGTTCAGATCCCCGATCTGCGACGCCCGGAGATCGCCCAGGCCGAGTTGCGGAGCGCAGCGGCGGTCGTCAGCGGACGCCGGTACGACGACGTGCGGATCACGCTACGCTCGCAACCGCGGGAGATCTTCGCCGACCTCGCCGTCGCGGGTGGGCGCACGCTGGCGTTGTCGCTGCGCGGGCGGTGGACGCGCGGACGGCACGCCGCGACCATCGATTCGCTGTCGGTGGCGAGCGGCCGGGCGCGCTGGGTGCAAGACGGGCCGCTGCGGCTCGCGTACGGTCCGGGCCGCGCGACGGTGGCCGGGCTCGATCTGCGCGCGGGCGCGCAGCGGATTCGCGCCGACGTCAACGCGCGCGAGCAAAGAGTGAGCGCATCGGTCGATGTCGATGGTCTGGACCTGGCCGCGTTGCCGCGGCCGTTGCTGCCGGCGAGCGTGCCCGCGCTGGAAGGATCGCTCGACCTGCACGCGGATCTGTCGGGGACACGCCGCCGCCCCGAGCTCACCGCGCGCGTCGATCTGGCGCACGGGCGCGTCGGCCGTTATCGCGGCCTCACGCTGGCGCTCGACGGGCGCTACGCGGGCGACCGCGCGCGCGCGACGATCGCGGCGACGGGGCTCGGCGCCTCGGTGCGCGGGAAGGTCGATCTGCCGACGCGCTGGCCGGTGGGCGACCCGCGCGCGCCGCTGGTGGCGGACCTGCGCGTCGAAGCGGCGGATGTGGCGCAGGTGCTGACGGCTGCCCAGACGGCGAGTGCCGTCGCGGTCAGTCCTCCTCTTGCCGGCGCTCAACCGGCGACCCCGGCGGCCGAACCCCCGCTGGCGGGGCGATTCGCCGCGACGCTGCACCTCGCGGGCACGGCCGGCGACCCGAAGGTGGCGCTGCACGCGGAGACGGGGGGCCTGCGCGTGCGGCGGCAGGCGATCGGCGATGTCGTGATCGATGCCAGCGCCGGCGGCGAAGCGCCGATTCGCGCGGCGCTCCGTTTTGGCGGCGGTGGCGCCGGGAAGGGGCGCGGGCTGGCGGCCGGCACGGTCGATATCGCGACGCCGCTGTCGCTGCGGACCCTCGCGCGTGGGTCCTGGCCGCCGCGCCGCGACTGGCTGGCGACGCCGCTCACCGTGCGTGCGAACCTCCAGCAGATCGCGCTCGGCGAGCTGGCCGCGCTCGCGCACCAGCCGGGCGCGGTCGTGGGCACGGCGACTGTGCGGCTCGACCTGCGCGGCACGGTGCGGGCGCCGGCGGGCGCGCTCGGCCTGGTCGTCACGGGCGCGCATGGACAGCGCTTTCCCGAGACCGACCTGCGCGTCGATGCCGCGTTCGGCGATCGTGACGTGCGCCTGGCCGCCCAGGTCGTGCGCAAGCAGCATCTGCTGGCGTGGGCGAATGCAGTCGCCGAGATCCCGGCCGCGCGCCTCGCCGATCGCGCCGCGCTGGCGCGCGCGCCGATCCAGGTGCGCGCCGGCGTCGGTCCGGTCGACCTGCGGCAGACGCCGCTCGGCGGACTCGCGCCGCTCGAGGAACGCAGCGGTTCGCCGGCGCCGAAGGCCGGCGGCGACGCCGCGCTGCACGCGCGCGCACGCGTCGAGGTCGCCATCGACGGGACGCTGCGACGGCCGACGGTGCGCGCGAGTGCCCAGCTGCACGCGCTGCGCGACGGATCGGTCCAGACCGGGGCGATCGAGGCTCTGCTCACCTACGCCGACCAGCAGGCCGCGCTCGAGGTGCAGCTCACATCGGCGGCGGGCGGCAGCGCGCGCGTGCGCGGCGCCGCGACGCTGGACCTCGGCTACCCGGCGCTCATGGGCGAGCTCGACGTCGCGCGCGCGCCGATCGACGTGCAGGTCGAGGCGAACGCGCTCGATCTCGACTGGATGTCGGGCCTCGTGTCGCCGATCCGACGGATCGGCGGTCATTTGACCATGGCCGCGCGTGCGCACGGCGCGCTGGGCTCGCTGTCGTCCTCGTCGGCACCCGCGGCGCCGCCGTCGCTCTCGGGCCGCCTCGAGTGGACCGACGGCACGGTCTCCGTCGTGGGGTTCGGCGCCTACAAGGGGATCCATCTGGTCGCGCACGGGGACCAGCGCGCGATCTTCCTCGACGGGCTCGACGTGCGCGGCCGCGAGGGGCAGGCGCACCTGGCCGGGGCGTTGAACCTGGGCCGCGACGGACAGCAGCTGCAGCTGACCGCGAAGGCGAACCGCTTCCCGCTCTACAGCCAGGGCGAGCTGGTGGCGCTGCTGTCGGTGGATGCGTCGTCGAAGTCGGCGATTGCGCACGGCCGCGTCGACGGCACGGTGAAGATCGGCGAGCTCCACGCGGAGCTGGCCGAGCAGCCGAAGGATCTGCAGCCGCTCACGCGCCCGGACGACATCGTGCTGGTCTCGGACGGGCAACCGCTCGATCGCCGCGAGGCAAAGAAGCTCGGGCGCCTGCTCGCAAGCCGGAAGAGAGCGGGCGCGCCCGCGCCGACCAGCGCCATGCCCGTCGAGCCCGAGGAGAGGCCGGGATTCGTCGCGCACATCGCGGTCGACGCGCCCAGGAACCTCTGGCTGAAGAGCAAGGACGCCGAGCTGGAAGTGGGCCTCGAGCGCGGCTTCCGCATCGAGATCGGCGACGCCGTACGTGTCTATGGCGAAGTGAACCTGGGGCGGGGACATGTGGACCTGCTCGGGCGGCGGCTGGAGCTGCAGGCGAATTCGATGGCGCGCTTCGCGGGGCCGCCCGCGGTCCCGATCATCGACGTCAGCGCGAAGTTCGTCGACGACAAGGACAATCTGACCGTGCTGCTGCACGCGCAGGGGCCGATCGACAAGCTCAAGGTCGACATCTCCGCGCCGGACCACCCGGGCCTGACCGAGACCCAGCTTTACACCGTGCTGGTCGTCGGCCACTTGCAATCTGGCGGCGACAGCGGTGGCGGCGCGGCGGCCGCGGTTTCGTCGAGCGCGCTTTCGGCCGAAGCCGGCTCGCTGGTCGCGGGCGTGCTGGCGTCGCAGCTGCAGAAGGTGCTCTCGAAGCGGCTGCCACTCGACGTGCTCAGCATCCAGACCGGCGAGGGGCTCGCCGGATCGAAGCTGGAGGCGGGCAAGTACGTCAGCCGCGACGTCTATGTCGGATACGTCGGCCGTGCCGGCGCGAACCCGGCGCTGCTGCAGAACCGCAACGCGGTCCACGTCGAGTACCAGATCAGCCAGCGCTGGAGCTTCGACGGCGAGTACGGCGACGCCGGCACCGGCACCGCCGACTTGATGTGGACGAAGCGCTACTAGTCAGAAGCGCACGCCCGCGCCGACGGTCAGGTCGACGTTGAGCATGAAGTCGGGAAACGCCACGTTGGCGGTGAGCCCGCCGAGCAGCAGCACCGGTCCGATGGCGTAGGCGGCGCCGCCTCCGACGGCGACCAGCACGGGCCCACCGGTCACGGTGTCGAAGCACTGTTGCTTGCCGCTCTGCCCGCAATCGGGCAGGCCGTCGAGCTTGACGATCTGGCGGATGTTTCCGGCGCCGAGCCCGGCGGTTCCAAACAGCTTGAACGGTCCGTCGCCCGTGAAGTGGCTGGCCTTGGCCAGCACGGCGGCGGCGAAACCCGACGGATCGCTGCAAACGCCGCCCACACAGTGAGGCGTTGGTCCCGATACCAGCTGCAGGCGCGCCTCGACCGCGAACAGCCACGCCGGGGTCCAGAAGGTGCCGGCAGTCAATGTGACGTGTCCGAGCTCGGACATCGCGAAGCCACCCGGCGCCGTGCTGGGCGTGACCCCTTTCATGTCGATGTGCCCCGACGCCGTACCACCGCCGGCGCCGATGCCCAGCGCGCCGAAGAAGGGGTGCACGCGCTCAGCGGCAGCGCCGCCGCCGGCCACCTCTTCGTCGCCGTCATCACCGGTGGCCGCGCGCGGTGGTGGCCTGCGCGCGAGCGGCGGCGGTGCCGGCGGCGCCTGAGGGCTCTCGGGCTCGGCTTCGACGGCGTCTGGTGCGCTGCGATTGAGATCGTCGTGGCCGCTGTCCTCGGCGCTGTCGGCGGCGGCGTTGTCGTCGTTCGACTTCTCGTCGGCGGTGTCACGGCCCGGAGCTTGCGCAGCGCCGATCGTCGGCGCGCGACCGGACGACGTGTTGGGCGCAGCCGCCTCGGGTGGCGCCGCCGGTGGTTCGGGGTGCACGGCGGCGCGCGCGGCGGCGAAGAGCTCGGTGACCTCGGGATTGAACAGACCTTCGGGCGGCGTGATCGCGGGATCGATCTCGAGCGCGAGCTTGAATTGCTCGGTCGCGGGGTCGGGCCGTTGCATCCCCGCGGCCAGCACCAATCCGAGATAGAGATGCAGGCGCGCCGCGATCGGCGATTGGTCGAGGCCGCCCGACTTCGCTGAGGCCAGCGCCTGCTCGAGCGTGGCCTTCGCGCGGGCGAAGTCGAGCTCGTCGTAGTAGCGCAGCGCCTTCTGGCCGAGATCGGCGAGCTTCAACGGATCGGCGCTGGCCGCGCTGGCGAATGGCGCCGCGGCCAGCAACAGCGCCAACCCGACCGCGATCGCCCGCACGGCTGTTGCGAGGCGGCGCAAACCTTCACCAGCCGATTGAATCGACATAGATGTTGCCGGTAAACGCGACGGTGCCGCTGGTGAAGAGCTGTACGGCGATCTTGAAGACCGGGGAGACGGTCGTGGCAGGCAGCGGCAATGTGATGGTGTTCCAGCCGCCGAACGTGAGCATGGCGGCGGGCGTGTACGCGTTGATGAACGCTTGCGAGGCCGCGCCATCTTGAATGTAGGGCTGAACCCAGGCGACGACACCCGAGGCGTTCGCCGGAAGGAAGACGTGAAAGGTGACGAGGTCGCCGGCAACCGGTCCGGTGCCGGCGGCGGGAGTGATCCACAGCTCCTGGGTCACGCCGCTCGCGGCCGGCGTGTAGGTCAGCGTCGCGCCGAGCGACGCCAGGCCGGCGAAGTGCTGCGCGGTCATGCGCCCGGTTCCGGTCCACGGTCCCAGCGCCGCCCAGCCCTGCGCCGAGGCCTCGAAGTTGAACTGCGCGTTGTCGACGATGGCGCCGCCGGTGCCCATGCCGCCCATGCCGGCGCCGCCGGTGCCCGTGCCGCCCATGCCGGCGCCGCCGGTGCCCGTGCCGCCGATGCCGGCGCCGCCCGTGCCCGTGCCGCCCATGCCGGCGCCGCCCGTGCCCGCGCCGCCGGTTCCGATCATGCCTCCGCTTCCTACCGGTGTGTCGGTGCCGGCGTCGGCGCCGCCGGTGCCGCCGGTTCCGAGGCCACCGGCGCCCGTGCCGCCCGCGCCGGATCCACCGTCACCCGCACCGGCGGCGCCGCTGCCGCCGCTTCCGCCGCTTCCGGGAAGCGTTGCGCCGCCGGCACCGGCGCCTCCGTCGGGCAGGATGTCGCTGATGCGCGAGTAGGTGATCTGATTGCTACACGCCATCACCATTGCGAGGCCGCAAGCGACCGAGAGCAAACACGCCTTCTCGGTCGACGCGTTGGAACGCCGGGCCGCAATCATCACCGTTCCTCCCTCGAACCGCCGCTTCTGAGTTTCATGGGAACCGGCGCCATGAAATGGCAACGCCAAACGGACACTACGCTTGCGCGGTCGACCGTCCCAAGGAGTGAATAGACCGATCTTTGGAGATTTTGGAGCGCCATGGCGCGCCGGGGGGCTTGTCGGCCGCGGCGCGTCTCTATAGCCTGCTTCGGATGCGTTCCGGCCTGACCGTCGCGTTGCTGTGCGCCGCCGCGGCGGCTCCCGACGCGGCGCGCGCCCAGGAAGATCGCCTGGCGCCAGGCTGCGCAGGGCCAGGCTGCGCCGCGCCGATGGCACCCTTCGACAACACCGTGCGGGGCGCGATCGCCGACGGTGGCGTCGGCACCGCCATGGTGGGGGACTCGCTGATGTTCGAGATCGGGGCCGCGTGGTCCGGTTTGCGCGCGCGCCCCGACCGGCGCTGGATGCTGCAATGGGACGCGCAACTCGCCACACGTGGCGGTTACCTGGCCAACGAGCATCCCTATCTCTTCCTCATCGGCGGCCACGAGCTCGCGTGGGCCGAGATCGGCCGGCGATTTGCGGCCTCGCGGCCGTGGAGCGCCTATGCAGGCGCGCGTCTCGGCAACGAGGTCTTCTTGATGAAGCACCCTGGTCTGGCATGGTCGGATCTGGACACGGTCAACAACGTCGACCGGGTCGGCGGAGCGGTCGCCAGCGGGCTCATTCGCGTGGATGCGGGCGCGTCGTTCCTCGACGATTGGCGCTCGTTGCTGCTGGTGATCTTCCTTCAGGAAGAGCTGCACGCCGCCGAGACCAACACACCGGCGCAGGCGTTCGCCGGCATCGGCGTGGGCGCGCGCCTGGATCTGGCGCACAGGCTCACCGCGTCGGCCGAAGCCTCGTGGGGCGTCGAGCCCGAGCGGCGGGATTCATTGCGCGGGTTCACCGATCGCACCACCCACCTTGCCGCTTCGCTGACGGTGCGGCAGACCTTCCGCAACGGGATGTGGGCCACTGTGTCGGCGTCCATCGCGCGCGACAGCGACCACGTGGTCTATTCCGGCAGCGGCAACGTCTACGACACCACGAACGCGCCGCAATTCGGCGCGGCGCTGCTCTACGGCGTGCCGTTGGAGAGGTACTTCAAATGAAGGCGCACGGGTTGCGGATCGCGTTGTCATGCGCCGCGCTGATCGCGGGCGCGGCGTGCGATCCGCAAAAGAGCGATTGGGGCCTGGGCGCGATCCGCACCCTGGTCACGCCGCCCGACGATCCGACGCTCGGTTGCGGCGTCGCGATCCCGGCCGACCCGGCGGCGAACGGGCGCGCCGCCTGTCAGTTCACCGCCGGCGCGCGCGCCCCGGCGTCGCTCGGTATCGACGAGGCCACGCGCACGCAGATCCCGATCCGGCATGTCGTGATCTTGATGAAGGAGAACCGCAGCTTCGATCACCTGCTCGGCCCGCTGCACGATCGCGGGCGCCCCGACATCGAGGGCGTACCGCCCACCTACTCGAACCCCGACGCGCAGGGCAACGCGGTGTTCCCGTCGCACGCGACCACGACCTGCATTCCTCACGATCCCGGCCACCAATCGGCGTCGGTGCTGGCCAGCATCAACGACGGCACCATGGACGGTTTCGTGCTCAACGCCGCGCAGACCACCGGCACCGACGGCCACTTCGTGATGTGGGAGTACGACGAGACCGACTTCCCGTTCTATTTCTGGCTCGCGAACACGTTCGCGATCGCCGACCGGCACTTCGCGCCCATGGCCAGCGGCACGTTCGGCAATCGTAACTTCATGATGTTCGCGACCAACGCCGGGGTCGTCGACACCGGCATTTCATTTCCGCCGCCCAATACGCCGTCGATCATGCAGCTCCTGATGAACCGCGGCTTCACCTGGGGCGCGTACAGCGACGGCGATCCGGCGAGCGGCGCGCTCGACTGGGGGCCGTCCGATCCCGGCGTGCATTCGCTGCAGGACTTCTACGACGCGCTCGCCGCCGGTTCGCTGCCCAACGTCGCGTTCGTCGACGGGCGCGACTACATCGACGACGACCACCCGTTCGCCGACATCCAGACGGGCGAAGCCTGGCTCAAGGCGATCTACGACCGGGCCGTCGTCAGCCCGCAATGGCCGCTGATGGCGATGATCTGGACCTACGACGAGGCGGGAGGCTTCGCGGATCACGTGCCGCCTCCGCTCGGCTGCCTGGCCGCGCCATCGAGCGCGCCGTTCACGCAGATGGGGCCGCGCATTCCGCTGGTCGCGATCTCGCCGTGGGCGAAGCGCAGCTCTGCGTCGCACGTCGCGCACGACCACACGGCGATCCTGCGGTTCATCGAGACGGTGTTCGATCTCCCCGCGCTGACCGCGCGCGACGCCAACAGCGACGCGCTCTTCGACCTGTTCGACTTCTCGTGCGGGCGCGATCTGTCGTTGCCCGACGCGCCCGCCGCGGGGACCGGCGGCTGTCCCGATCCGCCGCCGCTCGGCGCGCACTGAGCGCGCTAGGGAGGAACGTTACTGGGCGCCAGCGAAATCAGTCCGCAAGTGGGAACGCCCGGATTCACGAAGGTGTCGAGCACCACATAGTGAACTCCGGGGCCGAGTTGCGCCGACACCCGGCTTTGCGATGCCGTCATCAAGCAGCTGTCGGGGTTCGCGGGCTGTCCTCCGCACGCGTCGTCGTTGCAGGCTATCTCGTTCGCCAGCGCCTGCGACGTGCACACGTCGCGGATGTAAAGCTCGGTGTCGATGCACGTCCCCGTGCAGGTGTCGAACGTTACGGTCGTCGTCTGGTCGAGCACGAAGTAGAACACCACGTCGAGCCCGCCGTCGTCCTTGCCGCAGGTCGACGCCGCCGCGCTGTAGTCGTCGCGATACCCGCAGGTCGTGGCGCCGGAGATCGGCAGGTTGGCGATGCGCATCGGCCGGCCGCAGTCCTCGCCCGGGTTCGTCGACGCCGCGCTGGTGTAAATGTCGACGGTGTACTGCCCGCCGGTGGTGCCGGCGCCGTCGACGAAGATGTCGTAGGTTCCCGGTGTCAGGCTGGTCGCGCTGAGCACGCTGGTGGTGCGGCCGTCGGCGTTGTCGTTGCAGGCGACCTCGGCGCCGCAACAACCGCGACGCATGTAAATCACCGTGTCGAGCTTGGAGCCGTGCGTGGTGACGAAGACGTCGCTGGTCTGCGTGAGCGTGAGTTGATAGACCGTCTCGGGCGCGTTGCTGCCGCCACACGATCCACTGTTGGCGGACGTTCCGCTAGTGGTTCCGGTGAAGCGCCCGCCTGGCGGGTTCACCGTGATGGCAGTGGCCGCGCAATTCATGTCGCAGGTGCGCACGCAGGCGCCGCCGACCAGCGTGAAGCCGGTGTTGCAGCTGAAACCGCAGGACGTTCCGTCGCACGTCGCGCTCGCGTTCGCGGGCACGGGGCAGGGGACGCACGCCGTCGGGCCGCAATTGGCGGTCGATGAATTGGCCACGCAGCTGCTCCCGCAACGGTGCGTGCCCGTGCCGCAAACCAGCACGTCGGCCGGGACGTCGATGATCGCGTCGACCGGACGGTCGACGGGAATGTCCGCGCCCATGTCGACGGGAGCGTCGCGCACGTCCATGCCGGCGTCGACCACGTGTCCGCCGGCGCCGCTGCCGCCCGCGGCGTTTCCGCCGGCGCCGCTGCCGCCGGCGGCGTTTCCGCCCGTGCCGCTGCCACCCGCGCCGTTTCCGCCGAGTCCGCTCTCGCCCCCGACGCCGCGCCCGCCGGCGCCTTCGCCGCCAGCGCCGCCAATTCCGATCATCCCGCCGGCGCCGTTTCCGCCCGCGCCGGCGCCACCTCCGCCACCTCCGCCGAGGCCTGGGTTGCCTCCGTTGCCGCCACCGACACCGGTGCTGGCGTCTTCATCGGCTCCGCCGGCGCCGACCGGGGTCGTCGAGAGCCCGCTATGATCCACGGTGCAACCGGCCGCGCAGGAAAGCGCCGCGGCCATCAGCACGCGTGCGAGCGCTCGCCTCTCCGCTGCGCCGCGACCTGCCCTCAACAAAGAACGATCCGTCCTGTTCGAATGGACGGTTTCCGTATCGCCCACCACGTATTCAAAGATATCACGTCCGGCTCGCGCTTCGGCGGACGGCGGATGAAAAGGCGCACGTATTCACGTTCAATTCAACGCGTGAACCCTCGACTGTTTCCACCTTGTCGCTATTGTTAGTCGCGCCACGTCGACCTGACTGTTTCCACTCTGTCGAGGGCGCCAGGTCTTTGACGCGCGTCCGCGCAGCGCCGCGACGTCGCGCGGCAGCCGCCGTGCTCAGGTTCCCTTAGGTGGGCCGTCCGGGTTGTCGTTGCCGAGCGGGGTGCCGGCTTCGATGCGCATCGGCTCGCGCTCCCGTTTGCGCGGTTTGGCGGCGTCGACCGACACGCGCGACAGCGGCGGCGCCAGCTGGGGCCACAGATCGTGATCGATCGCCGCCGGCAGCTTGCGCCGTTCGCCGGCCAGCGTCGCCGATGCGACGCGTAGTCCCGACACGCCGCTGCGAACATGCACGGTGACGCTGGCCTGATCGCCGTCTTCGCTGGCCTCGCCGTCGAGGAACGCGACCAGCACCAGGGTGTCGGCCATCTCACGGAACTGCTCGGGCGTGTCGACGGGGCGCAACGTGGTGATCACCTTGAGGCCCTTGGCGCGCAGCAGGCGCACGACGCGCGCGCGCAACGGGTTCGCACCGTCGCCGTCGAACGCGAGCACGGCGACCTTGCCTTTCGGCGCAGGGAGGGGCGCGGGCTTGACGGGGTCTTTCTTGGAATTCGCCCTGGCGTTCTTCCCGGCCTTCTTCTCGGCATTCTTCCCCGTCCTTGTGCTCGTCCTCGTCGCCGTCCTTGTACTCGTCCTCGTCGCCGTCCTCGTATTGGCCTTCGCCGGCGTCTTGGTCGCCGCCGTCGCCGCCAGCGCCGCTGGCGCCCAACTGGAGGCCAGCGCCAACAGCGTCGCGACCCTCACCAGCACGGTGACGCGGGCGCCGAGACGAGCGACGGCGTCGATCCGATCTGGGCTCACCGCGCGATCATACCTGGGTTTCGTCACTCGCCGCCAGCGTGCCGGACGGGGGACGGGCTCGCGCGGTTCCGCCGTTGGAACAATTTTCCGGTGCTGAGAGATCTCTCAATTGCATTTTTTTCGGCGAGCGGGAAACTTTTCCCCGCCCGAACCGTATTCGGAAGGGAGGCGTCCGCGACTTGAGCCCGGCCGATGAAGCGATGACTCGCTATGCGCAGGGGGACGCGTCGGCATTCGACGCGGTCTACGAAGGGGTTGCGCCCCGACTCGAGCGCTACCTGCGCCGTCATCAGCGCGGCGGCGCCGCGCGCGTCGAGGACATCATCCAACAAACGTTTCTGCAGATGCATGCGGCGCGCGGGACGTTCATCGTGGGTGCCCAGGTCTTCCCCTGGGCGCTGGCGATCGCGCGCCGCTTGATGCTGGACGTCGGGCGCAAAGCTCGACGGGAGGAGCCCCTCGACATGGACGACGACGACGATCTCGGGACCCGCGAGCTCATGCGCGCGGTGAGTGGCGAGGCGCTGCTGGAGGCGCGCGAGATCGGTGCCTGCCTGTCGGCAGCCTTCGAGCGCCTGAGCGCGCCCCAGCGGCTGGCGTTCGAGCTGGTGAAGATCGAGGGGCTGTCGCAGGCGCAGGCGGCGATGGTCGCGGGAACGTCGGTGACCGGCATCAAGCTGCGCGTGCACCGCGCCTACGTCGCGCTGCGCGCCGCCCTCGACGAGGCGCTGCGGCCGGCACTGGCGCCGCCGCGTGCGTCGCGCTCCAACCCCGGCGGACTCTTGCCGGCGGGGGGGCAGCGATGAGCCCGTCTCCCGATCTGAAGGCGAGGGTGCTGGCGTCGCTTCCGGACATCCCCGCGCCGTCTCGCGCGGAGGTGAGGCGCGCGCGCCTCTGGCTCTTCGCGTGCGGTGTCGTCGGTGCGCTCGCGATCTTCTTCCTCGAGGGCGGCGTGCAGGTGACCTCACGCCCGCCGTCGCTGGTGGCGCTGAGCAGCCTGGGCACGGCGGCGATCGTCGGCACGGGGATGTGGCTGCTGCTCACGCGCGGCCGCTCCGCTCTTGGCCGCCCGGTGTCGTGGCTGCTGGCGGCGGCGCTGGGGTCGTCGCTGCTGTTCATCGCCTGGCGCTACGGCGTGAGCGCGCTGTACGGCGACATGCAAACAGCGCGCTGGCCGGGGCGGCCGGGGTACCGTTGCTTCGCGCTCAGCGTCGCCACCGGCGCGCTGCCGCTGCTGGGGGCACTGCTGTCCTGGCGGCGCACGGTGCCGGTCTCGCCGCTGGGCATCGGCGCCGCTTTCGGCGCGGGCGCTGGACTGGGCAGCGCGCTCCTCGTCGATCTTTGGTGCCCGGTCTCGTACTTGCCGCATCTGCTCATCGGACACTTGCTGCCGATCGGCGTGCTGGCGCTGCTGGGCGGCGTGCTCGGCTCGCGCCTGCTGCGCCTGTCGTGGCGGTGACCCACGCCGGTCGATGCGCCGCCAGGGGGAATGAACGATGTCGATGGTATTCAACCGCAAGAGGGCCGATCCGCTATTCCAGTTCGCCGAGACGGCGCGCGCGCTGCGCTTCGCGGCGGCGCGCGACGCGATGAACCGCGCCTGGACCCTGCTCGGCGGCGCGCGCTCGCCGCTGGGGTTGTCGCTGCACCGCCAGATCAAGGTCGAGGGTAGCGCGCGGGATCCGTTCGAGCACTGCGCGGTGTTTCGCGGCGGCGTGCTCACGCTGTCCGACGACGGTCGTCGCGCCACGGCGAGCGCGATCGAGGAGGTCGATCTCTCGTGCGCCGGCGTCGAGTGGCTGGGGCCCGCCGAGCGGCACCGCCCCCTGGCCGGCGTGATCGCGGCGTTCGGTCCCGCGAGCGGCAGCGTCGCCGTCTCTCGCTTTCCGGCGCGGGGCGTGTTGGCGGCGCCGGGTGGGGAGGCGCGGCTCGCGGAGCTCGACCTGCCGCTGGTGCACGGCGGGTGGATGCAGGACTACTGGGTCTGGGTCGCGCTCGTCGACGGTGATGAGGGCGAGGTCGCGCCCGCGATCGATCGCGTCGCCGCGCGGCTGCGAGCCGCGATCCTGGCGGCGGCGGGCGGGGCCAGCGGCGATCTGGCCGAGGGCCTGGTGCAGCGGCGGTCGTTCAAGCAGAGCATCGTGCACGCGATCGCAGGCGGGGCGGGCGACGGGGCGCCAAGCGCGAACGAATCGCGCGTGCGGGTCTCCGTGCCGGTGTGCTTGCGCGTGCACTGGAGCTCGCTCGGCGCGCGTCCGGCGGCGCCGCGCCCGCGCCGCGAGGTTGACGGGCATTCGACGATCACCGCCTGGACGCATCGGCTCGCCGTCCCCGAGACGGCGTCGACCGGGAGCGCGATCGAAACCATCGACCCAGCCGGCGATCGATGCGCGCTGTTCTTCCGTGCTCAGACCCGGATCGAAGCCCGCTCGATCGCGGTCGAGATTCCGGGGCCCGGTACCTTTCGCGAAGCCAGCCGCGCCGCCGACGAGTGATCGCAGAGAAACTTTTGTGAAGTTGGACGCTATTCCCGTTTGAAGGGGTGCGAGGCGGCACGGTCGAGCCCGGGAGGGGAGCCTTGCGCAGGACCAACAACTGGAAAAGGAACAGGCCGACATGACCGACATGACCCTTGTGAGAACGACCAGCGCGATCGCCTTGATTGCGGCGGCATCGATCGGCTTGGCGGCGCGGTTGGCGGCGGCGGAGCCCCCGGCGGCGGCGGATCAGGCCGCGCCGGCGGCAGGCGTGAAGCGCGCGGCATTCACGGGCGACCGCGCAGCACCCCTCGCCAAGAGCGATGATGCAAAGCTCCTGAGCTGTCCGGCGCGGGTTCCCGCGGCGCTGGATCCGCCAGCGGGCGCAACCCTGGCGGCGGGGATGGCCGCCAGTGGCGTGCAGGCGTACGTCTGCACCGCGCCGGCAGCGGGCGGAGCGCCGGCCTGGGTGCTCAAGGCGCCGCACGCGGTGCTGTTGCAAGGGCAGGAGACCGCCGCGACGCACTTCTCGGGACCGGCGCCGGTGCCGCCCGTCGGCGCCAAGGCGCCCGCGCCCGGCGTGCCCGTGGCTCCTGCGGCGACGGCTTCGGCGACGGCGCCGACCTGGCAGGCGCTCGACGGCAGCCGGCTCACCGGCGCGCGCGTCGCTGCGGCAGCGGCGCCCGACGGGAAGTCGATTCCGTGGCTGCTGTTGCGGAGCACCTCCAGCGTGGGGCCGGGGTTGTTCGGCGACGTGACCTGGGTTCAGCGGCTCGACACGGTGGGTGGCACCGCGCCCACGGGCGGCTGCGACACAACCCACCTCGGCGCCGAGATCCTGGTGCCTTACCGAGCGGACTATTTCTTCTATCACCCGACCGCGGCGGGGAGCCCGATGCGCCGCTGCGCCTCGAACTGAGCGACACACGCGACCGGCGCGCGCGCGTTCTTCGACGACGGTCCGCCTGGACGACCCCAACGCCAGAATTCGGGTGGCCCGCTAGTGATACGATGGAGGCCCCCGGGAGCGATGGAGGGCGAAGCGTGCGCGACCTCGTGTTCGTCAGTTACAGCCACAGGGATGAGGTTTGGCGCGACAGGTTCCGCATTCTCTTCAAGCCCTACGTTCGGAAGGGCCGACTGCAGATCTGGGACGATGGACACATCCAAACTGGTGAGCAGTGGCAACGATTGATCGAGGAGCACCTCGCCCAAACTCGCGTCGGGTTGCTGCTCCTCAGCCCCAACTTCGCCGCTTCGGATTACATCTTCAAAGAAGAGTTGCCCCGCCTGCGAGCGCGCGTAGCGGAAGGGGGCGCCACGTTATTCGGCGTTCCTGTCAGCGCGCTCGATCCCGCCGCCGTCGAGCTCGAGTCATACCAATGGGCTCGCCCGCCCAACCAGCCGCTGGATCTTCTGCCCGAGGCGGAGCGGAACCGCGCGCTTGTCGAGCTGGCTCGGAGGGTGGTCTCGATCTGCGAGCCCGCTGTTTCAGGCGAAGGTTCAGACGATGCCCACCTGGCGCCGGGAGCATCCTCTCTCCGCACAGTGAGTGTCGTCGGTCTCAAGGACAAACCGGGGCGCGCAACGGGAAGGCTGCACGGTGTCCCGGAGACTCCGCCGCATTTCGTCTCGCGGCCCTCGATGCTATCGGATCTGAAAGCAGCGCTGCTCGGATCGGAGGCGCAACGCCACGGAATCGGGACTTCGCTCAGAGCCGGCCTGCACGGGCAAGGTGGGATAGGCAAGACAGTCCTCGCGATCGCGCTGTGCCGGGAAGCGGAGGTCCAGCGCGCCTTCCCCGATGGAATCTTTTGGCTGACGCTCGGACAAGACCCTGACCTGCTCGCGCTGCAGCGCCTGCTGCATCAACTGGTAACCGATCAACCCGTCGATTTTCCGTCGGTGACCGTGGGCCTGGTGGCGTTGCGTGAAACCCTGCAACGGAAAAGCTGCCTGATCGTCCTCGATGACGTATGGCAGGGTGGCGACCTGACCGCCTTTGATGCTCTCGGTCCGCGGGGGCGCCTTTTGGTGACGACCCGTGACCGCGAGATCCTGCGTGCGATCGACGCTCGCATCCAGAATGTCGATCTCTTGCCCGAGAGTGACGCTCTCGATCTCCTCGGGCTGTGGGCGGGCGTCCCGCGCCGGGAGCTGCCCAGCGAAGCCATCGAGGTCGCATGCGAATGTGGATTCTTGCCGCTGGCCTTGTCACTGGCGGGCGCGCGAGTGGGCGAGGGCGACCGCTGGGATGACGTGCGCGACCGGTTGCGCGCGGGCGATCTCGAATTTCTCGACCACGCCCACCACAGCGTCTTCAAGTCGCTGAGTCTGAGCGTTCGGGCTCTGGCGACCGGCGAGCAAGCACGCTATCGCGAGCTGGCGATATTCCCCGAGGATGCCGCGGTTCCGGAGACGATCGTCGTCCGGCTGTGGAGCGCATCGGGGTTGTCGGCCGCCGAGTCGCGCCGCCTCCTGGGGCGCCTGGCGAGTCGAGCTCTGCTATCGCTGACCCGCCGGGACGTCAACGGAGATCGCGATGTTCGCTTCCACGACCTTCAGGGTGACTACTTGCGCTTGATCGCGGACGACATCGATCGCGCCCACGCTCGGCTCCTCGACGCCACCGTGCGCACGCTACCGCCTCCGGACCGAGGACACTCGCGCTGGGCGGGGCTGCCGGCCCACGAGACCTATCTCTGGCAGCACCTCTTCCAGCATCTGCTGGGCGCCGGGCAGGCTCTGGAGGCCGCCGCGTTGGTGCGCGATTGTCAATGGCTCGCTGCCAAGATCTCTGCTTCCGGCGTCTCGGCGCTGCTGACCGAGATGGCGGCTTTGAGACCGCGGGCGAGCGACGAGGCCAGCGCGCAGGTCGAGCGCGCGCTCCGTCTCGAAGCTGGTTGGCTTCACGTAGCGCCCGAAGCCCTGCCTTCGTTGCTTTACAACCGCCTGATGATCAATCGGCTCGGCGCCGCCGACATTGAACGACTTGTGCCAGACCTCCATCCTCCGGTGCGGCTGGTGCACCCCGTCGATATCGGTGCCAGCCGGATATTTCGCGGTCACCGCGCAGGACTGACGGCTTGCGCAATCTCCCCGGACGGTGCGCGAATTCTCTCGGCCTCGCTCGACGAGACCTTGCGAGAGTGGGATCGCGCGACTGGAAGAGAGCTCCGTCAGTTCGTTGGTCACTACGGGCCCGTGTACGCGTGCGCGTACTCTGCCGACGGAGCTCGCGTCCTGTCCGCCGCGGGTGACAAGACCCTGCGAGAATGGGACCGCGCTTCTGGCAACGAGCTCCTCAGGTTCGAAGGGCACACCGCAGCCGTGACGGGCTGCGCGTATTCGCCCGACGGCGCACTCATCGTGTCGAGCGCCCTGGACAAGACGCTCCGTGAGTGGGACCGCAGCAGTGGGCGGGAGGTTCGCCGCTACGAAGGTCACGCGCGCGGCGTGACTGCGTGCGCCTATTCGATGAACAGCGCGAGAATCCTGTCCGCGTCCAACGACGGCACTGTGCGGGAATGGAGCCGAGCGACAGCGCGCGAAGATCGGCGATACGAAGGCCACACGCTCGAAGTGTCCGCCTGCGCCTACTCTCCGGACGGGAAGTTCATTCTCTCCGCATCTCACGACAAGGATTTGCGAGAATGGAATCGCACAACGGGCCAGGTCGTGCGCCGGTACGAAGGCCACCAGAGAAAGCTCACCGCTTGCGCCTACTCTCCGGATGGTCGCCGCGTGCTCTCCGCTTCGGCGGACCAGACCATCTCCGAATGGGACCGCGTAACCGGCCGCGAGCTCTGGCGGTACGAAGACCACACGGCCAGCGTCACCGCTTGCGCCTACGGTCCTGACGCGCGCGTCATTTCCGCCTCGGCCGATCACACGTTGCGCGAGTGGGAACCTGGCGAATCGACCGCAGGGCCGCACCTCGCTCGACACGACCATGAAGTCAACGCCTGCGCCTTCTCACCGGACGGCTTGCGGATTTTGTCAGCCGCGGGCGATCACATGCTGCGCGAGTGGGATCGCTCGAACGGCGAGGAGCTGCAGATCTACGAGGGTCACGATGGTGCCGTGACTGCTTGTGCCTACTGTTCCGACGGTGTGCACTTTCTCTCCGCGTCCGACGATGGAACCCTGCGCGAATGGAGGCGGGGCAAGGTGCCGGAGGTGGCGCGATACCAGGGCCACGCCCAGAGGGTGACCGCGTGCGCCTATTCTCCGGACGGCACGCGATTCCTCTCTGCCGGTTGGGACTACAAGGTGAACGAATGGAGTCGTGACGACGGCGCCCACCGCGACGTGATGGGAAGGGGCATCTATGAGGATCGGGTCACCGCTTGTGTCTACTCTCCCGACGGGAGTCGCTTCCTTTCCGCGTCCATCGACGGAACGCTTACGGAATGGAACCTGAATACATGCGAGCGGCTGCGCCGGTACGACGGTCACCTGGGTCCGGTCAACGCATGCGCCTATTCTCCTGACGGGGGCCGCGTCTTGTCGGCGTCCCAGGACAAGACGCTGCACGAGTACGACCGCGTCACTGGCCGCCTGATCCGGCGCTTCGAAGGCCACTCGCGCGCGGTGACCGCGTGCGCGTACTCGCCGGACGGGCAGCACTTCATCTCGGCATCCAACGACAGCACGCTCCGAATCTGGTCGGTTGCGGACGCGCGCTCGCTGGACACCGTCCATGGCGCCGCCCCGTTCCGCTGCGTCGCCGCCACGCGGGGCCATTCTGCGGCCGGCGACGCACTCGGAAACCTCTGGATCCTTGCGTGCGACTGGTTTTGATCACGAGCGCGACGGCCAGTGGGAGTCACGAGCGTTGGGCCAGCGGCGGGCGGCTGGCGTGATGCGGAGACACGCGCTCGCTGGCCGTAGTACAGCTAGAACGGGTACGGCTGCTTCGCATCCTCGATCGTGATCCACCTGAGCTCGG
>Ga0265338_10003639_pt1 | contig 21470 bp, 19 predicted proteins | sample 42126metaG_FD_193579 | JGI IMG/M metagenome (GOLD analysis project Ga0265338, IMG submission 193579) | Rhizosphere microbial communities from Carex aquatilis grown in University of Washington, Seatle, WA, United States - 4-21-26 metaG | ecosystem: Host-associated > Plants > Roots > Rhizosphere... | reverse complement strand
AGGCGGGCACCCCCTACGACGTCGTCGAGCACGTCCGCAGGCAGCTCATCGAGGTGCTCGGCCTGCAGGACTGCCGCTTCGAGTACGGGAAGCTGCTCGGCCAGCCGCCGCGCCTGGAGCCAGACGGCTCAATCAGGACCCGCTACGGTTACTACCCGGTCGACTCCTCCGGCCTGCCGGCGGAGGACATCGAGCTCCGTACCTTCAGCAACGGCCAGTACGCCGGCCGCTTCATGCTCACGCCGAAGCCCGGTGCCAGGCCATCCCAGCGCGCCCGCCTTGTCGCCGTGGCCCTGGCCGGCCTCGCCGGCCACGCGATCGGCGACAGCTCGGCGCACGCGGCGTGAAGCGGCAGTCAGAGTTACGGCCCCTGTCAGAGCTCGATGCGGGAGCCCATGATGACGGTTCTGTCCCGGGGGAGGCGGAAGTACTCGGCGGCGTCGGCGGTGAGCCGGGCGGTGGCGAGGAACAGGCGCTTGCGCCACCGGCTCATGCCCGGGTGCGTACCGGGGTGCAGGTCGATGGTGGACAGGAAGTAGGAGATGCCTCTTTCGTCCAGCGGGCTTTCCAGGTCCGCCTGGCGGATGAGGGGGAGCAGGCCGGGCACGTCGGGGGAGTCCATGTAGCCGAAGCGGGCGGTGACGTGGATGATCCGGTCGTCCTTGTACCCGAGGTCATCGACCTCGAGGCGGCCGGCCGGGGGGACATGCGGCACGGGGACCGTCTCGATCGCCAGGATCAGCACGTGCTCGTGCAGCACCTGGTTGTGCTCGACGTTCGCGCGCAGCGCGAGCGGGGCGGTGGCCTTGCCCCGGTTGAGGAAGACCGCGGTGCCCGGCACCCGGTGCAGCGGCGGGCGCCGGGCGTGCAGCTGGTCCACGAAATCGCGCAGCGGTCCCTCGTCCCGTTCCCGCAGCCGGGTGACGAGCGCGCGGCCCTGCTGCCAGGTAATCAGGACGGTGAACACCGCGACGGCGATGAGCAGTGGCAGCCAGGCCCCGTGCGGCAGCTTGGTGACGTTTGCCGCGAGGAACAGCAGGTCCACCGCCAGCAGCGGGCAGGCGCCCGCGGCGACGAGCCATCGTGGCTTGCCCCACTGGTGGCGCACGACGTAGAAGTACAGCAGCGTGGTGATGGTGATCGTGCCGGTCACGGCCATGCCGAACGCGTAGGCCAGCGCTTCGGCGCTCTTGAACGTGAACACCAGCGCGAGCACCGCGGTGAGCAGTGCCCAGTTGATCCACGGGACGTAGACCTGGCCGATCTGCTCGTCGGAGGTGTGCGCGATGCGCAGCCGCGGCAGGTAGCCGAGCTGGGCGGCCTGCCGGGTTACCGAGAACGCGCCGGAGATGACCGCCTGGGAGGCGATGACGGTGGCCGCGGCGGCCAGGAACACCATGGGCAGCCGCGCCCAGCCGGGCAGCAGGAGGAAGAACGGGCTGGAGACAGCGGCCGGGTCGGCGAGGACCAGGGCGCCCTGCCCCAGGTAGCTGAGGATGCAGGCGGGGAATACCAGCAGCAGCCACACCTGGGTGATCGGGCCCCGCCCGAAGTGGCCCATGTCGGCGTACAGGGCCTCGGCACCGGTGACGGCCAGCACCACCGCAGCCAGCGCGAAGAAGGCGACCGCGAAATGGCCGGCGAGGAACCCCGCCGCGTAGCCGGGGGACAGCGCCTTCAAGATCGCGGGATGACCGACGATGCCCCGGATGCCGAATGCGCCGATCGCCGCGAACCACAGGGCCATGACCGGCCCGAATAGGCGGCCCACGGTGCCGGTGCCGAGCCGCTGCAGCAGGAACAGGCCCACGATGATCGCGGCCGTGATCGGGACCACCAGGTCAGATAGCGACGGTGCCGCGACCTTGACGCCCTCGATCGCGGACAGCACCGAGATGGCGGGGGTGATCATGCTGTCGCCGAAGAACAGCGAGGCTCCGAACACGCCGAGCGCCGCCAGCGCGACCCTCGCCCGGCGCCCGCCCGGTGCGCCCCGGCGGCGGATCAGCGTGATCAGCGCCATGATGCCGCCCTCGCCGTCGTTGTCGGCCCGCATCACCAGCAGCACGTAGGTGACGGTGACCACGATCACGACCGACCAGACGATCAGTGAGACGAGGCCGAACACGTTCTCCTGGGAGACCTGGACCGGGTGCGGGTCGGACGGGCTGAACACCGTCTGCTCCGTGTACAGCGGGCTCGTCCCGATATCCCCGAACACCACCCCCAGCGCCCCGACAGCCAGCGCCAGCCGGCCCGCACCGTGTCCCATCGCCCTCACCGCCCACTTTCCTTCACCTGGCCACGGTCACCCTAGCGGGCCGGTGCCTGCTCCGGCCGGTCAGGCGCCGACGCCCGGCACCGGCGGGTGCCGGTACCCGCAGGCGGCCTGGGCGTGCTGTGCCAGCAATGCCTGGTAGCGGGCGGCGATGTCGGCCTGGTCGGCCGGCTCGGGAACGGTGCGCTCGCTGACCCGGGCGATCATGGCCGCCTGGTCGAGGAGGACCTGGGCCTGGCCGGGCCCGGACGCGGCCATGATCTTGTTCAGCGCGTCGAGTTGCCGGATGAGGACCGCCGGCATGCCGTCAGCGGCCTGCCGGACCTTCTCGAAAGACCGCTGCACCAGCCGCTCGTAGCTGACCGGGACGGTGATGAGCCTGATGGTGCCGAGGCGGTCTTGGTGGCAGGACTGCGGGTGCCACTCGACGGCGACCTTGCACAAGCTGTCACCGAGCCAGTCGATGCAGGTCAGGGCGGTGAACGTGTCGTTCACGGCCGGGGACAGCGCGCGGATCGCGATCTCCACCAGCTGGTCGACGCCGAAGGCGATGTCCTGGCTCAGCGTGCGCAGCGGCCCGGTCATGTGCACGCTTTCCAGGCGGCGGCCGATCGGGGTCGCGGCCTCGGGCGGCCAGACAGTTGCCATCGGGTGGCCCTTGGTGAGGAAGTGCCCCGGCCGGTAGTGCAGCCGGATGACGGCATCGTGCTCGGCCGCGATCCGCACCAGGGTCGCGTGCCGCACGAACCGCAGGTAGCCGCTGGCCGGTGCGGCCACGACGCGACCGGAACGGTCCAGCCGGGCCAGCAGGACCTCGGCCGAGGACCCGTTGACAAGGGGACCCGGGCCGGCCGGCGGGCCGCCGGACGGCGCGGTCGCCGCCTCGGCGTCGATGGCCCTGGCCAGGTCGTGCGCGATGCTGGCGATGACCGCGGGCAGCTGGATGGCGGTGGCGATGTGGTGGATGAAGTAGATGAGCACGCCCAGGTCGATCACGGTCAGGGCAAGCGCCACCGTCACCGACAGGTGCGGCACGAACGTGCTCCCGATCGAGATCAGCGCGAGCATCGCGTAGAAGAACGTCGCCACGAAGGTACCGAGGGTCACCTGGGCGCCCCGGTCCCTGATGAAGGTACGCAGCATCCGCGGCCCGAACTGCTGCGACGCCAGGGTGAGCGTCACGATCATGACGGAGAAGACCACCCCGACGACCGTGATGATCGCCCCGGCCAGCGACGACAGGATCTGCCGGGCGGCGTCCGGCGAACCGCTGATCACCCACGGCGGCAACCGCAGCTCGCCGTGGAAGGCGGCCTGGTCGAGGCTCACCGTCACCGCGAACAGCGCCGCCGCGGCCACGCTCTCGATGACCGGGATGAGCCACAGGTTGGTGCGGAGCGTCTCGTCACGCCAGTCCGACTCGACCGCCAGCCCGCGGAGAGTTATGCGCATGATGCCTGGTCCTCGTCAATGGCGTCGGAAATACAGCGCCGACCAGGCTTCCCGGCTCACCTGTGACCAGGATAGCCGTCCCGCGATGTCGAGCGAACCGCCTGCGTTCACGCGGCGTACGCCCCTCGTTTTCCCAAAATTTCCCCACACGCGCAATCCGTCCGAACGGGGCGGACCGTACTCCCCTAGGACGGGGCCAGCAAGCCCGCCAGATTCAACAGCGACAGGGGAAACCATGAGCACGCAGCAAGGCCAGGACCGCCGGTCGGCGGAGCGGCGCATCGCCTCCAACCACTCGCGCGCCGTCGCCCGGCGCATCTCGCCCAACCACTCGCGCGCCGTCGCCCGGGGCATCTCGCCCAACCACTCGCGCGCCGTCGCCGGCACCGCGCGAGCCTGACCGCAAGGCACGAAAGGGCTCCCCGCCCGGTCACGGGCGGGGAGCCCGCGGCCACGCCACGACGATGGACAGCGAACCAGACAGCACCGCCGCCGCGATACTAGGCCTGCGTGACCGCGCGCTGGCAGCGCTCGACGCCGGCCAGCCCGCCCTGGCGCTGGGCCTTAGCGCCCAGGCGCTCGTCATGCTGGCAACCCGCGGGCTGCGGGGCGGACTAGACGAAGCCGCCGTCTTGATAGCGCGCGCGGAGATCCAAGAAGCCCTCGACCAGTTCGCCGGCGCCAGGGCCACTATCACCGCCGCGAACGCCATCCTGGCCGATTCCCTGACCGGCGACGCTGATGAAGACAGCGTCGCACTGTGGTGCCAGGCCCAGGAGCGAACGGCTGGCCTGGAACGGCTCGCGGGTGACCACAGCGCAGCCGCGGCCAGGCTGGGGGCCGTTCTCGACCGGGCGGCAGCGGTGCTGGGGGAGGCATCGGTTCCAGTTGCGTCGGCCGCCAGCGCGCTCGGCGTGGTGCACAAGTACTCGGCCGACTTCGACGCCGCCGAAACCGCCTACCAGCGGGCAGCGGCCGCCGTGGCCGGGATGACCGCCCCCGACCCGCTCCTCGAGGCCGGGCTGCTGCACAACCGGGGAGGCCTGGCCCACTCCCGGGGCGACGCCGCCGCCGGCATCCCCCTCGCCGAGCGGGGCCTGGCGCTGCGGCGCGACGCGCTCGGGCCACACCATCCCGACGTCGCACGCGACCTGAACGCCCTCGGCGCGCTCTACCACCTCGCCGGACGGCCGGGAGAAGCGGCGACCGCCTACCAGCAGGCCCTGGCGACATTCGAAGAAAGCTACGGCCCCGCCCACCTCGAGGTCGCCATGACGTGCGCGAACCTCGCCGTGCTGCACGGCGACCAGGGGAACGACGCGCGGGCCGAAACGCTGGGCTGCCGTTCGCTCGGCATCCTCACCGCCCTCCTCGGGCCGGATGACCCGGAAGTGGGCCTGACCCTGCTCAACCTTGCGGCGGCGGCCGCAGGCCAGCAGCAGCCGGCCCTGGCGCGAGAGCGGGCCTCCCGCGCCGCGGTGATCCTCGCGGGCAGGCTCCCGGCCGACCACCCGCACGTGCTGGCCGCGACGCAGGCCGCGCGGCGGTACGGCGACCCGGCATGAACCACCCGGCCGGGAGCCGCCCGCGACGCACGCCACTCATCCCGGCGCTGCCGCGCCCGGCCTGGGTAGTGCTCGGCGGCGATTTCCTGTCCGCCGTCGGCAGCGGCCTGACCCTGCCCTGCCTGTTCGTCTACGCGCACCAGGTCCGCCACCTCGGCTACACCACGTCCGGGCTCGCCGTCGCCGCCATCGCGCTGGCCTCGCTGGCGGGCAACCCGCTCGGCGGGGCCCTGGCCGACCGGCTGACCGCACGGCGGGCGGTCATCGCCGGCCTGGCTGTCTCCGCCGCCGGGGCGGCGGCGCTAGCCCTGGCGCGGTCGGCCCCCGAGTTGCTCGGCGCCGCGGCCCTGCTCGGCCTGGGCGTGTCGGTGACCTGGCCAGCCCAGGACACGCTGCTATCCAGCGTGGCCGGCCCGCGGTGCCGCTCGGCGGTGTTCTCCGTGCGGCACGCCACCTACAACGCCGGGCTGGGCGTCGGCGCCCTCGTGGCGGCGAGCGTCATCAGTACCGCCCACCCGGGTACCTTCACCGCCGTCTACCTGGCCGACGCAGCCTCCTACCTGGCGTTCATCCCCGTGCTGGCATGGTCGCGCCGGCAGCCAGGCCAAGCCCGCCGCCAGCGCGAGTCCGAGACCGCGCCGACGGGCAGCTTCCAGCAGGTGCTGCGGGACAAGGCCTTCCGACGGGTCTGGATACTGCTGGCGGTCATCGTGACGATCAGCTTCGGCCAGTTCGAGTCCAGCTTTCCCGGCTACGCGACCCGCCCCGGCGGCATCGGCCCGCACGGCCTCGGCCTGGCCTTCGCGGCCGACACCGTCACCGTGGCGGCCGTGCAACTGCCCGTGCTGCGCTGGCTGGCAGGCCGGCGCCGCACCACCAGCGTTGCGCTGGCGGCCACCGCCTGGGCGGCATGCTGGGCCATCGTCGGCATCGGCGGGCACCTGGGCAGCGGGCCCGCGGCCGAAGCCGCCTTCGTCGCCGCGATGGCCGCATTCGCCATCGGGGAGACCTTCTTCTCACCGACGCTGCCTGCGATCATCAACGATCTCGCGCCGCCCGAGGCGGCCGGCCGCTACAACGGCATCGGAGTGCTCGCCTTCACCGCCGGGTTCCTGCTCGGCCCGGTGGCGGGGACCGCGGCGCTGCCCTCCGGCGGCATCCTGTTCCCGCTCCTCGCCGTGGCCTGCCTCGGCGCCGCCACCGCGGGCCCGCGCCTCGGCCGGCGGCTCGCGCCTGGCGTCAACACGATCGAACTGCCCCCGGCGCCTCCTGAGGCTGCCTTATTGCCTGCGGTCGAGGTCGAGGTCGAGGTCGAGGTCGAGGTCGCTGGGCGGTGCGGGCTGGGCCCGGGCCGCTGCTTCCATGGCGGCGACGAAGCGGTCCGCGATCTCAAGCAGTTCCTGGCCTGGCGCCGTGCCGAGTACTTGGCGGGTGAGCTTGACGTCCTTGACCAGCGCGGCGCCGGCCGGACGGGCCCAGATGCCGGCCAGTGAGCCGGTGCTCAGCCGGATTCCGGAGCCTACGCAGGCGGAGCTGCTCCTCATGAGCACGTCGGTTAGGCCGTCGAGGTCCAGCCCCATCGAGCTTGCGGCGGTCATCGCGTAGTCGGCCAGCACGATCTGAGCCGAGAACAGGGTGTTGTTGATCAGCTTGGCCTTGGAGCCGGCTCCGACCGGGCCGAGGTGGACGACGTGGTCGGAGAAGGAGGCCAGGACCGGGGCGACGTCCGCGAGGGCGCCCTGTTCGCCGCCGACCATCACGGTGAGCTTGCCGACCGATGCCTGCGCCTGGCCGCCGCTGACGGGCGCGTCGAGCATCCGGAACCCGCGGGCGGCGGACTTCCCGGCGAGCTCCCGCACCTCGGCGGGAGAGACCGTGCTGTGCATCATGATCACGGAGCCGGGCCTGAGGGCCTCGGCGACGCCGTGCTCTCCGAACAGCACTTCGTCGGCCCCTTGGGCGTCGAAGACGCAGATCCCGACGCAGTCGACGGCCCGGCCCAGCTCGGCCGGGCTGGCGGCGACGGTCGCGCTCGTTGCGGTGAAGGGGGCCAGCGACGCCTCGCGGCGGGCCCAGAGAACGAGGTCGTGCCCGCGTGCGGCGATCCGCTGCGCCATCGGCAGCCCCATGCTGCCGACCCCGATGAACCCGACCTTCATCCCGTCTCCTCCAGCTTCACTTCATAATCGAGAATGCTCATTACCATATGGCCGCCCTCGTGCTCAGGGAACCCGGTCGCCCCGTGCCTTCGGCGCCGAGGGCGGCTGCCGTCAGCATCTCTTCGCGGACAGTCATAATGCGCAGTAATCGGCGCCCGATGGGAAGCGTTAGGGCTCGTGTGACGAGGGGAAGGCGGAAGTACCCGTTGTCACAGTGATCACCTAAACGATACATTTCACTACCATCTAGTGGATCGACGAGCTAGCCGACCGACGAAAGTGAAATTGAATGGCTGAACAGAGACGAGGGCGACGTATCGCCCTCACCCCCGAAGAACGTGACGCCTACCTGCTCGAGCAGCGCACCTGCCGGGTCGGCAGCATCGGCCCGGACGGCAAGCCGCACGTCTCGGCGCTCTGGTACGTATGGGACGGGACCGCCCTGTGGCTGTACTCGCTGAGCAACAGCCAGCGCTGGGCCAACCTCATGCGGGCCCCGCAGGTCAGCGTCCTGGTCGACTCCGGTGAGGGGTTCACGGAGCTGAAGGGCGTCGAGCTGGTCGGCACCGTCGAGGTCGTCGGCGAGGTCCCCCGCACCGCAGCGCCCAACGCCGGGCTGGACGAACCCGAGCGCCTGTTCGGCGACAAGTACGCCGATGGCACGTTCACCGCCGACGGCAGCCACGCCTGGCTCCGCCTGGTACCGGACAAGATCTTGAGCTGGGACTTCACCAAGATCGCGGCGGCGCGGGCCAAGGGCCCGGTATGACGGGGGTGATGGAGGGCGTGCGGATCCTGGAGGTCGCCGAGCACACCTTCACCCCGCTGGCGGCGGGCATCCTTTCCGACTGGGGCGCGACCGTCATCAAGATCGAGCACGTCGAGCGGGGCGACGCCATGCGCGGCCTGGGGTCGACCGGGGGCCTGAAGGTCGGCGGCGGAGGCGTGCACATGTTCATGGAGCACGCCAACCGCGGCAAGCAGAGCCTGGCCCTGGACCTGACCTCCGATCAGGGCCGCACGCTGCTGTACCGGCTCGCAGCGACGTGCGACGTCTTCCTCACCAACAAGCTGCCCGCGGTCGCGGCCAAGCTCAGGGTCGGCGTCGAGGACATCCGGGCGCACAACCCCGACATCATCTACGCCCGCGGCACCGGCTACGGGCCCGACGGACCCGACCGGGACCTCGGCGCGTACGACTGGCTGGGCTTCTGGGCCCGGTCCGGGATCGCCGCCTCGATGCGGGCGCCCGACGCGCCCTTGCCGCCCGGGCCGCCCGGGCCCGCCTTCGGGGACTCACTCGGGGCGATGGTCATCGCCGGCGGGATCTGCGCGGCGCTGTTCCACCGCAGCCAGAGCGGTGAGGCAACCGTCGTCGACGTGTCCCTCCTCGCCTCCGGGATGTGGGCGATGGGCTCGGCGATCGGCCTGTCGCAGCTCACCGGCGTGCCGCAGCGGCCCCGCACGAGTAACGGGCCGGCGCCGCTGAACCCGATCGTCGGCGAGTACGCCACCTCGGACGGCTACTTTATCTCGCTCTGCATGCTGCAGGCATTTCACTACTGGCCGGAGGTCGCCCGGGTACTGGGCCACCCGGAGTGGATCACCGACGAGCGCTTCGACAGCCACGAGCACCTGCAGGCCAACTCCGGGGCGGCCCGGGAGCTGGTGAGCGCGGAGTTCGCCAAGGACGCCTTCGAGAACTGGAAGCTGCGCCTGAAGGACCTGAAGGGGCAGTGGGCGCCGGTGCAGGACACGGTCAACATCGCCGACGACCCCATGGTTAAGGAGAACGGTTACCTGCTGGAGGCCGTCAGCCACGACGGCGTCCCCTTTCACCTGGTCAGCACCCCGGTGATGTTCGACAAGGAGAAGCGTGCCCCCGGCCGGGCGCCTGCCTTCAACGAGCACGGCGACGAGATCCTCGCCCGCGAGCTCGGCCTCGACGCCGACGCGATTCTCGCCCTCAAGATCGCCGGGGTGGTGGCCTAGTGCCCGTTCGCCCGCAGGGCACCGAGCCTGCGAAGACCGACGACGCCCGCACTCGCGGCCACCGCCGGGACGCCGAGCTGAACCGGGCCCGGCTGATCCAGGCGGCGGCGCGGGTGTTCGGGGAACACGGGACCGACGCCAGCGTCGAACTGGTGGCCGCCCGGGCCGGACTCGGGCTCGCCACCCTGTACCGCCGCTTCGCCAGCAAGGACGCCTTGATCGCCGAGCTGATCCACGGCCTGCTGCACCACATGGTCGAGACCGCCCGGACCGAGACCGGGACCCCGGACGGGCTCGGGTTCGAGCGGTGGCTGGCCGAGTATGCCCGCGTGCAGGCCATCAACCGCGGCAGCCTCGGGCGGCTGTGGTCCCAGGAAGCCGAGACCACCCCGCGCAAGGCCGAGCTGTTCACGCTGCTCGAGGCACTGCTGACCGAGGCCAAGGCCCACCGCCGGATCCGCCGCGACGCCCACCTGAACGACGTCCGGCTGATCATCTACGCGCTCCGCGGGATCGCCGAGTCCACCCGCTACGACGAGAGCGGCGCCTGGCAGCGGCACCTGTCCGTCGTGCTGTGCGGGCTGCGCCCGACCGACGACTTGGCCTCCCCTTGGCTAGCCGCCGAACCACCGTAGCCGCGGTCGTCACTGTCCGATCGATCAGCCGACCGGGACAGGGCCGCAAGCCTGCTTCTCAGACCCGCGTCGCCGGGTTGGGCAGCTTCAGTCAACTAATATAGTCATATAATATAACTATGTATGACGTCGAGCTGCGATCGGCAGGCAGGCCGGTCGCGGGACAAGAGGCAGGAGCCAGCCGGTGACCGACGTACTCACGATCCTCGGGTCCGGCGTGGTGCTTCCACCCACTCAGCCGACGAGAGACGTGGCGGCAGCGCTCGGCGCGGACGTCGGTGGATTTCGCGGGTGGGACCGCATCGGGCTGGCCGGCGACAGCGAGCACCCGGCCGCGATGGGTGCCGCTGCGCTCGGGGCCGCGCTGGACACGGCCGGGGTAGACGCGGCTGACCTGTCCCTGGTGATCGCCGCGAGCATGTCGCGCGACTACCTGCCCTCGTGGTCAGTCAGCACCGAGGTGATGCGGCTGGCAGGCTGCTCGGACCGCGCGCTGGGCCTCGACGTCACCGTCGGGTGCCTCGGCGCCATGGCCGCGCTCAACCTTGCCCTCGGCTGGCTGGCCAGCCTGGGCGGCGGCCGGGCGGCCGTCGTTGCCACCGAGCGCTGGGCCTACACGGTCGACCGCTCGTCTGCTGCCTCGATGTCGCTGTGGGGACACTCCGACGGCGGCGGCGCGCTCGTCGTCGAGCTCGGCCCGGCTGGAAACGGCCCACGGTACCTGGGGTCGGAGTACCTGACCCACGCCGACATGAACGGGCGGGTGCTGATCAAGTACGGCGGGACCCGCTTTCCCTCCGCCCCGCCGGACGCCCGCGCGGGCTCCCGGGCCGTCGACGACAAGCCCGCAACCGAAGTTCGGCGCCGGTACATCGAAGGCTACCAGCGGGTCTTCGGCGAGCTTCACCGCCGCTTCGGCGTCACGCCGGGCTGGCTGGTCTGCAACCAGATCACCCCCGGGCTGGTCAAGAAGCTCCCCGAGCTGGCCGGCGTCCCGCGGGAACGCACCGTCGTGACCGGGCACGAGCACGGCCACCTCGGCTCCGGTGACATCGTCGTCGGGCTGCACCGGCTGCTGTCCCGCGGCGAGCTCGACGCGCCGGCGCTACTCGCGGCGAGCACGCCGTACGCCTTCGGCGCTGGCCTGATCGTGCCCGGCCGCCCTTCTTCGTGACCGCGCGGGCTCATGGCCACCCTGGCCGGCGTCCTCAGGAGAACAGGTCGACGACGCGCTGGCCCTCCCGGCCCGACAGCAGCTGCTTGTCGACCTCGGCGACGTGCTGGTGCCAGAACTGCTGGGCGGCCGCGGCGTCGCCTGCCTCGACCAGGGCATACAGGCGGGCGTGGGCGCGGTGGGCTTTTGTCGCCTGGCGGCGCCGGTCCCGGTGGGACGCCGCCCGGTGCTCCTCGGTCAGCCGGGTGAGTACCCAGTTCAGCTGGCGGACGAAGATGGCCATCGTCTCGATGCCGGCCAGGTCGCAGACGAGCTGGTGGAACCTCGCCTGGGCGGGCTGGAACTCGCCCGGCGCGGCGATCGCCGCCTCCTCCTGCTCGAGCGCGTCCCGCAGCCGGGCCAGGACCGCCGGGTCCCGGGTCGCGGCGAGCTGGCCGGCCAGCGGCGGCTCGAGCATGAGGCGGGTGCGGGCCAGGTCTTCCAGGGTGGTGCCCTGGTACTGGAGCAGGTAGCCCACGTAACGAGCGGCCGAGTCGACGGTCGGGGCGGTGACCTCGGCCCCCGCGCGGGAACCGCGGCGCGGCCGGATCAGCGACTCCGCCTCCAGGACGCGCAGCGCCTCGCGCAGCGTGGGCCGGGACACGCCAAGCTGCGCGCTCAGCTCCTGCTCGAGCGGGAGGCTGTCGCCCTGCCGCAGGGTCCCCGACAGGATCCTGCGCCGCAGCGCGTCCGCGACAACGGTCGGCAGCTTGGGCAGCCGCACTGAGCCGATTCGCTGCGCGGTGCCGATTGGCTGCACTGTGCCGATTCGCTGCGCGGTGCCGACTGGCTGCGCGGTGGCATCTGACCCCATGCCCGGATCTTCGCACACCGCGCCTCGCCTCGCCGTACGGGTCTTGCTAGTTATAATAGTCAGATATATAACTATGTTACTTGCTTTACGTTCCTGAACGCCCAGCACGCACCGACCGGGGGAGACGCGCCTGATGGCAAGCCTTGACGTGATCACCGACATCGAGAACTGCTTCGCGGGCGGCTGGTCAGACGGGCTGCCCGTCATCCCGCCGTATGACTCGCTGGTCACGCCGATGCTGGACGCGCTGGGCTGGGACCGGGCCGAGGTCGTGGGGACGATCGCCACCCAGTCGCTGCAGATCCGGGCCGAGCAGATCGCCGCGACGGCGGTGATGGCCGGCTGCGAGACGGCCTACGGCCCGGTGCTGCGGGCGGTCACCGAGGCGCTGCTGACCCCGAAGTTCAACCTCAGCGGCATCCAGGTGACGACCGGCGGCGTCAGCGCGCTGGTGGTGGTGAGCGGGTCGGTCGCGGCCCGGCTCGGCTTCGCGCACACCGCCAACGCGCTGGGCGCGAACGCCCGCCCGAACGCCACCGTCGGCCGGTTCGCGCAGCTCGTGCGGCTGTTCTGCGGCAGCGGGGGCGGCGGGCTGCAGGAGCACGGCACCGTCGGCCATCCCGGCCGGATCTCGTTCTGCGTTGCCGAGCACCCCGAGACGACCTGGCCCGACTTCCACACCCAGTTCGGGTACGAGCCCGGGGCCGACGCCGTATCGGTCATGGCGGCCGAGGGTCCCAACAGCGTCAACAACCACTACGCCGACTCCGGCGTGGTCATCCTGGAAACCATCGCCAGCTGCCTGGCCCACCTGGGCTCGACCAACTTCTACTACCGCAACGCGGGCTACCTGATCGTCCTCGCGCCCGACCACGCGGCCCTGGTCACCGCGGAGTTCACCCGTGAGGAGGCGCAGCAGTTCCTGCACGGCCGCGCGGTCCGGCCGACCGAGGAGCTGATCAGGATGGGCCGGGTCCCAGTCGACTTCCGCCCGGAACTGGACGTCCACCGCGGCACTATGCGGACGCTGAACCGGCGCCCGGAGCGATTCCACTTCATCGAGACCGGGGCGCCCGGCGGGAAGTTCTCCGCGGTGATCCCCTACTGGGCCGGCAATCGCTACGACATCCACCGCCCGGTGGACTGGTCCGTCAGCGGCCAGTACCAGGGCAACCAGGAGGAGACCGATGCCCGCTGAAAACACCACCCTGCCCGCGGCCGCCATTCCCAGCTGCGGCGATGTCAGCTGCGAGCTGCTTGTCAACCCGATTCCGCGGCCGACGCCGCCGCCGATCACCATCAGCGTCAAGCCCAGGCGGCGGCGGGTCGTCATGATCGACAACTGGAAGCCGAACTCGATCGAGATCCTCACCCGGGCCAAGAAGCTGCTCGAAGAGCGAGGCATCGAGGTCGCCGAGCTGCGGGCCAAGACCCGGGCCGGAATCCCGATGGCGGCTGCGCTCTTCGCCGAGCTGGCAGCGGAGGAGGGGCTTATCTTGTGCGGCATCTCCGACTGCGGCAGCTGCTCGGCCAGCAGCGCCGTCGACTCGGTGGTGCTGCAAAGCCGCGGCGCCACCGCGCTGGCCGTGCTCACCGAGCCGTTCCAGGACCAGGTCAACCGGGCGATGTCCTACCAGCCGGCCGACCGCGACCTGCCGGTCATCGTGCTGCCGCACCCCATGCAGAACGTCAGCGAGGCCGGGCTCGACCAGCGCGCCCGGATCCTGGCCGACGCGGCCGAGAGCTACCTCGACGGAACGGAGAGCTGATCCCCGGTGACTTCAATGGATATCGACGTCGATATCTCGCAAGCCCTTGCCCCGGATATCAAAGGCCAGGTCCGGGTAACCGTCTACCTGCCCGATCGTGACCTGCACCCGGATCCTTCCGTCGTCTGCTTCGCCTTCCCGGGGGCCGGCTACGGGCGCAAGTACTACTCGTTCTCCATGCCGGACGATGACGGCGGGCAGGCCGCCTGGCACACCGACCGGGGATGGATCTTCGTCGAGTGCGATCACCTGGGAGTCGGCGACTCAACGATTCCCGGCCCCGGCGTCCTGACGATCGCCCGGGCAGCCACTGCCAACAAGGCAGCCGTCGAGGCGGTACTCGGGATGCTGGAAACTGGGGGCCTGCACCCCGGTCTCGGCCCAGTAGCCCATCCGGTTGTCCTCGGGATCGGCCAGTCCATGGGCGGCCTGGTCACTATCGCCCTGCAAGGCGTGCACGCGACCTTCGACGCAATCGCCGTACTTGGCTTCAGCGCCCTACAGACGAGGCTGCCGGAACGACCCAACGTCCAAGAGCAGCGCTTTCCCTGGCTACTGCGAAGCAGCGAGGGGCGCGCCCCGGTCGTCACCAACGGCGTCGCGCTCGAGTCATTCGCCCCCGACCCGGAGGCGACTATGGGGCAGCTCACCTACGCGTACCACGACGAGAGCGAGCCAGCCGACGTCGTCGAGTACGACATGCGCGGCGACCCGGCGGCACCGGACCGCGCCACCGCACCGTGGCGCTCGCCAAGCATCCCGGAGTACGCCGTCTACGGAGTGTCGCCCGGCGTTGTGGCGACTGAGGCGGCGTCCATCACCACCCCGATCTTGATCGCCGTGGGCGCACGCGACGTGGTGCCGAACCCGCCGCTAGAGCCAATCGCCTACAGGAGCAGCTCCGACATCACGGTCTACGTCTGCCCCCGGATGGCGCACATGCACAACTTCTCGCCCATGCGCCATGCGTTCTGGGACCGCATCCACTCCTGGGGAGAGACCGTCGCAGCGCAGGCAGCCCACCGCTAGCCCTGATCACTCGCCGATCTGACCGATGCCGCCGATCGCGCCCAGGTCACGGCCCCGATGCCGAGGGTCGTTGATCTGCGCCACCCGGAGCCGCTGAGCGAGGGTTGCCGCCGTGGCACCAGCATTGCGCAGCAGGGTAATGTCCTCGGCAGCTCGTCGAGCAGGTCCACGACGCCGGCGCGTTCGAGGACGCCCGCAGGGCGCGAGGCTATCTTTGGCAGTTGGGGCACCAGAACCTGACCCGCTCCTGCCCCGGTGCGCCGCCTTCGCCTCGCCTGATGGGAGTTCCGCAGCGCAGGCAGGGCCGCCCCGCGCGCCCGTACACCCAGTGCTCCCGCCCCGGCCTGGTGTCCCCGGTCGTGATGTGCCCGATCCGTGTCTTGTTGGCGTCCAGCAGCCGGTGGCCGAGGTCGACGAGCGCGCCCAGGTCGTCGACCTGCCCGACCGGCCGCCACGGGTTGATGCCCCGCAGGAACATCATTTCTGTAGCGTAAACAGTTCCCGCCCCGGCCAGGTTGGTCTGGTCCAGCAGCGCCTCGCCGACCGGGCGGTCGGGGGCGCGGGCCAGGCGGGCGACCGCTTGCGCCTGGTCCCAGTCGGGGCCGAGCAGGTCGGGGCCGAGGTGCCCGACCACCTGGTCTTCCTTGGCGGTCGGCAGCACCTCGGTGATGCCGAGCTGGTAGCCGGCGGCGACCCAGGCGGAGTTGGCCAGCAGCACCCGCAGCCGGTGGCCCTGGGCCGGCGGCCGGCCGCCGGACGGGGTGAACCGCCAGGCGCCCTCCATCTTCAGGTGCGTGTGCACGGTGACGCCGCGGTCGGTGCGGACCAGCAGGTGCTTGCCCCGGGAGACGGCCTCGGTCACCGTCTGGCCGGCCAGGTTGACGGTCGCGTAACGGGGCACCCGGAAGTCGCTGCGGGTAAGCGCCCGGCCTGCCAGCGTCTCGTGCAGGCGCCGGGCGGTGAACCAGACGACGTCACCTTCGGGCACCCACCCAGTCTGCCAAAGCGGGCGGCCGCCCGGTCCGCCGCGCGGAGGTAACGCATATGCTCGAGGGGTGCGGACGTACCTGCGGGCCGGCCTGGCCGGGCCGGCGGCGGGGCTGCTCTCGCTCGGCGGGCTGATCTGGCTCGGTGAGCTGGCCGGGCAGCTGCTGCTCGGCGACCCGGTGACGCCGCAGCGCCTGGCCGCGCTGGCGGTGGCGGTGCTGGCTGTCGTCGCCGCGGGCTGTGTCGCCGCGCTGCCGGCCGACCGCGTGCTGGCCGCCGTCCCGGTCGTCGGCCGGGTTACCGCGCTGTCCGGCAAGTCCTGGCGAGTCGCGTTCCTGCGGGTGCGCGACCCCGATGCCCGCGGCCGGTCGAGGCCGCGGGCGCCGGCGGCGGCCCCGGCGGCCGCCTGACAGCCTGCCCGTCCCGCGCGCTTCGCCGCGCTGTCCGCGGCCGCCTCCAGCCCGTTTCCGTTCTGAGCTGGAAGGCCTCCTGTCATGTCCGGTTTTCTCGGCGTCCCCGTAGGCGCCGCTTATCACCTCGTGTTCGCCCTCACCAGCCTGCTCACCCCGGTCGCGGGCGGCCTCGGCGCGGCGGCCGCGATCGTCTTGTTCACCGCCGCCGTCCGGCTGCTGATCTCGCCGCTGTCGCTGCGGGCGCTGCGCGGCCAGGCCGCCATGACCCGGCTGGCGCCGCGCGTCCAGGCGCTGCGCAAGCGCTACGGCGGCCAGCCAGAGCGGTTCCAGCGGGAGCTGGCCGACCTGTGCCGGCGGGAGCGGGTCAGCCCGTTGGCTGGCATCTGGCCGCTGCTGGCCCAGTGGCCGTTCCTGAGCGTGACGTACCTGCTGTTCCGCTCGGTCACGGTTGACGGCGGGCAGAACCGGCTGCTGTCCGACAGCCTGCTCGGTGTTCCGCTTGGCGCGCACTGGCTGTCCGGGGCCGGCCTGCTGAGCGTGCAGGACGCGGTCTTCCTGGCGGTGCTCGCGGTGCTCGCCGGGCTGTGCTGGCTGTCGGCCCGGCTGGCGCGGCAGGCGGCTGCCGCGGCTCCGGAGAAGCCCGGTGCCGTAACGGGGGCGGCAGGCTCCGGGCCGGCCACGCTGGCCGCGGGCCGGGTGGCGGGCGGGCTGACCCGGGTGCTGCCGTACGTGACGGTGGTCATCGCCGCGTTCGCGCCCTTGGCGGCCGTGGTCTACCTGCTGACCACGGTCGCCTGGACCTTCGCGGAACGCCGGCTGTTCCTGCGCCGGGCGGCCCGGGACGTCGCCGTCGCGGTGCCAGAGCCCCCGGTCCCAGAGCCCCGGTGACGGGGCGAGGTCGCTGACGATGACGGGGGCCGCCCGCGGTGACGGCTGTCAGTAGGGTCGTTCGCGGCGGCCCCGGCCATCGCTGTAACCGGGGGCGTACCCCGGCCCGCCCTGGTCCTGCTGGGGCTGGTCGGCCTGGTAGTAGCGGTCGTCGGTGTAGCGGTCCTCGGTGTAGCGGTCGTCGGCGTAGCGGTCGTCTGTGCCGTCCTGCCCGGGCGGGGCCGACGTGGCGGGGGCCGGGTAGGCCTGGCCGCCGGGATAGGGGTAGGAGCCGGTGCCCCCGCTGTCGTACGGGTTGATCCCGGTCGGGGCGGCGTTCCTGGGACCGGACGGCTGGCCGGCTGGAACCGGGGCGGACAGCGGGCCCGCGGTCGGCTGGGCCGGGCTCTGCTGGCGGTGCTGAGCCTGGTGCGGCTCGTACTGGCCGCCAGCCCGGCCGTTGACCGGGAGGCTGCTGGCCGGCCGGGCGGCCGGGCCTTGTCCGTACCCGGGGCCGTAGCCAGCCTGGCCGAGCGCGGGCTGGCTCGCCGTCGGTTCGCCCAGGGCGGCCTGGCCGCCGGCCGCCGGCTGGTTCCGGTCATGCTGCGCCGGGTGCCCCGGCTGGCTGCCGTAGCCCGGGTACCGCGCGGTGGCACGCTGCGCGGCGGTGCTGCCCTCGCCGTCCCGGTACTGGTCGCCGCGGCGCTGGCGGTGCTCGCCACCCCGTTGCTCGCCGGCCCGTTGCCCGCTGGAGGCGGCCGGGTAGTCGCCGGTGAGGCCGTTGCGGCGCTGGCTCTGCTGGTACTCGCCGCTGGCGAGGCTTTCCGTTTGTTCGGTCAGCTTGGTCTGCGCCTGCGAGCGGCGGGCGGCCATCCGGTAGGAGCGGCCGTCGGCCTCGGTCAGCGCTGACCGGGAGAACGCGGTGCTAGTCAGCGGGTCGTCATCGGTTCCCCGGGAGGTATCCCGCGGCGGTACCGACCAGATGCTGCCGCCGGGCTCGTGACCGGTGTCACGGCCGCCCGCCCGCCGGTCGGCTTCCCGCCGGTCGGGCGACGGGCGCAGTCCGCTGTCAGCGCGGCCGTCGTCGCGGCCGCGTGCGTGCGCCCCGGTGCTGGCCGGCTGCCCGGTGGACGCCGACGGCCGTTCCGCCGCGGACGCTCCGGAACCGAGCGCCGGATGGTGCCCGGTGGGCTGGCCCTCGCCCTGGCCGCGGCCGCCCGGGCGCTGGTCCGGGTAGCCGGAGAGGTTGACCCGCTCGATCCGTTCGGTCCGCTCGCCCCAGTCGCCGCGGTCCTGCGGCGGCCGGCTGGCCGCGGCCGGCGCGGGTCCGGCGTAACCGTTCGGCTGGAACGACGGCCGGGGGGCGGCGGCCGGGAACCCGCCCGACGGCCGGCCTGTCGCCTGGGGCTTGGCCGGCCAGGCCGGGTTGGCCCCGGTCCCCGCGGCGCCCGTTGCCGCGGGCCGCATGCTGCCGGTCCCGGCCGGCGGCCGGGAGACGGTGACCCCGACGGTGGGCGCGGCACCGGTGCCCGGCCGGAACGAGTTCGGGCCACTGGCGGAGCGGGCCGGGTTCGCCCCGGTCCCCGGCCGCGCGGGGGACGAGCCGGGCCAGCTTGAGCCGGACCCGGCGCCCGCGGCGGTACCGGCGGCACTGCCGGGAGCGCTTCCCTGCTGGCTGCCGCCCGCCGTGCCCGGCGCCGGTCCCAGCCGGCCGGTTACCCCGCGCTGCTCAGCGCCCCGGGGTTCGGTGCCGCGGGGTCCGGTGCCGTGTGATTCGGTGCCGTGTGATTCGGGGCCGCGCAGTGCGGGCCCGCGCTGCTCGTAGCCGCGCGGCTCGGCCCCGAAGCGGGGCTCGGCGCTGGCCGGACCGGCCGGCGGTCCCTGGGCCGGCCGGCGTTCCTGGGCGCCGCGATCGCCGGCCGTTCCGGTCTCGGTCAGCGGCCGGTCAGCGGCGACCGAGGCCCAGTAGTCCTCGTCGGAAATGCCGTCGTCCGGCCAGATGTCCTCGCCGCGGTCGCGGCGCAGCCGCAGGATGCCGGTCCAGTCGGTGCGGTCGTCCCGGTCCCGGCGCTTGCGGCGGGCGCGGTCCGGGCGGTCACGGTCCTCGTCGGCCCCGTCGGGCAGTTCGTAGGCGCCGCTGGGGTACTCGTCGGCGCCGTAGCCGCCGAAGCCGTCGCCGCGCGGTGCCTCGCCCCGCGCGGGGCCGCCGCGCGGGGCGGAGCCAGCGGCCCGGTCAGCGTCGCGGTGACCGCTGTCGTAGCCGTCGCTGTACCCGTTGCGGCCGGGGCCAGGGCCAGGGCCGGGGCCGGGGGTACCCCGGCCGGTGTCTCGCTGGCCGCGGCCGCCCGACCGGCCCTCGGGGTTTTCCCCGGCCCAGCGGCCCTTGATGCCCTCGGGGGAGAAGTACTCCCCGGGAGACCAGCCTTCGTCCGCGCTGTGGTAGCCGTCCGCTGCGTAAAGGTCGTAGTCGTCGTACTCGTCATCGGCCCTGGCATCGCCGCTGCGGCCATCAGGCCGCGCAGGCTTACGACTCAAAAACGACATACAACACCACCCGGCACAACACGGCCTGGCGTTGGCGCCCTGCGAGGCCCGCGCGGCCATATACGCGAGCCTGCCCCCGTTTTCGCGAGCACCCTTAAACCGGCACTGGTTCGTAAGATTGTTACCAACGCTATGCCGACCTGTCCGGCGAATCGCGAAACTTCACCACTGAATGACGCAAGATGGGACACTTCGGCATGAACCGCGCCGGCTAGCAGGCATGACCTACGACGTGGCGCTAACCGGAAGCCGCCCCCGGCCTATCGTCGCAGCGGCGATCGCCTGCCACGCTGACTGCAGTGAGGTCCCGTTAGGCAGCCGCAGTACCGTGTTCAGGGCGTACACGGTGAACCGATAGCCGTGGCCGTTCGGGCCGGGACACGGCGGATCGTAGTCGCTGAGGCCCGCGCTGCCCCGCGCCTGGCGTGCCCCCGGCGGCAGCTGCCCTTCAAGCAAAGCCGAAGTGCCCGGGCCGATGTCGAACACCACCCAGTACACGTACGGGGTGATGGGCGCGTCCGCGTCGTCCACCACCAGGGCGATCGACTTGGTCCCGGCCGGCGTGCCCGCCCAGGTGAGCGGGGGCGAGAGCGGCCGGAAGGCGGCGCAGGTGAACCGGGGGGGCATGACGGCGTGCTCGAACGCGCCCTCGCTGACCGTCATCACGCTCGGCGCGGTAACGGTGACACCGGACGAGAACAGCCCGCAGCCGGCCAGCGGCACCGCGAACCCCAGCGCGGCGGCAGCCGTCGCCAGCCGCCGGGCGGGACCTCGCCGACGGCGCGACCCGGAGTCCGCGTCCTGCTTCACCCGCCCGATCTTAGGGCCAACCGCCCCCCGGAAGGGCGAGGACGCCGTCGAGTCGCCTGGAGCGCTGCCGCATGTTTCGGCAACCGGGTACCTATAGCCCAATGCCGCTAAGTTAAGGGACCTGTGGTGCCAGCGGGGTTCAGGTGCAGCCAGGGAAACCCTGCCGAAGAGCGGGAATCGAAAGCTTTTCATGATCACGGAAGATTACTACCGTGATCACGGTAGTAATCTTCCGTGATCATGCTCTGGCCTGCGTCGATGTGACGATTGGGGTTGCGGTGGCGCGGCCTGGCCGCGGGTGATGCCCGACAAGCTAAGTGGCATTGACCTATAGCCAACGCCGCTTACTCAAGATGCCAGCGAGCCCTCCGGGAAGAGCACAGGAGACATCATTCCGCCAGCCAGTGGACTTATTACGTAAATTTGTTTCATTAAGTAAACTTGGTGCTGCTATGAAAGCACTAAACTTACGCAATGGGTCGCTGGCCTGTATTAATGTGACTGGACGGGCTATCGTGGCGCGATCACCCTGGAGGCAGCGACTGCCTAACTGAGCGGCATTGGCCCATAGCCCGCGATTGCCGCAGTCATCGGGCGGCCACGGCAATCCGGACGGGTTCCTTCGGATAACAGCAAGAAGCCGTGGTACCGGGGCAGTGCGTGGCGCCGGGGCGGCCGCGGCACTCAGGGTGGGTTCCTCCAGATAACAGCAAGAAGCGCGCCGCGGCGGGGGCAGTGTCGCGGCAGGGCAGCGCTGCGCCGGGGGCAGCGCCGCGCCGCGGACTAAGTGCGCCCGGCGCCGTCCGCGCCGTTGCTATCCGCGCCGTCGCCGGCCGCGCTGTCGCCGGCCGCGCTGTCGCCGGCCGCGCTGTCGCCGGCCGCGCCGTCGCCGGCCGCGCGGGTGGTCAGTGCCGGAAGGCGCTGTGCACGGTGAGGGCCTGGC
>Ga0265338_10003637_pt1 | contig 21477 bp, 19 predicted proteins | sample 42126metaG_FD_193579 | JGI IMG/M metagenome (GOLD analysis project Ga0265338, IMG submission 193579) | Rhizosphere microbial communities from Carex aquatilis grown in University of Washington, Seatle, WA, United States - 4-21-26 metaG | ecosystem: Host-associated > Plants > Roots > Rhizosphere... | reverse complement strand
GGGCCGCTGCCCACGCGTTCCCCGGGCTGGTGGCGAGGGCGGTGGCCCCGGGGCCCGGCCCCCACGCTGCCCCGGGCCCGGTCGGCTGGCCCGGCGGCGGAACGGCGGCCCCGGTCAGCAGCGCCCGCGCTTGCTCGGTGCCCATCCGCTGGGCGGGATCCCGGACCAGCAGCCCGGTGATCACGGTGGCCAGCGGCGGCCCGCACGGGGCCGGGGGCAGGTCCGCCATCAGGATCGCGTGGAAGGTGGCGGCGGTGGTGTTGCGGTCGAACGGGTTGCGGCCGGCGGTCGCGTCGTAAAGCGTGGTGCCGAGCGCCCAGAGGTCGACCGCTGGGGTGATGGCCAGGCCCTGCAGCTGCTCGGGGGCCATGTAGGCGGGGGTGCCGATGACGCCGCTGCCGGTCAGGCGGGTCCCGCCCTCCATGTGGGCGATGCCGAAGTCGGCCAGCTTCACCTGGTCGGCCCCGGTGAGCATGATGTTGGCGGGCTTGATGTCGCGGTGCACGATGCCGAGCGCGTGCGCGGCGTCCAGGATCGACAGCATCTGCAGGGCGATGCCCGCTGCCCGCTGCTCGCTGAGCGGGCCCTCGCGCTCGATGACCTGGCCCAGGGTGGCGCCGTCGACGTACTCCATGATCAGGTACACGGCGTCGTCGGCCGGGCTGGCCGGGATGACGTCGTACAGGGTGACCGCGTTGGGGTGCGCCAGCCGGGCCGCGCTGCGCGCCTCGGCCAGCGCGCGCCGGCGGAAGACATCCTGCTCCGCGTCGCTGACCCCGGCAGGCGGACGCAGCTCCTTCACTGCGACCTGACGCCCGGCCAGCTGGTCATCGCCCAGCCACACCGCGCCCATCCCGCCACGGCCCAGTGGCCGGATCAGCCGGTAACGTCCGGCCACCAGCCGTTCGTCCATGCCCCGTTACCTCCCGAAATCAGCCCGCAGCAGCGCTAGTCACTGTAGTGCGTAGCCGCCGGGCGCGGGGCGGGTCTGTCCTGCTGGTTCCGTGCGGCCCGGCCCGGCGCCGCGTGGTTGTGACAACCACGGCGTCATAGGCCCCTGGTTGCCGCAACCATGCGGCCGGGAACGGGAACATCCACCATCCTGCGCCGTGGCGCCATGACCGGCGTGCCCGCCGCCGGGTCGCCGAAGATCACCAGGACGGTCTCGCGCAGTTCCAGGCCCGCGTCGGCCGCGGCCGCGCGCTGGTCGATCACCGCGAACACCCGCAGCCCGTTGGCCGACAGGAGGCCGGCCTGGCGGCGAACGAGCGCGAGGAACGGAGGCGGCCGAATCCCGTTCGGATTATTCCTCTTGCTTGCCCGCGACCGAGTAGGTGGCCGGGGTGTTGCGGGTCTGCAGGAATTCTTCCAGCGTCTCGCCGCGCATCGCCGCGTAGACGTGCAGGTTCGAGACCCCGAGGACGGCCGCCAGCTTCTCCAGCATGAAGAAGATGACGCCGTAGCGGATCATCCCCGGCCAGTCCCGGCCGCGGATGAGCTCCTGCTCTTCCGGGCTGAGGCCTGCCTCCTTGAAGGCGGTCTCCGGCTCGTCGAGGAAGCGGGCGCGGTGCTCCGGGGTGACCAGGTCGTGCAGGAACTTGTTGATCCGGTAGCCCTTGACGCTGCGCGCGATGTCGAACGGGTAGGTGCCGGCCAGCTCTTCGATGCCGTCAAGCTGCTCGGCCATCCGCGCCCGGTGCCGTTCGCTGGCGGCGGCCGCGTCGGGCAGCGCGGCCGCCTCGTTCTCGAGCACCAGGGTGGCAATGCCGGTCATCGAGGGCAGGTAGTAGGCGCTGTGCACCTGGCGTACCCTGTCGGCCAGGGCGCCCCGCATCACCAGCCACATGATGACCTCGGCGCCCTCGAACCCGCCGAGCCGCGCGTACTCGGCGTGCGTCATCCGGCTGAGCGCGGCGGGGTCGTCGGTGATCGCGTCGAGGAACTGGCGGTCCCACTCCGGGTTGTTGAAGCCCGCTCCCTCGCCGTGCACCTGGTGGGAGAGGCCGCCGGTGGCCACCACCGCCACGTCGATGTCGGCCGGGTAGCTCTCGATGGCCCGGCGCAGCGCCTGGCCCAGCTTGAAGCAGCGGGCCGCGGTCGGTATCGGGTACTGCAGCACGCCGACCTGCAGCGGGACGATCCGGGCGGGCCACTGCCCGCCCGGCCGGTCGAGCAGCACCGACATGGGCGAGAAGAACCCGTGGTCGAGCGGCTTGTCCTGGAAGTAGGACAGGTCGAACTCGTCGGTGACCAGGCTGGTCGCGATGTGCGCGGCGAGCCGCGGGTCGCCCTTGACGGCGGGCAGGTCGCGGGCGCCGCCGCCCTCGTCGGCGACCGGGTACTCGTCGCCGATGCCCAGCGTGAAGGCCGAGTAGTGGTCGAAGAAGAACGACGTCACGTGGTCGTTGAAGATGTAGACGATGGCGTCCGGCCGTTTTTCCCTGAACCAGTCCTGCACCGGCGCGAATGCCTGGAAAATCGGCCCCAAGGACGGGTCATGCTGCTTGTGCTGGTCGTAGGCGAAACCGATGGCCGGCGTGTGCGACGCGGCGACGCCGCCGATGATCCTTGCCATGCAATCGACTCTATAGTTTATCGTAGGTAAAGTAAATTGACTAATTTTCTAGTTATGAATAACTATAGGTTATGGAAAGGCCTAGTACTTCTGTCACCCTGGCGCGGATCCGGCTGCGGCACCTGCGCTGCTTCGTGGTGGTCGCGCAGGAGCGGACGCTCGCCCGGGCCGCGGTGCGGCTGCAACTGAGCCAGCCTGCCGTCTCCAAGACGCTGGCCGAGCTTGAGGAGCTGGCCGGCCGCCGCCTGGTCGAGCGGGGGCGGGCGGGTACCCAGCTGACCTCGGCGGGCGAGGAGTTCCTGCGCTACGCGGTCGACGTGACCCAGGCGCTCGAGTCCGCCGCCGCGGTGCTCAGCGGCGCATCGGTGCCGATCGCGCCCTCGGTCCGGGTGGCGGCGCTGCCCACGGTGGCGGGCGGGCTGCTGGCGGAGGCGATCGCGCGGCTGCGCGAGCGGCGCCCGCACGCCGGGGTGAGCGTGCGCATCGGCGACAACCCCGAGCTGCTGGCCGGGCTGAAGTCGGGTGAGGTCGACGTCGCCGTCGGGCGGATGGCCGAGCCCGCGATGATGCAGGGCGTGTCGTTCGAGCTGCTCTACGCGGAGTCGCTCGCGGCGGTGACGCGCCCGCGGCACCCGCTGGCGGCGGCCGGCGACCGGGTGCTCTCGCCGCGCGCGCTGGTGGACTACCCGCTGGTGGTCCCGGGGGCGGGCACCGCGCCCCGGCATGACGTGGCGGGGCTGTTCGCCGCGCACGGCATCCCGCTGCCGCCGGGGCTAACCGAGACGCAGTCGGTCGCCGTCGGCCGGGCACTGACGCTGGTGTCGGACGCGGTGTGGCTCACCCCGCGGCACTCGGTCCAGCTCGACATCGACCGGCGCTGGCTGCGGCCGCTCAACCTGCCGGTCCCCGGCAGCGCCGAGCCGGTCGGCATCCTGTCCCGCAGCGGCGCCCCGCCCAGCGAGCTGACCGCCCAGCTGACCGACGCCCTGCGCGAGCTTGCCTGACCGTACCGTCCGGCCGGGGGGCGGTGGCATAGGTTTGGCTGGGGGCGACGACGGAGGGTGGTTGACATGGAGTACCGGCAGCTTGGCCGCAGTGGCCTGCGGGTGTCGGCGCTGACGCTGGGCACGATGACCTTCGGCGGGCGCAGCGTGTTCCGCGCGGTGGGCGAGACCGACGTCACCGGGGCGCGCCGCCAGCTTGACGAGTGCCTGGACGCGGGGGTGAACCTCATCGACACGGCCGACGTGTACTCGGGCGGCCTGTCGGAGGAGATCACCGGTGCGATCGTGGCCGGCCGCCGCGACTCGCTGCTGCTGTCGACCAAGGTGCGGATGGCCATGGGGGGCGGCCCCAACGACGCGGGCCTGTCCCGGCATCACGTCATCGCCGGCTGCGAGGCCAGCCTGCGCCGGCTCGGCACCGACCACATCGACATCTACCACGTGCACGAGTGGGACGGGCAGACCCGGCTCGAGGAGACCCTGTCGGCGCTGAACACGCTGGTGGAAGCGGGCAAGGTGCGCTACCTGGCGGTATCCAACTACGCGGGCTGGCAGCTGATGAAGGCGCTGGCGGTGGCCGATGCCCGGGGATACGAGCGGTTCGCCGCCCAGCAGGTCTACTACTCACTGGAGGCACGGGACGCCGAGTACGAGCTTGTCCCGCTCGCGGTCGACCAGGGGCTGGGCATCCTCGTCTGGTCACCGCTGGCGGGCGGCCTGCTCTCGGGCAAGTACCGCCGCGGCGCCACCCCGGAGGGGAGCACCCGGCAGCTGTCCGGCGAATGGCACGAGCCGCCGGTCCGCGACCGGGAGAAGCTCTACGACACCATCGAGCTGCTGGTGGAGATCGCCGGCGGCCACCGGGCCACCGCGGCCCAGGTGGCGCTGGCCTGGCTGCTCGGCCGGCCCGCGGTGACCTCGGTGATTATCGGCGCCCGGAACGACGAGCAGCTGCGGGACAACCTGGGCGGGGCCGACCTGACGCTGGCGGCTGACGAGCGCGCGGCCCTGGACAAGGTCAGCGCGCCCGACCTGATCTACCCGCACTGGCACCACCTGGCCACCGCCCGCGACCGGCTCGGCCCGGCCGACCTGACCCTGCTCGGCCCGCACCTCAGCCAGGATTAGCCCGAACGGCAGCGGCTGCCTGCCAGCGGCGCGACTGGTCAGCCGGGGGCGGCTGGCCCGGGGCGCGGGACCGGGCGGCGGACCCGGTTCCACCACAGGGAAAGCGCCACCGCGACCGCGATGAGCAGGCCGCCCGCGGCGGCGAAGCCCGCCGCGATGTCGACGTGCCTGGTGACCACCGTGAAGGCGGCGGGCAGCCGGGCGAGCGCGCGGCTGAGCTGGCCGGCGTCCTGTGCCCGGTAGAAGGTGCCCCCGGTGGCCTTGGAGATCTGCATCAGCGCGCCGTAGTCGGCCTCGAGCGGGTTGCCGGCCCCGCCGCCGACGACGCCTCCGCCCGCACCGCCTGCGCCGAAGCCGCCGAACTGGCCGGCGTCGCAGGCGAGGGTGGCCGGGTTGTCGGTGCCGTAGCCGATGGTGAACACGCGGACCCCGCGGGCGGCGGCTTGCCTGGCGGCGGTCTGCGGCTCGACCCCGCGGTTGTTGGATCCGTCGGTGAGCACCACGATCACGTCGTCCGCGTAGTCGGCCGTCGCCCGCTTGACCGTCGCCCCGGTGGGCGCGACGGCCGGGTCCACCTGGGCGATCGCGTCGAGCGAGGCGAGGATGCCGTCGCCGATGGCGGTGCCCCCGGCGGTGGTCAGGCTGTTCAGCGCGGACAGCAGCTGCTGGGTGTCGGTGGTGGGCGGGACGAGCACGGCGGCGGTGCTGGCGAAGGCGACCAGGCCGATGCGCGGGCCGTCCGACTGTGACCTGATGAAGGCGCCCGCCGCCTGCTCGGCGGCCTCGATCCGGTTGGGTTTCACGTCGGTCGAGCACATCGAGCCGGACACGTCGAGCGCGAGCATGATGGTCGCGCTTGACGAGGTTTCCGGCACGGCGACCTGCGGCCGGGCGGCGCCGACGGCGAGCACGGCGAGCCCGGCCGCCAGCAGCGCCACCGGGACCCGGCGGCGCCACCGAGCTCGGCCCGTGACGGCGCCGCGGACCAGCGCGATCGAGGTGACGCGCACCGCCGCCCGCTTGCGGCGGCGGCGTGCCAGCCACCAGGCCGCGGTCAGCAGGGGCAGGACGAGCAGCGCCAGCAGCGCCCACGGCCAGGTAAAGGACACTCAGATCACCCGGCCCGTCCGGGCGACGGTGAGCACCGCGCCCGCGGCCAGCAGGGCCAGGGCCAGCCCGATGAGCGCGCCGGCCAGTGGCAGCGGCTGGTTGGTGACGGTGAGCCGCAGGTCGATTGACGAGGCGATGCCGTTGAGCTGGCTCGCGTCCGACGCGGGATGGTAGCTGCCGCCGGTGGACTGCGCGAGGGACTTGAGCGAGCCCGCGTCCAGCGCGGTGAACAGGTGGTAACCGTCAACGTCGATGGTGGCGCCGGCCGCGGTGCCGACCCCCACGGTGTCGATGTGCACGCCGGCCTTCTGGGCTACGGCGGCGGCGGCGCTGGTATCGACCCCTCCGCTGCCTGCGCTAGCGCTAGTCTCCGCGGCCCCGCTGTCCCCGCCGTCGGAGAACAGCACGATGGTGGCCGACGGCCAGTACCCGATGTCGGGCGGGCTGCCGCCGGGGCTGACGGTGACCGTCTTGTGGGTGATCGCCGACAGCGCGGCGAGGATGGCCGCGCCGAGCGAGGTGCCGCCGCCGGTGTTCAGCCGGCCAACCGCGGCCAGTGACTTCGCGTGGTCGGCGCTGGGTACCGCCGCCTCGAGGCCGCCCTGCTCGAACGCGACCACGCCTATGTCGACGCTGCCCGGCTGCGCGTTGATGAACCCGGTGGCGGCCTGCTTGGCCGCGCCGAGGCGGCTGGGCGGCATGTCGGTCGCGGCCATGCTGCCGGATACGTCCACCGCCAGGATCACCGTGCCGCTGGCGTGCGAGACCGGGACGGTGACCGACGGGCCGGCCGCGGCCACGGCCAGCACGGCCAGGCCGGCCACGGTGAGCCACCGGCCGCCCGCCCGGGCCGCGCCCCGGCGGCCCTTCCGCCCGGTCGTTCTTGCTCCTGGTCCGGCCGCCGCCAGGCCGGCCGCCGCCAGCGCGGCCGACCGCCGCCGGGCGGCCGCCACGGCCGCCCAGGCCAGCACCGCGACCACGATCAGGCCGAAGGCGAGCAGTACCGGGTCGGCGAACGTCATGCGCGCCTGCGCCGGGTACTCGCCACCAGCTCGGTGAGCGCGACCGCGAGGTCGGCGTCGGTGCCGACGCGGTGCACCGGCACCCCGGCCCGGCGCATCCCGGCGGTCAGCCGCGCTTCCCGCTCCGCGACCGCCTGGCGGAGCCGGGCCCGCAGCAACGGGTCACTGGAATCGACCACCAGCTGCTCGCCCGTCTCGGCGTCCTCCACCACCAGCAGCCCGGCCTCGGGCAGCTCCTCGTCGGCCGCGTCCACGATGCGCAGCGCCACCACCTCGTGCCGCGGCGCGAGGCGGAGCAGCGACCGCGCCCAGTCGCCCTCCCCGATGAAGTCGGACACCACGATGATCAGCGCCCGCCGCCGGGCCAGCTTGGCGACCGCGTCGAGCATCGCCGCCAGGTCAGTGGTGCCGCCAGCGCCGGCCGGCGGCCTGGCCGCCTGCCCTGCCCGCCGTCCTGGCCGGCGCCGCGCGGCCGGCTGCCGTCCGGTCGGCTGCGCTGTCAGCTGGGCGGCCAGCTGCAGCACGTGGCGGCGCCCGCTGCCAGGCGGCAGCGCGCGCACCGCCCCGTTGTCGTAGAGCAGCGCGCCGACCCGGTTGCCGCCCCGGCTGAACATCCGCGCGAGCAGCACCGCCAGCTCGCTCAGCACGTCGTGCTTGCCGCGGCCGGGCAGGCCGACCGTCATCGAGGCGGAGCGGTCGAGCACCAGCCACACGGTCAGCTCCCGGTCCTCGGTGAACACCCGCAGCTGCGGCTCGTTCAGCCGGGCGGTGACGTTCCAGTCGATGTGCCGGGCGTCGTCACCGGCGACGTAGCCGCGCAGGCCGGCCAGGTCGGTACCGCTGCCACGGTGCGCGGTGCGGTAACCGCCCGCCAGGCGGCCCGCCAGGCGGCGCAGCACCCGCCACTCGAGGCGGAGCAGCAGCCGTTCCGGTGCGGCGGTGTGCACGGCGGCGGTCGCCGGCACGGGCGCGGGCTTGGGCATGGGCTCAGCGTCCGCTCAGGACAACCTCGGGTGCTGCCACCGCGTCGAGCACCTGGCTAATGATCGTGTCGGCCGTCACGTCGTCCGCCAGCGCCTCATAGGAGAGCACGATCCGGTGCCGCAGCACGTCGAGGGCCAGCTCGCCGACGTCCTCCGGCAGCGCGTAGTCCCGGCCGCGGGTGAACGCGAGCGCCCGCGCCCCGGTGACCAGGGCGATGGAGGCGCGCGGGCTGGCGCCGTAGCTGACGTACCGCTTCAGGTCGGCCAGCCCGGCCGGATGCGCCTGGCGGGTCGCGGTGACCAGCCGCACCGCGTAGTCGACGACGGCCGGGTCGACGTAGACATCCCGCACCCGCTGCTGCATGCCGATCAGGTCGGCGGGGGACAGCATCTCCCGGATCTCGTCGGCCGGCCGCAGCGAGCGGTTCACGATCGCGTGCTCTTCCGTCGCGGTCGGGTAGCCGATGACCACCTTCATCATGAACCGGTCGACCTGGGCTTCAGGCAACGGGTAGGTGCCCTCGGACTCGATCGGGTTCTGCGTCGCCATGACCAGGAACGGCTCGGGCACCCGGTACGTCTCCCGGCCGATGGTGACCTGGTGCTCCTGCATCACCTCGAGGAGCGCGCTCTGCACCTTGGCGGGCGCGCGGTTGATCTCGTCGGCCAGCAGCAGGTTGGTGAAGACCGGGCCGAGCTGCGTCTGGAACTCGCCGCTGTGCTGGTGGTAGACCCGGGTGCCGGTCAGGTCGGCGGGCACCAGGTCGGGGGTTAACTGGATGCGCTGGAACTGGCCGCCCATCGCCGCCGCCAGCGACTTGACCGAGAGCGTCTTGGCCAGCCCGGGTACCCCCTCCACGAGCAGGTGACCGCCGCACAGCAGCGCGATCGCCATCCGCTCGAGCAGCGCGTCCTGTCCGACGATGGTGCGCTTCACCTCGAAGAGCACCGGCTGCAGCGGGTTGGCGTGCTGGCCGGGTGACGGGTCGTGGCTGTCGGCCGGGGTCATCGGGCTCCTTCCGGTGCCGGTCATATCTGGGGTTCCTTCCCTGGGCCGCCGGCCGTACCGCCGAGCGCGGTGCCGATGGGCACCGCGAACCCGATGCCGGCGAACGCGTCCTGGCCGGCCGGCTCGGCCAGCGCCACCACGATCCCGACGACCAGGCCGTGGCTGTCCACGAGGGGGCCGCCGGAGCTGCCGGGGTTGACCGCCGCGTCGAACTGGATGAGCCCGCTGCGCGGCCCGGTGTCGGTGTCCGCGGTCCGGTTGAGGCCGGACACGACGCCCGAGGACACGCTGTCGACCAGGCCGAGCGGGTTGCCGACCGCCACCACCGGCGCGCCGACGCCGGCGCTGCCGCCGATCGTCGCGGGCACCACGACCTGGGGAAGCCGGGCCGGGGTGAGCGTGGCGACGTCCGACTTGGTGTTGGCCGAGGCGACGGTCGCCTGCGCCGTGCTGCCGTCGGCGAAGGTGACGGTGATGCCCTTGGCCCCGGCGACGACGTGGGCGGCGGTGACGATGGTGCCGTTGTCCGCCACGATGACGCCGGTCCCGAGCTCCTTCGGGGTCCGGACGGTGACCACCGACGGCGCGATCCGCTGGTAGATCGCCGGGGCGGCGAGGGTGGCGGTGGCGGTCGGGCTCGGCGACGCGGCCGGCGTCCTGGCGGCGGGCGCGGGCGTGTCGCTGACCAGCCGGGTGGCCAGCACCGCGACCGCTACCAGGAGCACGACCAGGGTGACCAGCCCGGCCGCGATCAGCCGCCGCGGTGGGGGTCCGGGCGCGCCTGACCCGGCCTCGTTGACGCCGGCAGGCTCGCGTTCCATGACCCCACGATAGGTGCAGCAGTTATCAAGTAGTTATCAACAGGATAGGTGGCCGACCGCGGCGGGCCAATGCGGGTCGCGCCCGGATCGTCGGGCGGCTGCGGCAGGCTGGGGCGGCGGGCGGCGACGGGCTGCCCGGGTCAGGGCGACTCCGGCGCGCCAGCCGCCCGGCCGGCGCGGCTGAACCGGGCGCCCCAGTCCGCGATCCGGCCGGCCAGCTCCGGCGGCGACAGCAGCTGGAAGTCCGCCCCGGCGACGCCGAGGGCGATTACCGGCCAGTCGCTGTCGGGGGTGGTCATGGTGACCCGGCAATGGCCGGGGCCGGCTTCCTCGACCGCCGCCCAGCGGCCGATGCGCTCCCTGACCGTGGCCGCGGGGGCGGCCACGACCGCCTCGACCTGCCAGGTCCCCGTCCCCGCACGGGGGGCGGCGGCGATGTTGCGGCGGACGAAATCGGCCGCGTCAGCGGCGGGCAGCGTGCGGGGGCGGAACCTGGCCCCGGTCGGTTGCGGGGTCCCGCTCAGCCGGTCGAGCCGGAAGCTGCGCCAGTCGTTCCTCGTCAGGTCGTAGCCGACCAGGTACCAGCGGCGGTCGAGTACCACCAGCCGGAGCGGCTCGACGTGCCGTTCGGTCCGCTCGCCGTTGGCCGCCACGTAGCCGAACCGGATCCGCTCGGCATCCCGGCAGGCGAGGGCGGCGGCCGCCAGCGCGTCGGAGTCGATGGCGGTCTGGCCCGCCCGGGCCGGGTCCCAGCTCGCGGTCTCGGTCATCGCGGCCACCGCCTCGGCCCGGCGGCGCAGCCGGGCGGGCATCACCTGGGTGACCTTGGCCAGTGTGCGCGCCAGGGCCTCGGTGGCAGTGTCGGCGGCGGCTGGGCCGACCGTGATCCCCCCGGTGGCCGCAAGCCGGAGGCTCGCCGCTACCGCCACCGCCTCGTCGTCGTCGAGCACCAGCGGCGGCAGCGCCGCCCCGGAGGCGAGCTGGTAGCCGCCGTCCACGCCCGGGTGCGCGGTGACCGGGTAGCCGAGCTCGCGGAGCCGGTCCACGTCCCGGCGCAGCGTACGGGGAGAGACACCGAGCCGCCCGGCCAGCTCCGCGCCCGGCCAGAAGCGGTGGTTCTGCAGCAGCGAGAGCAGGCGCAGGGCCCGCGAGCTGGTGTTCGCCATGTTCCCATTGTCCTCGACATTGAGGACAGGAAGTGACCGCGATTCCTCTTAGCCTGGTAACTGTCACGAAGACGAACAGCGAAAGGCGGAAGCTGATGACCCCGAGCACCACGACGATCACCGGCGAGCGGGCGGACCTGCTGGCGACGCTGGCCCACGCGCGGCACTTCCTGCGCTTCACCGCCAGGGACCTCGACGACGAGCAGGCACGGCAGCGCACCACGGTGAGCGCGCTGACCATCGGCGGCCTGATCAAGCACGTCACCGCGGTCGAGCGGAACTGGGCCGGCTTCATCGTGAACGGCCCGGCCAGCTTCCCCGACTTCGGCGCGATGACCGAGGCCGACTTCGCGACCTGGGCTGACTGGTTCCGGCTGCTCCCGGGCGAGACGCTGGCGGGCGTGCTGGCCGAGTACGCGGAGGTCGCCGCGCGCACCGACGAGCTGGTCAGCTCGCTGCCCGACCTGGACGCGGACCACCCGCTGCCGCCCGCCCCGTGGAACGAGCCGGGGGCCCGCCGGTCGGCCCGGCGCACCGTGCTGCACATCGCAGCGGAGACGGCGCAGCACGCCGGGCACGCGGACATTATCCGCGAGTCCCTGGACGGCGCCAAGTCGATGGCCTAGGGACCGGGCGGCAGTGCGTCAGTTGACGCACCGAAGCTGCGTCAACTGTGCCAGCCGCCGCCGCCGCCACCGCGTTGACTTGCCAGTATGCACGAATGGCTATCTTCTCCGCCGGAGCCCGTCAGCTGGCCCGGCCACGCGGGCGGCGCCCCCGTCCAGGCCGGCGACCCGCCGGGCGGCCAGACCACCGCCGTCGCCAACGTCATCGCGGTCACCGGCGACACCCGGCGGCTCACCCACGTCAGCGCGTCCCTGCTGGCGGCTGTCCTCGTCGGATCGGCCACCGTCACGGCGGCCCTGACAATGCGCGGGCAGCCGCTGGACCTGGGCTCGGTGGCACTGCTCGTCCCGGTGATCGCGTGCTGGCTGGGTTCGGCGGCGCTGGTGCTGCTGTCCGAGGGGCCGATGTCGCGGGCCCTGGCCGAGCTGCGCCTGGTGACCGGGGCACCGGTCGACCCGTCCGTGCCGTGGTTGCCGCTCGGCGTGCGGCCGCTGGCCGACTCCAAGGTGACCTGGGCCTACGTGGTGCCGCTGATCGCGGCCGCGGCCAGGCAGCACGCGCGGTCACGCCTGGCGCTGATGGCGGCGGTGGCCACCACCGCGGCATTCCTGCTGTGGATGTCGCTCTCCCTGGTGGCCGTTACCCTCGCGTGATGACAGGTGAATTGATGCGCCGCTTACCGGATAATGTCGCTGTGCGCGAATCTGGCTTTTGGGGACTGCTCGGCGAAAGAGATCGCACGGATTTCACGTCGCTGGCCAGGTCGCGGGTATTCCCCCCGGGGGTGGCGCTGTGCACCGAGGGCGAGCCCACGACCCACGTGTTTATCCTGCTGTCCGGCTGGGTGCGGGTTTTCACCGTTACCCGCGACGGCCGGCAGGTGCTCGAGGCGCTGCGCGGCGGGGGAGACATCGTCGGGGAAATTTCCGGTCAGGTGACCGGTTACCGGACCGCCACCGTACAGGCGATCGGGACGGTCCGCACGCTGATCGTGGGGGGCAGGGAGTTCGGCGAATTCCTCGACGCCCATCCCGCCGCCGCCCGGGCGCACCGGCGGGCAATGGCCGAGCTGCAGCGCGCGGCCAACGAGCAGCAGCGCAACCACGCGCTCTTCAGTGGCCCCCAGCGGCTGGCTGGCCTGCTGCTGGACCTGGCTGAACGGCAGGACGGCGCGGGTGAGGGGGCGGCGGCGGCCTCGTTGCCGCTTTCTCAGGAGGACCTGGCCAGCCTCATCAGCGCCTCGCGGTCGACCGTGACCCGGGCGCTGCATGCTTGGCGGGAGCGTCGCATCATCGGGACGGACTCACGGCGCATCGTGATACTGGACCGGGGGCGCCTGGCGCGGATCGCCGGCCGCTTTTCGAAGGAGCCGTTATCAGTCTGCGAGAATTCCGCCGTCGGTGCGGACGCGTCTGATGAATGATGACCACTGATCCGGTGCGAATTGCAACGTCGAGCCAGACGGGTAATGTGAGTCCCTGACCAGCACGGACTGTCTTCCGCTGGCAATTTCGACACACTCGTTGGCACTGCTGAACGTGCTCTTGCGCCAGTTCCGCGCGAACTGTCGGCTCGGCCGCCTAGGCATCCGACATCCCTCCGTTCGGCGGGCCGACCTACGTATTCGGCCCTAGATGAGGGTTGTCGAGCCGACGGGAGTTAACGGGGTTGCTACTCCCGCCCCTCGTCGACATTCCCCGCTAGGCAGTGTAGACGATTCGCCAATTTCCGCCTATGCCGGGCTAAGCCGAAATGCCCCGGCCGTTGCGGCATTAGTTGATCCATTTATATTTGCGGGGCTAAAATGGCTAAAGTTGTATGAGTTAACTAAAGCGTCTCTTTCGGTCAGGACAACTCTTCGGCCGCCTGGCGGATGAGATCGATCGACTCGGGCGCGGACAGCGAGCTCTCCAGGACGGTCTCGAAGTCGTCGGCGTACTGCGCGATCCGTGGGTCGCTGCCGGTTATCAGGGCCACTTCGCGTCCCGCGTCGAGGTACAGCAGGTCCGACATGGAGCTCTCGAACTCGAGCAGCGTGAAGGGGCCGGACAGTCCCGGGTACGCGCCCGCCCTGAAGGGGACCACGCGGACCGTGAGCTGTTCTTCGCGCTCGGCCCGGTCGGCGATGTGCCGTAGCTGATTGGGCATGATAGCCGGGTCCTGGCTGATTCCGATGTGCCGGCGGATGACCGCTTCGTCGATGACGTGATACTGGCGCGGCGGGCTGGACCGCTTCGCCAGTTCCACCTGCCGCTGCATCCGGAACTTGACCACTGGCGCCACCCGGACGGCGTCGACCGAGTTGGCGGTGAGCACCTCCGCGTACTCGGGCGTCTGCAGCAGTCCGGGCACGTAGCTCGACTGGAAATGCCGGATGAAGGCGGCGCCGGTCTCGTAACCGACGTACTCGACGTAGCCGGGGGCAAGGTCCTCCCGGTAACTGGCCCACCAGGCCCGCTCGCGGGCGCCGCGGTTGAGCGTCTGCAGCCGCTCGCGCTGGCTTTCCGACGAGATGCCGTACTCCCTCAGCAGGGCGTCGAGGTCGACTCTGGTGATGGCGCTGCGCCCGCCCTCGACCCGGATCAGCTTAGACGGCGACCAGTCCAGGTTCTGGGCGACTTGCTCCTGGGTCAGCCCGCTGTCCTTGCGGAGACGGATGAGCTCGGTTCGCAGCAGCGCGCTCTGCACGACCGGTCCCTGGTCGGTAGCCATTGCAATCCAGTTCACTCTCTGTGATCGTGAAAATCATCATAAAACTTTCATGTGCCATATTGCAAATTGTGATGCATCGATGTGTACTGAACTAGTGTGATACCCGCCACGATCGCTAGGATCACGATGCCGATGCTTCGCAACGCCTGCTCTGCTGGCGCAGCCGCCCGCCTGTCGGCAGGCGACTTGCAACATAGCACCTTGCTGGCTTGTATATCACACCATCGTGAGATGACGGGTAACGACACGCGATGCTACAGTGAGGTAGCTCTAGGTGAAGCGGCGAGCCTCGGCGCGGTGGCGAGGCAGACGCGTACCCGGCGGCGGATGGCGACTCCGTCCGGTGGCGAAGGAGGGTGCTCGCCGCCATTCCGGCGAAAACCTCAGGAGCCTCAGGAGGGGTGTCGACGCTGACATGTCGGCACCCCGCAGGCGTTCCCCGCCCGGTCGACAGCACGGGCACAACTGCAGAAGGGTCGCCCTGCCGGCCTTCGACCACACGGTTTGGTCGCCCAGAGGTCGGAAGCGGCAGGACAACCCCCGCAACGCCACCAGACATTCTCCCTGACAAGCAGAAGAGCACACCATGGCAGCGCAAATCAGTCACCGGCCACCGGTATTCACGGCACCCGGGATAGGCGTCCCGGGTGCGGCGCATATTGCCTTTCCGCTCGCTAGGAAAAAGCCCTGCGGCCTGCTCAGCATACGTCCGCTTGGTCGAGCGCGCTATAGCAAGCCGGCTACCCGCTGGAACCCCCTGGTACCAGGGCTACCATATCTGTTGCACGCTCACAGTAGTGACCGGCGGCTATTCAACCGGAAACCAGCGTGAAACGGCCGCTTATTGTGCCGCAACGCATGCAAATGTTGCTGGCAAGCGATTACGTGAAACCGGTGGCGCGGGCCTATGCCCAGGGCCTCCGGCTGCGGGACCGCTTCGCGGCGGCGCAGGGAAAGGACCACCGAGCCGTGAACTTCTTGCGATCACTGGAGCCGGCCGAGTACGAGAGCTTCGCCGGGGTCGCGGAGCGGCGGTCGTTCGCCCGCGGCGCGCGGCTGATGTCGGAGGGCGAGCCGGCCGGGCACGTGATCGTGATCGTGAGCGGCTGGACGCGGATCGCGGTGCACGGCGCCGGCCGGGACGGGGCCGGCGGGGAGCGGACGGTGGCCGAGCGCGGCCCCGGCCAGCTGGTGGGCGAGCGGGCGGCGCTGCGGCGCAACGTCCGGTCGGCCACCGTGACCGCGCTGACCGAGGTGACCGCGCTGGTGATGCGGACCGAGGACTTCGCCAGCTTCGTGACCGCCCACCCGCGGGTGCTCGACGTGGTGGAAAGCCAGATCTACGACCGGCTGACGGAGGACCCGGAGGGGTACGCGCCGGACGGCTGGCCGGGCGGGTTCCCGCTGCAGATCGCCAGCGACGCGCTGGCCGCCCGGCGCCGGGCGCAGGCGCTGACCGGGGAGAACTGCACGGTCCTGCTGACCGACGTGGTGGGCTTCGGCGCCCGGCACCGGGCCGACCGGCACCGGCTGATCATCCGGCGGGAGGGCTGGCTGATGATGCAGGCGGCGCTGGGGCCGCTGTGGAACGCCTGCCTGGCCGAGGACCGGGGCGACGGGCTGCTGATCGTCGCCCCGCCGCAGGTTCCGACCGCCCGGATCATCGAGGGAATCCACCGGGAGCTGCCGGCCCGGCTGGCGGTGCACAACAACACCTACGCCGAGCCGTGCCACATCCGGCTGCGGCTGGCGGTGAACGTCGGGCCGGTGACAACGGACCCGATCGGCATGTCGGGCGATGCGATCATCCGCACCGCCCGGCTCGTCGAGGCCCCGCCGCTTAAGGAAGCAATGGCCGAAACCGGGCACGGCCTCGGGATTATCGTGTCGGAATTCGTCTACGAAACCGCGGTCGAGCACGCGAACGAATTGATCGACGCTGATCGTTATCAGAAGGTCAGCGTGAGCATTAAAGAATTCCAGAGTTCGGCCTGGATGCGGCTGTACAACCTGTCGCTGCTGCTACGCGACTCCTCCGCGGGCTAGCCCGGCAGCACGCCGGCTGCGGCCAGCCGCTCCAGGTCCAGGTACGCTGTCCGGCCGGCCACGAGGTCGGCCCGGACGAGATCGAGTGGCGGCCGATAGGGTCGCAGTGACGTCACCACCGGAGGTCCCGCGATGAGCCTGTCCAGCTACCTCGGCGACTGGCGGCCGGGAACCGCTGAGCTGACCCGCCGGGTGGACCCCTGGCCGGCCGCGGCGTTCGCCGCCCTGACCGGCACCCCTGCGCCGCCGCTGGCGCCCGGGGACCCGCTGCCGCCGCTGTGGCACTGGTTCACGCTGCTTGAGCACCCCGCGCAGCGTGAACTCGGCCCGGACGGCCACCCGGCCGACGGCCCGTTCATGCCGCCGATCCCCGGCCGCCGCCGGATGTTCGCCGGCGGCCGGCTCCGCCTGGAAGCGCCCATCCCGGTCGGCGCCGAGCTGTCGAGCCGGTCCAGCGTCGCTGCGGTCTCGGTCAAGGCGGGCCGCGCAGGCGAGCTCGCGTTCGTCACCGTGCGCCACGAGCTGACAGCCGACGGCCGCCCGGTCGGCGCGGAGGAGCAGGACCTCGTCTACCGGGCGGCGGCCGATAGCGGCGAGCCGGTCAGCACCGCCCCGTCCCCGGCCGCCGCCCCGCCCCCGCCCGCCCTGTCCGGCCCGTCCGACTGGCAGCTCAGCCTGACGGCCGACCCGGTGCTGCTGTTCCGGTTCAGCGCGCTGACCTACAACGCGCACCGGATCCACTACGACCTGCCCTATGCCACCCAGGTCGAGGGGCACCCCGGCCTGGTGGTGCACGGCCCGCTGCTGGCCCTGCTGGCGCTCGAGCTGCCGCGGCTGCACGCCCCGGGACGCACGGTCCGCGGCTTCTCCTACCGGCTGCTGCGCCCGGCCTTCGCCCCGGCCGCGATCACCGCGTCCGGCCGGCCGGACCCGGCCGGCCGGACGGCCGAGCTGTCGGCCGGCGCCGACGGCGCCCGCCCCTCGCTCACCGCCTCCGCGGACCTCGCGTGAGCACCCTCAGCGCCGAGGAGCAGGAGGTCGTCACGGCCGTCGCCGACTGGGTCGACCGCGAGGTCCGCCCGGTGGCGCGCGACCTGGAGCACGCCAACGCCTACCCGGACAAGCTCATCGGGCAGATGAAGGAGATGGGCATCTTCGGCCTGGCCATCCCGGCCCCGTGGGGCGAGGCGCCGGTCTCCATGCCCTGCTACGCGCTGGTCACGGCCGAGCTTGCCCGGGGCTGGATGAGCCTGGCCGGGGCGATGGGCGGCCACACGGTGGTCGCCAAGCTGCTGCTCGCCTTCGGCACCCGGCCGCAGCAGGACCGCTACCTGCCGAAGATGGCGACCGGGGAGATCCGCGCGACGATGGCGCTGACCGAGCCCGGCGGCGGCTCCGACCTGCAGGCGATGACCACCGTGGCCCGCCCGGACGGCGACGGCTACCTGGTGACCGGGGCCAAGACGTGGATCAGCAACGCCCGCCGCTCGCAGCTGATCGCGCTGCTGTGCAAGACCGACCCGGAGGCGGAGCCACGGCACCGCGGCTTCTCGGTGCTGCTGGCCGAGCACGGCCCCGGCCTGACCGTGTCCCGTGACCTGCCCAAGCTCGGCTACAAGGGCGTGGAAGCGTGCGAGCTGGTCTTCGACGGCTACCGGGCGCCGGCCGAGGCGGTGCTCGGCGGCCGCCCCGGCCAGGGGTTCGCGCAGATGATGAAGGGCCTGGAGACCGGCCGCATCCAGGTCGCCGCGCGCGCCCTCGGCGTTGCCCGGGCGGCGTTCGACGACGCGCTGCGCTACGCGCAGCAGCGGGAGAGCTTCGGCCAGCCGATCTGGCAGCACCAGGCGATCGGCGGTTACCTGGCCGACATGGCCACCAAGGTGACCGCCGCCCGGCAGCTGATCCTGCACGCGGCGGAGCGGTTCGAGTCCGGCCAGCGCACCGACATGGAGGCCGGCATGGCGAAGCTGTTCGCCTCCGAGATCGCCATGCAGGTGGCGCTGGACGCGGTGCGCATCCACGGCGGCTACGGCTACTCGACCGAGTTCGACGTCGAGCGCTACTTCCGCGACGCCCCGCTGATGATCGTGGGCGAGGGCACCAACGAGATCCAGCGTAACGTCATCGCCCAGCAGCTGATCCGGCGCGGCGGCCTCGACCGCTGGTAAGCACCCGCGGCGGGTCTATCGCGTGCGCGCCGCGGGAGCCCGCGTCGCCGGGATGGATTTGACCTGCCGCCGTCCGTTACCTTGGTGAACGCGCTGCCCGGATGGGCCGCTGACCCGCCTGATGGAGGCTCCGGTGAGTGACTTCGATGTACGCCAGGTCGTGCTGTCGACCGATGACCTGGATGAATCAATCCGGTTCTACACCGAGACCCTGGGGTTCACGCTGAAATTCCGCGACGGCGGCCACTACGCGGCCCTCGAAGGCGGGTCGGTCACGCTCGCACTGGCAACCGCGGTTGATCACCCGATGCCGGGCAAGGTGGTCGCCGGCATCAAGACCACCGACGTCGACGCGGCCGCGAAGGCGATCGAAGAGGGCGGCGGCGCCATCGTCAGAGGGCCGTACAACGATGCGCACGAACGCCGAGCGGTGGTCTATGACAACCAGGGCAACGGCCTGGTGTTCTACAGCCCGCTGCCGCGGTAGGCGCCGCTCTCACCAGTGCCCGTAGTGGACGACCTCATCGAACGGGCGGCGATCCGGCTTCAGGATCGGCTGCAACGGGCGGTCGGCCGGGTATCCCACCCCGAGCAGGAACGACACGACATGCGTGTCCGGGACACCGAGGATCGCGCGGGCCTTGTCCTGGTCGCCGACCGAGGAGTGCCCGGTCCCGATGCCCAGGTCGGTCGCGGCCAGCATCATCGCGAACGTCGCCTGCCCCAGGTCGTACTGGTCGACCACCCGGGTCCGGTCGTCGGCCGGCTCGGGCACCACGAGGGCGATCGCCGCGGGGGCGTCGGCGATGTGCCGGGCGCCCCGCCAGACGGTCGCCAGCTCGGTGAGCTGTTTCCGGTCGGTCACCACGATGAAGTCCCAGTGCTGCCGGTTGGAAGCTGACGGGGCCCGCCAGCCGGCCTCCGCGATCCGGTTCAGGTCGCTCTCCGGCACCGGGGCGGCCGTGTAGCTGCGGACATTGCGGCGGGCACGGATCGCGTCCCAGGTCTCCATCGACACTTCCCTACCAAAGAAGTCGGAACTACAGGCTTGACGTAGGTAGACAAGCCGGCCGCGGGGAAACTCATTCCCGTCGGGGTCCATAGCGTGAGCACCGAGCGCTCTCGGCAGGAGTCGAACCTGCTGTCCTGCGGGTTCGGGGCCCGCCGTGCCGTCCGTCACACCACGAGAGCCTGCGTGCGCCGGGATGGATTTGAACCACCGATGCCCGAAGGCGGCGACTTTACAGGCCGCTGCAATAACCGCTCTGCCACCGACGCCTGGGGTGGATGCCGGGTAACGATCCCGGCCCGAGGGAGTCACAGTCCCTCATGCTGCCTCTACACCACAACCACCGTCGACCAGGCAGGACTCGAACCTGCGCGCCGCGGTTTGTAGGACCGCCGCTCTGCCGCTGAGCTACTGATCGTCGCGTACTCCCGGAAGGACTCGAACCCTCCCCGACGGTTCCGTAAACCGCCGTGCTTTCCGCTACACCACGGGAGCAAAGCGATGACGACGGGACTCGAACCCGTACAGTCCACCTTGACGGGGTGGCGCACTAGCCAGTTGTGCTACGTCACATATTTCCTGCGCTGTGACGACTGGCCTCGAACCAGTACCTTCCCGATTAACAGTCGGAAGCTCTGCCTATTGAGCTACGTCACAATGAAGAGTGCCGCGCTTTGCCGTCCATTACCGGCCGTGGCGCACGGCGTGCCTTCGTGGCGGAGGCGGGATTCGAACCCGCGTTTCAGGGCTTATGAGGCCCGGCTGGTACCTAACTCCAGTCCACTCCGCTGTGACCCACCCGGGGCTCGAACCCGGACGCTTCTGCTTGAAAGGCAGATGGCTTTGACCACTTTGCCTAGTGGGCCTTGAGTGCTCCGACCGGGTTTCGAACCCGGAATCTCCTGCTTGAGGGGCAGGCGAGTTGTCCAGTTCCTCTACCGGAGCAAGATCCGTGCGTACGCCGCCGGGGAGTCGAACCCCGACCAACGGTTTAGGAAACCGTCGCGCTTTCCGTTACGCCAGCGGCGCGTGCATGGGGCGGGGGATACGCCCCGGTTGGCCGCCTCGGAGTCGAACCGAGCAATACCTGCGTATCAGGCAGGCCCCGTCGCTGCCGCGCCGGCGGCGCACCTTCCAGGGCGGAGAGCGGAGAACTCGAATCCCAGCGCCGATGGCGCCCACTCGTTTTCGAAACGAAGCCCGCGGCCCTGGCGGGTTCACTCTCCAGGTCGGCTCCCCTGGCCGGGTGTGAACAGGCACGGGGATGGCAGAGGATGACGGTCCCGACCCGCAGCGCTTAAGGCGCCCATCCGGTTTCCAACCGGAGCCAGCCGCCCGGCTGGTTCATCCTCCATGTGCAGAAGGGTCAACCTTCGGCCCGTGCACTTTCCGTAACCGGGCGGGCTCGCGGGCAGCCGCTCGGGCGTGGCCGGCCGGCAAGGTATACCGCGGTTGCGGCGGCATCCTTGTCGTTATGTACCATTTTGTCCCGCCCGAACTCGGTACATGTCCCGGATGGCAGGCGCCATGCCGCCGCAGGAGTGCCCGGCCTGGCGGTACCGCGCCGAAACGCCGCATCCGCTAGCAACGGAGCCCAATCCCTGATTGGTTCACCTTCCGTGCCGAACCGCGGATTCGAACCGCGAACCTCCCGGTCCTGAACCGGGCGCCTCTGCCAGTTGGGCTAGTTCGGCTTGTGAGTGACCGACCGGATTCGAACCGGTCCTGCGGGCATGGCGAGCTCGCGTGCTAACCGCTGACACTACGGTCACCCGGAGCCTTCGCCGAGATTCGAACTCGGGCCTCCGCCCTACCAAGGCGGCGCTCTGACCACTAGAGCTACAAAGGCGTGTCCTCGGCGAGATTCGAACTCACACTGCCGGCCACCTCAGGGCCGTGCCTCCTGCCGTTGGGCTACGAGGACCAGAGCCGCCACCCGGGGTCGAACCGGGCCGTCCGCAGTACGAAAGCGGAGCCGCAAGCCGTGCGCGGCGGCAGAGCTGCCCCTCATGGATTCGAACCACGATTAACGACTTCAGAGGCCGTCGTCTTGCCGTTAGACGAAAGGGCATGGAACAGGCGCCTGCGCGCCCCCGT
>Ga0265338_10003636_pt1 | contig 21483 bp, 15 predicted proteins | sample 42126metaG_FD_193579 | JGI IMG/M metagenome (GOLD analysis project Ga0265338, IMG submission 193579) | Rhizosphere microbial communities from Carex aquatilis grown in University of Washington, Seatle, WA, United States - 4-21-26 metaG | ecosystem: Host-associated > Plants > Roots > Rhizosphere... | reverse complement strand
AAGCGATATACGCAGGCTGTGTACCACCCCGGCTTGGCAAACTCTTTCCAATATGTGGTGGCCGCTCAACTGGAGCAGTTCTTTCAGTTTTACGGAACAGCGCCCGACCGGATTGACGGTCATCATCACATGCATCTGTGCGCGAACGTGTTGCTGGGGAATCTTCTGCCGGAAGGCACAATGGTTCGAAGAAATTTTTCCTTCTCGGCTGGCGAGAAGAGCATGGGAAACCGGCTCTACCGGAAGGTCGTCGATGGAATGCTCGCTCGCAAGCATCGTCTTACCGACCTTTTCTTTTCCTTGCCGCCTCTCGAGCCTAGAACGCGGCTGGAACGGATTTTCACGGCCGCGAACGAGCAGGTCGTAGAACTCGAAACGCATCCTATCAATGCGCTGGAATATCAGTTCCTGGCGGGTGGTGAGATCTTCCGCTGGACCGACACAGGGCGCATTCGATCCTTCCGGTCGCTCCGTTCGGGGCCAGCTGCGAACTGAAGCAACGGCGCAGCTTCCAATCCCATGAGCAGCGAACTCAAACATATTAGCGTTTGTGTCTGTACTTATAAGAGGCCGCATTTGATCCAGCGGCTTCTCAAAGAACTCGCCGCTCAGAACACGCTTGGGCTTTTCACTTTTTCCGTTGTGGTCGCGGATAACGATCAGCAACGTTCCGCGGAAGCAGTTGTTACGGAGTTCGCCGCTGCGTCGAAGGTGTCGGTTAAATATTGCGTAGAACCACGACAGAGCATCGCATTGGCGCGCAACAAAGCGGTGGAGAACGCGACCGGCGATTTTGTTGCCTTCATTGATGACGACGAATTTCCGGCTGCCGACTGGTTGCTGTCCCTGTTCAAGACCTGCCAGGAGTACAAAGTCGATGGAGTGTTGGGACCAGTTCGGCGCCATTTCGATGAGCGGCCTCCGAGTTGGATCGAAAAGAGCCGATTCTACGAACGCCCGGAGTACAAGACTGGTTTTGTTCTGACCTGGAGACAGGGGCGCAGCGGAAATCTGTTTGTGAATCGTGAGATGTTTCCGGTCGGTACACAAGCTTTCGATCCGCAATTCCGCACAGGCGAGGACCAGGACTTCCTGAGAAGGATGATGGACAGTGGCCGGGTCTTCGTCTGGTGCAATGAAGCGGTGGTGTACGAAGTCGTTCCTCCTGTTCGATGGAAGCGGACCTTCTTGTTGAAGAGAGCGTTACTGCGCGGCGCGATGGAGCCGAAAGTGGCAACCTTCGGCATGCGAGATGTTCTTAAATCTGCTGTGGCTGTCCCGCTCTATGCCTTGGCGCTTCCGTTTGCCCTGCTGCTTGGACAGCACCGCTTTATGAGTCTTCTAGTTCGCCTTTGCGATCATTTGGGAAAACTCCTCGCGCTAGTGGGAGTCCATCTGGTCCGCGAAGAGTACGTGACCGACTAATGCACACTGGGCTCTTCAATCGTCCCAAGACCACCCTTTATCAGAATCAAGAAGGCAGATCGTAGGAATGTCAAAAAGACAAATGCGGCCCCTAGCTCCGGGATATAGTTCCGAAATTGATGCCGTGGACGAGCAGGCATGGAACCGCCTCGTACTGGAATTTGCGGACGGCAACATTTATCAAACTTGGTCCTACGGGGCTGTGATCGGCGGCTCGCGCAATTTGCGCCACCTTGTGCTGAAACTCAACGGCGAGGTGGTCGCAATTGCGCAAGCTCGGATCAAGAGGCTCCCCGTTGTCGGCTTGGGGATCGCGTATGTCCAGTGGGGACCTCTGTGGCGCCGGACGAATGTAGGACCGAATGCTGAGATATTCCGGCAAGCTCTTCGGGCGTTGCACAATGACTTTGTCTGCAGACATGGCCTGACCGTGAGGCTGTTCCCCTTGGTGTTCGAGGATGACGTTGTAGATTTCAGGGCAATCCTTGCCGAAGAAGGATTTGCCGCTGTCGCGGAAGAAGCGCATGGCCGGACGATTCTCATGAATCTGGCCCCCAACCTGGCCGATCTGCGGGAAAACATGTCTTCCCACTGGAAGCGAGAACTGAAAGTCGCTGAGAAGAGCAATTTGGAATTCACTGAAAACTCCAGCCAGGAGTCGTTCGAGTCTTTCATTGAGATGTACAAGGAAATGGTGTCCCGCAAGAAGTTCGTCGAGCCAAATGATATTCATCAATTCGAACGAATCCAGCAGCAACTACCGGAGCAGCTCAGAATGAGAGTGCTGCTGTGTAAGTCGAACTCTGGCTTATCTGCGGGCGCAATTTACAGTCTGGTTGGCAACAGTGCAATTTATCTTTTCGGCGCAACCAGTAATGCCGGAATGAAGAGCAGGGGTTCCTATTTCTTACAGTGGAAAATCGTCGAAGCCCTGAAGCAAAAGAATGTGGCTTTTTACAATCTGAACGGCATCAATCCTGAAAAGAATCCGGGAACTTACAAATTTAAGAGCGACTTGGCAGGGAAGCACGGTCGAGATGTTTTTTACGCAGGTAGATTCGAGGCGCATGCCGGCTCACTCACCCGTTCCTTGGTGCAGATTGGGGATGCCCTAAGGAAGAGTCGGCGGAGCCTGCAACAACGAATTCTTGATTGGCGGACCGTGAAGCCGCAAGCCGAAGTCAAGGTCGCGAGCACCGTGAAGACGGCTCCAGTGAAAACCGAGGCAAGTCAGATTGTGCATGCACGCTCACACAGAGAAGCGTGAGTGCCTGCACTTGAGTATTTCTTCAGGAGAAAAGTTTAGACCATGGCTGAAAGCTCTGTCGACATCAGCATAAAGGGGCAGTGGGTGACCGTGCCCGCAATCCCCGTGGATGATGGCACCATTGTCACTACCGGAAAATGGATTAAGTATGCTGCGGTTCACGACGAAGATTGGGCGGAGCGAGAAGTTGAACATCCCGCCATGTGCATCGAGGCTCTGAGGAAGGCGGCCTCAAAAGGAATCCACGCGGATATCTTCACATTTACCCATAAGCCGCCAACCACTGTGCCGCGATACCCGTATCCGTCGGAAGGCGAGAGTATCGCTGCTATTCGGCTAACCACCTTCAAGGAGTGGTGGGAAAGTCTGCCGCAGGAAAGTCGGAAGAACGTCAGGAGATCACAGAAACGCGGAGTTGAAGTCAAGGTTCACCAGTTTGACGATGACTTGATCAAAGGAATCGTCGAGATCAACAACGATTCGCCGATGCGACAAGGTCGTCGCTACTCTCACTACAACAAGAGCTTCGAACAGGTAAAAAAAGATCACTCGGCATTCGTCGATCGCAGCGACTTCATTTGCGCCTATCTAGGGAGCGAGATCATTGGGTTTCTGAAGATCGTCTACCGGGGAGAAGTGGCGTCAATTTTGCAACTCACTCCCAAGCTGAGTCATAGCGACAAGCGGCCCGCCAATGCGATGCTGGCGAAAGCTATTGAACGTTGTAGCGAAAAGGGAATTTCGTGCGTGACCTACGGTCTCTTCAACTATGGCAACAAGGGCAACACCCCGATCCGGGAGTTTAAAGTGCGAAACGGGTTCGGGGAAATATTGGTGCCGCGATACTACGTTCCATTGACTGCATGGGGTGCGATTTGTGTTCGCACTAAACTTTATCGTGGTCTTCTTGGCATTCTGCCGCAGGGTGTCATCGCCTTCGCGGTTCGGGCCAGGGCCACGATGTATGATGTTAAGCAGCGAATGAGCCGGTGTAGCTCAATGTCAGAGCGGCCGAATAGTGATCGGCAGATGGAGCGTTCAATTCCTCCCGCCGGCTCCAACCTTTAGTCAAATACCTTCACCCCACCGCTACCTCCCTGATTTCAGCCCTATTGAGCTGAGTTGACATGCCAGGAATCGTCGGCCTCATCACAAAAATACCGCGCGAACGAGCGGAGCGAGAACTGCGCGCCATGGTGGCCACCATGGTTCACGAATCGTTTTACCGCACCACTTTTTGGATCGATGAGTCACTCGGCGTTTACGCGGCTTCTGTCGAGAGGGAAGGGTCATTTGCCGATGGGATGCCGCTTTCCACGGAAAAGGGTGATGTTGTCCTTCTCTTTTCCGGAGAGGACTATCCCGAGCCCGGAACTCCGCGCAGGCTGAGAGAGTCCGGTCACGGCCTTGAGCTCGATGGTCCCTCCTATCTCGCGCACCTCGCAGAAGGAGATCCCAATTTCCTCGCGAACCTGAATGGAAGGTTTCACGGTCTCTTGGTCGACCGTCGACGGGGAGCAGTAACGCTCTTCAACGACCGCTACGGCATGCACCGAATTTATTACCACCAGTCCCAGGACGCGTTCTATTTCGCCGCGGAAGCGAAGGCGATTCTCGCTGTCCGACCGGAGCTCCGCCAGGCCGATCCGCGTGGCTTGGGCGAGTTCATCGCGTGCGGCTGCGTATTGGAGAACCGCACACTGTTTCACGGAATCCAGGTATTGCCCCTGGCATCAGCGTGGACTTTTCAAAGCGGCACGATCCACAAGAAGGGCTCTTATTTTCGTGCGGCTGAGTGGGAGTCGCAGCCCGAACTGGATCTGGGAACCTACTACCAGAAATTGCGCGAAACGTTTGCCCGGATTCTGCCACGCTATTTCGGTGGCGACCAGCCCATCGGCCTGTCACTTACCGGCGGCCTTGACACTCGGATGATCACCGCCTGGCACAAAGCTGCTCCCGCGTCGTTGCCTTGCTACTCGTTTGGAGGTACCTATCGCGAGTGTCAGGACGTGGTCGTTGCCCGCAAGGTTGCCCGCGCCTACGGACAGTCCTACCAGGTGATACCGGTCGGAAGCGAATTCCTGTCCCGCTTTGCACATTATGCCGAACGTTCCGTATATCTTTCGGACGGCTGCACGGCAGTGAACCGAGCGGCTGATCTTTACGTCAACGAGCGCGCCCGTGACATCGCTCCCGTCAGAATGACAGGGAACTATGGTGGGGAAGTACTGCGCCGGGTCGTCGCTTTCAAGGCCGGTGTGCCCGCGCCGGGCTTATTTCGCCAGGAGTTTCTTTCTCACGTAGATGCTGCTGGTGGGACGTATCGTGAGTTGCTTCGCACCCACCCGCTCTCATTCGCCGTGTTTCGGCAAGCGCCTTGGCATCACTACGGGCTGCTGGCCCTTGAGCAGACTCAGGTTGCTCTCCGATCCCCATACCTCGACAACGAATTTGTCAAAGTTGTTTTCAGCGCACCACAGGCCGCGCTTACCAACAATGACGTCTCGTTGAGACTGATCGCGGATGGCGATCCAGTCCTCAGGGATATACCGACCGATCGCGGATATGGAGGGAAACACGGGCCCGCGCTGGCTGCAGCAATTCAAGCGTGGATCGAATTCACCGTCAAGGCCGAGTACGCCTACGACTACGGAATGCCGCAATGGGTGGCTCGGACCGACCATTTTTTCTCGGCATTACATTTGGAGCACCTCTTCCTGGGCAAACACAAGTTTGCTCATTTCCGTATTTGGTACCGGGATGCGCTCGCTGATTATGTTCGACAGATTCTCCTGGATCCCCGAACCTTGACTCGACCTTATCTCAATGCCAGCGCGGTCGAGGCGGTAGTTCAGGGTCACTTGAAAGGCAGCAGGAACTATACGACTGAGATCCATGAGTTGCTGACTTTGGAACTGCTCCACAGATCTTTGCTCGACTCCTAACTAAGTACCCAATGATGCTAAGCAGCCGAGAGACATCGTTCCCGCCCGCCGGATCCAGCGGAACCGCCGTGGCGTGTCGGAATGAATCCGCAACGCTCTCGCCTGTCACGGAGATGGAGCCTCGGCAAAACTCGGGGAGTGCGTCGGCCACGAGAATTTCAGCCTTGGACTTTACCAAGGGGACGCTCGTGCTGGTCATGGTCCTTTATCACTGGCTGAATTATTTTGTCGGGCCGCAAGGTTCCTATTATCGCTATCTAAGTTTTCTGCCCCCGTCGTTCATTTGCATCACCGGGTTTCTCATCTCGCACGTATATCTTTCCCGGTACCGGATTACCGACCCGAAACTTCCGCGCCGGCTCGCTATCCGGGGTTTGAAAATACTCGCAATCTTCGTGGCGCTGAATGTGATCATAAGTGTCGTCGTACCGAGAAATGGCAGGACCATCTTCGATATGCTGTCTCCCGCCTCGCTCTGGTCCGTTTATGTCAGCGGGAATATGACCGGTGGCAGAGTCGTAGCCTTCTACGTCTTGGTGCCGATCAGCTATGTTCTGGTGTTATCTGCGGGTATTTTGGTCGTGTGCCGCTACTACCGGTATGCCTTCCACGTAGCGACTGCTGTCGCCCTGCTCGGGATATTTGCAATGAGCATGGATGGGAAGAAGAGCCAGAATCTCGATTTGCTAGCCGTCGGACTGCTTGGGATCAGTATCGGGTACATTCCGATTGAACGAATCAATCGATGGCTGAAGCGTTCTTATCTAGTCGTCCTCGCGTATCTCCTTTATCTGGCCGCAATCACCGTCTGGAATGTGCCATATCCGCTGCAAGTCACCGGGGTGTTGCTCACTCTGATGGTGATTTATCTTGTAGGTATGGCTAGTGGGGACAGCAGCAAGGCTTCGCAGACGCTGATCCGCTTGGGCAAGTATTCATTGTTTGGGTACATTGCGCAGATTGCGATCCTGCAGATTCTCCGCAGATTGCTGCCGATGGAGTTGGCAGCGTGGGAGTTGGTGCTCTCGTTTCTTGGCGCTGCCGCCCTGACCGTTGTTTCTGTAGAAACGGTCGATGTTGCTCGAGTAAAAGTGCCGTTCGTGAATCGCATTTATGCCGCTGTTTTCTCGTAGCAGAATGTTTGTGCAGGGGTGGATGGTTAAAACATCGTGAGACAGATTGCGGCACTCGCATTTGCGATTGGAATCACGGTGCTCTTTTTTCTTGAGCGGGATCGAAAGAACAAGCCATCCAAGGCGCTGCTACTCCCCCTCACATGGCTATTGATTGCCGGATCGAGAAACGTTGGGGAGTGGCTGCAAATGGGTGCACCATCCGACGGTGGCGATGCCTACCTTGAAGGGAATCCGCTCGACCGAAATCTGCTGTCGATCCTGATTGGGCTTGGTATTGTCATTCTGTTTCAGAGGCGTCAAAAGGTTGGCGCCTTGTTGCGGGCCAACTGGCCTCTCCTGCTGTATTTTGGCTATTGCGTCGTGAGTCTGGCATGGTCGGACTTTCCCTTCGTGGGCTTCAAACGCTGGATCCGCGCCATCGGCGATCTCGTGATGGTGCTGATTGTGCTGACGGATCGTGATTGGCTCCTCGCCCGACGGCGGCTATATGCATGGGCCGCATTTTTGCTGCTCCCAATTTCCGTCTTGCTGATCCGCTATTACTCCGAGCTAGGTAGAACCTATAGCATCTTTGACGGCCAGGTGTTCTGGACCGGGGTAACCACCAACAAGAATGAACTCGGCATGATCTGCATGATCTTCGGCCTCGCAAGTCTGTCTCGCGTTGTCGATATTTATCAGGGGCGCGAAGGGACGGGAAATACCAAACGTGTGGTTGCTCACAGCGTGATGGTCTTGACGGCGATCTGGTTGATCCACGTGGCCAATTCGGCAACATCCCTGGCGTGTCTGATGATCGGTGGATGTGTGCTGTTGCTCACCAGTTGGCGACCCCTCGCACGCCGACCCCTATTTGTCCACTTGATGGTTGCAGCCATGCTTGGTGTGGCAGTCTCCGCTTTGTTTCTTGGGGTCGGTACCGGCTTGGTGAACAATCTTGGCAGGAACTCAACTTTGACCGGGCGGACAGAAATGTGGGGTCACGCACTGAAGTTGGTCGAGAACCCCATTTTCGGTACAGGCTACGAGAGCTTTTGGGTAGGAACCCGGTTGGAACAGATGCGACCTGTAGCCCCGGGCGTGAATCAAGCCCATAACGGCTATATCGAAGTCTACTTGAACCTGGGTTGGGTTGGGTTGAGTTTGCTAGCTCTGGTCATCATTACGGGATATCGCAATGTGATTGCAGCCCTCAAGAGAAATTCTGCACCAGCCAGGCTCGGCTTGGCGTTTTTTGTGGTTGCCCTGTCCTATAACTTTACCGAATCTGGTTTCAAGTTCCGCAATCCTGTTTGGATTTCCTTTCTAATCGGCACAATGGCCATCCCGTTTATTACGTCTCGGCGTGCGAAGAACCCAAAGAGTGCGATCTCGACAGAGCAAGATCGAACCGCCGCGCTTGCTCGTCCTGTTGCTTCCGAGGAATACGTTTGAAGCCTTTCGACTCGAGCGGGGAGTTTCATCCCATTGTTCCTACCGAAGGCGCGGGCATTCGACGCCTCGCCGTTCGTGGTGTGGCGGCCACTCTGCTCTCGGGTGGCATGGGATTAGGGATCCAGATTGTTTCCGCTGCTGTTCTGGCCCGGCTGCTCACTCCAAAGGATTTTGGGTTGGTCACTATGGTGACAACATTCAGCCTCCTGTTTATGAACTTCGGGCTGAATGGGTTTACCGAAGCGATTGTCCATCGGGAAGACATTAATGCCCGGCTGGCGAGCAATCTTTTCTGGATCAACGTTGCTGGCAGCGCCCTGCTGGCTTGCGGGTTTGCGGCAGGAGGTTCACTTCTTTCTCGCCTCTATGGCGACCCGCGTATAGCGGGCGTTGCACATGGGATGGCGCTGACCATCTTTCTGACCGGGCTTTCCGTTCTTCATCTGGCGCTCTTGAAACGTGCGATGAGATTTTCGACGGTCTCGGCAAATGACATGTTTGCTCGGGCATTGTCGGTGATCGTGTCGATCTGGCTGGGTTGGGCCGGCTGGGGATATTGGGCACTGGTGGTTGGGGCGATCGTGCTGTCCGCGAGCACCTGTTTAGGCGCGTGGGTTCTTTGCCGTTGGACACCGGGTCTGCCACGCCGTGTCTCGGGCACGGGATCGATGGTCCGCTTTGCGATCAGTACCTACGGGCGTTTCTCCACGGGCTACTTTACGAACAACCTCGACAATTTCCTGGTCGGATGGAAATTGGGCGCGACTCCACTCGGCTTTTACAAAAAGGCATACGACCTGTTCGTTCTTCCATCGAACCAACTTTCTACCGGGCTGACGATTGTTGCTGTGTCGGCCTTGAGCCGCTTCCAGCGTGACATCGTGCAATACAAACGGTACCTGTTGAGCGCCTTGGGCGTGATGGCCTTCGTCGGGATGGGAATCAGCGGCGACCTGACATTGGTGGGGAAGGATCTGATCGCGGTGTTGCTCGGGCCGAAGTGGGCCGAGTCGGGCCGCCTCTTCACGATCTTCGGCCCAGGCATCGGATTCATGCTTCTGTACTGCACTCACATCTGGATTCACCTTTCGCTTGGCAAGGCCGACCGCTGGTTTCGGTGGGGGTTGGTCGATCTCGTCGTAACGACCGTTTTCCTCTTTGCCGGCCTGCATTGGCAGGCAGAGGGCATTGCCGTTGCCTGGGTGGCTGCCTATTGGGTGATCACATTGCCGGCACTCTGGTTTGCCGGCCGGCCGATCCAACTGGGAATGTCGACGATTGTCGCCGTTATCTGGAAATATGTCCTGGCTTCGCTGGCGGCGGGCGTCGCCGCGTTTTACATCGTGCAAATGTTCCCCTCATTCGAAAATGCTCCGGGGACGCTCTCGGCGTTCACTCGCCTGGCATCGGTCTCGTTGTTGTTCCTCGCCCTCTATCTTGGTGCTGTCATTCTCCTGCACGGCGGCTGCGCGCCCATTTATCTGGTGGCCAGCCTCTTGCGTGAAATGACGGGTCGCAACGGAGGCTCGAAGGGGACTCCTCCGATCATTGACAACCAGGATACGGATGCTCCGCCCGTAGCGTCGTCGTCAGGGCTGCCAGTTTCTGGAGAATGTCTCAAGGAAGGCGGGATTGTCGCTTAATGTCGTTGCAAATTCCAAAACGCATTATTCAGACCGGCAAGTCGTCGGAGCAAGCTCTTCGGACGCGGGCGATGATGTCGAATTTGCGTCTTTTGCATCCGGATTACGAGTATCTATTTTTTGACGATTCCGCGGTGAATGCGTTCATCAACCAGGAATTCCCGCAATACCGGGAAGTATTTGACTCGTTCCGTTTCCCCATTCAACGGTTCGACTTTTTTCGCTACCTGGCAATCTACCGCTATGGTGGGTTTTATTTTGACCTTGACGTTCTGCTTGCATCCAGTCTTAACCAATTATTGGAGTTCGGTTGCGTTTTTCCTTTCGAAGGAATGACCTTCAGCCGCTTTCTGCGTACTCGATACGGCATGGATTGGGAGATCGGCAACTACGGATTTGGCGCCGCACCGGGCCATCCCTTTCTCGCGGCGATCATCGAAAATTGTGTTCGCGCTCAGAAAGACGTCGAATGGGTGAAGCCCATGATGCGCGGGCTGCCGTTATTGTCCAAGCCGGAATTCTATGTTCTGAATACGACAGGCCCGGGGTTAGTTTCGCGGACGCTGGCCGAGAATCCAGAAATTGCCAATACGGTGACAGTTCTTTTCCCAGACGATGTCTGTGATTTCAACAAGTGGAACCGCTTCGGCGATCTTGGCGTCCACCTGATGGAAGGCACTTGGCGTATCAACACAGGTCGGGTTCGCCGTCGATTGGCTCGGAATTGGGAAGCCTGGACAATGGGCAGGCTTCTCAAAGACAGCATGTTGTTGGGCAAGACCAGACAGCAACGTTCGCCGGTCCGGGACCGGGCCACGGTTTCAACAGCCACGACAGTGAAACCGCTGGTCTCGATTCTCATTCCCGCCTACAACGCTGAAGAATGGATTGCCAATACCATCCAATCAGCGCTCGCGCAAACGTGGCCTGAAAAAGAAATTATCGTCGTGGATGATGGCTCGAGCGACACGACAGTGGCAATCGCAAAGCGCTACGAAGCCCTCGGGGTTCGCGTGGTAACCCAGAAAAATCAGGGCGCAGCCGCCGCTCGGAATACGGCCTACTCCCTGAGCCGCGGTGACTATATCCAGTGGCTGGATGCGGACGACCTTCTTGCACCAGACAAGATTGCCCTGCAAATGGCTGTACTCGGAGCCTCCGACAACAACAAACGGACGTTGCTCTCCGGAGCTTGGGGACGATTTATGTACCGGCCGCGGCGCGCGAAGTTCACACCCACCGCACTCTGGTGCGATTTGTCGGCTGCCGAATGGTTACATCGCAAAATGGAACAGAATATCTATATGCAAACGGCGACTTGGCTGGTTAGCCGGGAACTGACCGAGGCGGCCGGCCCGTGGGACACTCGGTTGCTGGGTGACGACGATGGCGAATATTTTTGCCGGGTTCTGATGGTCAGCGACAACGTCCGGTTTGTACGCGATTCGAAGGTTTATTACAGATCCTTCGGCTACAACAGTTTGAGCTACATTGGCCTGTCAGCTAGAAAATGCGAAGCCCACTGGCTTTCCATGCAGCTGCATATCGGCTACTTGCGATCGCTCGAGGACGGGGCGCGCGCCCGGGCGGCCTGCCTGCAATACTTGCGGAACTGCCTGATCTATTTCTATCCGGAGCGTCTCGATATCGTGCAACAGGCTCAGAAGATGGCTCTTGATTTAGGCGAACCGCTGGGCGAGCCCATTTTGTCTTGGAAGTATTCCTGGATACGGGCTGCGTTTGGTTGGGAAATCGCGAAAAAGGTCCAGGTGTCGTTCCGGAAAATTAGGTGGCAACTCGAGAAGGTCGTGGATAAGTCAATCTCGCAAGTTGAACGGCAAGGTGTTCTACCTGGCGAAATCGTGCTAGGCGGACAATCGGTCGGCGGGGCGAAGCCTCCCGCAGGACAGTTTCAATCGTAAACCAGCCTTTAGGCAGATTTCTTGGCGGGAAGTCGCTGATCCCAAATGATCAAGGCATTCTGAAGGCCATGTCTAAGAGAACAATGCCAAAGGCCACTCGGAAGCGTCTCATCCCCTGTACACCGATGCACTTCCGTGTCTTGAGTTTAGGCTCTCGCGTGCCTACAGTAATTGGTAGGCGGCCACAGAACGAGCAATTTGAGGCAAACCCTCGATCCATGCGGGTTCCCCCTTGCCCGTCTACTTTGCAGCTCTGGTGCGCGAGGTAAAATGAAGTGGAATAATGCGTTTTTCTTTCTGATTTTGTTGGTTTTTCTTCCCATTTCTTCTCATGCCCAGCTCTGGTCCGGCATTCTGAAGCCTACTTCTGGAACCGGAGCATGCACGTATGGGAGCGTTTCCACGACGGGACAGTGCGCGATCGACTGGTCAGCCGTCGGCATCCCGGGAGGAATTCCATCGGGTTCGTGGACTCAGTCAGGCTCCACGATCCAGGCGTCGGCCTGCAACAACGGTTCCAAAGACTGCACTCCTACGATTCAGGCTGCCTTGAACAGCTGTAGCAATAAACAGTATGTCTTCCTCGGGGCCGGCACGTTCCTTATTGGCGGAAACCTGACCATCCCAAGCTATTGTGTGTTGCGAGGCTCCGGCGCCCAAAACACGATTCTAAGTTCTGGTGCGACTTCAGGAGCTATTGTTCGTATGGGTGCGCTGAACGACGCGCCTTACACGGCCGGATCCGGCAAGATCAATAGTGGAGGGAACGCAGGGTCGACAAGCATGGTGGTGTCGGGAGCTTCGATTGGGGCTTACCCAACGAGCCTGGCCCCTTGTAGTAGCCAGGCGGCTTGCAACGGTTACATGCTGATCACCGAATTGAATGACCCTGTCTACGTGACGATCTCCACGGTCCAGAATCCTCCCCCGGGCTGCACTTATTGTGACGCGGGAATGTGGGGTGGAGCTCGCGTTCGCGGACAGATCGTCGAGATCACTTCGGTGGCTGCCAACGGTTCGAACTGGACGGTAAACTTCGATCCGCCCCTTTATTCCAATTACGGAGTGGCCAGTGGGACCGGCCCCGCTTATGCGACGCCTTTTGGTGCATTGACCAATGGAAAGCCGGATGCACAATGGGCGGGCGTTGAAAACCTGCAGATCTACGCCAATGGGACAGGCGTTTCTGCTGGAGTGACCAACATTGCCATCACCGAATGTGCCTACTGCTGGGTCAGCGGAATCGAGAGCAATTACACCGATGCGGACCATATTGATATTGAATTTGGATTCCGCAATGAAATCCGCGACAGTTACTTCACCAATGCATACCTCCATGGCTCTGGAGGTGCTGATTCTGACGTCCTTCTTGCCGGCAAGACCAGCGGTACCCTGGTCGAAAACAACATCCTCGAACGCCTCCACACCTCGGTTATGACGAACTGGGGCGCTGCTGGAAACGTTGTGGCCTACAACTACAGCATGGGTTCGTTCGATACCAACGGCTACAACACGAACATGATCGACTTTGCCTTCCACGGTGCTCACCCTCAATTCAATCTTTACGAGGGGAACGTGGCTCCGAATTTTCAGCCGGACAGCTGGCACGGATCGACGGCCTACAACACAACCTTCCGAAACTGGTGGACAGGCATAACCCTGGTTGCGCCTTTCACGGTTTCCGGTTGTTCCGCTCCCTGGAGTGCCCAAGCCTGCTACACCGGACGTCATCCGATTGATTGGAACGACGCGCACTGGACATATCAGCAAAGCCGCCCGGTTCCGGTCGGGTATCCGAATACTTCGCTGAACATCATCGCCGATGCTCTGGGTTCCGATGCGGCATCGTCCATGGCGGCAGGGAACCTCTACAACAGCGGCCCTGGGTCTTGCACATCCTGCATTCTTCCCCCGGCGCAGAGAAACTACAGCACAAAGGACACGCCCCCGATTTCCGCTTTCTATTCATATTCCTTTGGCTATGACACGGGTGGAGATCAGACTGGTTCCGCGGTAGCTTCGTTCCCTGGCGGGCCGTCGAACGTCAACGGTTATTGGGTTGGATTGTCGTTCAACACATCATTCCTGCACGGTGCCTACGACGCTGCCTCGGGTTCCACTCTTTGGGATGTGCATGCCAGTGGAAGCCACAGCCTCCCGAACTCGTTCTACCGTTCGTCCAAGCCGTCATGGTTTGGAAACGTGCCTTGGCCTGCGATTGGGCCGGACGTCCAGGGTGGGCCGGATAACGCCACTGGAGGGCACGCGAACTACATTCCCGCCGAGGTTTGCTACAACAACACGGCTCGAGATAGTAACGGAATCAAATTGTTCGACCCAGCCAGTTGCTATGGCACGTCTCAGCCACCGCCTCCGCCCCCGGGTGGGCTGAGCGGAACGGGACACTGATTCCAGCATATCCCGAACCTGCGGGTCACTTAGAGTTCGTTGTTTTTGAGCGTGGTCACCCGGTTTTGCTTTAAATCGAGTGACCTCGCCAACTTTTCCAAGTCACGTCGTTATTAATCTCCGGATCTCTCTCCCAAGAAAATCTGCCGCAACAGCAAGACTCAAGAAGAAGAAAAGCAGCATTCTGATTCGCAGCTTCCAAAAGCGCGCGAACTAACCTCGCGAATTCGTACTCTCCCCCGAAACACTTCAATTGCAGTTCAATGAGGCCGTAATGGAATTCCTAAAGAGAAAAATCACCAAGGATCAGAGCCGCGACACGGGTATGGCCATGGTTCTGTTGCTCCTGATTGTCGCCGCCTCACGAAAAAAAGAAGGTTACCTTTTCGTGGCAATGGCCCTGCATGTCATCAACATGATTTGGCCCCAGGTCTATCGGCCGGTCGCAGTTATCTGGCTTGGCATTTCGGACCTCATTGGCAGCGTGGTTTCCAGGATATTGCTGTCGCTGGTCTTTTTCCTGGTGGTGACGCCCATCGGCCTACTGCGCCGCCTCAGCGGCAAGGACTCCTTGAAACTGCGGGCATTCAAGGCGGGTCAGGGTTCGGTCATGCTGGAACGGAACCACGTATTCACTGCCCAAGATTTGGAACGGCCGTACTAGCCAGTCTCATTACAACCAAAAACTAAGGAGTAGGTCATGGATTTTCTTAAAGACTTGTGGGGTTTTCTGAAGAACCGGAAGAAGTTCTGGCTGCTGCCCCTCATCATGGTTCTTCTCACCTTTGGCGTGCTGATCGTTCTCGCCAGCGGCACTGCGATCGCGCCGTTCATCTACACCTTGTTCTAGATCCTCGATTCAAAAGGGAAATGGAACAGGAGAGAGAATAGTTATGAAACAGGCAATCCTCGGTATCTCCGCGTACTATCACGACAGCGCTGCGGCGCTCCTGATTGACGGCAAGATTGTAGCTGCCGCCCAGGAAGAACGCTTCACCCGGAAGAAGCATGATTCGTCATTTCCGGTGAACGCCTGCCGCTACGTCTTGCAGGAGGCGGGTCTTGAATACAAGGACTTGACTGCGGTCTCGTTCTACGACAAGCCATTCCTTAAGTTCGAGCGCTTGCTGGAGACCTATCATGCGTTCGCTCCCAGCGGCTTTGCCAGTTTCGTCTCGGCGATACCGGTGTGGATCAAGGAAAAGTTGTTCATGCGCAAGTTGCTTGCCGACCACCTGGCTGAACTTGGCGAGGGCAAGGTCCCCGTGTTTTACCCCGAACACCACCTTTCCCATGCTGCTAGCGCCTTTTATCCGTCACCATTCGACGATGCAGCCATCCTCACGATCGACGGCGTTGGAGAGTGGGCTACCACGACCATTTCGCACGGTCGCGGCAAGGATATCGAGATCCTGAAGGAGTTGCAGTTTCCCCACTCCATTGGATTGCTGTATTCGGCGTTCACTTATTACACCGGGTTTGCCGTCAACAGCGGCGAGTACAAACTCATGGGTCTCGCCCCGTACGGGAATCCCGACTCGCCTCGCACTGCCGAGTTCAAGAAGAAGACCCTGGAGGTGTTGGTGGATGTCCGCAAGGACGGTTCAATCCTCCTCAACATGGACTACTTCGACTATGCGACCGGGCTGAAGATGGCCAACGAGGCGAAGTGGGAAGCGCTGTTTGGCATCCCGCGGCGCAAGGCGGAGTCTGAGATCTCTCAGGACTACATGGACATGGCGCTGGCGATCCAGCAGATCACGGAAGAAGTGGTGCTGCGGTTGGCGTGCACAGCTCGCGAGTTGACCAACAGCAAGTACCTCGTGCTGGCAGGTGGCGTTGCCCTGAACTGCGTCGCGAATGGCAAAATTCTGAGAGCTGGGATTTTCAAGGATCTCTGGATTCAGCCTGCGGCTGGAGACGCCGGAGGCGCTGTAGGTGCGGCCTACGCGGTTTGGCACATTCACCAGGGAAACGAGCGCCATACCAATGGCCACGGTGACTCGACGCAAGGTTCCTACCTTGGACCGGAATTCTCCGACAAGGAGATTTATCGGACTCTTAAAAAGTATGAAGCAAAAGCGCAGTACTACGACGACTTCGAGAAGCTAGCTGCCGACACGGCGGCCCGGCTGGCTGAAGGAAACGTTGTGGGCTGGTTCCAGGGCCGCATGGAATTTGGCCCGCGCGCGCTTGGCAACCGCAGCATTCTCGGCGATCCCCGCAATCCTGAGATGCAGAAGAAGCTCAATCTCAAGATCAAATATCGCGAAGGGTTCCGTCCTTTCGCGCCATCTGTGCTCGAAGAAAACATTGGTGACTACTTTGATCTAGATCGACCCTCCCCTTACATGTTGCTGGTGGCGCCGATCCGTCAGGATAAACAGATCCCGCTCCCGGATGGCTATCACGACCGGCCGCTCTACGACCGGCTCTACTTCCTGCGGTCCGACCTCCCCTCCATCACGCATATCGACTACTCGGCTCGCATCCAGAGCGTGAGCCGCGAAACCAATCCAAGATATTGGGACTTGATTCAGGAGTTCAAGAAGCTCACCGGCTACGGCGTCATCGTCAACACCAGCTTCAACGTGCGCGGCGAGCCGATCGTTTGTACTCCCGACGATGCCTACCGTTGCTTCATGCGCACCGAGATGGACTATCTGGTGGTAGGGAACTACCTCTTCGATAAACGAGAGCAGCCCAAAATGGCTGACAAAGCGGACTGGCGCACTGAGTTCAAGCTTGACTAGGCTCAATTTCTCCTTCCAATGAAGATCAGAAAATATTTCACCAATTTCTGTGTGCTGCTGCTGTCCGTTGGTTTCAGCCTCCTGCTTGCAGAATTTGCCGCACGACGCGTTCTGAATCCATCCGATTATCTGGGTGTCGGGCTCGTGTCGGACGAAGTTCTCGGCGCGGTTCCGTCAAAGACGGCAAAGGCTGGCTTCGACGATTGGGGATTCCGCAATCGTGAAGTGCCAAAGACCGCCGAAATCGTTGCGGTGGGTGACTCTCACACCTTCGGCAATACGGCTCGCATGGACGAGTCCTGGCCGTATGTGTTCGGCCAGCTAACCGGTAAACCGGTCTACAACATGGGCATGGGAGGTTACGGGCCAAATCAGTATTTCTACCTCTCCACGACCAAAGCGCTCAGCCTGAAACCTCGCACCATTGTCTGGGGCCTGTACATGGGTGACGACTTCGAGAATGCTTACACCATCACCTATGGTCTCGATCACTGGGCATATTTAAGAGGGCACGCGGCAGAGAAAGCGGATTTCAACATTTGGGAGCAGCATCCGAGCGCCGGCTGGTTCAAAAACGCGCGGGTATGGCTCTCCGAACACAGCATCATTTATCAATTGCTGTTTCATGGTGCCTGGGGAGGCCGCGTTCAGGGCGAAATGCAAATCAAGAATGCCGCCCAACTCTATCCGGGTGAAGCCACGTCCTTAAGCGTTCCTGAAAAGCACATCTTGGAAGCTTTTCGTCCGAAGAGCATGCTGGTTCGATTGGATCAGCAAAGTCCACCTGTGCTCGAAGGCATGCGCATTACTTTCGAACTCCTGAAGCAGATGAACGACCTTTGCCGGCAGAACCACATTCAGTTCATGGTTGTCGTCGTTCCGATTAAGGAAGAAGTATTTTCCGAATACCTTGAACACAACTCCAAAGTGCCCATGAACGAGGTGCTCGACAGTCTCATGGTGAACGATCGGCTGGCTCGACAGAAGACTTTCAAGTTTCTCACCGATGCCGGCATCCCCTACGCTGACCCATTGCCCGCGTTAAAGAATGCCGCGGACCGCGAACTCTATGCCCGTACTGCTGCTGACATGCACCCCGGAAAGAACGGCTATAAGGTGATCGCGGAGTCGGCTTTTGAAGCCTATAAGAAGCTTCCCCAATAGTCTCACTCTAGGCGGCGCGCCAAAGATCCTGTGAGCGTCGTTACAAAGCCTGGTCAACACCGGGCGTCCCACAAATGGCAGAGAATCGGAGTCCCAAAGTGAAGAGAGTTTGCATGGTCGCCTATACGTTCTATGAGGCGGACAACCGTGTGCGTCGATACGCGGAGGCGCTTGCCAAACGCGGCGATCAAGTGGACGCGATTGCCCTGCAAAGAGAGGGACAACCTGCTTTCGAAGTCATTAGCGGCGTGCGGGTCTACCGGATTCAGAAGCGCCTGATCGATGAAAAAGGCCCGTTCAGTTATCTCAAGAAGCTCACGTTGTTCTTCTTCCGATCGGCCTGGCTGCTGACCGCTCGCCATCTGAAGGCGCCCTACGATGTGATCCATGTTCACTCGGTACCCGATTTTGAGGTCTTTGCCTCGTTAATCCCGCGTCTCATGGGTGCGCGCGTTATCCTCGACATTCACGACATCGTTCCCGAGTTCTACGCGAGCAAGTTCAAAGTCAGCGAAAAATCGCTCGCGTTCCGCTTGCTGCTTCTGGTGGAAAGATTGTCCATCGCATATTCCAACCATGTGATTATTTCCAACCATCTTTGGGAGCAGAAGATCACCAAGCGGGCCGTGCGGCCGGAAAAGTGTACTGCCATCATCAACTATCCCGATCCTTCTATCTTCTCCCCGAAAGAACGTCGAGCCAGGGTGAATGGCGATTTTGTGATGTGCTATCCCGGGACGCTCAATTGGCACCAGGGCCTGGATCTGGCGATCAATGCCGTCGGCCTCTTGCGCGACAAAGCTCCTCATCTCAAGTTTCTAATCGTCGGTGATGGTCCTGACCGGGAGAAACTCAAAACCATGGTTCGGGAGCAGCATCTGGAAGATCGCGTGGAACTGCAGGGTTTCGTTCCCATTGAGCAGGTGGCGGACACGATGGCCAATATCGACCTGGGAGTGGTCCCTAAGCGCAAAGACTCGTTTGGCAACGAAGCGTTCAGCACCAAGATCATGGAGTTCATGGCGATGGGCGTGCCGGTTGTTGCATCGCGTACCCGCATCGACCAGTACTACTTCAACGACGAGCTGGTGGAGTTCTTCGACTCCGAAAGTACGGAAGACTTGGCGGCGAAGATTCTCGACCTTGTGGAGAATCCGGTTCGGCGCGGGACGCTGCGCAAGCAGGCGCTGAACTTCATCCAGTCGAACAACTGGGATGTGAAGAAGAACGAATATCTGGACGTCGTCGACCGTCTGGCAGATCATCAGCGCTCGGCGAATTGATCTTGTCATTCTCCGGATCGGGTTGTGGCTGCGACACCATGGATTTGCGAATCATCGATCCGCTTACTGACCCGCGCTGGGCTGCTCTCACGGCGACTCATCCGAAAGCCTCGGTTTTTCACCAAAAGGCATGGCTCGAAGCACTGGCTCGAACTTATCGCTACAAGTTGCTGGCGGTTACCAGCACTCCGCTTGACGAGCCTTTGCGCGATGGTATCGCACTGTGTGAGGTTGCCAGTTGGATCACGGGCACGCGGGCCGTTTCATTGCCATTTTCCGATCATTGTCAGCCGCTGGTAAGTGACGACGTGCAACTTTCTGACTTCCTGCAGCGTCTCATCTCCGAGTCGGCGCCCCGTCATTGGAAGTATGTTGAACTGAGGCCGCGCTGGCTTGACGGTTCCAAACAACAGTTCTCTGCGAGTCAGTCTTTTTGCTTTCACAAACTCGACCTCACACAACCGATTGACCGACTGTTCCAGAACCTGCATCGAGACTCTATCCAGCGCAAGATTCATCGCGCCGAACGAGAGGGTGTCCGCTACGAAACCGGTTCTTCCGAACTGCTCGATGATTTCTATGGCTTGTTGCTGATGACCCGGAAGCGCCATCGCGTTCCCGCTCAGCCCCGGGCCTGGTTTCAAAACCTGTTGCAGGGTTTCGGCGAAAATGCTCAGATTCGAATTGCCCGGAAGGACGAGATTCCGATTGCGGCGATTTTTACTCTGCGACACCGGTCTTCCGTGGTTTACAAGTACGGATGTTCAGACGAAAAATGGCACAACCTGGGCGGCATGCCCTTTCTCTTCTGGAAGCTCATCGAAGAGAGTAAGGCGTCGGGCGCAGAAGAACTCGACTTTGGCCGCTCTGACTTGGACAATGAAGGGTTGGTGATGTTTAAGGATCGGTTTGGCACCGAACGGACATCGCTCACATATTTCCGGTATCCATGCGTCAAGGAGACTCGCACGGCCGCCTCGGCTTGGACCCGGCGGTCCGCTGGACGGCTTTTCTCAATCGTCCCGAACGCGCTCATGCCGGCCGTCGGACGAATCGTATACCGGCATATCGGATAGAAGGCTCAGGGCCCTGTGTGCAATCGATCGACGAGGCCACTGTTATCTTGAAAGCGACGCAAGAAACGAAAGACGTATTGGCAAGGGCTCTAACCGATTTTTATCGGTATCCGGAAGGCCTCGTTCGTCTCGGCTTGAGTGAGGGACTTTCCGAAAATGACGGGTACTTCCGTTTTGGTCCAGACACCGTTTGTTACGGGCGATCTCGCCTGGGAGATGGCGAACTCAATCCGGCAGCCCCACTTCGTGATGTCTGGAGAGATGCCAGCGTAAGTGAAGGTTGTATTCGACTGCCATTCAATCCCTGCGAGATTATTGACAATCTGCGTTTAGAACGGTACCCCCACCGCCAGTTGGCTGGCTGGGAAGGTTTCCTGAAGCGGCTCTATTACCTAGCAAGGCCGATGACTGGCCGCTCCGCGCGTCAGCGGCTCCAGCGATTCCACGCGCGCAGGTCCCGAAATCTCCCTTTTCCAAGTTGGCCTGTTGATACAACCGTCGAAAATATTTGCGAGGCGATCATCCTCCTCTTGTTGGAAAGCAAGGAGATGGAGAGCCTCCCGTTCATATGGTTTTGGCCGCGCGGGAATCGGGCGTGCATCCTGATGACGCACGACATCGAGACTGCGGCAGGACGAGACTTTTGTCCTACCTTGCTCGATTTGGATGACTCCTTTGGAGTTAAAGCCGCCCTGGAAGTTGTTCCCGAAGAGCGGTACCACGTTTCTTCAGACTTCATTGAAGATATTCGGAGCCGTGGGTTTGAAGTCGCCGTACAGGACCTGAATCACGACGGCCGTCTTTTCGATGACCGGAAAGAATTCCTGCGCCGCGCAACGCGCATTCGCGATTACGCACGACAGTATGGCGCAAAAGGATTCCGTTCCGCCGTGCTCTATCGCAAGCCGGAGTGGTATGACGCGTTGGGCGTTTCCTACGATATGTCGATGCCTAACGTCGCTCATCTCGATCCCCAGCTCGGTGGCTGTTGTACGGTCATGCCGTACTTCATCGGTAAGACCC
>Ga0265338_10003635_pt1 | contig 21484 bp, 20 predicted proteins | sample 42126metaG_FD_193579 | JGI IMG/M metagenome (GOLD analysis project Ga0265338, IMG submission 193579) | Rhizosphere microbial communities from Carex aquatilis grown in University of Washington, Seatle, WA, United States - 4-21-26 metaG | ecosystem: Host-associated > Plants > Roots > Rhizosphere... | reverse complement strand
GAACAGGTGGCAACAGCTACTCGGGCGGCCATATCGGTAATGTTTGGGGAAACTGGTTTGGGAATGCGTTTCAATCCCTGGTCTGGGATTCCGCCAGCGATGCCAGCAACAATCCGCCTTCGGGTTCCATGAAAGTCACCGTTAAATTCAACCAGCCGAACACCAACCAATTCGAAGTTTACGATGGTTTCAATGGCATTACGCCGGCGATTAACGGCCTGCAATACACCAATTTCCAGTGCGATGTCCGGTTTGCCAAAGGCTCGGCCACCAGCGGCGGTACGTTTGGCAATTTGCAATTCGGCATCGCCGTCGGTTCCGGTCAGGATTATTTCGGCGGCGTCAGTGTTCCGTCCAGCAATACCAATTGGGTGCACGTCAACATCAACCTCAATGCAACCAGCGATCCCAATCTGCAGAGCATCAATGACGTGCTCATCCACATGTACAGCACTTCCCTGAACGGGGCTTCAACCTGTTGGGTGGATAACATCAAGTTTGTCGGTGCGTCGCCCGTCATCACCAATTGCGTCGTGGACTGGAACGATGTGCATCAGCGGATAGATGGCTTTGGAGCATCCTCAGCCTGGGATGGCAGCACGTGGAGCACGGCGGAAGCGGATTTATTTTTCTCGACCAACAACGGTTGCGGCCTCTCGTTGATCCGCAGCCGCATCCAGCCCGATGGGACAACGATGGAATCAAGTATCATGCAGTCGGCTCAAGCGCGCGGGGCCACCGTGTGGAGTTCGCCGTGGAGTCCGCCCATCATCTACAAGGACACCAACTCGGTCAACGGCGGCAATTTCGCCTCCAGCCCCGACAACTACCAGGGTTACGCCGCCCAGTTGGCCAATTATGTGGTCAGCATGCAAAACACGTACGGCATCAATATCTCCGCCATTTCAGTGCAGAACGAACCGGATGTTGACCAAACCTACGAATCTTGCGTGTGGACCGCGCAACAGATTCACGACTTCGTCCCCTATCTTTCCGCTGCGCTTCTGGCCAGCAATGTCGCCTCGACCAAAATCATCCTGCCGGAGGATGAACATTGGCAGTGGAATCTGGCTACGACCACGATGAATGACGTTGTCACCTCCAACCTCGTTGGCATCCTGGCGGGGCACGACTACGGTAGTTCCGCCGCCCCGGTGACTCAATTCGGCAGCCCGTGCCCCAAGCCGGTGTGGGAGACCGAACACTATTTCGGCACGGATGACACCATCACCAATGGAGTGGCACTGGCGCAGGAAATCCATTCCTTCATGACCGTGGCCAGCGCGAACGCCTATCATTACTGGTGGCTGGAAGGCAGCGGCAACGGATCGCTGGTCGGCAACAGCTGGACCACGCCGGCAAAACGGATTTTCGTGATGGGTAATTACAGCCGCTTTGTGCGGCCGAATGATTACCGGATTGGTGTGACCAATAATGGGCTTGCCTTGATCAGTGCGTACAAGGACCCGGTTTCCGGCAACTTTGCCATCGTCGCCATTAATTCCGGATTCAACCCCCAGACGCAAATTTTCAATCTGACCAATTTCCCCGCCATCAGCTCGGTGACGCCCTGGATTACTTCCAGCAGCCTTTCCCTGTCAAATCAACCGGCCATCGGCGTGACCAATTCAGCCTTTACTTATGTGCTGCCGGCTCTGAGTGTCGTGACGTTTGTGGGGCAGGGTGGCGTCATCTCGTCCAACATCATGATCACCAGCACTTCCTACAATCCCGCCGGGCCCTCGTTTGTCCTGACCTGGAATTCAACGGCGGGTGCAACCTATTCCGTGCTTGAAACCAATGTTTTGGGTTGGCCCGCCATTGACTGGCCGGCAATGGTAACCGGTTATCCTCCGGGCGGAGCGGCAGGCGGTCCGCTTTCCTACACGGATACCACCACCACCCTCAGCCCAGCCTTTTACCAGGTGAGCAGTCCGTGATTCGGGTGGACACCATTGCCGGGACGGGAGCATCACCCCGGCTTGAAATCCAGTGTTTCACTTCGCGCCTTGGGAAGCATCGTTCCCTGGGGGAGCACCGGAATTGAAACGCTGAACGTCGAGCCGTGGTTGACTTCACTTTGCACCTGGATGACCCCGTGATGTTCGTGCGCAATGCGCTGGCTGATGGCCAGACCCAGCCCCGTCCCGCTTTTCTTGGTGGTGAAAAATGGTTCGAACAGGCGTTCCAGATTATCCCGGGCAATGCCTGTGCCGGTATCCTGGATGTGAATGCGCATCAATCGCGCTCCGCGTTTGCCTTCCATGGTTTCCGTGGCGACCGTCAGCGCGCCCTTGGCATCCATGGCCTCGAGCGCATTGAGCAGCAGATTCATGAACGCTTGTTGCAACTGCACGTCATCTCCGCGCACCACATCCGTCTGGGCCTGGTAACGGCGTTGGAGGGAAATCAATTTTCCGGCGATCTGGTGGTGCAGCAACCGCAACGAATGGTCCAGCAACTCGTGCACATGGACGGTGGCGAACGTGGTTTTCTTGGGCGCCGCGAACCGCATCATTTGCGTGACGATCGCGTTGATGCGCTGCAATTCGCGACTGACCACCTCGGTCAGTTCGGTGTCCCGACCCCGTTGCATCAGCAAATCAATGAACGTCTTGATGGCGACCATGCCATTTTTGATTTCGTGCGCCATGCTGGCGGAAAGCGTGCCGAGGCTGGCCAGCCGGTCGAGTCGCCGCAGATTTTGCTCGAAAGCCGGTACGGAAGTCTGGTTGTTGAGCACCACGACCACCTGTGATTGCGTGCGGCTTTTCACAGGCAAAATACTGACCCGTAAAGAAGTGGCGTCGCGGCGGGAGGTTTTTAAACGAATTTCCCGGTTGGTCACCGGCTGTCCCCTCCGGGCGGCTTCGCTGATGAGTTTGGGGAACGGAGCGGGCAGGGACTTCACCGGTGCGTTCTGTAATCGTGCCATCGGCACGCCCAGAAGCGCAGCGGCCTCAGGCGTGCACGTAACCAGGCGCCCGCGCGCACCTGCCACCAACACTCCATACGCAAGACACTCCTGCAACAGACTCGCCGGATTTCCGGTCGGAAGTCCGCTTTTATCCTGAATTGAGCTGTGGGGTGGCATAAATCAAAACAACCTTCTGGCGCCGCGGCCCTTGCTTTTGTTGATCCCAAACCCAATGAACGCGCCTATATTAAGTCGCGATTGCTCCGCGACAAACAAAAAAGAGCCAAAATCGTGCTTTTGCATCCACCAACGTGACGACGTTTTGCGGCTGACGTCCGGGCCTTCCGGGATTACGCTGCTACCGCCGTATGAAAAATACTTTTGACAGCATCGAATCCATCATCACCGACCTCCGCCGGGGCAAACTGGTCATTGTCGTGGACGACGCCGACCGCGAGAACGAGGGGGATTTGATACTGGCGGGGCAATTCGTCACGCCGGCCGCGGTAAATTTCATGGCCAAACACGGGCGGGGTTTGATTTGCGTGCCGACCAACGCTGAACGGCTGCAACAACTCGGCATTGACCGCATGGTGCATCAAAACCGTGAGAGCTTTCGCACCGATTTTCAGGTGAGCGTGGACGCCGCCCGCGGCATCACCACCGGCATCAGCGCTGCCGACCGCGCCCGGACGATTCAAATCATGGCCGCACCGACCGCTGTGCCCGATGATCTGGTCCAGCCCGGCCACGTCTTTCCATTGCGGGGCCGTCCCGGCGGGGTCTTGCAGCGCGCCGGTCACACCGAGGCGGCGGTGGACCTCGTGCGACTCGCCGGGTTGCGGCCCATCGGCGTGCTTTGCGAAATACTGAACGACGACGGCACCATGGCCCGGCTGACGCAGTTGCGCAAATTCGCCAAAAAACATCGCCTGAAAATGTGCACCATTGCCGACCTGATTGAATACCGCCGCACGCGTGAAAAATTGGTGGAGCACGTTGAAGTCGTGAAGTTGCCGACCGATTACGGCGATTTCGATTTGCATCTGTATCGTTCAAAACTGGATGGCCAGCATCACCTGGCGCTGGTTCATGGCGACGTGGCCGGGCAGGAAAAGGTTTTTGTGCGCGTCCATAGCGAATGCCTGACCGGCGACGTGTTCGGTTCGCGCCGGTGCGATTGCGGGTCGCAACTGCATCAGGCCATGCGGCAGGTGACCGGGGCCGGACGGGGCGTGATTGTTTATATGCGGCAGGAAGGCCGGGGCATCGGCCTCGCGCCCAAAATCAAGGCCTACAAATTGCAGGAACAGGGCTACGACACCGTCGAGGCAAACCAAAAACTCGGCTACGATATGGACCTGCGTGAATATGGCCTCGGCGCGCAAATCCTCGTTGACCTCGGCTTGAAGACCATCCGCCTGCTGACCAACAACCCGAAGAAGATCGTCGGGCTGGAAGGCTACGGATTGAAAATTGTGGAGCAGGTGCCGATTCGTGTGAAACCCAATCCGCACAATGAAAAGTATTTAAAAACCAAACGGCAGAAAATGGGGCACTTGCTCTGAATTTTCGATTTACGATTTTCAATCGAAGCGTGATCTGTTCCACGATCACAAATTGTAAATTGCCTTCGTCATTCAGAACCCATTCGAGATCAGAACCGCTTACCCGATGGTGGAACGTTTGCCGTCGCGGCAACTTGTTTCCCCCATCCGACTTTTTGTTTGCCCGCGCGGAAGCGATGACTCACACTGTGGCTTAATCTGTAAGGTTTATGGCCAAACTTGTTGTAGTTTCACCGGCGCTGGGTGGCTTGTCCCATAAATTGAGCGGGGGCTGGGCGACCATTGGGCGCGCGGATGGCAATACGTTCCAGATTGTCGAAGCATCGATTTCCGGCCGGCATTGCGAAGTCCGGTTGCAGGGGGATGAACTCGTTGTCCGCGACCTGCTTTCCACCAACGGCACGTTTGTCCAAAACAAAAAAGTCGCCGAGGCGGTGCTGAAACCGGGAGAGGTGCTGCGTCTCGGCCACGTGGAATTGCGCCTGGACCTTTCCGCGACGCCGGCATCCCCCTCCCAACCGGCCCGGACCAACGCACCGGCGGCTGCCCTGGCACCGTTCCCGGCGCAAAAACCGGCCGCGTCCACGAAGCCGGACCCCGACAGTGATTCAATCAGAATCCATCACATCCTGTTCGTGGACGACAGTCTGGCCTTTCTGGAGACGTTCAGTAAGTTATGTTCCGTCTTTGCCAACGGTGCGTGGGAAATTCATTGCGCCGCCACGGCGGACCGGGCGCTGGCCGTACTGCAGGAAAGCCCGATTGAACTGGTCGTGTTGGACATCGGGATTCCGGTGGTGGACGGGCTTCAATTGCTTGGCATCATCAACCAGCGTTATCCGGGGCTTAAAATCGTGGTCATGACCGGCAACGCCACGGAACCCAACCGCGCCGCCTGTCTTTCAAACGGAGCCGAACTGTTCATCGAGAAGCCGGTTTCCGCCGACGGCATCAAGGTCGTCTTCAATCTCCTGAACGATCTAATCTCGTGGGCGCATCGGGAAGGTTTCAGCGGTGCGCTGCGGCAGGTCGGCATGCAGGAGGTCATCCAGATGGAATGCATTGGCCGCCATTCCTCGATCCTGGAAATCCGCAACCGGCAGTTGCGCGGCCAGATTTATATTGAGGCCGGAGTGGTCACGCATGCGGCCGTGGGAACGCTGGTCGGGGAACAGGCCTTTTACCGTCTGCTTTCCTTGAAAGGCGGCGAGTTTCATGTGAAACCGTTCCGGGCACCGCCCCAACGCACCATTCAAGACCGATGGGAATTCCTGCTCATGGAAGCTGCCCGTGTCTGCGATGAAGAGACGGTTTTGATCCGGAAAAAGCCGGCGGAAGGCACGGCCAAATCATCGGTAGCCGGGCCGGGTCCCATGGCGAATGCGCCCGCAGCCACGCCGGTGCCGGCGGAAACACCCCCGCCCAAGGATTTGCCGCCGATGCCGGACGAAAAGCCGGCTGGTCTGGGGGATGACATTGTGGTGGTGGCCACTTATGATGGCAAATGGAAGTCCGTGGATGATTCCAAGAAATAGCCCAAGTCTTTAAATTTTGTGTCCATTCACGTTCGTTCGTGGTTAACTTTCCGCGATGCTTCGCCAGATTCAACAAAAAAAGTCTCCCGGACGCGGTGGGACGTTTGCCATCGTCGCCTCGCGCTATAACGCGCATTATGTGGACGCCATGGTGCAGGCGGCCAAGGCGGAGTTGCAGCGTGCCTTTTCGGGATTCCGGGTCTTTCGTGTGCCGGGCGCGTATGAAATCCCCCTCGTGGCCAAACGACTGGCCCGCGCCACGCAAACGGAACCGCAATCCGCTTTTTCGGCCATCATCTGTCTGGGCGTGATTTTGCGCGGTGAAACGGTCCACGCCGCCCATATCGGTGAAGCGGTCAGCCGCGCGCTCATGGAGATCCAGCTCGCCCACGAAATTCCCGTCATTCACGAAGTGCTGCTTCTGGAAAACGAGGCGCAAGCGGACGCGCGCTGTCTGGATCCCAAACACAATCGCGGAACGGAAGCGGCGCAGACGGCCCTGGCCATGGCGCAGGTCCTGGCGGATTTGAACGACGCCGCCTGAGTGCCGGCAAATGCGAACAGTTAATGGTCATGATGAGCGCTTGTGAAATTTTTCACATAATTCTTGCCGACCGCAGGCAGGGTTGCTAGGTTGTGACTGGTTCTTGCGCTTCAAAAGCCAAAAAAGTATGAAAAAATTCTTGTTCGTTCTTTTACCGGTGCTGCTTGCGGGTCTGCCCACCGCGCGGGCGGCGGACATCATCGGCACCATTACCCTCAATGGCACGCCGCCTCCGGAAGTGCCCTACACGCCGCTCATGAACGATTCCACCTGCGGCGCGATGTACACCACGCCGCCTACAACGCATTTTTACGTCGTCGGATCAAATCACGAACTGGCTGACGCGATCGTTTCTTTGAAGGGGGTTGCCGGCAAATCCACCGGCGCGAGCCAGCCGCCCGTTACGCTCGATCAAAAGGGCTGTCTGTATGTACCCCAAATTCTGGTCATGCAAACGGGCCAGAAACTCGTCGTCAAAAATTCCGACCCCTGCATCCACAATGTTCACTGCCTGCCCGCCGTGTCCGGTAATCCCGAGTCCAATCAGGTGCAAATGCCCGGCGGCCCGGAACTGGATTTCACCTTTTCGCAGCCGGAGCGGTTCATGAAATTCAAATGCGACGTGCATCCGTGGATGTTTGCCTGGGTGACCGTGATTGACAGCCCCTATTATTGCCTCAGTGACAAGGACGGTAAATTTATCATCAAGAACGTGCCACCCGGCAAATACACCGTGGAGGCCGATCACCGCAAACTCGGCACTTTGACCGAGGACGTGGAAGTCAAGGACAGCAATGTGACGGTGGATTTTGCATTTGACGTGAAATGAACCGGAAATCCCGGCGGCTGCGGTGCTGCCGGGGCTGGCCCCTTTTGCAAAATGTCTGAAAACGTGTTGGTAAAAGTGAATCGGCCGCTGCATTGGTTTGCCGTGCTGACGGCGCTGTTCACCTTTTTGCTGCTCGGCGCCGGTGGCCTGGTCACCAGCCATGAGGCCGGCATGTCGGTGCCCGACTGGCCGAACAGCAACGGCTACAACATGTTTTTGTTTCCGCCTTCCCAATGGATTGGCGGCATTTTTTACGAACATACACACCGGCTGATCGCTTCCGGCGTCGGGTTGATGACGACGATTCTTGTGCTTTGGCTTTTTGGAAGAAATTCACGTCCGTTCATGCGCTGGATGGGATTAATTCTGCCAGTCATCGGAATCGCCAGTGAAATATTGTTCCCCAATCGCTGGCTTGATGGTGTTTTTTACGGCGTGGCGGGTCTGATTTCCTACCTCGCAAGCTTCTTCTGGCCGGCCGGTGAAGGTTCAGTCAGATGGATGCGCTGGCTGGGTGTGGCTGCGTTCCTGCTGGTGGTGGTGCAGGGTGTGCTCGGCGGTCTGCGGGTGGTTCTGGCCGATGCCCAACTCGGCATTTTTCACGCGATTGTCGGACAATTGTTTTTCGTTTTGACCGCCGCCATTGCGCTCTTCACGAGCCCCCGGTGGCTGGCGCAGGCCTCTTCCCGGCCGGACCGGATCTCCTGGCCGAAGGCGGCCGACCTGATGGCGCTGCGCCGGTTGGTACTGGCGACCACGGTGTTGATTCTGTGCCAGTTAATCATCGGCGCCACGATGCGACAGCAGCACGCCGGCCTGGCCATTTCCGATTTCCCGCTCGCCTATGGAAAAATCTGGCCGGACACCAGTGCCGCCGCCGTTCAAAGTTACAACGAACATCGCATGAACGTGATCGCGGACAATCCAATCACGGCTTTCCAGATCATTTTGCAGATGGCGCATCGCCTCGTCGCGCTGGCGATTTTTGTTTTGACCTTGACCTGTGCCTGGCAGGCGCGGCGGCGGTTGGGAAAAGCCGATTCGCTGGCGAAACTTGCGCTGTTCTGGCTGGGGCTGATTTTCGTACAAATTCTCCTGGGGGCGGCGACGATCTGGTCGAACAAGGCCGCGGATGTGGCGACCGCCCACGTACTGGGCGGTGCACTTTCGCTCGTGACAGGCGCCCTCTGGTGCGCTATTGCTTTCCGCCGTTCGGCGGCAGGGCCTGAAATTGCGCCTGCCACGACAATATCCGGCGCGTATGGAGGCGCTCCGGCCATGGTCGCAAACAAGTGAAATGAAAGAAGCCTCGGTTGAAATTCTGGGCGCTCCGGCATCCGTTGTTGGGGTGGTGGAGAAAAGTTGGGCGTCGGTCTTTGCCGATTTGGTGAAAGCGCGATTGACCACGCTCGTGCTGCTGACGACGCTGGTCGGCTTTTATGTCGGGTGGCGCGGCCCCATGGACTTTGCGCTCATGCTCAACACCCTGGCGGCCACGGCGCTGGTTGCCGCGGGCGCCGCGGCGTTGAACCAATTGCTCGAGCGTGAATACGACGCGCGCATGCGCCGTACGCAAAATCGTCCGCTGCCGTCGGGCCGTTTGCAGCCCACCACGGTAATGCTCTTTGGTGGCGTTTGCGCGGTGACGGGATTGGTTTATCTCGCGCTGGCGGTGAATCTCCTTACCTGCGTCATCGGCGCGGTCACGCTCGTCAGTTATTTGTTCATCTACACGCCGCTGAAGCGTTTGACGTGGCTGAACACCATCGTCGGCGCGGTGCCCGGCGCCCTGCCGCCATTGATGGGCTGGACGGCTGCGCGCGGCGAATTGAGTGGCGAAGGCTGGGCGTTGTTCGCGATTTTGGCGTTCTGGCAGATCCCGCATTTCATGGCCATTGCCTGGATGTATCGCGACGAATACGCACGGGCGGGTTTCAAAATGCTGCCCGCGATGGACCCGGATGGACGTCGCACGGGGCAACAGGCGGTGAGCCACACCCTGGCGTTGTTGGTGGTGGCGCTGTGTCCGTTCGCCTTCAAGCTCGCGGGCCCGGTTTATCTGGTGGGCGCCCTGGTTCTGGGTGCGGGCTACCTGTGGTGCGCCATTCAGTTTTCGCGGCACCTTACCCTGGCGCGGGCGCGGCAATTGTTCCTGGCCTCGATTCTTTATCTCCCGCTGTTATTGACGGTGATGGTTTTGGACAAGGTAAAATAATATGGAAACGATGGTTCATGAATTTCCGCCGTATCGCGGGCACGAGAAGGCTCACGAGCCCGGGGGGCATGGGCATCACGAGGACATCGGCTTTGGGCGCAAATACATTTTTTCGACCGACCATAAAATCATCGGCATTCAATACGGATTCACGGCGTTGTGTTTCATGTTGTTCGGATTTTTCCTGATGCTCCTGATGCGCTGGCAGATCGCGCATCCGGGTTCGCCGGTTCCTGTCCTGGGGCCGCTTTTGGCCAAAGTGCTCGGCCAGCCGGCCGCCAACGGCGTGATCTCGCCGGAACTATACAACTCGTTTGGGGCGATGCACGGCACGATCATGGTATTCCTGGCGATTGTGCCGCTGGCGTTCGCCGCGTTCGGCAATTATGTCGTGCCCCTGATGATTGGCGCGCCGGACATGGCGTTTCCACGCGTGAACATGGCGAGCTACCAGGCCTATGTGCTCGGCGGGCTGGTGATGCTGGTGAGTTTTTTCATTCCAGGTGGCGCGGCGCAGGCGGGTTGGACCTCCTATTCGCCGCTGGCAACGTCCATTCCCACCGAAGGCCAGTTGTTCTGGATCATTGGCATGGTGCTGCTCATCACGTCATCCCTGTTGGGCGCGGTGAATTTTATCGCGACCATCATCCAATTGCGGGCTCCGGGCATGACGTGGATGCGGCTGCCGTTCTTCGTCTGGGCGCAGTTCGTGACGGCCTTTCTGCTGTTGCTCGCGTTCCCGCCGCTGGAGGCGGCAGCGGTGATGCAATTGATGGACAATGCCCTGCACACGAGTTTCTTTTTGCCGACGGGCCTTGCGGTGGGTGGGCAATTGGCCCACATCAGCGGCGGCGGCAGCCCGTTGTTGTGGCAGCATTTGTTTTGGTTCCTGGGTCATCCAGAAGTGTATGTGTTGATTCTGCCGGGGATGGGCATTGTCTGCGAAATCATTGCCAACAACACCCGTAAGCCGATCTGGGGTTACAAATCACTGGTCTATTCGGTGCTCGCCATCGGTTTCCTGTCGTTCATCGTCTGGGCCCACCACATGTATCTGACCGGCATGGGCACGAAAATCTCCGCGTTCTTTCAGGCGACAACCATGATCATTTCCATCCCGTCGGTCATTATTTTGACCTGCCTGTTTATTTCGCTTTGGGGCGGCTCGATCCGTTTCAACACGCCGATGCTGTTCGCGCTGGCGTTCCTGCCGATGTTCGGGATTGGCGGCCTGACCGGCCTGCCGCTCGGCTTCAACGCCAGCGACGTTTATCTTCACGACACCTATTACGTCATCGCCCACTTTCACTACGTTGTCGCGCCGGGGACGATTTTTGCGCTGTTCGCAGGCATCTATTATTGGTTCCCGAAAATGACGGGGCGGAAAATGAATGAATTCTGGGGACGGGTGCATTTTTGGGGTTCCCTGGTTTTCATGAACCTCGTCTTCATGCCGATGTTCGCGCAGGGCATCAAGGGCATGTTGCGACGCATGGCTGACGGCGGCGCGAATTACTCCGCGGCGCGCGTGCCGGATGCGATTGGCGCGCTGCCGGGCACCATCATGGAGCTTCACTCGTGGATTCTTTGGGCGGCGATGGCGCTGGGCCTGGCGCAAATCCCCTTCATCCTCAATTTATTCTGGAGCATCAATCACGGTGAAAAGGTCGGTGATAATCCGTGGCACGCCACCACACTCGAATGGCAGGCGCCCACGCCGCCGCCCCACGGTAATTTTGCCGAGCCGCCACGGATCCATCGTGGCCCGTACGAATACAGCGTGCCCGGCCATGCCACGGATTTCACGCCGCAGAACGAACCCGATCAACCGGGCACACCCGCCCTTTCACCCGCGCATTGAGTCATGGAAATTCCCTACGCCGTTCATCCCCGTCCCGACACCGGCATTTACAATGCGAAAGTCGGCATCTGGCTGTTTCTCGCTTCCGAAGTGATGCTGTTCGGCGCGTTGTTTTCCGCCTATGTCCTGCTGCGCGTCGGCGCCCCGGCGGGCGAATGGCCACATGGCTGGCTCAATGTCACCCTGGGCACCATCAACACCCTGGTGTTGGCCACCTCGGCCATCACGACGCTCATGGCCTGGGTGGCGTGCAAAACCCGCCAGTTCGGCAAATTTAAATTTTTCCACGCCTGCACCCTGCTGCTGGCGCTGACGTTTTTGTGCGTAAAGGCTTATGAGTATCACGACAAATGGATTCACTATGAAATCCACCTCACCGACGGACGCATCGCCGACGGCCACTTGCGGGCCAGTGATGCCGACTCCGTCACGATTGAAGGCCGTTACGTGACGGATGAAACGCAGTTGTATGACCTGCGCGCCCAGAAGGACATCAAGACCGGGGAAATCAAAATTCCGCGGGCGCAAATCAAGCAGATGGAGAATTACGGTCCGTGGCACAACACGTATCTGGCGCTTTATTTCACGCTCACCGGCCTGCACGCGCTGCATATCCTCGGCGGCAGCATTGTCATCGGCTATTTGTGGGGGCCGGGCCGTAAATTGTGGAAAACCGATCCCGAGCATTTCACCAATCGCGTTGAAGTGTCCGGCCTGTTCTGGCATTTTGTGGACCTGGTCTGGATATTTTTGTTTCCCGTCCTATATTTAACCTAGGATTTGAACTTATGAGCGAATTAAAAACGGCTGAGCCAGCCCATGCGCCATTCGTGGGCGAAACCGGAGCGCACGAGCATCCGGTTGATTTCAACAGTTATCTCCGGCGCTGCGTTTATGTTTTCGTTGCCGTGGTCTGCGCGGTGTCACTGATGCTCGTTGCCTCGTATCTGCCGGCGGAACATTTCACCTGGGCGGCCAAGGTGGCCATGATCCTGGCCATCGCCTGCACCAACGCCTTTGTGGTCGCCGGATTTCTCATGCACCTGATTTCCGAGAAGAAAATGATTTACACCTTGCTCGCCTTTACCGTGTTCTTTTTCACCGGGCTGATGGGACTGACGGTCTGGGCCATGCAGGATTTTCCGGCGGGCACCACGCATTGAACCATGTCACTTAAAGCCTTCCATCTCATCTTCGTGAACGCGCTGACGGGGCTGTCCTTCGGCTGCGCGATTTGGAAGTTCATGGATTATCGCCGCGCCGACGGCACCACCGGCGACCTGCTGTTCAGCGTGGCCGCCGTGGGGGTGGGTGTTTTGGTCATCATTTACGGCCGTTATTTTTTGAAAAAACTGAAAAAGATGAGTTACCTATGAAACCGTCGCGTAAACTTTGGAGGCCATTATTGACCGCCGCCATCGGCGTGGTGGCCTTTGTTCCGTCGACGCTGTTCGCCTGTGCCGCGTGCTACGGCCGGTCCGATTCACCGCTGGCCAGTGGCATGAATTGGGGCATCTTTACCCTGCTCGGGGTGGTGTTGACCGTGTTGACCTGTATCGCGCTGTTCTTCGTCCATGTCGTCCGCGGCGAGAAGACGCAAAGCGAAAACGATTCGACCCCGAAAAATCCCCCCGGCCTATGACCGAGTGGTTTGCCAATCATATTCTCGGCATGCCCGAGCTGGCCTCCAAAAACGGTGAGGCGGTTGATGCCCTCATCGTTTATGTCCACTGGCTGATGATTGCGTTGTTCATCGGCTGGCTGGTTTATTTCGGCTACGCCGTCTGGCGTTTTCACGCGTCCCGGAACCCCAAGGCAGATTATCAAGGGGTCCGCAACCATGCGTCGAGTTACCTCGAACTGACCGTCGCGGCCATCGAGGCCGTCCTCCTGATTGGCATGGCCATCCCGGTCTGGGCAAGGGCCGTGGACCATTTTCCGGACGTGAAAGACTCCACCGTCATCTACGTGATGGCGCAGCAATATGCCTGGAACATCCGCTACGCCGGACCCGACGGTGTGTTTGGCCGGCAGGACATGAAATTTGTTTCCGCCGACAACGTCTTTGGGGTTGACCCGTCCGACTCGAACGGCAAGGACGACATCCAGACGCTCAACGAAATCCATGTACCGATCGGCAAACCTGTCGTCGTCTATGTCAGTTCCAAGGATGTGATCCATTCCTTCAAAATCACGGCCATGCGCGCCTGCCAGGACGCGATTCCCGGCCTGCGGATTCCCTGCTGGTTTACGCCCACGAAGATCGGCAAATACCAGGTCAATTGTGCCCAGCTTTGCGGTCCCGGCCACTCGAGCATGACCGGTGGTTTTCTCATTGTGGAAAGCCAGGCGGATTTTAACAAATGGTTGGCCTCCAAGTCCGGCGCCACTGCCAGTTTTGAATAGGCGGGTGGCTCGGCCGGGACGGGAAGACTTTGCATGAATGGGTCCACTCAACGATTTCCACTGACGATCTGGGTTGGCTTCGGCCTGCTCTTCAGTTTGCTGGGTTTGATGTATCTGCTTTCCCTGATGGAATACGGCCGCGCCCGACAAAAGGCGTTGCCCGTGATCGACGAGGTCGCCGATTTCACGCTGACCAATCAGGAAGGCAACGTCACGACGCTCGCGGATTTGAGCAATCACGTTTGGATCGCCGACATCATCTTCACCCGCTGTGCCGGGAACTGCCCGATTATGTCAACGCAGATGAAATCGCTGCAGGATGCGTTGCCGTCCACCGGCCAGGCAAAATTGGTGACCTTGACGACCGATCCCGATTATGACAAGCCGTCCATCCTGAAACGATATGGCGAACATTACGGCGCCGATTTTCAACGCTGGACCTTCCTGACCGGTGAGAAGGGAGAACTGGCCGGCCTGGCCACCGGCAGTTTGAAGCTCGGTTCCACGCCCGTGCCGCCTCCGGACCGGACCAATTCCGTTGACTTGTTCGTGCACAGCACGATTTTCGTGGTGGTGGACAAACAGGCGCGGCTGCGCGGCAGCTTTCAAACCGAGGGTCAGGATGTGGATTGGACGAAGATCCAGCCGCAAATTATTGCCACCGTGAAGGAATTGGAAGGCGATTGATGAACATTCACGACCTGCCCGCCGTTAACGCGTCGCTCAACGGTCTCAGCGCGGTTTTCCTGACGGCTGGTTTCGTTTTCATCCGCCGAAAAAATAAGATCGCGCATCGCAACTGCATGGTAGCGGCGTTCATCACCTCCATCGTTTTTCTGGCGTGTTACGTCACTTACCACAGTTACCTCGCGATTGTCCTGCATAAAGGTCCGACGCAATTTCTGCACCCGTTGTGGTTCCGCCCGATTTACCTGACCATTCTCCTGACGCACACCGTATTGGCCATGGTCATCGTACCGATGATTTTGGTGACGCTCTACCGCGCCAAAAAAGAGCGCTTCGAGCTTCACAAAAAAATCGCACGCTGGACCTGGCCGTTGTGGATGTATGTTTCCGTGACCGGCGTGCTGGTTTATTTCCTGCTTTATCAAATTTTCCCGCAGGCCAAACCATAGCAGCCAACGTGAGCGGTTCACTATTTTTGATTTACGATATACGATTTACGCGATCGCTTGGATATCGGGTGGGCTCGTAAATTGTAAATCGAACATCGTAAATACCGGGGCTTGTCGCCGTGGTTGAAATCAGCGAAAACAAACCCATGTCATCGGCTGCTAACGTCCTGATTCATCCCAGTCAGTTCCCGGAACCGGTCCGGCGCGATTTGCTGGAATCTCTGCGCACACGGAGGGTGAACCACAAGTTTCACTACGACAGTGTCAAACAGACACAGAAATGGCTGGTATTGCATCAGGCGTGTTCGCCGACCCGGAACGATGCGGATTGCCGGGCCATTTACGATAAAAGTTTCAAGGCGGCGACCGCGCAAATCAAATCCCGGCGCGTGGACGTCATCGGTCTCGGTTGCGGCGGCGGCCAAAAGGATACGCGGCTTCTGAAGCGGTTGAAGGCCGGCGGCAAGCAGGTTTTTTATACGCCTTGCGATGTCAGCTCAGCGATGGTTTTGACGGCCCGTAAAGCCGCGCTGTCCGTTTTGCCGGCGGAGCATTGTTTTCCGTTCGTCTGTGATTTGGCTACCGCGGACGATTTGCGGAGAATTATTTGGGAGGGTCGCCGTGTCGGCGACCCAAACTATTTTGGGACGGCGACACGCCGTCCCTCCCGGGATATGGCGTCACTCGTCACTTTCTTCGGCATGATTCCGAATTTCGAACCGCAAGCCATCCTGCCGAAGCTCGCATCACTCGTCGGGACCAAAGATTATTTGCTGTTCAGCGCCAATCTGGCTCCCGGCGCCGATTACGCCGCCGGGATGAAGCGGATTCTCCCACAATACGACAACCCGCTTACGCGCGACTGGCTGATGACGTTCCTGCTCGACCTCGGCGTGGAACGGCGCGATGGCAAATTGCAATTTGAGATTGAAGATGGCCGGTTCGGATCAAAGCGAGTCGTCGCCCGGTTCCATTTCCATCGCCCTCGCCGGATGGAAATCGAAAGCCAGGTGTTCCGCTTTGCGAACGGCGACACAATCCAACTGTTCTTTTCCTACCGCTACACGCCGGACCGCGTCTGCAACCTGCTGGCGCGTTACCGGCTGGGAGTTTGCGATCAGTGGATTACGAAATCGGGGGAGGAAGGCGTTTTTCTTTGTGCACGTGGGAGCCGGCGTGGAAAGGCCCCTGCGTTTTCGTAGACCAGAAGCCTCGTTACCTCGGCTCTGCCTTGAAAACCTTCAGGGTGTCCAATACCGCCTTGATGCGCGGCACTTCATGGGTGCGGAACAGGTCGGTCTTCCCCAACGCGGCCAGCACGGCAAAAAACGGTTCGGCGGAGCGGACTTCGTCACGGAAGAATTCAAACGCGTGGGGCAGGGCGTGGCAAACGGGGAATCCCAGGGTCCGCAATCGGAACGTGTTTAGAAAAACCTTCATTTGATGCTGCACGCGCACGGCACTGTCTTGAAGGTTGTGGTAGTAAAAGCCCAGGCCGGGATCGAGCAGGATTTTCTCCACCCCGTTGCGTTGTGCGATTTCAATCTGGCGCGAAAGTTCTTCGCGCATCCGCTCGATCGGGTCGGCGCTGAAATCAAAATCGCCGACTTCGCGGACATTTTTGCCCTGGACGTAACAGAGGATGACGGCGGCATCGTGCGCGGCGACCATCTGGAAAAGCTCGTCACCGCCGTCCGTGCCGGTCAGGTTCAGTACGTTGGCGCCCGCTTCCAGGCACGCGCGCGCGACGGCGGGTTCGTACGTTTCCACGGAAACCAAAATGTTCGCGGCGCGCAATTCCCGGATGACCGGAAGCAGCCTGGAATTTTGCGCGTTCTCATCCACGCGCGCGGCCTGGGCGAGGGTGGATTCCGCGCCCAGATCCACGAGGTCCGCGCCCTGGGCGTGCAGGACCTTGCCGCGCGCTACCGCGGCTTCCGCGGTCAGGCAGACACTTTCGCGATACCATGAATCGGGCGAGAGGTTGACGACGCCCATGATGGCGGGCCGGGTGTTGAAGGCGAACGGGGTGCCGCCGATGGCGAATTCCTTCACCCGGGCGGGTGCGGCCGAACAATGCTTTTCCAGCAGTTCTGCAAGGTCTTCCAGTCTTAACATACCGTGGCATCCTAGGGTGAAAATCATGAATCGTAAATGGAAAGTGGCGCCCCCTTTTGAATTTCGCCCCTCGCGGCGGGGCAGAATTGTGATAGCCTGATGGGTAATGACTGGCAATAATGGGGCGGACAACCATTAACGAGAGGAAACCCGATGGCCCAAGCAATCATGGATCCGGAAAAGGTGCGGCGGTTCGCGGAAGAACTGCAGCGTTTCAACAGCGACCTGGAAAATCGGATGATTCTGGTGCAGGCCCGCTTCGGTGCGCTGGGCGACACCTGGCAGGACCAGGAACACGAGAAATTCACCGAGGAATTCAAGCTGGCGATGAAGGCGTTGAAGAAATTCGTCGAACTTTCAAAGGAACACACGCCTTACCTGTTGCGAAAGGCGCAGCGCATCGAGGAATATCTCAACCAGCACTGATTTCATGCCTGAACGCGCCCAAGTCACTTCCGTCGAAGCGATTGAATCGTTCCGTGCCAGCCTGATGGTCTTCTTGAGCAAAGTGCGTCCCACCCTGGAAGAGGTCAGCGACGAGGTGCTGCGGCTGCAGTTCTGGCTCCAGAACGACCAGCGCCGGCACTGGGAAAAGGAATTGCGCCAGCGGGGCTTGAAGCTGGAGGAAGCCCGGCGGGAGAAATTCAACACGTCGCTTTCCCATTTGCAGGAGGCGACGGCGTTACAAAACATGGCCGTGCAACGGGCGCAACGCGCCGTCCGGGAAGCCGAGGACAAGCTCGACCTCCTTAAAAAATGGGGGCGGTCCCTGGAGGATCGCACGACGCCGATGGTCAAGCAGGTGGAGGAATTCCACGGGTTTCTGACCATTGACATGGGGCGGGCTGTGGCTCAACTGGTTCAAATTGTCAAGGCACTGGAGGCTTACGCCAAAGTTGGCAGACCCGGCCGGGAGGGAACCCCGCCATGAACCTGAGCGGAGCGAAAAGCCGGCTGGCGGGAAGCGCCCGGGAACTGTCCCTGAAATGGACCGAGACCAAAAATTACTGGCTGGATGCGAAAAGCCGGGAATTCGAGCGCCACTATCTCGAAGACCTTTTCATTCGCGTGGACAAGACGGTTGCCATCATTGAAAAGTTGGATGAGATTTTAAAAAAAGTCAGGAGCGACTGTGAATAAATATCCGGGCGTCAATGAAATGCTTGCGCTGTTGGACAGCCTCAAGGGCGCGGTCGGGGATTTTGCCGAGCGCGAAGAAAAGCTGAACCACGATTTTGAGACCCGCTCCGCGGCCGAACTCAACGCCTTTGAATCCGCCGGGCAGGAACAGCAGTCAACCCAGGCTGACAGCCTCGCCACCGCCGAGGCTGCTTTTGAACGGGGAAGGAAGGAATGCCAGGTCCGATTCGAGAGGCGCAAAGTCCGGATCAACCGGGCGCACAGCGCGTTGAACCGGCAGATGTCGGAGGAGGGCAGTGAGCGGGAAGGGGAACTCAAACAAAAAATCCGCGCAAACTCGGCGGAAGCCGAACGCCAGCGGGACGCCGACCTGGCGAAGGCGGCCACGGCTGTTGAGGACTTTCAGAAACAATGGGAGGGGAGCAACGAAACCTTCGCCCGTTTGGAAAAGAGCGCCCGCCGGGCGTTTCGTGGCTACGGTACCTTCCGAAGGCTGCTCAATCGCCATCCGCCGCAGGGGGACGCCGAACTTTCGCAGGATGAAAACCGGTTGTTTGAGGAATTTCAACGTCTGGAGTCCCAGGCCCGTGAAGATCTGGATCGATTCCGGAAAATCCTGCTTCCGCAGGTGTTCCGGTTCCTTCCCGTTTCGCTCGTGGTTTTACTGCTGTTGGGCGCGGTCGTGGCGGTTCCGGTGCTTCAGCATTTCGGGCGGAACCTGGTTTCATGGTCGGAGACCGGCCCGGCCGCATTGGGGTTGCTCGTAATTCTGGTTTTTTATTTTCAGGGCCGCCGCGTTGCGGTGCCCATGGCCACCACCGTTGCCGGGCAACTCGGCAGGGCGCGCGGGTTGCTCGACGCTGCCCGGCAAAAGAACGTGGAACATTATCAGCGCGAGCAGAACCGGATATACGGCGACTTTGACACCACGACCCGCAATTTGAATCAGGAATGGAAACAGACGGTGAAGCAAATCGTCAATGTCCGCGGCGTCCGACCGATGGAAGTGGATCAAAAGGCGCTGCGGGCCGGGCAAAAGAACGAGCAGTATCTTCGTGCCGGCATCCAGCGGATGGAACGCCGGCACAAGGAGGCGGTCGCGGGTTTGCAGGCAGAAGCCGGGGAACAGGCGAGCCGGCTGGCTGACGGTCATGCCAGGAAGGTGGCCGATTTACAAAGCCAGTACCAGGCCGGGTGGCGGGCACTGGAGTCGGAATGGAAGAACCAGATCACGCCGCTGTTCGCTACCCTCCAGGGGGCCCAAGCCGCCGCGGAACAACTCTTCCCGGAATGGCAGGCGCCGTTTTGGAAGCAATGGGCACCACCGGACGAATTCAAAAATGCCGCCCGGTTTGGCCGCCTGGAAGTGGCCCTGGAAACCTTTGCCGAAAAGCTGCCGAAAGATCCACGCCTGGCGCTGCCCGGGCCGGCCGACTTCGGCGTTCCTCTGACACTGGTTTGTCCGCATCAGGGTTCAATCCTTTTTGAAACCGGAAAAACCGGCGGCAGCGAGGCCGTGGCCGCCATCAACAATATCATTTTCCGTCTGCTATCCACCACGCCGCCGGGCAAGGTGACCTTCACCATTTTTGACCCGGTCGGTCTGGGGCAGAACTTTGCCGCCCTGATGCATCTCGCCGATTACGAGGAAAGTTACATCAACAGCCGGATCTGGACCCAGACAGCGCAGTTCGAGGAGAAGCTCGCGGAACTGAACGAGCACATGGAAAAGGTCATCCAGATGTACCTGCGCAATGAGTATGCGACCATCTCTGAATACAACGCCGAAGCCGGCGCCGTTGCTGAGAAATATCATTTCCTCGTCATCGCCTCGTTTCCGGTGAACTTCAGCGACACCGCCGCGCGGCGGCTCCGAAACATTGCCGCCAGCGGCGCCCGCTGCGGCGTTTACACGCTGATTCAATGGGACCAGCGGCAGGCTCCGCCGCAGGAATTTGTTCCCGACGAACTTCGAAAAAACAGCGTCTGCCTGACGCACACCGAGAAAGGATTTCGATTGTCCATCTGGCGCGCGCCGGGAACGAAATTGCTCCTGGACCCACCGCCACCGCCGGAGACCGCCACGCATTTTCTCCATCAGCTGGGCGAAAGTGGCAAGGATTCCAGCCGGGTCGAAGTGCCTTTTCGGCAGGTGGCGCCGGCGGATTCCGATTTTTGGCGGGAAGACACGGTCGATGAACTGCGCGTGCCCATTGGCCGTTCCGGGGCCACCAAGTTGCAATACCTCGCCATCGGCAAGGCGACGCGCCAGCACGGCTTGATTGCCGGCAAGACCGGTTCAGGCAAATCCACCCTGTTTCACGTCATCATTACCAACCTGGCTTTATGGTGCAGTCCCGAGCAGGTCGAATTTTATCTGGTGGACTTCAAAAAGGGCGTCGAGTTCAAATGCTATGCCAGTCGCCGGTTGCCCCACGCCAGGGTCGTTGCCATCGAGAGCGACCGCGCCTTCGGACTGAGCGTACTCGAACGGGTGGACGCGGAACTGCGCCGACGCGGCGATTTATTCCGCAAGCTCGGCGCTCAGGACCTCGCCGGATACAAGCGGGCGGGTGGGACCGAACCCATGCCCCGGTCACTCCTGATGATTGACGAGTTTCAAGAGTTTTTTGTGGAGGAAGACCGCGTTTCCCAGGGAGCGGCCGTCCTGCTGGATCGCATCATTCGTCAGGGCCGTGCGTTTGGCATTCACGTATTGCTTGGTTCGCAGACCTTGGGTGGCGCCTATACCCTGGCCCGCGCGACCATTGGTCAGATGGTCATCCGCATTGCGCTGCAGTGCAACGAGGCCGATGCCTACCTGATCATGGATCAGGACAATCCCGCGCCCCGCCTGCTTTCGCGACCCGGTGAAGGTATTTACAACGACACGGCCGGTTCGATTGAAGGCAACAGCCCCTTCCAGACCGTATGGCTGCCCGACCACGAGCGCGACGGTTATCTGGCAAAAATCCGTGAACGTGCCGATAAAGGCCGTTATCCGGGGCCGATTGTTTTTGAAGGCAACGCCCCGGCCGATGTGTCGGAAAATCTTCTGTTAAACGCGGCACTCGTTTCCCCGGCGGCCACATCGGGGACACCCGTGCGGGTCTGGCTCGGGGCACCCAATTCCATCAAGGGCCCGACCGAGGCCGTTTTCCAGAGACAGAGCGGCAGCAACCTGCTCATCGTGGGACAGAGTGACGAGCGCACGC
>Ga0265338_10003634_pt1 | contig 21485 bp, 23 predicted proteins | sample 42126metaG_FD_193579 | JGI IMG/M metagenome (GOLD analysis project Ga0265338, IMG submission 193579) | Rhizosphere microbial communities from Carex aquatilis grown in University of Washington, Seatle, WA, United States - 4-21-26 metaG | ecosystem: Host-associated > Plants > Roots > Rhizosphere... | reverse complement strand
GCAGATTAATCAGAAATTGGCCACAACCTATAATAAAATTGCCGGCCGCCGCTCCAAACTCCATCTGACTTATCAATCAGAATTTCCAGTCGAGCATTACGCCAGCCGCCTAGTCGCCAAGCTCGGCAAGTCCTTCCAAACTGATCTGGCCCGAGGCTTCACTGGCCACGGCCCGCACCGCGAAGATTTCTTATTCGAGTTGAACACTCACCCCGCTGGTACTACGGCTTCGCGCGGCGAGACTCGCTCCTTAATTCTGGCGTTAAAGAAAATTGAGGCCGAGCTGATGGAGCAAAGCCGCGGTCAGCCACCGATTTTATTGCTCGACGACGTCTTTTCCGAGCTTGACGGCAAACGCCGCCGCGCCCTTGTCGAACTATTGGCTGGGCGCCAAGCCATTTTGACCACTACTGACGCTGATGCTGTCTTAGAATACTTTGGCCGCGGCCACAAGCTTATCGCTTTAAAATAATTTATTTAAAAAAACCGGCTACTCATTTGTCGCTATAATCTGGTTCGCCATTTTAAAGAATGCGTTAAACTGCGCCGTCACGGCCTTGGGGTTGGTATTGTACTGCACGGCGGTATTATCAAAGTTTGCACCGGTATGAACCTGAAACGTCTTCCACGGCATGCCCACCTTAAGAGAGCTGGAGACCGCTATCTGGTCAGGGGTGTAGTCTACAGGCCCAGCGGCATTGAAATCCGATTGGTTAACCATGTAGCCGATTCCCTCGCCGAAGCCTTTGAAGGTAGAACCGATTTTACCAGTGGGCGAGCCAATGGAAATACTGGTCAAGACAGGCTTTTTGTCCTTGTCATTTATCAACATGCTCAAAGTATCGTAACGCCCAGGGTACTCTGGACTAGGCATGGCCGTAATATATATCTGGCAACCCAAAGTCTCGGCTATCTTGTTTACGGCCGCATTGTTATTCTTGCTGGGTATTACTTGTACGTTGGGAACCTCTTTTATCCGTCCTTCAACCAGGGCTATTTTATTCTCTAAGATTAAAATTGCTTTCTGTGGGCTTTGCAACTCGAGAGCGACCAAACTACCTCCACTAGCTTCTCCAGCCAACGCTACTGACCTACCTCTCGACGGCGCACCGCTCGCCTTACTAGGTAAGACACCGGCCATAAAAGGAATACCTAAACCGGCCACAACCGCAGCAGTACGACGTCGTCTATGGGTGCGGACGAGCTCCTCGTATGTTTTTGGTTGGTTATCCGGGTGCTTCATATTTATTTTTTAAACTGTGGTTTGACTATAGCATATATCAACAAAATAGTCAATAAGCGGCTATTGCTGGAGGCTTTATTGGAATATTTTGGCCGCGGCCACAAACTGATCGCTTTAAAATAATGGTTAAGTTGTTTTCAGACCAAAACTTTCGGCCAGCGCGAAGTACCGATCAAAAACTTTTATAACCTGAGCGGGGTGTTTGCTGTAGTCGAAAGAATCCGTGCCATTATCAGCGGGAATTTGCGAAGGATGTATGCCGATTCTGTAGTCCATGACATTATTTGTCGAGTTAACCGAGACGAACATGTCAATCACATTGGGGTCGACTACACCAGTATATTTACTGGTTCCAGGCGTAAGATTGTTAGTTTCGCTATGTAGCATTTCAAACTCGGTACCAGACGTCAGACCGTTTTTGCCTTTGGTTGCATCAATCGCGCCTCCCATCAAGAACGGCATTTCTTGCCCAGGTATAAGCATTATAGCCACGGAATCTGAGTGACCAGGGTGTTGTTTGCTTGGTCTCTGCATATAATATTCGATTCCCGAAACGGGTTTACCGTGCTTATCATAGGCAACTATGCCAAGAGGATGAGGCTTTGTCTTGCTCATCAAATCCGCTTTCATTTTCAATATACGACTATCAAGTTCGTCAAGGTACGCCTTCGGAGTTTCAAACTCGCCGGCGGCCAATGTCTCGGAGTCGGCTACGACCGTGGACCCGGAAGCCTCATTGGCCTGGAGGCCTGTTGAAGCGCCTGATAGTCTCTGTTTTAGAGTCGGTAAATAGTCTATAAGATTGCTTGAGGAAGTCTTGTAGCCCTTGAGGCTAGTTGCGGCCACGCCGCCTTCAGCTTTAGAAGTAGCCGCTTTAGCAGTAGCTGCCTCGCCTGCCAGTGCGCTTACTAACAAACCAGCCACCAAAGGGGCTACCCTTTTCACGGCGTTGTGTCGGCGATCAATGTTTTTGTTTGGATTACTCACGCTTTTATATATAGCATATTTGCCTGAAAATTGCAACCGCAACCTTTATTTACTGGAGTCAAAAACCGCGCTGCCCTGCTGGTCAAACAATTGCAGGCGCGCGCTGGTAAGATCGGAATAGCTGACCACGGCTTTTAGAGTCTTGGAATCAAGAGAGAGGTTGAACTGCAGGCTGAAACCAATATCAACGTCTGGGTTATGGGGACCAGGCACGACACTGGACGTGTCGATTGCGACCGTTTTCTCGGTAGGTTTATAACGAAAAAAACCACTTTTTATGATGTTTACTTGAGCCGAAGTCAGACCATTGCTGATGAGAGAATCAAAGCCGCTGAAGTTCACGGCCTCAACCGTCGGGAAAACAACCGCGTTGGCGGGATTCAGGTTTAGATTAACTGCCATTTGCTTTTTGATAATAACAGTTCCGTAAACCTGGCGGCCGTTGTCGCTGGCGCCCACCAAATAGCTTCCAGGAGCTAGGCGTACCTTGGCGTTTCCCACGCCTATAAATTTAGCCGTCGAGTCGTTCCGACTGACGCTAATAGACGACTTTTTATCCGGCGAGCTGACCCTCAAAATGCCCGTGGCGCCAGCGGTTTTAACAGACTGGGATATCAAGTAGACTGCCCCCGCCAGGGCTACCAGACACAGCGCGTAGAGCGCCAGACTAAGCCTTCGCCTATTGCCCGAGTCCATAAGTCACTCCCAAACTATTAAGGTAACTGGCCACATCAGTCGGTAAGCTTACAAGTACACTGCTCGAAAAAGCACTCCCCGGACCGAGCACGGCCTGGTAAGCCGAGTCTTTTTTCTCCAGGACGACAACCGCCTGGTTAAATTGCTGTTTGGTTGGCGTAACCGTGGTTACCGCCCAGGCGCTATCGTTAAAGTAGTGGGTATTTTTAAGATTGAAATCCTTGCCGGGAGTTAATAGCTTGGTCCGTCCATTGCCGGAGTAGAGGCTCTGGGCCACGCTACCCATGAGGCTAGCGGCAGGGGGCAGTTTGACCTCCCTGGCGCCGCCAAGTATCAAATACTGCGCCACCAAGCCTCCGGCTACGACAAGTAGCAAGAAAACTAAAGAATAAATATATTTATTAGAGCGCATCTTTTACAACCCTAGCATAAATTAAATCATTCATGCGCCTGGCCCCACGTAACGTAAATAAATATCGCTCGAACTAGCTTGATAGTTCGTTGAACCGACTTGGTCTGGCTGGGGCGCGTTAGCGGTGTGTGCGCCAAACGTATAGATAGTCCGGCCATTTATATGGTCAACTATTTCAACGTGTCCGCCGCTATATTGCCCTGGTTGTAATAAGTCCCCGGGCTGCAACTCGCTAAATGAGATATGATGCCAGTATTGCGTGTCGCTTGCCTCGGTATAGGTCGTCTCGTTGATACTGGTACCGTACACATCGTAGATTGCTATGTTGACTAAGCCGCTGCAGTCCAACACACAACTTGGCCCAATGTTTGGACAGTCGGCGTGCCAAGCGCCCGCCCCTTGGTGCCCCCCACCCTCGCTATAGCTGACGGTATCGTACTGCTCAGCGTCGCAAAGGATTCTAGCGGTGCCACTGGCAGTTTGGCAATTTGGGCTGATTGAGTTACCGCACCCCCCGCCAGCGCCAGTGCCGCCATATTGAGCCAAAAGTGCCACGGCATACGTCTCCCTGATTCCGTCTGGGTCAGTCCCTTTTTCAAAGTTGGCATTGAAGTAGGCGGCCGCTTGAGCGGCATCATCAATCTGCTTCAGGCCGCTTAATATATTCGGGTTAGAAACGCTAATTTCACCCCAAACTATATCTAGCTGAGTGGAAAGCTCATAAATCGGATCGGTAATGTTGAGGCTTTGGGCTATGTCTATAACCTTAGACCCAGGCGTCCACTGGACAAGCCCCCAGCCGCCACTGCCAGCGTCGGTGGGATTGGTGCTGTTACCGCCGCTCTCAATCCTTTCTGGGTCAAACGATGACTCCTGCTGCATATTGCCCATCATGCCGGCGGCTTGAGCATCGCTTAAAGCCTGTCCTTTCAAATAGTTCCAGACCTTTTGAGCATTGTCGCTTCCCACCAAAACGCCAGAACCGCAGGCCGCACCCCCGCCAGCTTTATACCAGACAGTATCGTTGTAGATGCTGTTTACGTCGTCCTGAGTCAAGGCCAAAACGGCACTTCCGCCCGCTCCAGAGAGGAAGAGCAACGCAGCCAGTGCCAGCCAAGCAATTTTTTGTAAGTGGAAACGCTTTAATATCCGCATAGCTAGTTCGCTTGGTCGTCCGACGTTAATACATCGGGACTGTAGGTTGCGCCGTCACTGCCAACGCTCGACATTATCAGCAGGCAGGCATTTGTTGAATTATTCATTGGCATATCGTTAGCGTCCAAGGTCGTAGAAGCTGCGCTGTTCCAGCTGTTACTAGCGGCGTCATTTTGGTAGGCGTGAGCGGCGTTATCACTACAGTTCTCATTCCAGTAAGCCTGAGGGTCGCTCGGAATCGTGCCAGTTGGGTAACCATATTGTATGACGCCAAACGGATCGGCTTGGGCGGTAGCCGCCGCATAGGCGTGTCCGGAAAATAGTGTGCCGAAACTGTGCCCAATCACGGCGAACGGGTTGCCGATAAAGCTAGCGATGCTCGAACGGATTGATGAGGCCGAGTTCATGGGCAATGCCATAGCTAACTTGGAGGTCAAGGAATAGGGGTTGTTGGTACTGAACAAACGAGCGAAGACCGATTGCCGGGCGTATTGTTGCTGGTTGTCAGCTAGCTGCTGGTTGATAATCGCAGCCGCCTGAACAGGTGTTAACGCTTGGCCGCCGAGCATAGTGTGGGTCGTGTCGTTGCCTGAAACATCAGCACCGGCCGCCATCATATCGAACGTTCGAGCGCCGCTCATATTGGTACTAAACGGATTAGGGATTAGATACTCAGTAACGCCTTTCATAATCGCTGAAGCCGCGTTGGTTGCCGCAGTCTTGGCTAAACAGTAAGGCCTTTCCAGGAGACCGACTACGGGTATATTACAGCCAGCCTCAAGCCCAGAAGCTAGCGCCTGAAAAGCACTACCAAAAATGCTACTCGCCAAATTGAAAATTGGTCCCACGGCCTCTTTCCAATAGCCAGCAACAGTCTTAAGGGCGTTGATGCCTGGCTCATTTAAGAACCCGCTGATTAAGTTAGCATAATGATTGCCGCCGCCTAAAACTTCCTCGTCACAAACCAGCTGCGGTCCGGTCGGGATTGACTTGCCGTCGTTACATTTGTATGACGCGGGCGCCTCGGCGCTCGAGGCGTTAGGATTACCATTTATTAAGTAATCATAAAGTGGAGCCTGTTCAGCGCTGGCCGTACCGCCCATTTCTGGGTCAGTTGAGGCTCCTTGGTTGCCAGAGCCTAAAGAGTCGACCATAGATCCAACCTCAGTACCGGTAGCGTGGCCGCTTTTTACCTCGTCGGCATATGTTCTATACATTGCGAACAGATTAACCGCGGCCGCCGCGTTGGTAACATAGCCCAACTTCTTAAGATTCTGGCCCGAATCGGCAGCCGCGTTTACCACCCGCGATGCCAAATCAATCCAGCCGGCGATGGGAATGGCGTCGGCCAACTTATCGCCGGTAGTCTCACCAATTATGGGGCTCAATGCCTCAGTAATTAGATATTTCGAGAACCCCTTTTGGGAGATATCCTTATAGGTCTGGACAAGGGCATCAACTTCAGTACTGCTAGTTACACCGTATTGAGCGGCAAAACTAGCCAGTCTTTGGCGAACTCTTGAGTCAACCTCTGGATTTTCATAGGAGCCAGCCTCGGCGCCATCTACTCCTGGAGTAGCGTCTGTGGGCTGGGTAGAGTTAGCCGTGCAGTCGTTAAATATACATTCCAGCGCGATACCCAGCGTTGCGTTTCTTGGAGTTATTACTCTCTGGGTTAGAAATAGCTTAGCGGCTATTTTTTGGTCCGCCACTTTATTAACAAACGGGTCGGTAACGGAGCAGAAAATCAGGCAGCGCCTGATGCCGTATTTCTCCTGGAGCAAGCTTCCAACCTTGAACCTAAGATAAACTTGGTACCACCTAGTCTCTTGGCTGACCGCCCCGCGAATCTCGGAGATCCCAACCTTTCGGAAAGCGTCGTCCAGTCCAGCGCCATCTTCACCAATCGCCAGGCCGATATCGCCGGTGCTAGGTGTTTTTAAATACCACCCACTAGCTCGGTGCTGGAACTCAATGCCGTGATTTACGGCCAGTTTATTTTCCAAGCGGCCGGTTGACCAGCTACGATAGAGTTTGCTGACAGGGTCGGTGCCGACGATGTTGATGCTGCAGTCTTTGCTGATGGTCGTCCCACAACTTTTGTAACTCGGTAAAACGTGGTTCACGACATACTGCTTGAACAGATTATCTGTCTCGGTCTGGACAGCGTTTTGTCCAGTGGCATAAAAACGGCTTTGCAGGTTGTTGACGATATTTAGAATCTTTAAGGGGAGTAAAGCGAAGAAAAGCGCAACTGATAATCCAGCCAGAGTCGCGCCAACGCCACCCAATAGCAACTTTCGTTTATGTTGGGAGTACCAGCGACGGCTAGCCTTTGGCTCGCCCTTGCCTGTCCAGCCGCGGCCAACCTGGTTTTCGTGTTGGACCACGCCAGCGGTCGCTTGGGCCTCTTGGTCGGCAGCCGCCTCTTCTTTTTGCGCCAGCTCGTCTCTATCCGGGGCAGCTTTTTTGGCTGATGATTTTTTAGCTTCGTCAGACAGGGGCTCGCCCTGCGTATTTGAAGGTTTATTACCGGCGGTACGATAAACTTTTTCGTCAGCACCGCCATCGCCGCGAGGGCGTCGTAAGTATTGAGGGCGATAATCGGGCGCTTCTTGACCACCGGCTCGCGGGTCACTAATATTACCAGCTGGTTGATTATCGCCGGTGTCAGGATTGCGCAGTCTTTCACGCTGGCGCAGAAAATCAGTTGAGCCTCCGTCGCCGGGCTGGCGGTCTTTTTCTGTCTCCGGGTCGTAAACTGTGTTAGCCATAACCGGCTAATCTATGCTCCGCTAGCGGTTTGAATGGATGGCGGCAGATTGGCGGCCGTTGAGCCGCTAGCCTCGAGATTCGGCTGCGCCAGTGGCGGCGACTCGATTTCTGGTGAGGTTTCAGCCACTGTCGACGCTTCGCCTCCGACAGGCGTCAAGCCGGGTGTGGATACTATTAAATCGGTTTCAGTCGGGCTGGCGATAATTTGGATGTGGACATGATTCTGTCCGGCAAAGAAAAGACCCTGGCCGACCGGGAATTGGCTAAGGCGCTTTTTCTCCTCGCTGGTTAGTTTGAAGACGTCAGCCAACGCGTCGACGGCTGTCGGCGACTGCTTTAGTAAGAACTGCATGCTGGCGTTGGCGACAATCGCCCGGCCCATGCGGCTAGCCATAAAGTCTTCAACGTCTTGGGTGACGGTCGTGATGCCCAAATTATATTTACGAGCGCGCTTGGCCAGACTGAACAAGAAATTAGCGCTGTCTTCGTAGCGCATCAGCTGCCAAGCCTCGTCAACAATCAAAATTCGCCGTTTCTTGTCAGCTTTAGTTTTATTCCAAATGTAATTAAGCACGATATACATAGCTACCGGCCGTAGTTCGTCTTCCAGGTCTCGGATGTTGAAAACAACCATAGAATTATTGACGCTAACGTTGCTCTGTTGGCTGAAAATACCGGCGAAAGTGCCGCTGGTATATTTGCGTAACCGCTGGGCTAGTTGCGGGCCCGAACCGCCCATGTGTAGTAGCGTGTCGTAAAGGTCGTTAATGGTTGGCGGCGTAGCGCCGTGAGTCAGCGGGTCGTTGGTAATACCAGCTTTGGCGTAAGTTTCAATTAGCGCGGCGTCCAGGTCGGCCTCTTCAGCCGGCGTCAATGCCGGGGCCATACCGCCACCCTGAATTTCTACCTGTGCTCCGCCCATCATCAGCCTGAGCAAGCCATGCAAAGTTATGAGATTGGAGCGCAGAGCGTTATCTGACTCGTCTTTGTCGACGACATGCGGCAGGTCAAACGGGTTGATTCGGGTGATGCTGGCCAGACTGAGCCGAATGTAAGAGCCGCCAACGGCGTCGCACATTTTTTTGTACTCATTTTCCGGGTCGATGATAAATATTTCGATACCGAACATCATGGAACGCAGGGCTTCGAGCTTAACCGCGAAACTCTTCCCGGCGCCAGATTTGGCAAAGACCACACTGTTGCCATTTTCTAGACTGAAGCGGTCAAAAATCACCAAACCCGAGTTATGCATATTGATGCCGTAAAGGATGCCGTTATCCTGACTCAAATCGGCGCTGGTGAACGGGAAGCTGGTTGAAATCGCGCCTGTGCTCATGTTTCGGTAAATCTGCAATTGGTCGACAAACTGGGGAAGCATCGCGTTTAACCCTTGTTCTTGCTGGGCCGTGGCCGCTTTGGAATATATTAGTTGCTGGCCAAGCAGACTCTCGACTTTATGGCTGATGAACTCTAGCTCTTCCAATGAGCTGGCATAAATCGTGAAATAAAAACCAAAACGGAAAAATCGCTCCTCACCAACCTGTAGCTTATCGCGCATCTCCTCGGCGTCCTGGACGGCCGCCTGTTTACCGGGGTCGCGAACCTTGCCTTGCTCGGTGTCAATCTGGATGCCAGCTTCAAGTTGCGAGACCTTTTTACGCAGATTGTTTAGCACAACCTGGCTGTCGACTGGTTGAACGACCAGCGACAGATCGATGACTTCGTCGAGATTGACCATGCTACTCATCCAGCCGGTATAAAGCTGACGCGGATAGCCGTAAACGTAGTAGGTACGCGCGAAACGTGTGCCCAGCTGGAAGTAGTTGCCGGAAAAGACTAGCGAACTAGGAGCGATGAAATCGCGCAATGCCGTCACGCCTTTATTAAAAGAGTTTGTGGCCTCCTGTTTCTGGGCAACAAACGGATCAAGCGACTTTTTATTGCCAAAGCCCAACATCAGGCGTTCCCTTTGGCGGCTGGGGCTGTTCCGGCCTTGGTTATCATCGGTGCGCCCATCCCGTTAAAACCGCCTAGCTTCTGGTGAGTAGCTGTGTCAGGGTTGTAGGCGTTGTAGTAGAGCTCAATTAACTCTTGGGTGTCCAGCGGTACGGACTGTATGCCACACTGCAGCAGGCCCTGCATAACCGCTTCGACCCGATTTTTAAGTTCAGTTTTAGCTTTCTGAAGGAGGGCTTCGTCAATAACGACATGCGGTTCTTTCTTGGGCGTGAATAGTCCAGCCATGCCTTGGAAGAAGCCAGTACTTTGGCGCAAAGCGCTCTTGAGGTTTTGGTCTGGCTCCGGGTACTGTATGACAATATAGAATTGCTTATCCATGATGTTGGTTTGGGAAGCAATCTCGGACAAGAAGCTAATGTAGTCTTCCATCAACAGGCTAAGCAGCATGTTGTCGATACTGGTTCTGATTTTATCCAACCGCTCTAGGTAGGGTCGAAGATCAACTTTTTGACTTCGGATAAAAATTTGTATCGGAAAGTAGAGCGAATTAAGGAAACCTTGATAGCTGTATTCCACAGCCTCGCGTTCCTGGGGACTCATCAGGTCAAAATTTATAGACCGGCACATGATAACGGCGCGAAAGGTGCCGTCGTTCATTATGACTATGCCGTCACGGACCTCTCCGATTAACAGGCTGTTTTGCGTGCTGTTCGGGTTGGTGGCGTCGTTTTGCTGTGGAATAACTTTGCCTACGTTCGGGCTATTTGGCGGCGGCGGAACGGCGGGCGTCGCTAAAGAGCCGGGTGTAATCACCGGCGGTTGGGTATCAAGACTTTGTGTTTTGCCCTCGTCCATATTTGGTAGCCACCCCCTCGATTGTGATTAGAGCGGAATTTCGACTTCGCCGGGGAAGCTGGATGCGCTTCGGTTGACCAGGCGAGCGATGCTTGCCACGCTTAAATCATTACCGCTTTGGGATAGCTCCAGTTTAACAGTTTGGGGATTACCTGTCACCGGCATGTCGGTGGCTCCGGCTCGGATAATTTGAGGGTGAGCAAACGCGGCGTCGCGGGCATGAAGTTGGTTAAGCAATTTCTCTTCTTCATCAGTCAGCTCATTGCCAGATCTGGCCTTATTCTTAACAGCAGTCTGGCGGTCGGATTCATCTCGGGCGGCATTCAGCTGGTCAAGCAGGGCCTGCTTATGCTCCGCTTCTTTTTGCTCAACCAGCGCCACCATGGTTTGGGCCGCCGGATTGTTCTGCTCATCCAGGATATCGTCCGATGGGTGAATATCCAGGACCGGCTCGGGGGCGGACACGGTAGTGGCATCGCTCAATCGATCATCACCCGACTGGGTTTCAAAATAACTCGGTTGGGTTTTAATGTTAAGAGCGTTGTCTTTGGTGGCCAATCCCCGGCTGTCCAGCGTGCTGGCTAGCGACTGCAAACGGCTGGCGACCTCAGTCTGGGATAAGTTCTTGGTCAAAATTTGTTCGGGCCGCTTCGGTGCCGTTACAGTCACTAGCTCTTTGGCGCCAGCTTGGTCCCAGATACGCTCGCGCGGTTTTAATAAGAACCGGATGCGACTCAGCAGCCAAATTTCCGTGGGTTGCTCGCGCCCCAGCGGGCTAGCTAGAACGCCGAACAACAGCATCGGCGGCAAAAAGGCGACTATGAAAATAAGCTTGATAAACCACGGCAGGCCGCTAATGAATAAGCGGATACTAACAAAGGCCAAAACCCCAGCGGCGGCCGCGTAGACAAAACCTTTAAGGCTCAACGGGCCGACAATTTTATCTTCGGCCTCAATATCTTGGATTACTTTATATACCGCCATCTTCAACCATTATCTTTGAGGCTAAAGCCATTAGCAACATTACGGCTCACCGGGGCCTCCTGGAGGATTCCCAGTCTCTTCATTTGGCGGTTGTGGAGGCCGACGCAGATCAAGCTCCTCGACGCTCGGCGGTACAGTTCTGTAGAAGCCTCTAACTGCGCTCCGAGCTTGAGAAGCCCTGCGACTTATTGGACCGCCTGCCAGCATGTCTGGACGAGTACGGAGATCTTCGTTAGGTATATCAGTGACCGGTTGGCCATATGATCGGAGGTTTTGACCCGGCAGACGCTGTTCATACGGTCTCGGCTCAATATGCTTACGGTTTTCTAGTTCCTCTCTAGCTGAATTGCGTGCATCACCAAGACTACTATTATTGTAAATCCGTACAAGGTCGGCATAGCCTAATCTATCGTATCCGCCAGCTCCATTAACCCAGTTTTGAATTTGTTCCTCGGTTCCGCGCTCAAACATTTGGGTAGGCCCAGGCCCAGCCAATATTACGCCCTGGGTGGCTCGTTGCTCAATTTGCTGGTGCCGCAATCTGATTGAAGAGCTAGAACCTTCTCCGGCGCCGCGAATAGGCACTCCACCCTCACTGGTTACGCTAACTGTGGCTCCAGCTGAACCTGGGCCGGCTGGCGCAATCGGGCCTGTTGGCGTGGGCTCAGGACCGAAGTCAGGTGAAGGCCCGCCGGCATCAGGGGGCGAAGCTTCAACCCTGACTCCCACCCTACCATTCAAATAGTCCTGTATAGTTTCGCCGCCAAGAATGGCGTTCACGCTATCCTGGGTCACGCCGCCATTAGCCAAATGGCCAAGTAGGGTTTGACGCAGAGTTGGTCCAGCGTCTTGGATGGTTCTGAGGCGCTTTTTTAAATTGGTACGAATTTGTATGGCTTCATCAGTCAAATTACCGCTAGCGTTTCTCTGGCTGGACAATCTAGCTGCCTCTTCCCAAAAACCATCGGACTGGGTGGCAAAATCTTCGTTGCTCATTTGCTTTTCGAGTGCATAATTCATTCTGTAGGCTGCTTTAAATTCTCTGGCTCCGAGACTCTGATCATTCTCATGAAAGCCCTGCTTTACCGCAGCTTTTTCAGCAGAATCCATGATATGGGGCGTAGCATCCACGCGGCTCCGCAGTATCTTTGGATAATCTTCCTGACTGCTCGTAACGGCTGGATTCCAAATATCTGTGTCATAGACCTTACGGCCGCTTTTGGTAAACGACCCTTGTACTTCCGGCCATGAACTAGTAGCCAAAAGTTGTTTGACGGCCATTTTCTTTTCATGATCGTCACGGCCATCCTCTGCTAAATCGATCCACATTTGTTTCATAGCGCCTACACCCGTCAGGTGTTTCATAGCCAGCTCATCGCCCTGTCGGGCCAGCCTCGTAGCAGCTTTGTCTTGGTCGGTTGTGATTCTATTGTTCTTATCCAGCAGGTTGCCTCGGGCGTCTCGCACATATGCCTGTGCTCTTCCTTGCCCATCTCTTCGCGCTGTGTCATAGCCCTTGGCACGGGCGCGTTCACCTTTACGGTTAATCAAGGCCAGTGCCTCTTCGTCACGCTCCTGTTGCCACTTATCGCCGGCAGCGATAGCTAGACGCTGGGATCGTCTGCTTGGCAAAACATGGCCTGACAAAATTCGGCCGCCGATTCGTTTGGACAGACCAGCCTCAGGGTCGTACAATTTTTTGGCCCATTCACCCTGTTTACGCTGAGCCCAGCCACGGATTGGCTCCTCGGCGCCCTTATTCACTCTGTTGGCAGCGTTATTTATGCCATTGCCAGCCGCACTCAATAGTCCGCCTCCCCACTTGTAGGCCTTAAAGATTATAAAGTATGGGCCGAAGTAGGCGATGATGACAGTAAGCCATTTAACCACGCCATTGCCGGAGGCTCCGGCAGCTATCCAAGCAAAGATACGACCAACGTAGATGATAGAAATAATTACGGGAAACAGCATCAGTAATTTACCGAAATTACTTCTCCAGGTCTTCCATAGGTTTTGCGTACCGTTCATGGTCCAAGCTAGAAAGGCTAGCGACGAGAACAACACCAAAGCCACAATCAACACATTTCTGAATAAAAGTACCATCAGCGCTGCGAAAATGCCGACCAGCAGACCAAACAGCATTACCAGGGTGGTTGGAAGAGCCACTAGGCCGATGAACCCCAGGGCTATAAACGTAATTGGTAACGCCGCTTGTGTTGCCGTGAAGTTACTAGGAGACAGCTTGGTTAGTATCCCGTTAAGGGTCAGAGCCCCGGGGCTGTTGGTGAAAGGCAGAGTTAATATTGAAGCAATGCCTTGGCCCGCGGCATTGGCTAACTCTATAAAATACTTACATATATCCCATGACAGCTGCATGGCTATGACCGCGACAACCAGCTTGGGCAGCATCTTGCGAATGGTGTAAGCCTCGAAAGGTCCGCCGCCAAAAGCTTGGGCAATTACCATGACTAGCAACAGTATCACGACCAGGCTGGAGGCGATGTCCTTGATTATCGACCAGGCGAAGTGGACCGGCCCGTTGTCAGCCAGGTTTTGATTAATGTTAAAGTTGAGCTGGTTCTCTATCTCGCCATTGATACTGTCGGCAGCTTTATCGAACGAGTTAACCAACGGGCAAAGTAGCCACTCCAGCCCTATGTTGCTCTGTGTCACACAAGCCGAAGTCGGATTATTGACGGTGGCTGAATAGATAGAAGCCGGTCCGCAACTGGCTTCGGAAGCCGTGGTACATAGTCCACCAGTGGAAGTGCTGCCGAGAGCGACTTTATCGATCGGCGCGGCAAACTCAACATTGTTAGTCGGTACGTTATAAACCATTGCCAGGATATGAAGCGACTTGTCAGAATTTATAGATGCTAAAAGTGAGTAGTTCGAAGCATTCGGCGCTACTGGTCCGGGCTGGTATACGTAAAATGTCACGCTTTTTTTGGTGCCGGAGCTATCGGTGCCCGAAACCGTGTATGAGTTTGAAGCGTAAGATAAGTTATTCCAGGATAAAGTTTCTCCGGTCGACTGGCCGATAGTAAAAGTATCGCTCCCGTTTGCGTCAAGAAGGGTGATGCCGTCCGGCGGCGTTTTACCATACTCGGTCTGATAAACAGCTTGAGCAAAAGCACCTGTGGACGAGGCTGTGGCGCCGTATAAAAACGAGGCGTTTCCATTACTGTCAGTCAGACTCAAATCGCAGATATCCAATCCGTTGCCTTCGGCGTTGTAAGCTACTTTAAAAGCACAGGCTTTCCAGTAATCAGACTCGATTGGCGTAGGGTTAGATGAAATTGGTGGCGGGGGAGCGCTAGGCCCGCCGGCTGCTTTTGCGGTTGGCACAAAAGCAAAAAATAGCGGTAAAAAAACCGTCAGTGCGGCCATGCCCAAGCTTAATCTTTTAAGGGTTTTCATTTTAGTCAGTCTATTCAGCTTGACTATACCATAGCTTTTATGCTTAAAACAGGGTAAACTTGCACTCAGAAAGACTAAGTTTCAAGGCCAAATAGCCACTATGACAAAAATAAAAAGAGCATCGGTCATGACGGGATCGCTAGCTATAGCTGCCTCCTTATTGTCGACAGCGGCTAATGCCCTGGCGGCTACAGGGCCAAATCAGGTTGACTTACCTACCCCGACTCAGGTTTCTAATCAGTTGCACAGCAATGCAATCACCACGAAGTTGAACAACCTCGTGACCTTAATCGGCGGAGTAGTCGGCATCGTTGTTATAGGCAATATAATTTTCGGCGGCATACAGTACACGATGGCAGGCGGCAATCCGCAGGCTGCAGCTAACGCCCGCAAGCGAATTGCCAATAGTGTGATTGCGCTGGTAGCCTTCTTCTTAATTTGGTCATTTGTCCAATGGCTAGTGCCGGGAGGCGTCTTCGGATGATGCTATATCTTGCAAAGCTGAGCTCATTTTTTACTGTGGCTAGCGCTTCAACTTTTAGTACAGGCTGTAACCCCTCCTCGCAAGGACAATTCTTCAACTTTATACCTCATTGGTGGGAATATCTGAAACATGGCTCGATTGATGCGACCGGGCAGTGCGCCCCCATGGCTCAGCTACCAGGAGACGCCTGGGCGATTGGTCTGGCGGTGCTGGACATGCTGCTCAGAGTCGCTGGCTTCTTAGCAGTCGTCTCTATCATTGTCGCTGGTATCGAGTTTATAGTCGCCACCGGCAACCCCGAAAAGGGCGCGGCCGCCCGCAAACGGATCATTAACTCGTTGGTTGGACTAGCCATAGCTATGGTAGCTACCGCCGCGGTATCATTTATCGGAAAGACGCTAGGATGAGCATATTTCTTGCCGCACTAAATCTGATTACTCCTGGTCCTGACCATTTACCAAACCCGGACACCAGTACGACCCTGCAAAAGGCGCTTACCCTGCTATTCGTGATAATCGGCGCGATTTCTTTGATGATGCTGGTAATTGCCGGGTTCCGCTACACGGTTTCTGCCGGCGACCCGAATCAAATGGCGACCGCACGACGCATAATAATTTATACGACTATCGGGCTGATAGTCTCGGCCATGGCCGCAACAATCGTTAACACGGTATTGGGACAAAGCTAAGCTCATGAAAAGAATTCTTGCCTCGATCTTCTCCTTTACGGCCGCCTGTCTGGTAATCTTTTCCGCTCCAGCTCTGGCCGCCTACAACCCACTGCAGGGTCCATGCGCCAATAACCCTTCGGCTATTTGTAATGAAAATACTGCCCAACAAAATCCGAACAGCAAGAACCCAGTTAATAATGTGTTGCAAACCGTGTCTAACATCATGGCGCTACTGACCGGTTTGACAGCTGTCGGCATGATTATTGGTAGCGGTCTGGTCATGACAAGTAGCGGCGGCAATCCAGAGCGCGTTAAAAAAGCCCGCGCTATACTGCAGGCCTCTATCATCGGGTTGATTATCGTAGCTCTGGCCTGGTCATTCGTAACGTTTGTAGTCCAAAACCTTATACAATGAAAAGTATGAAGCAAAAACTTGGCGCGATTTTTCTAGGCCTGACGATGGCTGTCGCTATTGCTGGCTCCGGCGTCTCGGTAGCTTTGGCAGACTGCGCTAACCCCACATCAACTAAAGAAGCAGTCCAATGCGGCGCTAATAATGGTCAAAATGTGGATACAAGTGCGGCCGCTGGATCATTTAGCACCACGGTGAGCGATATCATCAATGTTATGTCTATAATCGTGGGCGTAGTCGCCGTCATCATGATTATCGTCGCTGGCCTGCGCTACATTACCAGCGGTGGCAAACAGGAATCGGTCACCGGGGCTAAAAACACAATCCTCTATGCAGTCATTGGTTTAGTTATCGTGGCTCTGGCCCAAATCATCGTCCACTTTGTACTAAACAATACGACCGCAGCGACCAACGGTTCAGATTCATCCAGTTCCGGTACAAGCGTCCCGCACGGCGCAAGCGTTGCCGATTGACATCTAAAACGCTAGTGTATATCGTATAGTTAGTTATTAACCAAGAAGGTAAAAATGCTTCAAAAACTAAAATTTTTAATCCTGTCACTTAGTTCTTTCCTCATTCTAGGAATTCCCGCGGTAGCCACTGCGGCAGTCACCCAGGGCGGCATCAATAACGGGCTTTGTAATGGCGCCAATGGCAATCTTGCAGGCGGAAACTGTACCAGTGCTGACTCTTCAAGCAATGTCAACAATCTGATAACCGACATAGTGAACATCTTGTCTGTCATCGTCGGCGTGGTCGCCGTCATCATGATCATCGTCGCCGGCCTGCGTTACATAACTTCCGGCGGTAAACAAGAATCTGTCACCGGCGCTAAAAATACTATTCTCTACGCCGTCATCGGCCTTGTGGTTGTGGCCTTAGCCCAAATCATTGTTCACTTCGTGCTCAATAAAGCCACCTCTGCCGCGGGCAGCTAGTCAACTCGAGTCGTTAGTCATATAATTAGGCGCATGATTAAGCGCCTAATTTTTTTGGCGGCGGCTGTCATGTCGGCTTTCATTATCAACCTGGGCGTGCCCGTGGCAATGGCTCAAGTCAGCCAGCAGCAAATCAATAATGAATTATGTTCCGGCGCTAACGGTGACCTAACCGGCAACGGTACCAGCTGCAACAATAATACCGCCACCAATTCTATAAATAAGGTCGTGCATACTGTTGTTAACCTACTCTCAGCAATCGTTGGTATTATCGCTGTGATTATGATTATAGTCGGCGGCCTGCGCTACGTTACCAGCGGCGGTAACGATACCAGTGTCACCAGTGCTAAAAACACGATTCTCTACGCTATTATTGGGTTGATCATCGTGGCGATGGCTCAAATTCTGGTTCACTTTACGCTCCAAAAAGTCTCGAACTCTTAAAAATCAGCAATTCAAAAAACTCCGGCGGATGCCGGAGTTTTTCTTGAACAGCAGTCTTTTACAAAACCTGGATTTTCTTGACTGTGTCCTGCTTTTGCTTGGCGAAACTGATGGTCAGTACGCCGTCTTTCAAAAGCGCTTCAATCTCATCTTCCTTAACTGGAACCGGCAGAACGATTGAGCGGCTGAACTCTCCCCAATAGCATTCCTGAAGGAAATAGTTCTCAACATTGTCTTCATTACCGGCGCTCAAAGTACCCCTGACAGTCAGTGTATTGTCGCTGATGGATACGTCTAGCTCGCTTTTATTAACGCCCGCCACACGGCCTTTGACAACTAGTTTTTCCTTGGTCTCATAAACGTCAACCGCCAATTGTCCGGCTACCGGCTCATCCTCGTCCCACTGGTCTTCCGTAGCGGCGACTGCCGCTGGTTCTTCGACGGCTTCGTCTTCACTCAAAAAAGCGGCGGTGATATCATCGCCCATCAAAAGATCGTCTTGCTGTTGGCTACCTCGAGCCATGTCTCTCCCTCCAAAATCTTAGTTTAGGTCTGTCTTTTTAGCGTCTTTGTCTTAAACCTCAGTATAGACCAGCCCCGCCTCGAGGTGCAACATGTTATACTGACATTTACAACAGACTTCTTAAAATATGAGCATTTTTGAAGCCGCTATCGGGTGGTTGGCCCCGCCCGAATGCCTCTTGTGCGGCGCCGAGCATACAGTACTTTGCGAACTATGCGCCGAGGCGGAAATTCTGCCGCATGGCGAGCGCTGCGCATTTTGCGGAGCGGCCAGTCCGACTGGTCGAACTTGTCTAAAATGCCGGCGGGCAGCAGCGCCCCGTCACGTTTGGATTACCACTGACTACGGTGGCGCCGCACAGAAGTTGCTGCATGTCTATAAATTTGGGCATCTGCGAGTAGCCGCTACTAGCCTAGCTGGTCTAATGGCCGGGACTTACTCTTTTTATAATCCGGATCTATCCTCCAGCTACCTAGTCGTTCCGATACCAACTGCTACCAGTCGACGCCGGACTCGCGGCTTTGACCATGCGGATTTGCTGGCCCAAAAAATAGCCGCCAAGCTGGAGCTAGATTATTACCCTGCCCTTAACCGCTTAGGGCAAGCCCGACAAGTCGGCGCCAGGCGGGCGCAGCGCCAAGCGCAACAAGCCGGAGCTTACCGTGTTAGGCGGGCCGACAAACTGATGGGCCGCCGGGTGCTTTTGATTGACGATGTCATAACCACTGGCGCCACTCTGCGCGCCGCCACCAAGGCTTTGCGTAGCGCCGGCGCTAGACAAGTCGATGCCCTGGTTTTCGCCAAACGTTTATAAGTTAAAATAGGAGTTGAGGGAAGGGTCGCATAGTCCGGTCTAGTGCAGCGGTCTTGAAAACCGCCAGCCCGCAAGGGCTCGTGGGTTCGAATCCCACCCCTTCCGCCATTCTGTTATACTGCCAATCGAGGAGAGGTACCCAAGCTGGTTGAAGGGGACGGTTTGCTAAATCGTTAGGGGGGCGAAAGCCCCCGCGAGGGTTCGAATCCCTCCCTCTCCGCCACGGCAATCCGCTATAATAAGCATTAGCATGAATGATGATACACCTACGCCGTGGCAGTACAAGCCGGACGGCGATGACGAAGCGAAAATTGACGAGTCAGCCGCATCCGGCACGGTATCTAAGCCAGCCTCCGGGAAATCGGTCAGCTGGACGGCTACAGAATACATCGATCACAAACAGGGTACGCTTTGGTTCGTCACGCTAGCTGTCATAACCGCTGCCTTGGGCGCGGGAATCTATTTTCTGACTAAGGATTACTTCGGCACAGCTATCGTCCTAATCCTGGGCCTGATTGTCGGCGTCTTCGCTACCAGAACACCCAAAGACCTTAACTATGAGCTGTCTGACGACGGCCTGCGGGTGGAACAGCGGCTTTATCCCTACAACCATTTCAAGTCCTTCGCCATCATTCAGGATGGGGCGCTGGTTAGCCTCGATTTACTGCCGATAAAACGTTTCATGCCGCCAATCTCGGCTTATTTCGCGCCACCTGATCAAACCAAAATTATCGGTGTGCTCGAAGCGCACTTGCCATATGAAGAACGCCGGCTCGATGCTATCGAACAGCTAACCCGCCGTCTCCATTTCTAACTGGTAAAATCGCTCCACCTCTGTTAGAATTACCCCTGTTCGAGCGCGCATAGCTCAGACAAGACAACCAAAGTCGAGCTTGCTTGTCTAGCACTTATGGAGGCCCCATAGCTCAATTGGATAGAGCGTCGGCTTGCGGAGCCGGAGGTTAGAGGTTCGACTCCTCTTGGGGTCACCATAAGTGCTGTGACAGAGCCGAAGCTCGTGCGTTCAAATCGCGCCGGGTGTACCATAAGAATTATGAAAAGCATTAAAAAATACTGGTCCTGGGTCGTGTTCAGCGTGTTCTGGTTCGCCATACTACCGTTCCCGTTCGAGAGGTTCGATGTGAATCAAATCAAGTCAACAGTATGGGCATGGTTCGGCGGCTATCACTGGTTCGTAACTTTTCTGGGTGTCGGCAGTGCTTCAACCGTCGAGCAGAACGATGCTCTTTACCACTACGCTAAGCACTGGTATTTGGCGGCTTTCATGGTTGTCAGCCTAATCATCGGCTGGATAACCTACAAAGCGGTCAAAGTTGCTGCCGGCAAGAACTAGTCAGTCTCTAATTTGGACGTACAGTTCGGGCAGCGAGTTGCCTCTTTTGGAATCACGCTCAGACAATATTCACACTTCTTTGTGGTTGGTTCATCGGGGATTTTGCTACGCATAGCCAGCGCAGTCAATCTGTTAATGGGTTGGACCACCAGGAAGAAAACAACAACTGCGATGATTAGGAATGAAATCAACGTGTTCAAAAAATCACCGTACAAAAATTGGCTATGATGGACCGTGAAACTGGCGTCCTCAAACCGACTACCGCCGCCGAAAGCTGAGATAATCGGCGTGATCATATCTTTGACCAAGGATTGCACTACCCCGTTGAACGCCGCGCCAATGACCACGCCGACGGCCAAATCCACGACGTTGCCGCGCAGGATAAACTTTCGAAATTCGCTAAACATTCTGTGCCTCCATATACATTTAACTTAGCAGACGAATGTCTAAAATTCAGAGAGATTATTATTTAACTTCGGCCGGCGGCGTGATTTTTGAACCTTTTTTAGCGGCCAGCTTCAGCTCTTTGCCTAAATACCAGACTCCAGCGATACCGGCTATGCCTAGTGCCGAGTAGAGGCCGCCGAACCACCAGTAATTCTTATCAATACTTTGGGCCAGGTCGGTAACTAGCGTTCTTATGTTCGAGTCGAAGGCGGCATTATTAAAGTTGATCTTCGGAACTGCCTTGCTGATGCCCTCGCTCAATCCCCAGGCGCAAAGCAGTAGGAATAGTCCGACCGCCAGTAGTGTGATGGCAACATGTTTCAAGCCTCTGCGCTTGGTTGAGCTCAAGAAAACTATGGCAACTGCCAGCAGTAGCGTCAGCAAAGTCAACAGAAGCGGTGTTTCCTTAATTCGGCGATAGGTCGCCGGCAGGTTCTTTAATTGCTTTTGGAAAACACTTTGGTTGGACCCGGAGGCTTTCAGCGTGTCGGCGGTAATGACCGGATTATCCAAAAATCCCTTCCCGCTCAAGAGAGTATTCAATGTGCCGCCGGATACATCAGCCGCCGTGGTGCCAGCCGGCAAACAGTTGGCCGTGAAAACATTGTAGTTAGACAGATCGACCGGCGCGCTGCAGGCCGGCAAACTAGTCGCCTGGGCGCCAGCCGCTTGGGCAACCAGTTGCGCGAACTGTTGTTTTTGGCCAGTCAGGTCGATTTTAAAATCTGGTATGGCTGTCTTGCCGTCCAGCCAGCTATACATACTGTCGATCACATTGTTGGTAGTTGTTTGCAAGAACTGCGGTCTGAATGTAGTCTGCGCCGCCGACTGAACGCCAGGACTGGTTAGCACCACACTACCGGTCTGGCTATTAACCGTACCGGCTTGTTTGAGCAGGCTCGGGATTATATTG